>Ga0207693_10001333_pt1 | contig 21821 bp, 21 predicted proteins | sample LARL81metaG_FD_184347 | JGI IMG/M metagenome (GOLD analysis project Ga0207693, IMG submission 184347) | Corn, switchgrass and miscanthus rhizosphere microbial communities from Kellogg Biological Station, Michigan, USA - LAR L8-1 metaG... | ecosystem: Host-associated > Plants > Roots >... | reverse complement strand
TGGGTGAAGACGCCGCGGATCCCCCCGATCGCGATCCGCGCGTCCCGGATGTCGTTCGCCCAGCGCAGGGCGGACGTGAGGTCCTGGCTCTGCCCGGCGTCCTCGAAGCGATTCTCCAGGTAGTGCCGCTCGGCCACATACCCGCCGGCGATGGCCACGCCGGCCGCGCACACGGCCAGTGCCACACGCATCCAGGCTTGCGATGACGCAATCCAGCCGCGCCGGGGTGCTCGTGGTGCTCGGGGCGGGCGCGATCGCCCTCGCCCACCGGCGCGGCTGGATTGCGTCATCGCGCGCCTGGATGCGTGTGGCACTGGCCGTGTGCGCGGCCGGCGTGGTCATCGCCGGCGGGTATGTGGCCGAGCGGCACTACCTCGAGAACCGCTTCGAGGACGCCGGGCAGAGCCAGGACCTTACGTCCGCCCTGCGCTGGGCGAACGACATCCGGGACGCGCGGATCGCGATCGGGGGGATCCGCGGCGTCTTCACCCAGTTCCCGTTCTACGGCACCGACCTCTCCAACCAGGTCCAGTGGCTGGGTGAGCGCGGGCCCCACGACGCCTTCAACCGGATTCCCGACTGCCGCCGGTGGCGCGAGACCATCAACGCCGGCCACTACACGCACGTCGTGACGACGTTCGACCCGTACCTCCCCGGAACCATGCGGAACTCGCCGGAGGGCCGCTGGACTCAGTCTGATCCCAACGCCCGCGTGGTGGTGAGCCAGGGCCCCGTCCGGGTGTTCCAGATCACCGGCCCGCTCAACCCCGCCGGGTGCAAGGGCCAGCGACCTTTGAGCCACAAGCAGCTGCATCGCGTGCCCGGACTCAACTCGAGCCTCAAGAGCAACAACTGAGGGATAGAGGGCAGGCTTAGGTAAGGGGCAATACGCTGCCGCGATGCTCGGCGTCTACGCCTCGGCAGCCGTGATCCTGCTCGCCTCCCTCGTGCTTGGCAGGGCCCTCCTGCACATCGTCGGGCTGAGCGTCCACACGTGGCTCGGAGGAGTTGTCGGGTTCGCCGTCCTGACCATCGCGTGCCCCCTGCTGATCCGCCTTCCGGGGCGCGGGATCACGGTCGCCGTCCTGCTGGGGCTGGCCATGATCGGCGGGATGCTCTACCTCTGGCGGGAGGACCGCGGGGGTCGGCTGCTCGCGCGGCGCGCTCCCACGGCGGAGCCGGCGGCCGGCGATGCGGCGGAGACGGGCCCGCCCGGCGAGGGCCATCCCCAGTCCACCTGGGCGCTCGGGGTCCTGGTCGCGCTGATCATCCTGGTCGCGGCGTCGCTGCCGTTCGCGTTCAACGAGCGCAACGGCGTCCTGGGCGAAGGCGTCTACACCAACGACCAGGCGGCGCAGCTCTACTGGACCGACTGGCTGCAGCACGGGCTCGGCCCCGAGCCCAACGCGGTGCGGTTCGGCTATCCGACCGGCCCCCAGTCGGTGGCGGCGACGGTCGCCGAGGCCACCAACACCAGCCTGCTCGACTCGTTCAACGGGCTGCTGCTCGCGATTCCGATCCTGACCGGGCTCACGGCCCTGGGGGTGATGGGGGCTCTGTCGCCCTCCAGACGCGTGATCGCGGCATCGCTGACGGCGCTGCCCTTCCTGGCGGCCTCGTTCCTCGCGCAGAGCGCCTTCAAGGAAACGGCGATGGCGCTGCTCGTGCTCGCCTTCGCGGTGACTCTCCGGGACCTGGCGTTCCTCAACCGCAACCCCGACTATGGGGGCGGGGCGCACCCACGCCGCGCGCTGATCGTCGTCCTCATCCTGCTGACCGTCGCGAGCGTCTTCGTCTACAGCATCCCCGGGCTCGTCTGGTTCGCGCTCGCGCTGCCGATCTGGCTCGTGCTCGAGCTCTACACGGGCGGCCTGCGGATCGATCTCGACGGAGCGCGGACCACGATGAAACGACACCGCCGGGCGCTGATCGTCGGCGGTGTGCTCGTGCTCGCCGTCGCCGCTTTCTCGGCGTCGCAGCTCTCGGGCTTCGTCAGCAAGGTCGGCATGGTGCAGGCGTCGGCGGGCCGGCTCACCTCGCCCGTGTTCCCGGGCGAGGCGCTCGGGATCTGGCCCGAGGGCGACTTCCGGATCGTGCGGGGCGACGTCGCCGGCGCCTACCCGGCCGTCGCGCTCGGGCTGCTGGCGGCCGCGATCGCTGCGTTCGCCGCCTTCCGGCGCCGCGATTGGGGGCTCGTGGCCATGGGCGCCAGCACGGTGATCGTCTACATCGGCGCCCGCCTGTTCGCGTCGATCTACGTGGAGGCGAAGGCCCTGGCGGTGATGGCTCCCCTTGTGGCGATGGCGATCCTGGTCGCCCTCTTCTCGCCGAACTGGGTTCCCGACGGCGCCCGCGTGCCGCTGGCCGGCGGGGCACGCGACGGCCCGCCGAAGAAGGGGCGGCTGCCCGCGGCTCCGATGACCGTGGCCCGGTACGTGCTCGGCGGCGTCGTCGCCGTCGCGCTCGCGGCCTCGACCCTCCTGGCGCTGCGAGCGGCGCCGGTCGGCTTCGACCAGCGTGGGGCCGAGCTCGAGCACCTGTCGGGCCTGATCCCGAACCAGTCGGTCGTTTACCTCGGGGTCGATCGCTTCTCCGGCTACTGGCTCCGCGGAACGCTGATGAAGAGCCCCGGCGGTTACGTGCCCTCCGTGATCAAGGCACGGCCGAAGAAGACGTGGGACCAGGGGCTGCCCATGGACTTCGACACGCTGCCTCCGAACCGGCTCGACGATTTCAACTACGCGGTCACCACCCGGGCCGGCTACCAGAGCACGCGCCCGCCGAACTTCAAGCCGGTGGCGCGAACCCCCTCGTTCATCCTCTGGAAGCGCACCGGGCCGACGCCGCCGTACCAGATCATCGACAAGCGCGGCGCCCCCGGCCGCGTCCTCGTCTGCCCCAGCGGCCCGAGCCACGGCCTGGCGAGCCGCGGGGGGGATGCCGTCGTCGTGACCCGCCCGATCGCGCGGACCTGGGAGCAGTGGAAGCCGACCTGGCACTTCGACGCTCCCGGGACGGCCACCGTCCGCATGCGCCTGCCGCGCGGTCGCTGGAAACTCTCGCTCTCCTACGACAGCCAGGTCCCGCTCGTGGTCTCGGGCGGCAACGGGGACTTCACCCTGCCCCCGTCGCTGGACGGGATGTATCTCTCCGAGCAGGGCCAGGGCTCCTTCTGGCGGGCCGGGACGGTGCGCTCGAACGGCGGGCCGGTGCAGATCAAGGTGACCGCCGAGGAGCCGAGCTCGTTCCAGAACTTCGTCGGGGTGCGCCGCCAGGTGTGGCTCGGATCGATCGCCGCGACGCGGGGAGCGCCGCAGACGGTGCCGCTGCACCAATCGTGCGCCCGGTACGTCGACCACTACATCGTTCACGGCCCGAGCCGGGCCAGGCGAGCGGCCAAGAAGACCTCTTCGGCAAGCTGAGCCGCTTAACTAAGGCCTGCCCCATGTCCGCGAACCAGCCACTTCAGCTGCCCACGCGCGAGCGGACCGACGACGGCCGGCCGGTTGCCAAGCCGCCGCCCGTGGTCTTCGTGGGCGGCACCGGCCGCAGCGGCACGCATGTGCTCGCCAAGCTCCTGGGCAAGCACGACAAGATGGCGCTCGTGCCCGTGGAGGTGCGCTTCCACGTCGAATCGGATGGCTTTCCCGGCCTCTTGTCGGGCAGCGTCTCGAAGGCCCAGTTTCTTCGCCGGCTGCGCGGCTTCTGGTGGAAGGGCTTCCAGACCCGTCGCATGCGCGGCCTTTACCGCTTCGTCCCGGAGGAGCGGTTCGAAGCGGCCGTCGCGACGTTCGAGGCCGGCTTCGACGAGGACCCCGAGACGGCGTGCAGCCGCCTCTTCTACGACCTGCTCGCCGTGCGGCAGGAGCGGGCCGGCGCCGACGGCCTGATCGAGCAGAGCTGCGACACGGTCGCACAGGGCGAAACGCTCGCGAAGCTCTTCCCCGAGGCCAGGTTCATCCACGCCGTGCGCGACGGCCGCGACGCCTCGGCCTCGCGGGTCGGCCAGACGCACGGGCTCGTCTACCCGCGGACCCGGCGCCAGGGCCTCGATTGGTGGGAGCAGCGCATTCGTGCCATCGACTCGGGCGCCCAGGGCATCCCGCGCGACCGGCTGCTCACCGTGAGCCTTGACGAGCTGCTCCTGCTCGGCCGCCATCGCGGGCTGCGCCCACTCTGCCGCTTTATGCAGATCTACCCTCAGCGCAAGATGAAGCGGTTCTTCCTGCGCAGCATGACCCCCGAGCTCGCTCATTCGGACCGCTGGCGCGCAGGTCTCAGCGACCGGCGCGCCGCCGAGCTCCAGCGAGCCTACGAGGAGATCGTCGCCGGGTTCGAGGCTGACGGGATCGCTTGCGCCCCACTGCTTCGCCGCACTCTCGAGCGCCCCCAGGGCGCGAGCCCGGACGACGACGAGATCACGGCGTTCCTGGCGGGCGACGGGAGCCCGCTGCAGGTGCCCACGTGAGCGACGCCCCTGAGCTCGTCTTCGTAGGTGGGACCGGGCGCAGCGGCACGACTGTGACGGCTGAGCTCCTGGGCCGGCACTCGCACTTTGCCGACGTGCCGATCGAGTGCCGGTTCCACTGCAACCCGAACGGGCTCGCCGACGTAGTCAGCGGGCGGGCCACCCCCGAGCAGTTCGTGCGCAAGCTCAGGACCTATTGGTGGCACCGCGTGAGGACCGGCTCCCGGGTCATCGTCCCCACAGGCGTCGCCGGCCGCGCGCGGTTGGGCGCTCATCGGGTGGGGCAGCGCCTAGGGCTCGGGCACGAGGAGTCGCGCGTGCGCGGACTGCATCAGATCATCGACCGCGATCGCTTCGACGCGGCGGTCGCGAGGTTCGAACAGACGCACGGCGACGACCTCCCCGAGGCCTCGCGCCGCCTCTTCTATGACCTGCTCGAGCCGGTGCGAGCGCGCTCCGGAAAGCCGGCGCTGGTGGAGATGAGCACCTTCACGATCGCCGCCGCCCCGGAGCTGGCGCGGATCTTCCCCGAGGCACGGTTCGTCCACAGCGTCCGCGACGGGCGCGACTCGGGCGCCTCCAAGACGATCCTCCGTGAGAAGGAGCATCACCCGACCGACGCGATCTCGGGAATCGACTTCTGGGCGGACCGGCTCCGCCGGGCGGACCTCGGCGTGAAGGGACTGCCGGAGGCCGATGTGGAGCGCCTTCACCTCATCAGCTTGGACGAGATCGTGTCGTCGAACCGGGACGGCGGCTACGGCGGGCTGCTGGAGTTCCTGGGGGTCGCCGACGAGCCCGCGATGCGGGAGTTCTTCGACACCTCGATGACCGCCGAGGCCGCGAACCAGGGCCGCTGGCGAGAGGGCCTGGACGCAGAGGAGCAACGGGAGGTGACCGCGCACTACGAGGCGACACTGGCGAGGCTGGAGCTCGAGGACTACCACTGCGCCCCGCTCCTGCGCCGCACGTTCGAGCTCACGCTCGCCCCAAGCGCGTGACCTTGGCGGACCGGCGGGCGATCATCTTCGTCGGCGGGACGCCGTACGGCGGTGCCGAGGCGGTGGCGGAGCTGCTCGGAGACCGCCCGGACACCGCGATGGTGCCGGTCGCCCTTCGCTTCCACAGCGAGCCCCGCGGCATCCCGGCGCTCCTGAGCGGCCGCATCGGCCTCGACGACTTTCTCGCCGAGGTCAGCGCCGGCGAACTCGCCGAGCAAGCGGGGCAGGAACGGCTGGACGGCGCGATCGCCACCTTCCGCGCCTCGTACGACGACGACCCGATCGATTCGAGCCGCGCCCTGTTCTGGACGCTGCTCTCGGCGGCCGCTGAAGGCGAGCCCGGCCAGACCCTCGTGGACGCGAGCCCGGGAAACCTGATGGAGGCTCACACGCTCGCGCGCCTGATCCCCGAGTCCCGGTTCGTCCACGTGGTCCGCGACGGCCGCGACGTCGCAACCGCGGCGGCCGAGGCCAAAGCTGCCCCACCCCGCCTCGCCGCGGCGCTCGAGTGGTGGGCCGACCAGCTGCGGGACGTCGAGCGGGGAATCAGGGGGGAGGAGGACGGCGCCCGTTACGCGATCCCGGATGCGCGGTTGATCACGGTCGTCCTGGACGAGCTGGCGTCCGACGACGGCGAGGCCGCGTACCAAAGTTTGCTCGACGGTCTCCGCCTGGACGGCGGGCGGTCGACCGGATCGAGTGGCCAGGCGCCGCTCAACCCTGAGACGATCGGACGTGGGCGCTGGCGCAGGTACGCACGGGGTCCGGGGTCCTGGCTGTTCTCCCGGCGGTATGCGAGAGCCCTGAGCGAGCTCGCCGACGAGGGAAATCACGCGGCGCGCCCCCTCCAGCACTCCTACGAGAGGCTGGGCTGATGGCGGGCCCGCGGATCATGTTCGTGTCGTCGAACGGCACTGGCCTCGGCCACCTGACGCGGTCGATGGCGATCGCGAGACGACTCGATCGCGACACCGAGTCGCTGTTCGTGACGCTGTCGCGGGCCGCTCCGGTGGTCCGCGAGATGGGCTTCCCGGTCGAGTACATGGCGTCCCACGGCAGCCCCACCGCGGGCAGCGACCTCCGCTGGTCGCGGCGTATGACAGCTCGCCTCCGCGCCGCGATCTTGGAGGCCGACCCGAACCTCCTCGTCTTCGACGGGATCCTGCCGTACGACCCGCTGCTCGCCACGATGAAGCGGGTGCCGGCGACCGTCTGGTGCCGGCGCGGGCTGTGGCAGCCCGGGGCGAGCACGGCTCCATTGACCCGGAGCGACCTCTTCGACGCGATCCTCGAGCCCGGGGACTTCGCGGCATCGGCCGACGCCGGCCCGACCAGCTCCCGCCGCGACGAGGCGCACGAGGTCCCGCCGATCGTGTTCCTCGACGACGCCGAGCTCCTGCCGCGCGCCGACGCGGAGCGCGAGCTGGGCCTAGAGCCCGGGAAGCCGACGATCCTGGTGCAGCTCGGCCAAGGCCCGGAGGTGGCGGACGCGACCGCGCGCTGCCTGCGCACCCTCGCCCGCGCCGACGGCGTGCAGGTCGCAGCCGCGTCCTCAGCGATCTCCGGCCTGCTGGACGTCCCCGAGCGCGTCGTCCACCTGCGCTCGACCTATCCCATGAGCCGCTACTACGCGGCCTTCGACGGAGCCGTGTCGGCCGTCGGCTACAACGCCTTCCACGAGATGGTGCGGTTCGCCATCCCGGCGCTGTTCGTCCCGATGCGGCGCGAGACCGACGACCAGGGCGCGCGCGCCCGATATGCGGCGAGCGTGGGGGTGGCGCTGGCGGTGGATGGCCCTCAGGACGAACGCATCGAGGACCGCCTCGGCGAGCTCCTCGACGCTGACCGCCGCGGGGCAATGAGGGAGAGACTTGAGGAGCTGCGCCCGGACAATGGGGCCCGCGAGGCCGCCCGGTGGATCGAGGCACTCGCTGAACCGCCGAGAGAAGGATTGACCACGCATAGCGTGGGGAATCCACCTCTCGGCGATGGAACCCAGCGACGGTCCTCCCTACGTGCCCGCGCGGCTCGCGCCTGGGTGTTCGTCCGCACGATCCCAAGAACGATCACGCGGCTCATGAATCAGACGCTCACCCTGCCGCGCCCGACCACGATCATCCTCGCCTTCGGCGCCGACGAATCCGCGATCCGGGACGCGCTGAACCGGGCCCAGGAGCCCTTTGAGCGTGTGCTGCTGGTGACCGATTCGCTCGCGATCGGGGAGGTCTGGCGGGCCGGCACGGGCGTTGAGCACGTGCCGGCGCCTGGGGAGCGCGAGGCGGAGCTCGCGGGCGGCGACTACGCGGAGTTCAGGCGCCGGCGCCTGGGGCTGATCCTGGCGGGCCGGCCGCGCCTCCGTAGTGCGCTCACTGCGGGCGAGGTTCCGCCCGACCTCGTGGATGCCGCAACGGCGCCGCCCCGCCGCCGCGCGCGCCTGCTGAGCTAGGCCTAAAGCGCACAAGCAGGCGTTCAAGCCCCCCGGAACGGGGATCGCTGCTTGTACCCTCCGAGTGCAATGGAGTCCTCCGCGGGCACCATGTCGCCTGACGCGACTCCCACCAGTGCCCTCCCAGATGCCGCCGCCGCGCCGACCGACAGCGCCCGCTCGGGACCCGGTGCGCTGCCCAATTTGATCGTCATCGGGGCACAGAAGTGCGGCACCAGCGGCCTTCACTATTACCTGAGCCTGCATCCCGAGATCTCCGTCTCGCGGCCGAAGGAGCTCAACTTCTTCATCGCCGAGCGGAACTGGCCGCGTGGGGTGGACTGGTACCGCAGCCACTTCGATCCGAACGCCAAGGTCCGCAGCGAGGCCTCGCCCAACTACACGGCGTATCCGCAGCACCTGGAGGTGCCGGAGCGCATGCATTCCGTGTTGCCGGACGCGAAGCTCCTCTATATGGTGCGCGACCCCCTCGACCGGATCGCCGCCCACTGGGTGCACAACTACGCAAAACGGCGGGAGAAGGGCGATCTGCGTTCCACCCTCATGCATCCGAATACGTCCTACCTGGCCCGGAGCCACTACTACGCTCAGCTGCAGCGATTTCTGCGCTTCTATTCACGCGAGCAGGTGCTCGTCATCGAGCAGGAGGAGCTGCGCAATCAGCGCAACGAGACCCTCCGGCGCGTGTTCGAGTTCGCGGGCGTCGACCCCGACTTCTCGGACCCCGGCTTCGCGACGCAGCGGCACCGCACGTCCCGCAAGCGGCGCGGCACTCCCATCACACGGCTGCTTGACCGCGTCGATCGCAGGCGTGGGGCCGTTTCCGCCCGCCGATTTCGGGCGCTTGCCGGGGCGGTCTTCCCTGTGGGGCGCTCGATTGAGGTCCCCGACGTTCGGGGGGCGCTGCCCGAGGAGACCCTGAGGTCCCTCAGGGACGACGCCGAGAAGCTTCGCGACCAGACCGGCCTCGACCTGTCGGCCTGGTCCATCTGGGAGACCTGATGGGAAACAACCGAACACCCGAGGAGAGGGATCGCCGCCGCAAGGCGCGCGCGGCGAAGTCGCAGGCGATCAAGCCCGAGAAGCACGAGCACAGCCATCCCGGCGGCACCGCAGCGGCGATCGGCACACATCTGGCGAAGTTCTCGAGCTTCCAGGGCGTCTCCCTGCTGCTCACCAACCTCCTCCACTACGCGTCGCTCATCGTGGTGGCACGGATGCTTGGACCCGGAGCTCTCGGTTCCTACGCGCTGCTCTTCTTCCTGACCGGCCTGGTCACGCAGATCATCCACCTGCTCTCGAAGCCGGGCACGATGATGCGGACGTTCGGCATCTCGGACGACGACGCCGACGACATCGAGGAGGACGACGAGTCCGACGACGGCAGCTCGCACCGGCCCACCTACACGCTCGGTGTCGGCATGGTGTGGACACTGATCCTCTCGGCCGCGATCATCACGCCGGTCGCGATCTTCCAGACGCAGATCGCCTCGTTCCTGCTTCACGACTCGAGCCAGGGGCCGGTGGTGCTGTTCGCGACCATCACCGGCGCGGTCTGGGCGATCTTCAAGCTCGCCGAGATGGTGATCTGGTTCGAGGGCCGTGCGATGACGTTCGCCCTCATCGACGCGGCCCGGCCCGCGTTCAACATCACCGCGATCATCGTGATCCTCTCGATGGGCGCCGGCGTGAAGGGCGCGATCATCGGCCAGACGATCGGCACCTGCGCGGCGACCCTCGGGTGCGTCGCTCTGATCTGGAAGAGCTTCCAGAGGGTCTTCTCCTTCACTGAGCTGAAGGAGATCCTGAAGCGGGGCGCGATCCGCATCCCCATCGCCACTTCGCTCTGGGTGGTCCAGAACTCGGACTCGTTCATCCTCTCGCGGTTCCTCGACCACAAGTCGATCGGCCTCTACAACCTGGCCTCGCGGACCGGCTTCATGGTCGCGTTCCTGCCGCAGGGGTTCCGCATGGCCCTGCGGCCGATCCGGAAGACGGCGATGTACGAGGCCTTCCGCCGCGAGTACGGCATCGCCGTCGCCCAGGGCCAGCTGCTCGCCTACTTCTACTTACTGACGCTGACAGCCATCCTCGCGATGGTCCTCGGCGGGGAGATCCTGATCGTCGTTGGCGGCCCGAAGTTCGCCTCGGTGGCGCCCCTGGTGCCGCTCACCGCGGCCGCGATGTCGATGCCCGCGCTGTTCCGAACGATCGCGATGTCGGCGACCTACAACAATCGCCGGAAGATCTTCGTGAGCTCCGCGGTCTTCGTCGGCTGCTCCTACCTCGCCTTCTGCATCGGCTTCCTGGAATTCACGAACTGGGGGATCTACTCGCCGCCGGCAGCTGTGATCGCCGCCTTCCTGCTGCCCTCGACGATGATGTTCTCGCTCTCGCAGTTCGGGAAGAACCCCATCAAGTTCCCCTACGCCCTGATGGCGGAGGCCACGCTGGTCGCGGTCGCACTCGCGGTCTCGTACCACTTCGCCCACCCGTCGGGCGAGCTCATCCAGATCCCCTTCATCGCCGCCGTGATGATCCTGTGGCTATGCCTGCTCTTCGTCCTGCGGATCATTCCCAAGCACCACTGGGGCCCGATCAGTCACATCGTTCGTTCGGCGCTGGGCAGGCACTCGGCGCTCCAGTTCAACCGGCGGGCCGGGCTACGGGCGATCGGGAGCGACGGGCGCGACGAGCTTCGCGCCGCCGTGCTCGACCGGGTCCCGGACGACACGCTCGTGCCCGATTACGTGGACGACGAGACCGATGAAAGCTCCGCAGCACCGAGCTGGATGGTGCACCCGGACACCGAGGGCGCCCGCCTCGTGCGCCTGCTGCGCACTGCGGGCAGCGAGGGCGGGATCCCGCTGGCGGAGGAGAGCGAGGTCGACGCGGGCGTCTCGCTGTACCTGTTCTCCGACCAACCGGTCGCCGTTCGCCTGCGACGGATGCGCCAGCTTCTCTCGGCCGGCGTCGACCCCCATGAGCTGCGCACCCTCGACGACCTGCGCAACGACCTTGCGAAGGCCAACGATACGGTCTGGACGCTCGGCGGAAAGAACGGCAAGAAAGGGAGCGCCGAAGACAACCCCGAGGGCGGCAAGCGGGGCAAGCGCGTTGTCGAGGCCTAAACGCGCTTGATGACGATCCGGTCCGGCTCGATCGTCACCTCGACCTTGCGGTGCCCCGCCCAGTGCTCGCTGTAGACCGGGTCGTCGGAGACCGACGGGTCGAGCCACAAGCCGTAGCCGTCGGTGTCGCCGTGATCGAAGGTCGCCTGCATCGAGGTGCCCGCCCGGTCGCCGCCTCCGCCACCCCGGCCGCGGCGCCGGCGACGGCGACGGCGGCGGCCTGAGCCCTCGCCCTCGCCCTCGCGCTTCTCGTCACCCTCCTCGGCTTCGCCCTGCTCGGCCTCGGCTTCCTCCTCTTCTTCCTCGGCGGCCTCGCTGAGGGCCTCGATCTCCGCCTCGATCTCGTCGCGCAGCTCTACCTCGCCGGTGTCCTCCTCCTCGGCCGAGAGCTCGTGCCGGCGGCGGAACTCGCGCAGCTCGGACGCGGAGACGTCGAGCTGGTGGGCGATCCAGGCATCGGTACGCCCCTGGCGGACCCAGCCCCGAATTTGGTTGAGCTGTGAGCGGAGTGGTTTCTTGGCCATATATCGGCTCCCTGGGGGCGGATGATGCTAACGGACGGCCGCGTGACGGTTGTGGGTGGCGCTGCGCCTTCGGAGTAGCTACTCTGGTTTTCGGATGGCGGCCAGACCGGCCGAATAGCTCGAATGGAGGCGAGATGCTCGTCCTGACAAGAAAGACGAATCAGAGCATCATGATCGGAGATGACGTCGAGGTTTCTGTCCTCGCCGTGTCCAGGGACAAGATCCGGCTCGGCATCACCGCGCCGCGCGACGTCCCGGTGTTCCGTAAAGAGGTCTACATCTCGATCAAGGAAGAGGAGATGTCGGAGAAGCAGGGAGCCAGCAAGCACGTCAACAACGCTCTCGGCGACCTCTCCAACACGGACTGACCTGCCTCCCGGGCAGGGCTACTGAACTGGTAGGTGTTTTGGGGGCTGGGCTAGCGGATCGCTAGCCCATCAACCAAGCCAGCGTCTCGAACATCACGACGGTGACGACCACGACCGTGATCGTGAGCGCCACGACCAGGACGCTGAAGGCGACCTTGCCGTGCTGTTCGGTGCGCTGGATGCGCCGCGCGCGAGAGCGGTTGACGGCGCGTTGGCGAAGCTGGTGCCGGCGACGGCGCTCGAGCGCGGCCTCCTGTTCGAACGCCAGCTCGAACTGGGTAGTGCTTTCGTTCATCCTCATGCGGATCGATCCAGGAAGGGCGTTTAGTGCCAGTGGGTCGCGTTCCTGAGCAAGGCCGCGACGCGCCTGAAACTAGCAGACCGATCGAGCGCCAAGGCCGATACGCCGAGTGCCGATCGCTACTAGCGGCTTTTTAGGGTTCGATCAGGAATCGCTCACCGGTTGGCGCCACTCCGGGGCACCGAGAGCAGCGCCCCGGCCCGAATTTCACTCGAGAAAAGGATTCACCACCGTATGCGTGGTGAACTCCACACTCGATCCTCAACAAGCGCCCCAGAGGCCGCGGCCGGCCCGGGCTGCCCTGCTTGCCAGCCGTTGCAGCTCGGGGGCGCGCGAGGTATTGGGAGCGATCTCGAGCGTGCGCGCATACCCGCCGCGAACGAGCTCCGCGTTGACGAACCGCCGACCGGCATACACGTACGCGAGCAGCCGCCCGTAGACGTCCCGCGCCTCCTGGTCGAACACGAGGCGCACCGTGCGGCCATCGACCAGCCGGTGGTTCTCGTCGCTCGCGTTCGGCCCGAAGCACTGCACGGGCGTGTCGGGTTTCACCGTCTCGGGCGTGTCGACACCGATGTAGCGCACGTACTCGTCCTCACCGTCGACCGAGGCGACGATCGTGTCGCCGTCGACCACCCGGACAACACGGGCGCGGACCGAGTGCTCGGCTGGCGCCGCGCTGGAGTTGTCGGCGGAGCCGCCGCCGTCGATCCACGAGTGAACGAGCAGCCAGCCTCCGAGGGCAAGTAGGAGAACAGCCCCAATGCCGGGCGTGCGCCGCATGCCGATAGACAACCCCAGCCATCAGACGCCCGCCCCGGGAGGGCGCCGCCGGCCCTGCTAGCGCCCGGCTACGGCTGCCTCGGAGTCGTCGTAGACATTTATGAACCGCAGATAGTTACCGCCGATCTCGCGGGCCGCCACATCGCGATCGACCGAGCCGTCGAGGAATGCCTTGAGCGGACCACCCCAGATCGAGCGACCGATGGCGAAGCCGATGAACCCGTCGACGGGGGCCGCCTGGCTGAGCCAGTGGTCCACCTTCTCGTCGCTCGCACCCCGGCCGAGCAGGACGCAGGTCACGCGATCGCGGCCGCCGGCGCGCGTTTGCTCGGCGAGCATCTCGGCGTCCGAGCGCTCGTCGACACCCTCGATCTTCCAGATGTCGACCTCAATACCGGCACCCTGGATGTCCTCGATCGCCCGGCGCATCAGCTCCGGCCGCAACTCGGCGTCGTAACGATCGGTGTCTCCATCCTCGCGAGCCAGCTGATCGTCGGTGGCGGGGACGAGCAGCTCGAAGAGGAATTTGCGGTCATGCTCGTGAAGCCAGTCGGAGAGGCGCTTCAGGCGGTCGAGCTGGCGACGGTTCATGTCGACGTCCGGGTCGTCCGGGTTGTAGCGGACGAGCACCTTCGAGAAGTCGGGGTCGAACGCTTCGATGTGGGCGCCGAACTCGTCGCCGTACTCGAAATCGAACTCGTTCTGGCCGCTCTTCTCGACCGGCATCGCCAGCTTCAGGCCGCGCTCCTTGGCCTCGCTGGGAATGCTCGTCGGCACGCCGAATTGCTCGTCCACCAGGGCGCCCGTCGAGTCGGCGGTGGCGCCCTCCTCAAGCGCATGCAGGAGCCCCTCGAAGACCAGGTGCTTGGCGTCCGAGATCCTCCGCGTGTCCTCCTCGGTGGGCTCGCCCTCAAGCCCAAACCACTTCTTCTGGAAGGAGCCGCGGTGGTCGAACGCAAGGATGAAGAGCTTGTGACCGTAGCCATAGTTCATGAGGATTCCTCCCATCCCGGGTTTGCCGGGAGCCGGGCCCGCATAATAACCGCGCGCCCTGTGGGCGCCCGGCCGCTGCGGCCGCAGATCCATGCTCGACCACAGCTTCAACGGCCCGCCGTTCACCATCGGCATCGAGGAGGAGCTGATGCTCCTCGACGCGGGCGATCTGAGCCTCGCTCAGGAGATCGAGGGGGTCCTGGAGAGGGTCCCCGCCGACCGCGAGGGCCAGGTGAAGCCCGAGCTGATGCAGTCGGTGCTCGAGATCGCGACCAAGCCGTGCCAGACCGTGTCGGAGGCGGGCGACGAGCTCCGGCAGTTGCGCCACATGATGGGCGGGATCGTGGGGGAGCTGGGGCTCCAGTTCGCCGCCTCCGGAACCCACCCGTTCGCCCTTTGGGAGGACCAGAAGATCGTCGAGCGCCCCCGCTACGAGGAGCTCATTGGCCAGCTCGGGTTCATCGCCCGCCAGGAGCTGATCTTCGGCACCCATGTCCACGTGGCGATCGACGGCCCGGACAAGGCCATCTATGTGGCCGACGGCATCCGCCTCTTCCTGCCGCTCCTGCTCGCGCTCTCGGCCAACTCTCCGTTCTGGCGCGGGGACCGCACCGGGATGATGTCCACGCGCACGCCCGTCTTCCGCGCCTTCCCGCGCGCCGGCGTGCCGCCGCACTACGGCACCTGGGAGACCTACTCGAACCGGGTCGAGCAGATGATGCGCGGCGGCGCGATCGAGGACTACACGTACCTCTGGTGGGACGTTCGTCCCCATCCAAACCTCGGCACCGTCGAGACCCGGATCTTCGACCAGCAGACGACGCTCGAGCACACGATCGCCCTGGCGGCGCTCACGATCTCGCTCGCGCACCGCTTCAGTGCGCTCTACGACGCCGAGGAGCCGCTGGGCGAGTTCCCGACCGAGCTGATCGACGACAACAAGGTGCGCGCTGCCCTGCGCGGCATGGACGGGACGCTCATCGATTTCTTCCGCGCGGAGCAGATGCCGGCCGAGCGGATGGCCGCGATGCTGGTCGAGGGGCTAAGCGACGACGCCGCGGATCTGGGTTGCTCGGCCGAGCTCGACCTGGTCGATGACCTCCTCGGCGGAAAGAGCGGGGCGCACAGGCAGCTTCGCCACTGGGAGCGCCACCACGACCTGTCGAAGCTCGTCGGCGAGATGATCACCGACAGTCGCGCCTAGACAGCGGTCGTACAGGGCTATTCTCACAACCTATGTACGGCACCTGCCAGTCGCGGAGCTAAAGCTCCGCACCAGCAAGCTATGGCCGAAACCGAGCTGAGCGTCGTCTGCAAGAGCTGCGGTTCGGAGGTGAGCCCGTACGTCACCGAGTGCCCGTACTGCGGCACCCGGCTGCGCAAGCGGGCCCCGAAGCTGGAGCGTCGAGGCGACGGCCTGGAGGCGCAGGAGGGCCGTCGCGATCGCCGCCGTCGCGAGCGCCGGGAGCGCAAGGAGCGCAAGGAGCGAATGCGGGGCCTGTCGCTCACCGCCGAGCGCCCCTACGTGACGATCGGCCTCATCCTGGCCCCGGCCGCGCTCCTCGTCGTCGCGCGGGCCGCCGTCATTCCGCTCACGGACCTGGGGCTCGTCGTGGGCACGCCGGGCTTCGCCAACCCCTGGTGGCACTACCTGGTCTCCCCGTTCCTCTACAACGACATCGGCTACCTGTTCGCGATCGGGGTGGGGATGGTGCTGTTCGTCCCCGGCCTCGAGCGCCGGCTCGGCACGGTCCCGACCGCGCTCCTCCTGGTCGCCGCGGGTGCGCTCGGCGCGCTGGCGGCGCCGGGGCTGGACAGCGCGTTCGGCGACGGCTTCACGCTCGCGGCCGGCGGCAACGGCATCGCCCTCGCCGCGGTGGGCGCGTCCTTCATGGTCCGGCGCGCCGACGCCCGCGAGGATCCCACGGAGGAGCTCGACATGATTCCGATCGTCGTCTCGGCGATGGTGCTGCTCGCCCTGCCGCTGGTGAACGACTACGCGAACGAGTGGTCGGGAATCATCGGCGGCCTGGTCGGGCTAGCCGCCGGGTTCTCGGCGACCCTCGGGCGGCGCTGAACCGCCGATGCCGGACAAGTACGTCACCCTCACGCCCGAGCTCTACGCCTACGTGGTCGAGCACGGCGCGCGCGAGGACGACGTCCTGCGCCGCCTCCGCGCCGAGACCGAGGAGCTCGGGGACATCGCGATCATGCAGATTTCCCCCGAGCAGGGTGCGTTCATGACCGTCCTCGTGAAGGCGATGGCTGCCAGGCGGGCGCTCGAGCTGGGGACGTTCACGGGCTACTCGGCGATCTGCGTCGCGAGGGGCCTGGCCGACGGCGGCCAGCTCGTCACCTGCGACCTGAGCGGCGATTGGACCAAGATCGCCCGCCGCTATTTCGAGGAGGCCCGCGTCGCCGACCGCATCGACCTGCGTCTCGGCCCCGCGCTGGAGACGCTCCGCGGGATGACGGACGAAGAGCCTTTCGACTTCGCCTTCATCGACGCCGACAAGAGCGAGTACCCGGACTACTACGAGGAGTGCCTGCGGCTCCTGCGACCGGGCGGGCTGATCATGCTCGACAACGTCCTGCGCAGCGGCACCGTGCTCGACGAGACCGACGACGATCCCCGCAGCGTCGCCACGCGCGAGGTGAACGAGCGCGCGATCGCCGACGAGCGCGTCGACGTCGCGATGCTCGGCGTCGCGGACGGCATCACCCTGGCGCTGAAGCGCTAGGCGGCGGGACGCCGGCGCGATGGACCGCGACGCGGCGATCGAGCGCCACCGCGGCGCGCTGATGTCGTTCATCCGGCTGGTGGGCGGGGGCGGGACCTCGCAGGTGCTCGAGCCCGGCGGGGTGACGGCCTCCGTCGTCCCGTCGATCCCCGACCGCTCGATCGTGAACTCGGTTGCCTACCGTGACGCGAAGGCGCTCGAGGCCGCGTTGAACGACCTGGCCGCCGCCTACGAGGAAGCCGGCATCGGCGCCTGGACCGTCTGGGTGCCGGAGGACGACCGCGACGTCGCCGCGCTCCTCGAGGCCGCCGGCCACCGTCTGGACGCGACCCCCACGGCGATGGTCGCCGACCTCACCCTCATCCCCGACCCGGACCCGGGCGACCTCGACTGGGGAGTGGACGCGAGCACGCGGGACGTGGGGCGGATCAACGACCTCGCATACGGGTGGCCCGAGAACACCTTCATCCGCGCGATGGACCGGTTCGCCGACATCGACGCGCTGCACCTGTACCAAGCGCGCGTCGATGGCGAGCCGGTGTGCGTGCTCGGCACCTACGACAACGGCGATGACTGCGAGCTCTACTTCGTGGCCACTCTGCCCGACCACCGCGGCCAGGGCTTGGCGCGCCGCCTTGTGCACCAGGCGCTGATCGACGCCCGCGACCGCGGCCTAACCGTTTCGAGCCTCCAGGCGACGAAGGCGGGCTATCCGATTTACGAGCGCCTGGGCTACGAGCCGATCTGCACCCTTGAGATGTGGGAGCGCAGGCGCGAATAGGGAACGCAGCCCACGGCCCGCCGGATATATGTTGCCGGGCGATGGCGGTGGATCAGGCGCGGCTGGATGCGGCGATCGATGCGCTCTCGGACCGTGAGCGGTTCAGGGAGGCGGAGTCGGTCGTGGCCGCCGCGGCCCCAAAGCTCCACCGGATCCTGGCCGACGCGCTCCAGGAGGGTGGGTGGTTCGGCGAGGCGCACGAGGCGGAGGTCCGCAAGGCCGCCGCGGCCGAGACTGACGAGGAGCGCCTCGCCGCCGTGCGCACGCTGCTCGCCGAGGAGGCGCGGATGGGCATGATGGTTGGCGTCGCCGTCGGCTGGGCACTAGCGGAGGAGCTGAGTGAGACGACGACTAACGAGGAGGACTGAGACGTGACCGACATCCGCTTTCTGGGCCAGTCGTGCTTCGAGCTCTCGGACGGGAACGCGCGCGTGGTCGTCGACCCGTTCCTGGCGCCGCACAACCCGGTCGCGACCGTCTCGGCGGGCGACCTCGACGCCACCCACGTCCTCGTCACCCACGGGCATGCGGACCACCTCGCCGACGCCGTGGCCGTGGCGCAGAAGAACGACGCGCCGACCGTGGCGATCGTCGAGCTCGCCGGCTGGCTTGGCGAGCAGGGCGTCAAGAACACCATCGACCCCAACCTCGGCGGCACGGTCGAGTTCGACTGGGGCTGGGCGAGGATGGTGCAGGCGTTCCACACGAACACCGCGCCCGACGGGACTGCGGTGGGCCAGGCCGCCGGCTACGTGATCAACATCGGCGGGACGACGATCTACCACCTCGGTGACACCTGCCTCTTCAGTGACCTGAAGCTGATCGCGGAGCGCACGCCGCCGGACGTCGCGCTGATCCCGATCGGCGGCCACTACACGATGGACCGCCAGGACGGCGCCCTGGCCGCCGGGCTGATCGGGGCGCCGACCGTGATCCCGATGCACTACAACACGTTCCCAGCGATCGAGGCCGACGCCGAGGCGTTCAAGTCCGACGTCGAGTCCAAAACGACATCGACCGTGGTGATCCTTCAGCCGGGGGAGACCCACACCGTCTGATTCAAAATCCTGGCCAGCTGGCCAATCGAGGGTGTACGCTTCGCGCCATGGAAGCCAGGACGGAACCGGAGTCAGCAGAGGCCAGGACGGCCCGAACCCTCAGCGACATCGCCCAGCAGGAGGGGTTCGAGGAAACCTCAGACCCGGCGCTGCAGGAATCGGCCGACCGTGGCCAGGCGAAGCTCCTCGACTACGGCCAGCTGTATGAGTTGTGGGAGCGTCAGCAGTGGGCAACCCAGGACCTCGACTTCAGCCAGGACCGCATCGACTGGCACGAGCGCATCTCCGAGGAGGAACGCTTCCAGCGGATGTACGGGCTGTCGGGGTTCTTCATCGGCGAGCAACGCGTCACAGACGAGCTGGGACCGATCATGCGCGCCTGCCCCAAGGAGGAGCAGCGCATCTTCCTCTCCACCCAGATCGCCGATGAGGCCCGGCACGTCCGTTTCTTCGACCGCTTCTACAGCGAGGTAGGCGTCTACGAGGGCACCAACAGCCTCGCCGACCGGCTGCGGGCGACGGAGGAGAATCTGAACGAGTCCTTCGGCCAGCTCTTCGACGACCTGCTGCACACCCGGGTCGACCGCCTCGCCGCCGAACCGGAGGACACCGTGGCCCTCGTGGAGGCCGTGACGCTCTACCACATGATCATCGAGGGCGCCCTGGCTCTCACCGGCCAGCACTTCATCATCGAGTACAACACCGAGCAGAACACGCTGCCGGCGTTCGTCGAGGGCTTCAACAAGGTCGCCCGCGACGAGCACCGCCACATCGCGTTCGGCGTCCGCTTCCTCACCGACATGGCGCAGGAGGACCCGAAGTACCGGGACGCCATGCAGCGGACGATGGGCGAGGCGCTCCCGATCGCCGACGGTGTCCTCGATCCGCCTTGGGCCGAGGACGAGGATCTCGAGATGTTCGGCGTCTCACGCGACGAGACGCACGCCTTCGCCGCCCAGTGCCTCACACGGCGGCTGAAGGTGATCGGCCTGGCCTAGGCCCTGATCAGCTGGGCGGCGTGTAGGTGTCCGTGCCGCCGGGCGGCGTCGTTCCGGTGTCGTTGGGCGGCGGAACGGAGCCCGGCGGCGGGTTGCCGTCGACCGGCGGGTTCGGGTCGACCGGCGGATCGGGGATCACCGGCGGGTCCGGGTCGGTGCCGGTGGGGTCGCCGGTGCCGGTGGGGTCGGTCGAGCTTCCGCCTGCCGTCGGGTCGCCGCTGCCGTCGGTCGTAGTGGTCGGATCGGTTGCGCCCGCGGTGTCGGTGGCCGTCCCGGGATCGGTGGAGGTGTCCGTTGGCGTCGTGGTCGTCGGGTCCGTGGCCGGCGCAGTGTCGGTGGCCGTGGTGTCCGTCGTCGAAGTCGGGTCGGTGACCGGGGGCGCCACGGCGGTGGTCGTCGGGTCGGCGACCGGCGCGGTCGTCGGCGCCGGTGGCGCCGCGGCGGTGTCCGCCCGTGTGTGCTCGACCGACCACTGGCCGGTCTGCGGCGCGACCACCGCGGGCCGGGTGGGCGCCGGCGTGGGCGTCTGGTTCATGTGGTTCGCTCCGACGGCACCGGCGGTGATGAGCGCCGCAGTGGCCACGCCGACCGCGGCCTTGGCGCCGATCATCCCGCCCACGGTCCCGAGCGCACCGCCGATCGAGATGCCCGAGCCGCCCGCTGCAGCCGCGGCTCCGCCCACGGAGCCGGCGACGCCGCCAACGGATCCTGCTGCCCCCACGGATCCGGCCGCGCCGGCGCCTGCCGCGCCGGCGCCTCCCCCAGCGGCGCCGCCAGTCGCTCCGGTGGACCCCGCCGTCCCGCTCGCCGAGCTTGCAGAGCCTCCGCCGGCCCCGGCGAACTTGGACGCGAAGAACTTCCCGACGACCGCGAAAAGACCGAGTGGCGCGAGCCCGGCGAGCGACCGGGACGTGGAGCGCAGCTGCCCGCGGAAGCGCTGGCAGGAGGGGCATTCTTTGACGTGCAGCCGCGCGGGCCCGGACACCTTGCCGAGCCCCTCCGCGGCCTCGGCGAGCTCGAGCCGCACATCGTCACACGCGAGGATCCGTGCCTCACTGGCCTCGGCGAGCGCCATCCGCGCCCGGACGAGAAGCGACTTGACCGCGGCGAGCGTGATCCCCATGGCCTGGGCGATCTCGGTGTAGGTGAGTCCGTCGATCTCGCGCAGCACGAGGGCGCTCCGCTGCGTCTCCGGCAGCTCCTGGACGTCGGCGACGATCGTCCGCAGCTCCTCTCGCCGCTGGACGCGCTCGAACGTGGTCGTCCCGTTCGCATGCGGGTGAACGTCCATCGAGTCCTGCCCGTCCGCCACCGGCTTCCGCAGGAAGTTCAGGCACCGATTACGCGCGATCCGGTACAGCCATGGCCGAGCCGTGATCGGCCGCTCGTCGGCGAGCATCGCTGAATGGGCGGCGACGAAGGCCTCCTGGAGCAGATCCTCGGCGTCCTGGCTCGAGCCGACCATGTGCCGGCAGAAGCTGAGCAGCCGCGACTGGTAGCGGTCGAACAGGACCTCGAACGCGTGGTCGTGGCCGTCGCGAATCATCGCGACGAGCTTCTCGTCGCTCTGCAGGCGTAGCAGCGGCGAACGCCGCGCGAGCAGCCCGCGATGACCAGCGGCTGTAAGGGCGGAGGCCTCCATTTACCCCTTGTTCCCTGAACACGCTACAGCCGAAAGAGTTGCTGTCAAGGCATCCCGACCAAAAAAGACGCCAGATATTCTGTTCGCCTTCATATATGCGCCGCGCGTGCTCACTTTTGTCAGGTTTGCGGCAGTTGCGACGTAGGTGTAGGTGCGGGACTTTGGCACTGTGCCCGAGGCCCTCTCCGCTGGTCAGGAGGGCTTCGGGTGTGCCATCCCGATGCGGACATGCGGCCAGGCTGGAGCACGCCGGCTCAAGTTTATGAGCGCCCTTGCCGATGCAGGGGACACAGTTGCTGAACCGCCTTCCTACGACGGTGCAGCTGCCTTGAGAGATATGTGGTGGCCCTCGGGTTCTGTGCGTCCTTTCCCCCCGAGGGCTGCTGCACGTTCCATGCCGGCCTTTTCCCGCCAGCCTGGTGGCAGGTGATAGCCGAGCGGCTCAGCGCGAGATACTGCGCGGGCGATGGACGAGCGCGATGCGGCAATGATCGACGCGCTGCGGCGCAGCCATGAGGCCTTCAATCGAGGCGACTTCGATGCGGCGGTGGAGAGTGCCCATCCAGAGATTGAGTTCATCCCTCCG
>Ga0207693_10001332_pt1 | contig 21821 bp, 16 predicted proteins | sample LARL81metaG_FD_184347 | JGI IMG/M metagenome (GOLD analysis project Ga0207693, IMG submission 184347) | Corn, switchgrass and miscanthus rhizosphere microbial communities from Kellogg Biological Station, Michigan, USA - LAR L8-1 metaG... | ecosystem: Host-associated > Plants > Roots >... | reverse complement strand
CCGCTCGTTCATCAGCGTGGCCTGCGCGACCCGCCAGCCTTCGCCGATGCCGCCGATCCGGTCGGTGTCGGGGACCGCGGCGTCGGTGAGGAACACCTCGTTGAACTCGGCCTCGCCGGTGAGCTGGCGCAGTGGGCGCACCTCGACCCCGGGCTGGTCCATGTTGAGGCCGAAGTAGGTGAGGCCGGCGTGCTTGGGCACGTCCGGATCGGTGCGGGCGAGCAGCAGGCCCCAGCGCGCGACGTGCGCGATGGACGTCCACACCTTCTGACCGGTGACCCGCCAGCCGCTGCCGTCGGCGTCACGGGCCGCCCGGGTCGCCAGGCCCGCCAGGTCCGACCCGGCGCCGGGCTCGCTGAACAGCTGGCACCACACCTCCTCGCCGGTCCACAGCGGCCGCAGCCAGCGCTGCTTCTGCTCTTCGCTGCCATACGCAAGGATCGTGGGCGCCGCCATGCCCAGGCCGATGCCGATCCTGGCAGGGTTGTTGTCCGGGGCGCCCGCCGCGGCGAACTCGGCGTCCACCGCGGCCTGGAACGAGCGGGGCAGGCCCTGGCCGCCGAGCCCGGCCGGGTAGTGCACCCAGGCAAGGCCGGCGTCGAACCGGGCGCGCAGGAAGTCAAGGCGAGGCATCGCGGCCGGGTCGTGCCCGCCGAGGAACTCGCGTACCTGCTGGCGCAGCCCGGCGGCCTGGTCGGCTTCGGTCAGCACAGCGGGCCGCCCGCCACGTAGATCACCTGCCCGGACACGAACCCGGCCCCCTCACTGACCAGGAACGAGATCACGTGGGCGATGTCCTCGGGCTGCCCGACCCGGCGCACCGGGATCCGGGTGGCGGCGGCGGCCTGGAATTCCTCGAAGTCCATGCCGACCCTGGCCGCGGTGGCGGCGGTCATGTCGGTGGCGATGAACCCGGGCGCCACGGCGTTGGCGGTGACGCCGAACTGGCCGAGCTCGATGGCCAGCGTCTTGGTGAAGCCCTGCATGCCGGCCTTGGCCGCGGAGTAGTTGACCTGGCCGCGGTTGCCGAGCGCGGAGCTCGAGGACAGGTTGACGATGCGGCCGAAGCGCTGTTCCACCATGTACTTCTGCGCTGCCCTGCTCATCAGGAACGCGCCGCGCAGGTGCACGCCGAGCACCATGTCCCAGTCGTCCTCGGACATCTTGAACAGCAGGTTGTCCCTGATGATCCCGGCGTTGTTGATCAGGACCACCGGCGGGCCGAGTTCCGCGGCGACCTTGCCCACCGCGGTCGCCACCTGCTCGGCGTCGCTCACGTCGGCACCCACCGCGACCGCGCGCCCGCCGCCCGCGGTGATCGCGTCCACGGTCGGCGCGCAAGCACCGGCGTCCAGGTCGAGGACCCCGACCGCCATGCCGTCGGAGGCGAGCCGCTTGGCGGTGGCCGCGCCGATGCCACGGGCCGCGCCCGTGACGATGGCGACTCGCGAGGAGTCGGTTGGCATCTGCTGGTTCTCCTTAGCTGTCCGGTGTCATCAGTGGCTGGGACCCTGCTAGCCCGGGGACGGCCCGGGCCCCCGCTGGCTTACGGCTCGTAGCGGCGCAGCTCGCGGCGGGCCAGCGAGCGCTTGTGCACCTCGTCGGGGCCGTCGGCGAACCGCAGCGACCTGGCCGAGGCCCACAGGTGGGCAAGCGGGGTGTCCTGGCTGACCCCGGCCGCGCCGTGCGCCTGGATCGCCTTGTCGATCACCCACTCGGCCATCGCCGGGGTGGCGACCTTGATCGCCTGGATCTCGGTGTGGGCGCCCTTGTTCCCCACGGTGTCCATGAGCCAGGCGGTCTTGAGTACCAGCAGCCTGGCCTGCTCGATCCTGACCCGCGCCTCGGCGATCCAGTCCTGGATCACGCCCTGCTCGGCGAGCGGCCGCCCGAACGCGGTCCGGCCGGTGACCCGCAGGCACAGCAGTTCCAGTGCCCGCTCCGAAGCACCGATCATCCGCATGCAGTGGTGGATCCGGCCGGGACCGAGCCTGGCCTGGGCGATGGCGAAGCCGCCACCCTCCTCGCCGACGAGGTTGGCGGCGGGCACCCGCACGCCGTCGAATCCGACCTCGGCGTGGCCGCCGTGCGGTGCGTCGTCGTAGCCGAACAGGCGCATGCCACGGCGGATGTTGATGCCGGGGGTGTCCCTGGGCACCAGGATCATCGACTGCTGCCGGTGCCTTTCGGCATCCGGGTCGGTCTTGCCCATCACGATGAAGATCTCGCAGGCCGGGTCCATCGCACCCGACGACCACCACTTGGTGCCGTTGATCACGTACGAGTCGCCGTCCCGCTGGATCCTGGTGGCGATGTTGGATGCGTCGGACGAGGCGACGTCCGGCTCGGTCATGCAGAACGCGGACCTGATCTCGCCGTCAAGCAGCGGCTTGAGCCAGCGGGCCTGCTGCTGCGGCGAGCCGAACTCGGCCAGCACCTCCATGTTGCCGGTGTCCGGGGCGGAGCAGTTCAGCGCCTCGGGGGCCAGCGCCGGGCTGTGCCCGGTGATCTCCGCCAGCGGCGCGTACTGCAGGTTGGTCAGCCCGGCGCCGCCGGCGTGCCCGGGCAGGAACAGGTTCCACAGGCCGCGCTCGCGGGCCGCAGCCTTGAGCTCGGCGACCACGGCCGGGCGGTGCCATGGGTCGCCTTCCTGCGCGGCCTTGGCCGCCTGTTCGCGGTAGACCGGCTCGGCCAGGTAGATGTGGCTGTCCATGAACGACTGGAGCTGCGCGCAAAGCTCGCGGGTGCGTTCGTCGTGCCCGAAGTCCATGGCTTCCTCCCGGCGTTGCCGCAATGACTCTATCGGGGAAGTTTCCCCCTAACTGCCCCGGGCTACCCGCCAGTACGGCCGACGCGGCGGAACACGTCAACCCCGTCGTCGGCGAAGATGCGCAGGTAGGCCCAGCCCGGATGGCGTTGCTCGATGAACGCCAGTACGTTGGCCGGCGGCGGGTTCCAGCCACTGTCGGTCTCGTCGAACACGACGTAGTCCGGCGCCGGGTTGGGAGAGATGCCGATCCAGTAGGTGTCGTCCCTGGCCGCCAGCGGGGCCAGCATGCTCAGCGTCGCCTCCACCGTCACGCCGTCCGGCACCCGCGCCATCGCCGCGTCCTCCGCGCTGACGTGCGCGCTGATGTCGTAGGTCTGCGCACTCCACAGCTCATCGAGCGGGAACCGGAAGGCCAGCCACCCGGCGATGACAACCATCACCGCGGCCCCGTACCTGGCCACGGCCTCCCCGGGAGCGGGCAGCCAGGTCGCCCTCCGCCGCCGGGCCGTCACCGGCCCCGGCCCGGTGACGAAGGAACGGGACCGTAGGCCATCGGGGGGTTCCGGGGGGTCGCCCCCCCGGGCTAGCAGGGCACGCCGCTGGGAGCTTGCCCGGAACCTGGCCATGCCGTCCACCGCGGCCAGGAACACGATCGGCATCACGGTCGCGTCGTAGTGCCAGCCGGTGCCCCAGAAATAGCTGTTGGTGGAGATGAACCGCAGCGCCAGGCTGGGCAGCGCGATCAGCACGAGCGGGGACCGCAGCGCGAGGAACGCCACAGGCAGCAGGATCAGGTACGTGGTCCACAGCTTCTCGTGACCGGACTGGACGAGCTGGTGCGCCAGCCCGGCCAGCGACGGGTGGCCGCCGGGGCCGACCACTCCCCCGTCGTACCAGTACGGGTAGTGATGCATCGGGTTGAAGTGCGGGATGATCACCGCGATCGCCAGCACCGACCAGGCAAGCCCCCAGGCGGCCAGCACCACCCCGCCGCGGATCCAGGTGGCGGGCTCCTCCTGCTCGCCACGGGGGTCGCTCCCCCGGGGCGGCACGGCCCCGGCCCGGTGACGAAGGAACCGGGCCGTAGGCCACCGGGGGGTTCCAGGGGGGTCGTCCCCCCGGGCCAGCATCACCAGGCCCATCCCGGCCATGACCAGGCCGATCGCGGCCACCGTGAACCCCTGGTCCTCCTTGACGAACACCAGTGGCAGCGCCCAGAGGACGGCCGGCCGGGGCCTGCGGCGCACCAGCGCGGACAGCGAGAACGCCAGCAGCGGGACCGCGAACGCGATCTCGTGGAAGTCGAAGTTGACCATCTGCTGCAGGCCCCAGGAGAAGCCGTAGGCCAGGCCGATTCCCCGGCTGGCCCAGGTGCCGAGCAGTTCCTGCGCGGCGCGGCAGACCGGGACCACCGAGACCGCGGTGAGCAGGGCCTGGGCGACGAGCAGCGTCTCCGGGGTCGGGAATACGCGGAAGAACGGGGCGAGCAGGCCGACGATGGGCTGGAAGTGATCGCCGAGCAGGTTGAACCCGGCGCCCCTGATCGACACGACCGGCGCGCGGAGGTGGGCCAGCTGCTTGACGTACTCGGTGAAGATGCCCAGATCCCAGGAGCCGGGATCCAGGCGCAGGTACTTGAACACCGAGATCGTGTCGTAGGCGATGAACGTGGCCAGCGCGATGACCCAGGTGACCGGGTCCATCCGTGGGCGGCCAGCCACGGGGCCAGGGTCACCGCCGGCATCGCGCCGGCCCGTGGCCGCCGGTGCCTGCCCGCTTGCCACGGGCGGCGGTGACCGCTCGTCTCCCGGTATCAACGGCTAGCCGTATAGCAGCGATTCGTACTGCGGGCCGTAGTGGCGTTCCAGCTCCTCCAGGGTCTCCTCGCAGGGCTGGACGCTCTTGACGATCTGTGGGTGCGGCGGCACCGCGTCCGGGTTCCAGGTCCCCGGCTCCCACAGCCGGGAGCGCATGAGCGCTTTCATGCAGTGGAAGAAGATCTGCTCGATCTCGACAAGCACCGCGAGCTGCGGCCGGTGCCCCTTGACGATCATGTCGTCGAACCACGGGGCGTCGCGGATCAGCCGGGCGCGCCCGTTGATGCGCAGGGTCTCCTTCCGCCCGGGGATCAGGAAGATCAGGCCGACGTGCGGATTCTGCAGGATGTTGTGGAACCCGTCGGCGCGCCGGTTGCCGGGGCGCTCGGGGATGGCGATGGTCTGCTCGTCGAGCACGAGGGCGAACCCGGGCGGGTCCCCCTTGGGCGAGACGTCGCAGGTGCCGTCCGCAGCACAGGTCGCGACCAGGCAGAACGGGGAGGCGGCGAGCCATTCGACGTCACGCGGGTGCAGCCGGGTGCGCTCCTTGGTGATCACGCGATTGGCCGGAGTGCCGAGCAGTTCCCGCAACTCGGCGGCGGATGAGATCTCGGTGAGGGTGCCCGTCCCCGTCATGGCTCTCCCTTCGCGGGCGCCCGGGAGGATCCGCGCCCGTGCTGCCCAGCCTAGCCGGGGCCTGCCGGTTTGCTAGGTGAGCAGCAGGCGGCCGACCCGCCGGCCGGCCAGGTACAGGCCGGCCAGGCCCATGATCGCGAGGTAGGCCACGCGCCACAGCAGGCTGGGCTCCACCATGCCGAGCGCGAGCCCGCGCATCAGCGTGACCGCCTGGTAGAGCGGGGTGAACTCGATCAGCACGGCCACCGGCCTCGGGTACACGCTCAGCGGGTAGAACGTGGTGGAGAACAGGAACAGCGGAATGCTGACCAGGGTGACGTACTCGAAGTCCTGCCAGCTCCGCATGAACGTCGTCGCGGCCATGCCAGCGGCGGCGAACGCGAACCCGGTGAGCACCGCGGCGGGCAGCACGCCGATCGCCCAGTACGAGTGGAACAGGCCCAGCGCCAGCATCACCGCGGTGAACGCGAGCGCGTACATGGCGCTGCGGATCAGCGCCCACAGCACCTGCCCCAGGGCCAGGTCCTGGGCCCGCATCGGCGTGGCCAGCGCGGCATCGTAGGTCTTGGCGTATTTGATCTGGAAGAACACGTTGAACGTGGAGTCGTAGATGGCCCCGTTCATGGACGACGTCGCCAGCAGCGCCGGGGCCACGTAGGCGGTGTAGCTCACGCCGCCGACGGAGCCGACCAGGTGCCCCAGCCCGACCCCGATCGACAGCAGGTAGAACAGCGGCTCCCCGATGCCGGAGGCCAGCATCAGCCACAGGTGGCGGTAGACCCGGGCGTGCCGCTCCACCAGGTGCAGGCTGCCCTTACCGCCGAGGGCGCGCCAGGGCCTGCTCGCCACGGCGGTGGGCACGATGCGCAGCGGCTCCTGCCGGACCTGGAGGTCAGACATACAGCCGCCGCCGGTAGGTGCGGTTGCCGGCGGCCACCCCGATGGCGGCCAGGCCGGCCAGGTATCCCAGATGGATCAGCGTCTCGCCGACGGTCGCGGTACCCAGGCTGAGCGAGCGGCACAGGTCCACGCCGTGCCACAACGGGGTGAGGTAGGCGACCGGCTGGAGCCAGCCGGGGAGCTCGGTGATGGGGAAGAAGGTCCCGGAGAACAGGAACAGCGGGATCATGCCGAACCGGAAGATCACCGCGAACGAGGTGTCCCTGGTCCGGGTGATCGCCCACGCCTCGATCACCGCGTTGAACGTGATCCCGGTGAGCACGGCGACCGGGAGGGCGGCCAGTGCCCAGGGCGACTGCACCGCGCCAAGGATGGCCGATACGGCGAGGAAGATCGCGCAGTTCATGGTCAGCCGTAGCGCCACGAACAGCATGTGGCCGTGGAAGATGTCGGCCGGGCGCAGCGGCGAGGCGGTGGCGGCCTGGTAGGTCTTGACCCACTTGACCGAGGCGAGCACCGGGTAGGTCGACTCCCCCACCGCCGTGGTCATCGCGGTCGCCGCCAGCAGCCCCGGGGCGAGGAAGGTCAGGTAGCTGACCCCGCCGATCGCGGTGTCGCCGCGGGCGTTGATAAGGCTGCCCAGGCCCAGCCCCATCGCGCCGAGGAACAGCAGCGGGTTCAGCAGGCTGGAGTAGATGGAACCGCGCCAGGTCCGCCGGTAGTCGGTCAGCCAGAACCGCAGCTCGCGGACGGCGAACACGGTCCCGGTCAGGGCCGGCCGGTTGAGTTCCCCGGTGCCGGCGGCCATCAGTCCTCCAGCCGGCGGCCGGTCAGCCGCAGGAATACGTCCTCCAGCGTGCTGCGGCGGACCAGGGAGGTCAGCGGTTCGAGTCCGAGCGCCCGCACCGCGGCGAGGGTGGCGTCGCCATCGGTCACGTACAGCAGGATCCGGTCGGCGAGCACCTCCCGCCGCTCGGCGGGCACGCTGGCCAGCTTCTCGGCGGCGACCTGGTGCCGGTCCGGTTCGAACCGCAGTTCCAGCACCTCGGGGGTGGAGTACCGCTCGATCAGCTCCCGCGGCGAGCCCTCGGCGGCGATCTTCCCCCGGTCCATCACCACCAGCCGGTCGCACAGTTGCTCGGCCTCGTCCATGTAGTGCGTGGTGAGGATCAGCGTGACGCCCTGCTGCTTGAGCCGGAACAGCCGATCCCAGACCGCGTGCCTGGCCTGCGGGTCCAGGCCGGTGGTGGGCTCGTCGAGCAGCAGGATCTCCGGCTCGTTGATCAGCGACCTGGCGATGATGAGGCGGCGTTTCATGCCGCCGGACAGCGGCTCCACCTGGTCCTCGGCGCGGTCGCTGAGCTGGACGAAGTCCAGCAGGCGGGCGGTGCGCTCGCGGATCACGTCGCGGGACAGCCCGAAGTAGCGCCCGTAGACGAGCAGGTTCTCCCGCACGGTCAGCTCGAGGTCGAGGGTGTCCTCCTGGGGCACCACGCCGAGCCGGGCGCGGATCACCGGGCCGTCCGCCACCGGGTCCAGGCCCAGGATCGACAGTTCGCCCCCGGTCGGCGGGGACACGCAGCCGATCATCCGCATCGTGGAGGACTTGCCCGCCCCGTTCGGCCCGAGGAAGCCGAACGCCTCGCCGCGGTACAGCTCGAAGTCGATCCCGTCCACGGCGGTGAATTCCCCGAACCGCTTGACCAGGCCACGTGCGCGGATCATGGGTTCGGCGGACACTTACGCGAGGCTACCTGGGCGGGCTGACATCCTCCCACTGGAATTTTCGCGGCATCCCTGAGTATGTGGTGCGGAGTTGCCGGCCTGGTACGCGTGAGTGCGCCGGGGACGGTACTGTCAAGTGTCATCGTGACCAGCTGTATGGGGATCCTGGACTGACGATGAGAGAGAGTTGATCTTCCGGTGACTGTGCTGCGCGGGCTGTACGTGCGGTTCAGGCAGCTCATTCATGAGTTCGCCAAGTTCGGAATCATCGGCGTCGGCGGCCTGATCATCACCAACGTCGGCTACGCCCTGCTGCACTCGCACGGGGTCGGGCCGGTCAGCTCGGCGACGATAGCCACGATCGTCGCGACGATCGTCGCCTACATCGGCAACAGGTACTGGTCGTTCCGGCACCGTGAGCGGACCAGCGTGCCGCGCGAAGGGCTCATTTTCGTCGTGCTGAACGGCATCGGCCTGCTGATCCAGGATGCCGTGGTGGCCTTCAACTCCTACGTGCTGCACCTGGAGCACCACAAGGTGGCCGAGTTCCTGGCGCTGAACATCGGCATCGGCCTCGCCACGATCTTCCGGTTCTGGTCCTACCGCAAGTTCGTGTGGCGGCTCGCCCCCACCGATGACTCCGGCACCGGTGCGGTGCCCGGGCCACCGGCGCCGTCCGGCCAGCCGTCGGCCGCCGCCCGGGTGGTCCAGCCCGACGCCGAACGGCTGTCCCCGGCCGAGGCCGGAGCGGCCATGCCGCACGTCAACGGGCACACCCCGGGCCGGTCCGCGCACCGCGGGTCATTCTCCGCGAGCTAGCCGGCTCTTGCGGTCATCCCCGGGCGTGGTGCGCCGTGGGTGCCCCGGTCATGGGGGCTGCGTAGCGCAGTGTCCTTGGCTCAGTGAGCGGTGCAGCCCTGAGCCGGGCCGCCGACGAGATGCAGCGGCGCGCGGTAGGCCGTGGCGGCCTGGGCCGCGGTAAGCCTGCCGGTGGCGACCAGCCGGCCCAGCACGTGTGCCTCCCGCGCCCTGGCCACGGTGTAGTGCGCGATCGGGTTGTCCGCGGTGGGCGCCTGTACCAGGCCTGCGAGCAGCGCCGCCTGGGGCCAGGTCAGCCCGGCCGGTGTCACGCCGAAGTAGCCGCAACTCGCCTGGGCCAGGCCGTAGTAGCCGTGGCCGAAGTAGGCGACGCCGGCGTACAACCGCATGATCTGCGATTTGGAGTAGCTGAGGTCCAGCTTGATGCCCAGGATGATCTGTTCCACCTCGACGCTCACCCCGCCCTGGCCGGGCGTATAGAGCATCTTTGCCAGTTGCTGGTAGAGGGTGGCGCCGCCCTGGTCGGGCTGCCCGGTGACGCGGCCGGCGATCACCCGGCCGATCGCGATGGGGTCGAAGCCTGGTTCTGAGTAGAACCGGTGATCCTCGGTGGCAACCAGCGAGTCGGCGAACCGTGACGGCACCGGGGGCCCGGGGTAGGCCGCGCCGTGCGCCTGGTCGAATGCCTCTGCCAGCGACGGCGCGCTGCTCACCGACGGGGTGACCAGGAGCAACGCGGCGAACGCCAGCACCCCCACGAGCGCGAGGGCGAGAATCGTGATCAGGACGCGGCGCAGCCAGCGGGGCAGCCGGGGTGCGGTGGCCCGTCTGAGGGCCCGCCCGCCTCGGGGGCCGGCCGGTGGCATGCCGGGGGACGTGGGGGTGTGCGGGACGCCGGGCAGCGGCTGGGTAGGCGTGTGCTGACCGGGCCCGCCTGCGCCCCAGGCGACCGGGACCGGCGCGGTCGGCACATCGGCGTAGCCGCCGTCGCCCCTGCCGGGCACGCCCGTTGTCATGATCGCCGCTCCATCGGTAGGCCGGGCCCCCGCCTGCCCGAAGCGGTTACCCGCTCCCCTAACAGCCAATAACGAACGAACCTTTTTCGGAAGTGCCCGGCGATGCGTGAAATTCCTTCCACCACGGCGTCGTGAGCCGGCAGTGGGTCCCGCCGGCGGGCCGCCGCCCCCAGTGGGCTACGCTTTGTAATCTACTGTACACATTATGTACACATGGGGGCGCAATGAAGCACTTGTCCGGGGTACTCCTCGGCTTGGCGGCTCTCGCGGGGGCGGTGTGCCCGATCCTCATGCCGACCGCCGCAAGCGCCGACCAGATCACGGCCTACGTCTCGCACCATGCCCCGTCCGGCAATGCGGACACCTCCTGCGCGACCGCCAAGTACACCACGATCAACGGCGCCATCCACGCCGTGGTGGCGGGCGGCACGGTCGTGGTCTGCCCGGGCACGTACCGCACACAGGCCGTGGTGCTCAAGCCGGTGCGCCTGGAGGGCCGGGACGCGCTGATCGACGCGGCGGGCCAGAAGCCGGTCATCCCGGGCCTGCCGGGCGGCAGCGGCATCGTCGTCCTGCACACCCACAAGGTCATCGTCACCGGGTTCGTGGTCGCCGGCGCGGGCTTCGCGGCATCCTCGTGGCGAACAGCGACAACGTCCAGGTGAGCCACAACCTCCTGGTCCACAACGGGGACGTGGGGTGGACTTCAACGGAACCTCGTACTCGCAGGCGTATCACAACATCTCCGAGTTCAACGGGGGCGGCGGTTTCCTGGTCGCTGACGACCTCGGGGCCAACCACGACAATGTCGTCGCCTGGAACTTCGCCACCCGCAACCCCGGCGGCTGCGGCGTCATCGTGGCGGGGCACTCCATGGCGGGGGTGTTCGGCAACGTCGTCGCGCACAACCTGCTGACGTACAACGGCACGCTCCGCAAGTCGCCGGGGGCCGGGGTGGTCGTCGCCACCGAGGTGCCGCACGAGACGGTCGCCGACAACACCGTGATCGCGAACACGATCTACGGCAACGGCATCGCCGGGGTCACGATCCGCGGCCACCTGCCCGGGCTCCACATGACCGGCAACGAGATCCTGGACAACAACATCGGCCGCAACAACACGGTCGGCGACACGATCGGCCTGGCCCCGCCCGCCGCCAACCACCCGGACCTGCGGACCACCGGCATCCTCGTCGGCAGCTCGACGCACATCGCCGTGGTGATCTCGGGTAACCACATCCACCACGACTACTACGGCATCTACATCGACGGCCTGGTGCGGGCCACGTTCGGCGGGAACCACTACCGGCGGGTGCACACGCAGGTCAAGTTCACCTGAGTCGTCCCTGGCGCGCTCCGTCGTGGATGTTCATCCGCTCCGGGGAACCGCGGCCCCGGGCCGGATGCGGCTTGCAGCCGGCACAGGTACTCGCGCCATACGCTAAGGTCATAGCGTCCGCATGGGCGGACGGGACGTGGCGCAGTTTGGTAGCGCACTTGACTGGGGGTCAAGGGGTCGCCGGTTCAAATCCGGCCGTCCCGACTGGTCAGAGCCTCATTTCGCACTCAAGAACAGGGCCGCGAGTGGCTGATGGGAGCGCAACGCGCTCCCATCAAATCGATCGACCGCTGTGCTCGCGGCGTGTGGAAGACATAACGCGGCTGGTCAAGGGCCTGCCAAGCCGACCTAAGGCGTCGTCCAACCCTCGGGCGCACTTGTCTCCGGGGCAAAGAGACGCCGCTTCACCATCCGGCCGTCACGGCTGATCCTGGGCAACACCAGCCAGGACCCAGACGGGAACAAGGTGGCAGCCCGGCCCGGCGCCGTCGTCCCGCTGCCCTGCTACGTCAAGCGGACGGTCTTCCGGGCGCTCCTTGCCACTGCTGGCTGGACCGGCGCAACCGTGATTAGGCCTGAGCGCGTCCCAACCCCTGCGGATTTGTGGCCTGCTCAGCCGCACCGCACCCTCTACCCGCGCAGATGCCACACGTGGATGCTCAGAAAGCACACATTCCGCGGAAGATGCGGGCGGTGCTCGTCTCATGAGTCGCTCCCGGCGGCCAGGCTAGGCCCGCCATCTCCATCACAGTAAGTGACAGACCGTATAAAGAACGCGTGCCTACCCGCCGTTACGAGCGGCCGGGATCGCCTCTATGTTCGTCGGCTCAGGCGCGCCGATCAGGATGTTCTGTGGCGTTGGCTGGTTGGCGCGTGTGTTCCGGGATCGCCGGTCCTGCCGTGGGGATGGTCGCCTGCCCCGGGTCTCCCCCAATTGGCGTAGTACGGTCACGCCAGGCAGGGGTTACCCGGCCTCGGGAATCTAGGCCACGCTCGCGCTGTGGGGATAAGGGTCTCCGCCGGTGCAGGAACACACCTTCGCCGATTTCCTCGCCGCCGGCTGGCTGCGACGGCCGATGTGGTCATCGCGGCCGTTCACGCGCGGAGTGCGGTGCAGTGCGCGAGAACCTACCTGCAGAACCTCATAGCGAAGCTCGGGGTTCGTGCCGCACGCAAAGCCGCCGCGCTAAGCCGCATGCATTTGGACTGGTTGCAGCGTCGGCTGATGGCTGACCTGGCCAGAGCTGCGGTACGTCCCCGGTGGGCTGCGACGGCCTTGCTGGCCGCGGCGGCGATCTGCCTGACCGCCTGCGGCAACGCCGGCACCGGCAGCACCGCGTCCCTGCGGGATATCCGCTCCAGGGTCGTGGTCTCGCTGACCTTCGACGATGGGACCGAGAGCCAATACGCCCTCGGCTTCGGGCATGGCCTGCTGCCGCTTGGAGTGCACGGCACCTTCTACGTCGCTACCGGAAATACCGGTGTCAACCCGGGCGCGATGTCCTGGTCCCAGCTGAGCTACCTTCACCAGCGCGGCAATGACGTCGGCGGCCATACGGTCCATCACATCGACCTCGCGAGCTCCAGTAATTCGCTGGCTCGCAAGGCAGCCGAGGTCTGCGGCAATTACCAAGCCCTGGCCCGCCACGGACTGCACCCGGTCAGCTTTTCTTATCCCTACGGGGCCTATAACACCGCCGCCGAGCACGTGGCCGCCAGGTGCGGCTTCCGGACGGCGCGGCAAGCGGGCGGTATCGACGATCATGGGCCCGGCGCAGGGCCCATCTACGCGGAGACCATGCCGGCACATAACCCCTACGCCATCCGGACGGTCTACAACAGCACCAAGGCAGCTCCGCTCGTGGTGGCCAATCTTCAGCGGGCCGTGACCGCTGCTGCCCGCCATGGCGGTGGCTGGGTCGTGCTGGTGTTCCACGAGATCTGCTCAGTGAGCTACGACCCGGCCGGCTATGGCTACTGCACCCACAGCTGGGGCTCGATCGAGCTCGATGCCTTCGACGCCTTCCTTGAGTGGCTGGCTCACCCGGGCCAACCAGGCGGGGCGCCCGCGGGCACGATCGTGCGCACCGTCCGCCAGGTCACCGGCCGATCCTGACCGACCGCCGCCAAAGCAACGCACCGCGCACGTAGCCGCCGTTAGGCGCGCTGATCGGGGATATTTCGATCAGGGTGGTGGTGGCTCGGATCTGGCTGTTCTGTACGTCCGCTGGCTGGGTCGGGTTCGCCGGGCGGAGCAGGCGGAACTGTCGGCTCCTTACGCGGGCCGTCCAGCGCTGGCTGAGATCTGGGAACCGGGCGGCGGTCACCTCCGGGTGCTGCTCAGCGACCTGCTGTTCTGGTACCCCGGCGGCGTCAGCGGAGTTGCTCGCCGAGATCGATGCCTTGTTCAGCACCCAGCACCCCGGCCCCGGCTTGCCCGCGTGCAGGCCGGCGCCGGGACTTGATCGAGCGGACGTTGCATTCACGCGCCCGCCACGGCTGACCGCAGCAGCTCGGCCGCCTGCTGCTGGGACAATGCCCGGCCGGTGGCCAGCTCGGAGTCCCACACGCCGGGTGTGGTGGCCGCCCGGGCGGGGGGCAGGAACCGCTCGAGCAGGGCGGCGTCGGGCTGCGGTATCGGCATGCTTGCCTGCTGCCTGAGCCCTTCCGCCGCGCCTGCCAGGCGGGCGGCGGCCGGGCGGGCGCCGAGAGCCGCGGCGATGCAGGCGGCCACTTCCAGGGTGCTGGCGAGGAACTCGGTGTCGCCGGAGTTCGCGGCGTAGTCGACCACGTCGGCGAGCAGGTCACGGGCCTCGTGTGGTCGGCCCGCTCGCAGGATCACCGCCGCGAGGGATTCGATGTCAATCGCGACGCCGGCGTTGTCGCCGAGCTTGCGGTAGAGCGCGAGCGACTCCCGAAGTAGCTCGGTGGCGCGGTCCAGGTTGCCTGCGTTGCTTTCCACTTGGCCCAGGTTGCCGAGCGCGATCGCGACCCGATGGTCGCTGCGGAGCTCGCGGCCGATTTCGGTGCTTCGCTCTAGGAGCGACCGTGCGGTTCCCAGGTCGCCGAGGTAATGGTAGGTGGCGCCGAGGCTGTTGAGCTCGCGTGACTCCTGTTCCCGGTCGCCTAGCTTCCGCCACAGCGTCAGGTTCCGTTCAAGGAGCTCGACTGCCCTGCTGTGCTCCCCCTGCTGAGCCAACAGCACCGCGAGCCCATGCACCGCGCGCGCCAGCGGTGCCCCGGCGTCGTCTGGGGCCAGCTCGGTCGCCCGTTCCAGCCACCGCCGCCCTTCGATGGCGTGACCGTGGTCGTACCAGAAGAACGCCAGCTCCCGCGCCAGCCACAACCCGATCGCCGCCTGCTCCGCCCGCTCGGCGGGATCCTCGGCGGGCGTGTCCAGCGACCAGGTGAGTGCGGCGCGCAGGTTGGCCTGCTCGGCCTCCAGCCGGTCCAGAGCCGCAAGCTGCTGCGGGCCGCCATATCGCTCATGCGCCCATTCGGCGAGCGCCGCGTAGTGCTGGGCGTGCCGGCGGCGCGCTTCGTCCAACTCACCGGCCTCCGCCAGCCGCTCCAGCGCGTAGTCGCGGATGGTCTCGAGCATCCCCACCCGGGGCTCGCCGTCGGGACCCTCGGTCACGGTGATCAGGCTGAGGTCTTGCAGTTCGGCGGCGAGCTCCAGTGGGTCGGACTCCGCTGCGTCGCCGCCGCCGGGGAGGCCAACTGCGGCGACCGCTGCCAGCGCGTCCAGGTTGGCGCCCCCGGCGAACACGCCCATCCGCCGGAACGCCGCCGCTAGCGCCGGGGCCAGCAGGTCATAGCTCCAGGCGATGGTGTCGCGGAGGGCTTGCTGGCGTTGTGGCCGGCCTGTGTCCGTGACGGCCAGGGTGAGGCTGTCGCCGAGCCTGGCCAGCAACGCCTTGGGCGTGAGCAGCTTGGCCCGCGACGCGGCCAGTTCGATCGCCAGCGGCAGCCCGTCCAGCCGGGCGCAGATCGCGGCGACGTCCGCGGCGTTGCCCTCGGTGATCGTGAAGCCCGGCCGGACCAGCTGCGCCTGCTGGGCGAACAGCATCGCCGCGCCGCTGGCCGCCACCTCCCCGGCGCCCCCGTCGCCCGGCACGCCCAGCGGCGGCACCGGCAGCTCCTGCTCCCCGTGTACGTGCAGCGGGCGCCGGGACGTCGCCAAGATCACCAGCTCCGGTGCCGCTAGTAGCAGCGCCGCCACCACGGTAGCGGCGCCGTCGAGCTGTTCGAGGTTGTCCAGCACCAGCAGGGCGCGGCGCTCCCGCAGGAAATCGGTCACCACCACCGTGTCGGGCCCGTCCCCGGCTGCGTCGAGGCTTCCGGCGATCGTCTTCCACATCACGTCGGCGTCGCGAACCGGCGCTAGCGGGACGAAGTAGCCGCCGTGCGCGAAGGCTACGTGCAACGACGCGGCCACGGCCAGCGCGAGCCGGGTCTTGCCGACGCCGCCCGGGCCGGTCAGCGTCACCAGCCGGACGCCCGCGCGGGCGACCGTGGCGCACAAGGCCGCCAGCTCGTCATCGCGGCCGACCAGCGGCGTCATCGGTGCCGGGAAGCTCGTCGCGGCGCCCAGGCTGCGCAGCGGCGGGAACCGGTCCGGCAGGCCTGCGTCGGTCAGCTGGAAGACGTGCTCTGGCGCCTCGATGTCTTTCAGCCGGTGAAACCCCAGGTCGCGGAATGAAACGTTGGCGGGAAGGTGGGGCGCGGCCAGCAGCCGGGCCGCGTCGGATGCCACCACCTGCCCGCCGTGCGCGGCCGCGGCGATCCGGGCCGCGCGGTGGACGTCCATCCCGATGTACCCGTCCTCGTGCCGGGCCGGCTCGCCGGAGTGCAGGCCCATCCGGACCCGCAGCGTGGTGCCCCCGGGCCAGTTGTGGCCGGCCAGGTTGTGCTGCGCTGTCACACAGCTCCAGGCCGCGTCGGCGGCCGAGGAGAACACGACGAAGAAACTGTCGCCCTCGGTGCCCATCTCATGGCCGCCGAAATCGGCGAAGGCGGCGCGCTGAATCGCCCGCTGCGCCGACAGTGCCTCCCCGTACCGGTCGCCAAGACGGCTCAGCAGCGCCGTCGAGCCCTCGACGTCGCTGAAGAGCATCGTGATGGTCCCGGTGGGGAGTTCCCCCATGCCCCGATTATCAGCCCGGAGCGGGCGTCACCGGGAGCGGTGCAGGCGCCGTGATCTGAGGATCGAGATCTGGGGCACCGGGGCACTAGGCCGCAAGCGCCGCGATGTTTTCACCTACGCCGCCGAATCGTGTCGGCCGCAGACCCGGCTGTGCCATGAGCGCTTCATCCATTCGCGGGACGTGACAACATTACTGCCCAAAGCCCCTGCGGCCGCGTCAGAGCCGCCCTATTGGCCGGCCAGGCAGTAGTCGGCTTTCTGCTTGATCGGACGCCGATCGGGCCGGTCTGTGCCTGGACATCAGGGTGGGTAGTTTCCATCGGCAGGCAACAATGTTCGTTCCTGGGCTGTGGCCCGTTTGCAGTCCGCTGCGGGCCTGCCGGCACCTAACCCTAATCGGTCACTAATGGCTGCTGGCGGCGCAACGCGATGGGGGCGTGAATGCGCTGGCGCGGCGCGAACGCCGGGCCCGTGCGACTGTCCGCCCGTGGTCCGCTGGCCCTGCTAGAGGGCTAGGCAGCTGCCTGGCGCCAATCGCTGGCGGCGGTGGGGACGGCCTGCGAACATACACTCCGTTCAGCCGGCGCCCAGCCTGGGCCAACGGGCCGGGTGCCTCACCCGTCAGGGTGTGGTGCTTTTCCTCGCGGCGAATGGCTGCGCTCACCGTCCCAATGGTTGCGGCGATTGTCACAGCCGTGAGCGAACCAATGACTGCAAGGGCGATCAGGACGGTCATGGCCGATCCTCCTTGATGAGTGGATGCTGGCAGCTGCGGCGTGGCTGATGTGGGGGTGCACCGCCAGGCGGGTGCGCGGGGTGGCTCCTGGTGGCGCCGGCGGCGATGCTGGGTGCCTGGTCGTGCTCGGTCATGGTGTATGGCGCCCTTCTGGGCCGTCCGGCCAATGGGGAATGACCTGATGCGGTCAGCTTGGTGGGCCCAGCCAGGTGGGGTCAGTCACCTGGCGGACAGCACAACTGTCAGCTTGCTGACAGCTGGCTAAGGACCGGCGAAATGGCGTAGCACTTCGGCCTGGTTGATAGCCAGGGCGCGATCACGCATTTCGATCCAGCCTCGTCGTTCAAAACCGCGCAGCGCGGCGTTGACGCTTTGCCGGGTGCCTCCGGCCTGGTGCGCAAGCTGTTCTTGGCTGATCTTGGGCTGGATGATCCCGTTGCCGTCCCTGGGCTGGCTGAGCAGCACCTTCGCGACCCGGCGCGGGAGGTCCAAGAAAACAAGGTCAGAGGCTGCCTCGGTAAGCCTCCGCAAGGTTGCTGCGATGGAGGCCAGCAGCGCCTGCGCCACGGACGGGACGCGCGCGCAGAGGTCGCTGATCGCGTCCTGTGGGATAAGGAGCAGCTGGCATTCTTCCAGGGCCTCAGCATCGGCGGACCTAGGGCCGCCGTCAGCGACGCTCACCTCGCCCAGTACCCCACCCAGCTCGATGATCGTCAGCGTGAGCTCGCCGCCGTCGGCGGAACGCACCACGACCTTGACACGACCGGACACGACCACCATCAGGGCACCGCCTGGATCACCAGCAGTAAAAATGACCTGACCACGGCGAAAGACCCGCAACCGGGATAGCGCGGCAATCGCCTCCAGTTCGCCGGCCGGGACCGAACGCAGCAGATACGTCTGGCGCAAAACCGCCGTCACGTCAGTTGCCATCACCGGCTCCTCAAGCCGCCACCCGACACGCCACCGCGCCACGCACCCGCCAGGCAGCACTGGGCCCGGTATCGGTGACGTCGGCCCTCTATCAAGCATCGCTCACCGATGCTGCATAGGCCCGGCAAGCGACCCAGCCGCCTCGTGCCAGCCGCTGATGATCAAGGCGCGCGCACAACCCTGCAATGACAGGGCGCCCGGGCGGCGGCCCTGCCGCAGCAGACCGACCGCGGGTGTCGGCAAGGTGACAGCAGCGCTGTCGGCTGGGTGACTGAAGACGGACGAGAGACGGAGAGACGGCTGAGGGCCGGTTCCGGTAAGCACCCAGCGCTGCCGCCTGCGTCCGGGCGAGGGGGCCTTTCGATGGGGCTAAAGGGAACGGTGACCTTTCTCCTTACCGACCTGGAGGGTTCGACGCGCCTGTGGGATGCGCGCATCCGCAGGAGATGAGCGACGCCCTTGCGCGTCATAACGCGATCGTGCGGGCGGCGGTCGAATCGCATGGCGGCGTCGTGTTCCCGACCATGGGCGATGGGGTGGCCGCGCTGTTCGCCTCGGCCCGTGATGCGGTTCGTGGAGTGCTGGCTGCGCAGCTCGACTGACAGCCGCGGACTGGAGTGAGGTCACGGGGCCGCTGGCCGCCCGGATGGGTTTGCTCACCAATGAGGGCGTCCTGGGCGGCGAGCACTATCTGAACCAGCCGCTGAATCGCTGCGCCCGGCTGATGGCGGCAGGGCAGGGCGGGCAGGCGCTGTTATCGGCGGCGACGGAGTTGCTGGTGCGCGACGCCATGCCTGAGGGTTGCGGGCTGCTCGACCTGGGCGAACATCGCTTGCGGGATCTGGCGCGGCCGGTGCGCATCTTTCAGCTGACCGCTCCTGGCCTTCGCAGCGAGTTCCCGCCACTGCGCTTGCTCGACTCTTTTGCCGGGAACCTGCCGACCCAGCTCAGCTCGTTCGTCGGCCGGGCGGACGAGCTCGCCGAGCTGGCCGCGGCTCTGCGACGGTCGTCGCTGGTGACGGTGGTCGGCGCGGGCGGGGTCGGCAAGACGCGTCTTGCGCTGCACGCCGCAGCAGAACGGCTCCGGTAGTTCCGCGATGGCGCGTGGCTGTGCGAGCTCCACGCGGCCGACGGCGGGGAGACGATGGCGCGGGCCGTCCTGGTCGCCCTGCGGGTGCGTCCCCGGCCTGGCATCTCGCTGGCTGGCAGCATCATCGAGTTCCTGCGCACCAGAACCGTCCTGCTGGTGCTCGACAACTGCGAGCACCTGCTGAGCGCCGCAGCTGCCCTCGCAGCGGACATTCTCCGCAGCTGCCGGGGATACGAATCCTGGCGACGAGCTGGCAGGCCCTCGGTGTGGGCGGTGAGCAGGTCTTTGGGCTGGGGCCGCTGTCGCTGTCGGCCCCGGGGGCGGGCATGGCGACCGCCGGCGCCAGCGATGCGGTGTCCCTGTTCGTCCAACGGGCCGCTGCCGCACGCAGCGACTTCTATCTGAGCCCCGGTAACGTGCCCGCCGTCGGCGAGATCTGCCGGCGCCTGGACGGGATCCCGCTGGCGATCGAGCTCGCCGCCGCGAGGGTGGCGGCGCTGCGACCGGCCGAGATCGCCGGGCTGCTCGATGAGCGCTTCCGGCTGCTGACCCGTGGGCAGGCCGATGCCGCGGGCCGCCACCACACGCTGCAGGCAACGGTCGAGTGGTCCTATGCGCTGCTCAGCGAGGCTGAGCGCCACGTCTTCGACCGCCTCGGCGTATTCCCCGGAAGCTTCGATGCGGCCGCGGCCGTCGGCGTCGCCGGCGCGGGCGGCCTGCAGCGGTGGGACATCCTTGACAGCCTCACGGCCCTCGTCGGCAAATCGATGGTTGCCGGAGGAGGGACCGGACCAGACGAGCCGCTACCGCCTGCTCGAGACGATGCGCGTCTGCGCGCGGCAGCAACTCGCGGCTGCCGGCGAGCCAGACCGGGTCCAGCGCCGGCACGCGGAGCACTACGCGGCGTTCGCCGAAAAGGCCGGGCCCGAACTGCTCGCCTTCCGGATCGTGGCCGCCCTGGCCGTCTCTGCCACCTTTGGCCGCGGCACCGTCGGCGTCTGGGCCGAAGCCTGCGTCACCCAGGCCAGTACGTGTCCGCCCGAGATTCGCGCAACGGTCATCGCCGCAGCCGCATGGAGCGCGTTCCTTGCCGGCGACCTTCCGCTCGCGGAGCGGCGGGCCGAGGACGCCCTGCGAGAACCGGCGCCCAGCGATCCAGTCAGCCTCGGGATGCTGCGAACTCTGCTCTCCCGGACCTATGCGCTGACCGGGCAGCCAGAACGCGAGGTCAGCATCGCCCGGGAGGGCCGCCAGGAGTCCGCGAAACGAGGTAGCGAGGTGTTCGTCGGATACTTCCTTGCCATGGAAGCGATGGCCTGGACCGGCGCCGGAGACCGCGCGACGGCGCGACAGCCCGCCATGGAGGCGGTCGAAATAGCCCGACAGGTCCGGAACCCGGCGCTGTCGGCGACGGTCTCCTATGCGGCCGCAAGAGCGATATGGCTCGACGAGCCGCAGGCCGCCCTGACGCTCATCGAGGACAGCCTTGCCCTGACCCGCGCCGGAGCCGTCGACAGCGTGCACGACTACGTCCTCTCGCTGGCTGCCGCCATCCGCACCGGGAACGGCGACCTGCCCGGAGCGCTGACCGTGCTATATGAAGCGACGGTATGGCAGCACGGCGACGGCAACCGGCTGGGGCTCGGCATCACGCTCCAGCGTGCCACCGCGGTGCTTGCCCGGCTCGGCGAACCCGAACCAGCGGCGGTGCTGGCCGGAGCCGTCTCGGCGCATTTCGCGCATTCCCTCGTCGGCATCTACCGAGATGAGCGGCTCGCGATCGACGAAGCCCAGGTCCCCGCCCGCCGCGCGCTCGGCGAGGCCGCCTACAGCACAGCGCTCGGGCGAGGCGCGACGATGGACGATGACGAGGTCACCGATTACGCGCTGGGCGAGTTCCGGCGGCTCCTCAATGAAGTCCAGTGACGTCCCAGTGCACCGGCCGCAGTGGCATCACATCTTCACCTACCCAGAGTCTTCACACCCCAGAGCGCAGGAAGGCCTGGCATCCAGCCGGGGCCTTCAACGCCCGGCCATGAAGGCCGCCGCTCATCGCCTGGACATGAAGGCCGCTCGTCTCACAAGCCGGGTACCTTCCCCTGCGCGGCCACCGCGACGGGGATCGGCGATGTGGCGAAACGGCGCGCCAGCTGGTCGAGTGCGTCGCCGGTGCGGTCCAGCCGGGGCGACCCTCGTCATCGAAGTTACCGACGACCGGACACGGGATTGGGGAACTTGATGCTACCGGCGTCGGCCTCCGATCTATGCGTGAGCGGGCCGCCGCCGTCGGCGGATCACTCGACATCCGCGCGGCCGTGAACAATGGCGCACTGGTGAGAGCCAAACTTCCCATCAGCTGACATCCCAACCCAACCGCGGTGGCGGCCGGCGGCATCCGGCGACGCTCACTTCGACGAGCGCAGCTTCGCAACGACCGAGCTCAGCCCGGACGTCTACAGCCCGGCGACCATCCCGCTAACTCGCTGCGTCGTGACCATCCATAGTGGTTAATCTGCGCGCCAGCCACGATCCCGACACCCAACGAGTCATCAGCGCAGAGTCGGCAGGGAGGATGCTCGAGCCCCTGGCTGCGCACTCGCCGGACACTCACCCTCCGTAATGGCCATTGTCCAGGCGTCGTTCTACCCGGTGCTGGCCGGCTTGGTGGCCGGGTACCTCGCACTCGTCGAGGTGGTCAAGAAGCCGGGCTTCGACACGCCGGTGCCGGAGGTGATCGCCACCTTCCCGGGCGACAGCACGACGCCCACCTGCAACACCATGACGTTCAAAGACTAGTACCTGATTTCGCCGGATGTTGATTCACAAACGACCTCATCCTGAGGAGCCGTGCGCAGCACGGCGTCTCGAAGGATGGGAACGCGCACCGTGCCTGCT
>Ga0207693_10001331_pt1 | contig 21829 bp, 18 predicted proteins | sample LARL81metaG_FD_184347 | JGI IMG/M metagenome (GOLD analysis project Ga0207693, IMG submission 184347) | Corn, switchgrass and miscanthus rhizosphere microbial communities from Kellogg Biological Station, Michigan, USA - LAR L8-1 metaG... | ecosystem: Host-associated > Plants > Roots >... | reverse complement strand
GGCCGATCGCGAAAGAGTAAATTCTGGCGGACGCCAACAGGCAGGCGTTAGCGATCGTAGCGCAGGCAACGATCGTGGCTCGGGCGGAGATCGTGTTGGAGATAGAAGCGTTTCCTCTGGGAATGGTGGATCTCGTAATTCGAGTGCTTTCAGCGGTGGCGGTGGCGGTGGCGGAGGGGGAGGGTTCGACGGAAGCAGCGCCCGCAGCAGCAGCACGCGAGGCTCTTCGAGTATGGGCGGATCCCGGGGCGGTGGCTCGCGGGGCGGCGGTGGTGGACGCCGTCGATAAGCGATTTCTCACGGATAGGAGATATATATGATTCTCACACGGCTCAATCTCGGCTTAGCCCACCTTGCTCTGATGCTCGCTGCTTTTTCTGTTTTGTGTGGAGCTCAAACAACAAACCAAGGAGAATCTTCAGCCAATTCTTCGGCCGTCCAGGAATCATTCGCAACTCCGCAATTGGCCGCCGATGCTTTGATAGCTGCCGTTGGGGACTTCAACGTACCGTCATTGCAGAAGATTTTTGGCCCGGATGGCAAGGACTTCGTCAGCTCAGCCGATCCTGTCCAGGACAAGAGCTACGCTGAGGCCTTTGCGGCGAGGGCAAAAGAAAAGAGTTCTGTCACGATCGATCCGAAGAACGGGGCGCGCGCAACACTCTCTGTTGGAAATGACGACTGGCCGTTTCCGGTCCCGATCGTCAGGAAAGGTCACAAATGGGCCTTCGATTCCAAACAAGGACACGACGAGATACTCTTCCGCCGGATTGGCGCAAATGAACTTGATGCTATTCAGATTTGTCGCGGATTCGTTGAAGCCCAGAAGGAATATGCGTCAGAGGTTCACGACGATTCCGGCATAAACCAGTACGCTCAAAAGATCATCAGCACTCCTGGGAAACGCGATGGCTTGTACTGGCAGAATGCGGACGGGACACCCGGCGGCCCCATCAGCGAAGCCATCGCACGCGCAATTGAAGAAGGTTATTCACCGAATCCAGGCTCCGGCTACCACGGATACACTTTCAAAGTATTGAAGGGTCAAGGTCCAGCCGCTCCAATGGGTCAATTGGACTACGTAATCAATGGAATTATGATCGGCGGATTTGCGCTGGCGGCGGTCCCCGCTGAATACCGGGTTACCGGAGTGAAAACCTTTCTCGTGAGCTATGATGGAATCGTTTATGAGAAGGATTTAGGACCCGAGTCGCAGGAGATCGTGAAAAATATGGACCGATATAACCCCGATAAGACTTGGTTGGCGTCGAACGACTAGGACTATCGCTCCAACCGGGCCGTCATTCACAGGATACATCGCCTGGAATCATGCGTCCGCCCACTCACACCCTAAGATACTGGGCATCGGAGAACACATTTCCAGCGTGGGGCCACCGCAGACAGGACAAAGCGGTTCCATGACTGGATGTTGAGACTGGATTCCGACGAAGGAGTTGCAGGTCTCACACTGCCACAGTGTTGCCTGGTACAACGGGGCAGTACGCCTGGTGATCGGGGCTTCGATATTGAGTTTCATAATGACTCGCCGTGCCCTCAATGTTGAATCAATGACCAATTGAGCCACATCCTACGTGCAGCGGGCAATAGCCGTTAACTGCTAAAACTAGCAGTCCCGACGATTCGCCGCGATTTGCCTCGTGGCTGTTTTGATTGACAGTCCTCTTCGACCGCATCTAGTGAGCTAATGTACCTGCTGTGGCCAACCACGCGCTTGCTTGGAGGACACGTGAATGTCATACGGAATCTGCGCGGCAGTGTTTTTGTGGGCGCGCTGTTAGCTGTCTCTCTTCCAGGTGCAGCTCAGAAGGTTAAGGTCGGATACGACAAGAGTGCTGATTTTTCAAAGTTCAAAACCTATGCTTGGACAGAACCCGCCATGCCCCCTTCGAGACCGGTTCTATTCGAGGCCGTGGTCGCACGGGTCGACGTTGAGCTTGAAGCAAAGGGGCTCACTAAGGTTCCTAAAGACGGCGATCTGACTCTCACGCCCTCCGGGGCAATTGATTTTGGATTTGCCGGGGTCGCCAGCACCCCAATTCTCCCCACCTACAGCGGCCCTCCGCCCTCCGTCAACGGTGGAATGTGGACGGGCGCGACCGGTCCGTCCACAGGAGGGACCTACGTTCCAGAGGGCACATTGGTGCTCACGTTCGTCGATCGTGCGAACAACAAGATGGTCTGGTCGGGTTCAGTTAAACAGAAACTTGACATCGAACAGAAGAACAAGTCACTAGAACTTGTCGACAAAGCAATCATCAAATTGCTCAAGGAATTTCCCGGAAAAAAGTAACTTCACTTCGGTGTCTCACGACCAGTGGACAGCTTTCGATAACTCTCAATTTGGCTCCCCGTCCCCTTGAGGCATTGCCGCTGTTATCAAACACAGTTCTTGGGTCTGCCGTTTAAGGGCACAATTTTGCTCGTAATGCCTGGACTGCTCGCGTTAAAGGCGCATCAGCAGAGCTATCACATGAGATGGGAATGTCAAGTCCGGTTCCATCGCTCGTGCCCGATACCATACCCTCTGATTGTTATTCTGTTTCTTTTCGTGTGCTACCCAGCTGTCGCTCAGGTACAGGTATGGGGCTTTTCCACGTTCCTACTACAAGTAAACGAAAAGTCACCCTGTGATCGTCACGGATCCACCGGCAGGCAGACGCTAAGTGGGAGCGAACAGAAGCGTCAGCGAATGGAATGGGAACTGGGGAAACAATTCGCGGCGGAAGCGGAACAGAACGCCGTCATGATTACGGACGACTTCATTGTTCGCTATGTAAATCGGCTCGAACAGGAGATTGTCAGCCGGTCTGATTTGCCGGGTTGCTTCGTCGTCAAAATATTGGTCGACCCTGAACCTAATGCCACTTCACTTCCTGGGGGTTTCATTTACCTCACCTCGGGACTGATTGCGGTTTCTGATAGCGAAGGAGAGCTGGCTGCAGCTCTAGCACATGAAACCGCCCACGTAACAGCGCGTCACATGACGCAATTTCTCACTCAATCACGAAGATGGGGTCACGTGGCGTCTTTGAGTGGCCCCCCTGGGTTCGTTCTTCGCCGGTATCTGGGCCCTCTTTTGATGTTCAGCCTGATACGAAAAGACGAATTTGAAGCCGACCGACTCGGGCTGTTGTATCAGGTTGCATCCGGATATCGTCCGGAAGAGTTCTGCACTCTTCTTCAGAAAGCAATTCCTCAATCAAGGAAAGGAGGGCCGCTCTTCGAGCGTCTTTACAATAGCCACCCCGCAACCGACGAAAGAGTTAAGCGATTGACGTCTCTGGGTCGACGCACGGTGTCGGCTCGAGCTGACTACCTTGTGAGTACTAATGAGTTCCAGGAGATGAAGGCTCGCTTCACGAGCATTCTGCCAAGCCATCAGCCGTGAAACCACCGTCCCATCCCCAGCTGCCACGCGGCGAGATTCACCTGTCACTTCTTCTAGTGTCATGACAACAACGTTCCGATAAGCTTCGATTACATTCATCTCACATATGCGACTGAATTCAATCCTTCGGCCCTCATCTCAGCAAACCTTCGTTCTGATACTGGCCTGCGTCGGCCTGGCGTTTTTCACCAAGGCGAGTTCACAGACCGCGATCTCCGGCCAATCCGCGACGGGAGCAGCGATCAGAGAAATCGTCGTGACGGGACGACTCGCGGACCTCCGGTGGCCAGATTTCTCGGATTACAAATCCATTGCCGAAGATTTCTACAAACAGTCCTCGTATGAGGCCGCCTGGATTCATGGTTCTGAGCCCTCCACTCAGGCTCTATCCATGATCGAAACGTTCAAGAATGCTTGGAAGAAAGGCTTGGAACCGGAAGACTACGATGCTTCCCGATGGGACGCTCGACTCACGGCGCTCGGCGGCGCAACGAAGGATATTCCTCGTCTGGACGTGGCTTTGACTGTATGCACGATGCGATTTGTTTCAGATCTCCATATCGGACGCGTCAATCCAAGGCATTTCAAATTCGGTTTAAGCGCGGAACAGAAGAGGTATGATCTCGCGCAGTTTCTGCGGGATCGGCTGCTATCATCCTCAGATCCGTCTGCGGTAGTGGAGACTGCCGAGCCGCCGTTCCCGGGTTACCGCCGCACACGGGCGGCGTTAGTTCGCTATGTAGAATTTGCGGCAAAAGACGATTCTGAGCAACTCCCACCTTCGCCAAAAGCAGTAGAACCGGGTCAAACATATTCCGGGGTACCACGTCTTCGTCGCCTTCTTCTGCTCGTTGGAGACTTGTCGCCCGATGCTGCATCTCCGAGCAATTCTCAACTCTATGATGACGCGTTAGCCGGAGCTGTCATGCGCTTTCAGCGGCGACACGGCCTCAAGGATGATGGACACATTGGCGCAGAGACTTTGAAGCAACTAAATGTACCGCTATCGGATCGGATCCGGCAGCTACAGCTGGCGCTTGAACGATGGCGTTGGCTGCCTTCAGACTTCTCGGCACCGCCCATTATCGTTAATATCCCCGACTTCCGTTTGCGAGCGCTTGACGAAAATAACAAGGTCGCGCTTGAAATGAGGGTAGTGGTAGGAAAATCACTGCGTACGCAAACACCGGTATTCTCACGCGACATGACCTATGTGGTTTTGCGTCCTTACTGGAACGTTCCTCCGAGCATCCTTCGCGGCGAAATTGTTCGTGCAATCGAGCGGGACCGCGACTACATCCCTAAGAAGCGTTATGAGGTTACGACAAACAACGGTGAAGTGGTCGCGTCTGGAACAATCTCGGATGATGTTCTCGCTCAACTGAAAGCCGGCAGGCTCGCCGTGCGACAGAAACCCGGCCCAACCAACGCTCTAGGTCTGGTCAAGCTAATGTTTCCCAATGAGTTCAACGTCTACCTGCACAGTACACCCGCATCTGAACTGTTTTCGCGAACACGACGGGACTTCAGTCACGGTTGTATACGGGTTGAGAAACCTGCGGAGCTCACGGCCTGGGCGCTGCGCAACAATGCGGGATGGACAGTCGAGCGCGTAAGGCAGTCGATGGAAAACGGCCAGGATAACGTGACAATCAGCTTAAACCGGCAGGTGCCCGTCTACATCGTTTATGCGAGTGCACTAGCGTATGAGAATGACGAAGTTCACTTTTACGATGACATTTATGGCCACGATCTCAAGCTTGCGCAAACTCTCGCAAAGGGGTACCCGTACCCATAGTCTGACGGGTTCCTACCATCGCCGAATGCGCCCCGTATCGATGTGCACGAAGTTGGAAGCTGCATAATAACCGACGCCGCCACGGTGCAGAGCTAGAGCTGCGTCGCGAATCTCAGCTGCAGTCACTCCAGGCACTCGAATATCAATAGCCATTCCCTGCATGTGTAAGCTGTGTCGGGCCACTCCGTGGCCGTGCCTCCGCAAGTACTCATTGGTGTGCGGCGTTCGGTACCCGCATACGATTTGAATCTGCCCATCGGCACGTCCGACAGACCGAATTACATCGTGTAGCAGATCGAAAACGCGGGGATCGTACTGACGGATGTCACCCGTCCTGTAGTCACGCAAGTATTGATTTATTCTCGCCAAGGCTGCGGGATCGTATACATCGCCTCGACGATACACAACGTCAAGCCGCTCTCGCGTGTGGATGTGGTAAAGGTGGAGCTGATATGTGGTGCTCTCCGGCAGGCTCACGGCGGATACGCCAACAATTCCTGAGCACAGGCAAAACTGAACTAAGGCAAGACATCGCACGGTTTTCCTAAGCACACATCACCTCACATAGCATTGGAAAGCGCCCTGAACGCACTTCAGCATTCGAGGAGCATTCTCGCTCGTTGTCTGTCTTTGTATTGATCTATGAGACTAGTAGATGCCGACCCTTATTGTCATTGTCCACACGCAAGCATTCATCGTTTTTCGGACGGCACAGCACAATCCAAGCCGGATTGTTTCTAGCAGAAATGACAGTTCACCATCAAAGCCCGAATACCTAGTCTGACGGGCAGCCGGGCAAATGCAATGTAAAGCGGCCGACGGAAGGCTGCCTCATCATTTCGAAATGCTTCGGCAGTCGGCGGCCACAGCATGTACCCAAATGCAGCCCCTCCAAGACGCACACCAGAGCCGTCCAAGAAAAGGGCCGTCGACCTAGCGGGAGGTGGAAATGCAGTGTCGTATCCTAAATCTGATTAGCGCGATATTGTTGCTAGTCACGCCGATTTCCATCCGGGCCCAGCAAACACAATCGCAGCCTCCTTCTGATAATCAAAAGAGCGAACCACCCAAGCAGGAGGAGCGTTCTACCGGCTTACCGAAGAACATAAATTGGACTTTCAATTTCGACGCGGCATGGGGGACATTTGGTTTTAGGAACTCCCTGTACACCGATGTCCGGCCCGACCCGTCCGGAAACCTCAGCGACAATTGGTTTGAAGGTTACATCAAGCCTGCGCTGTCTGCCAGCTTCAAAGTTGGCAGCAGCGAACTCTACGGAAAGGTCAGCGGAGTTGGCGAAAGAACATATGGCGCTCCCCCCTCACTGGTTGGAGAGAGCGCTTCCTCATTCAAGCAGGAAGACCTGTTTGTCGGGTGGCGCTCGGGAGGTTCGATAAGCAAATCGGAAAATCTCCTTGATTTCACCGTCGGGCGTACACCATACACAATCGGGCACGGATTTCTCCTTTGGGATGGCACGGGCGAGGGCGGTAGCCGAGGAGGGTTTTGGAGCAATGCTCGGAAAGCCTGGCGCTTCGCCAGCATCGGCCGGCTCAAGCCCGGCAAGCACACCATCGAGGGGTTCTATCTCCAGCGTGATGACCTTCCCGAAGCTGAGACGGGAACTAGTCTGACCGGTGTCAATTACGAATACGCCGCCGGCGAAAACACAACCATCGGTGCAAGCTACATCAGAACCTATGCCCACGCGAGTGTTCTCCCTGATCGGGACGGGATGAACGTCTACAACGCACGTCTCTTCACCGCTCCCTCACCCGAGCTCTCGGATCTTTCTTTCGAATTGGAATACGCGTACGAGGAAAACCACAAACTCATGCACTCGACAGCATGGAGTGCCCTCGGTGCTTACCAAATAAGCAAGCTGCCATGGAAACCAAAACTTTCTTACCGCTATGCATTCTTCGAGGGAGATAACCCCAACACACCCGAAAGAGAAGCCTTCGACCCACTTTATGCTGGCTTTTACGACTGGGGTACATGGTGGCAAGGTGAAATTGCAGGAGAATATTTTCTATCTAACTCCAACAACATCTCTCATCAGGTGCGGATACATATGACGCCAACCAGCAAGCTGGGCTGGGGTGTAATGGGCTACTGGTTCCGAATCGATCAGCCGGGCACGTTTGGGCCCGGTGTCACCTCTTCAAATGCTGCCTTCGAATTCGATGCCTACGCTGACTGGAAGTTCTACAAGAACTTCACATTGAGCCTCATTGGAGCATTCGCAGATCCCCACAAGGCCGTGCAGGAAGCCTTCAACCGCACGAGCACATTTAGTTATGGGATGGTGTACATTGCCTACTCTTTCTAGTGAAGTCGACGCTAGGAAAGCAACCCAGCTAGCGAGCTTTCCGCAACCTCAAGAAAATGTCGCGTTGATTGCCCCCACGCAACGACCGCGGAAGTGCCCGCAAGTTAGCCTCATTCGTAATCAGGCAATCGCCCCCATCTCCCGATGGCTTAGATCGCCTTCGCAGGATGTTGGAACAAACATGAAAAAGATAGGCAAAGGCCAGGAAAATGTCTGGCCGAGTAACGAACTGGTGGAACAACTCCGCGAAAAGCTCCGCGAAAGAATCGCATATGAGGATCTCGAGTCCGCGTGGCGGCTCGAAGCTTTGGACCGTCTTATCAGTGTCCTGCAGTTGGAACCGACAGCTTTTCAGCGGTTGTGGGTGGAACCACTCCTCGCGGTTGGCGCAACGATGGATGTAGCAATCGCCTGTATTGTTGCTTCGTATTTCCAACCAAATTGATTTCACGAACTGTTTATCTCGTATTTCGAAACGTTGGTTGCCTGTCGACTTACTAGCGATTCGCTTACACAAACCTGCAGGCGTAGTAGACCTTTCGAGGCGCCAGGGCATGCGACCTCTACTGCCCAAAACTCTCGCGCGCGATATAGGGCGTTCTTGATCCCGTTGCGAGAAGGAACTACACGCCTTTCAGGTCACTGGTATTTCTGCCAGTGCACGCACTCGAATCACATCGCTATGGTTTGGGGAAGACCGCACCTAAGGAGGTGTGTCTGTATGAAAACAATTGGCTTGTTTCTGGCTGTTGCACTCGTGTTCTGTTGCACATTACCCACCATGGCGCAAGGACAAGAGGAAACCAGCGTTAAGGGCATGATTACGAACCGGACGGCGGACAGCCTCACTTTGCGCACGGACTACGGCTCTCAGACCGTCACGCTAACGGACTCCACAAAAGTACAATCACCAAAAGGTCTTGGACTTCGCAAGCAACAAATGTCCTGGGCTAGCCTCATCCCGGGCCTGAAGGTCAGCGTAAAAGGTGTTTCAACGGGTGAAGGCAAGTTCGAGGCGAAAACGATTACGTTCAGCAAAGACGATCTGGAGACCGCCAGCATGATCCAGGCAGGACTGACTCCCACGGAAGAAAAAGTGGCGGCGAATCAGGTGCAGATAGCGTCCAACAAAGAAGCAATCTCCACTAACGAGGCGAACACCGCTGCGAACAAGGCGAAGATTTCTGAGAACGAGCAAGAGGTCAGCAAACGCTTTTCCGATTTGGCAGATTACGACGTCAAAGACGAGTTAGCGGTCTATTTTGAATCTGGCAAATCTGGTGTTTCCGAGAAAGACAAAGCAGCCTTGGCGACGTTAGCTTCGAATGCGACCAAGCTTTCCGGCTACATTATTGAGGTAAAGGGATTCGCAGATTCCACCGGAAACGCCGCCATGAATCAGTCCTTAAGCAAGGACCGGGCGTTCTCAGTAGTCAATTATTTGTTGCAGGGATGCAGTGTTCCGCCTCGCCGCATTGTCTCGCCGGGAGCCATGGGCATTTCAAATCCGGTGGCCTCCAATGAGACTTCGCAAGGACGCTCCCAAAACCGGCGCGTCGAAGTGAAGGTGCTCGTTAACCGCGGTGTCGCAGCAAGTGGGTCTTAATTCCCAACCCTGGTTGTGGCAGCGTTCTGAGTAAGTAGGCATGGTATACGAGTAAATTTAGAGCATTCACCATTCTGCCGGAGTTAGCATCTGTCGAATCGGGTTGAAAGCACCGATCGCGGGGTTATCTCCGGCGGCCTCCTCCTCCGAAGCCTCGCCCCATTGCACCACTGAAGTTTTGGGTCCGCTGCTGACCGAGCGATCGCGCCTGCTGCTGTTGCTGAAGGTTCGGCTGAGGCCGGTTGGTCGACTGCCATCCACTACCGCTGTTCTGCGACCAGTTTCCGGATTGGCGATCATAGCGGTAAACCGTACCGTCCTTGCCTGCGTAAACATTGTTTCCGTTCGCGGCTACCCCGGCTCCGGTGTTGGTGTTATAAGCAAAACCACCCCGTCCGGCCACCGCTCCTCCGGTGTACATGTTTCCCGCGTACCCTGCTCCGGCCCCCGCCACAATGCCGGTTTTCGGATCATAGGCAACGGCTCCTCGGCCGGCGTACGTGTTTCCCGTGTAGATGTTCGTATTGCTTCCGCGGCCTGCTACGCCCACCGTTCCGCGCTGCGAATTTTGAAATGCCGTTCGGCTTGCTGCTCCATAATTTCCTGTGTAAGGATTGGCCCAGGCGGCTTGCGTACTCTGATATGCCGTATTCCCCCATCGGCCGTAAACATTGGCGCTGGCGTATCCCCCGTATCCGTATCCCCACGCGGGGCCCCAGCAGCACGGCCCGTAGTAACCCCATGGTCCCCACCACGGGTAATAATAAGGATAGCCGTATGTATATCCGACGCCGATTGTGAGACTCCATCCCGTCCCTGAAGTCCAGGTGGTGGCCACTCCTACTCCGTAGGTGTAAGGAGCTCCATACCAGTAGGCTCCGACATAAGGTGGATAGTAGAACCCAGTTCCGTAAACGACCGTCGTCGTAGTTGAAGACACAACCGTTCCGTAGTAGCCGGGGGTGTATCCGACGTACACCACCTCTGGCGTCGAGCGGTACACTTTCACGTAGGTGACATAGTGCAAAGAAGAAGTCGGAGGGATCTTGTAAATTTGCGCCGGCACAGCCGTAGCTACAGACCAAGGCCCGATAGCGCTCGACCCGACGAACCAGACCGCACTCTCAACGGCGTAATACTCACTATCGCTGACTCGAATCACCGGAGTGGCCGTATTCACCGCATATCGGAGCGCAGTGCCTTCGATATCCTTGAACTCGGGTGACCCGTCATATTTCACTTCGCAGTGGGCCTCGCTGCGGGTGATCGTTGCTGTTTGCGGAATCGAATTCGCGATCAATGCCTCCTGGGCGGGTGATGTTCCGGGAATCGACGCGAGAACTCCTGCCTTTGGACTCTCTTCCGGGATTTTCGCAAATCCCGAAGGCAGATCCTGACCAGCTACAAATTCCCATGGACCATTCTCCAAAGATTTCGATCGGAACCACCGCCCCGCAAGAAGGATGTAGTAATCAAGAGCTGCAGGATCGCGGAAAATGTTTGCGGTCGTGTTCTTTACATATTCCAGCTTAGCCTCCGCGATCGCCTCGAACTGTGGTGCTCCTTCACTCATCAGCAGCTCAGCCGGAGTCATGCTCACGTAGATCGCCGGAATCTTTTCGTCTTTCTGGGCTTTTTTTAGTGACGGCGGCGCGCTCCCCTCTGGCGTTTTGTCCTGTTGCCTCTCTTGAATTGCCTTAGTGATTTCCTTCATGTCGTCCGGAATCTTTGACTCGTAAGACCATGGACCGTCCAACTTGGGCGCCTCCAGCCAGCCGTCCATCACGTTGAGGTAGTACTTCCCTTTCTTGCTATCCAGCAGGATGAATGCTTGCGAGTTAAGAACTTTTTGTAGTGAGGTTCCACCGACATCGCGGTACTGCACAGGACCGTCGATCACGACCAGCATGGAAGGTTTGGTAGTGAAAATCACTCGTGGTGGATCATTCTTTACTACCAACCCTTTGATCTCGTCTGGACGGTTCGAAAGCGCGGCCAGCGCTGTTTCCAGTCGATCGAGCGCAATGACTCTGGATTTGCCCGGCAACCTGGCCTTGAGAAATGTTTCGTACTCCGATTCCTTCGATTCCAGTGCCGGAAACTTAAGTTTTGTCAGCTGGAAGTTGTCGAGCGTCACCCGCCGATTGACCTTGTCGACCTCCGAACGAGCAGTGAACCAAACGACGCCGTAATTAATCTTCTTATCCTTGCCCTCGACTGAGAGAGCCGCATAAAGCTGGATCTCATCATCGTGCCAGCCATCCAATTGAGGCTGATACATCCTAATCTTTTCCTCTCCAAAATCGGCTTCCCTTGGCCAGTCCCAGTCGACCTGTTGGCTGTTCTTCTGCGCCGCCAGTGAGGTGCTGGGAGCATGTTGACTGTTCTTATTCGACTTCGATGCCGCCAATGAAGCGCTGGGAGCATCTGGCAATGATTCGGTTTGCGCATCCACCACCAGAGACCCAAACCCTAACCAGAACGAAATGATCAAGTGCAAAAGCGGGATCCAGAATGAGGACATAGTTCGCCTTTCGCCGAGGAATGAGGGGCAGAGGAACCGACTGTAGACTCCAACCACGCAGACACACCGTCACCAATGAGGTGGCTGTCGCAAGAGAATGGTAACCACCCAGAAGTTGAAAGTGCGTCTGTTTCTTCTGACAGTGATGGGTCCAGATTTAAAGCTGTCGCCCCTTGTCATTTCAGTCCGAATGTCCAGCTGAGCCCCGCACTGGTGCCGTAGTCACTACCTGAAAAGCCAGGGGGGGGTCGATTGTCCCAGTTCCCATAGAAAGACAAATTCCACTTCAGGTCGCTGATGATTTTGATGTAATACGACGCCTCGGTGTTGAAGCGGACGCGACCCGGATCGGAAAACGCGGGCAACAGCGAGGCAGTTATATCGAGGTCGGTCTTGCTGAACTTGAAAAACTGCGCTCTTCCGTAAAAGATCGCTGCCACAAGATTTTGGTGGGTAGTAGCACCAATGGACTGCCGGTAGTCCGTATTCTGCCAAGCTGGACCGAAGACCAGAGAGATACTGGTTCGATTTGTGTTCTTAAAGTATCTGCCGATGCCGCCCCCGATAGTGCTCTGCAACGCGATTCCTTGCTCGGAACTTTGCAGGAATGATCCCATCCCCGAATAGAACCAGTGATTCCATGGCAGCAGATGACTGCCGCCAAAGTTAAGCGAGTTGCGTGTGGAAGCATTTGCCCCCGCACTTGAGGAGAGGTTGGAATTGAAACTCGCCCCAGCAGTCCAGCGTTCGCGAACGTAGGCCGTCTGCGAATTCAAACTGTACTGCGTCGATTGATTGCCTTTTGAATAAATCACACCAAGTCCCACTTCACCGTTGAACCTTTGCCAGAACCTGTCAGATGTGGCGATCATCTTGACGATTTCGGAGCGATCAAGTAAATCTTCTTTTTCGGCAGCTAACACCTCAATCTTCACCGGCCTGTCCGCAGCGCCCTCTTCGGTTTTGAGCGTCCCTGAATAGACTCCCCCTGCTGCTGTTTTCACAACAAACAACTGGTTGCTTTCAAGGCGGGCTACCTTCGACCAATTTACTGACGCGGTGCCGTCGATGTAGTCGAAGCTGACATAGAGCACGCCAGCATCGAGTCCCTTGACCTCACAAGTCATACGATCACCGTTCGTCATCACAAGGACGTCGGTCTTATCGCGCGCATGGACCCGCACCGCGAAGAGGAGAACAAGACCTAGAACAAGCCGTCGGGCATTCATATGGACATCTCTCTTTTTCGGGAGGCTGATTGAGCGGTTACAAGTTGCGGAGGATGAAACACGATTCTCGGATTGCCAGTTGCTTCGGACCTCGATTGAGGAAGGCCGCACCTCTTCAACTTGGCCGCAGGATCACTTTTTGCGCGGCGGCGACTGCCCGCCCGTAGTTCTTCCCGTTCGAAATTAAGGACCCCGGATCAAAAAACCTACTGTCAGGGTGAACAGGCACGAGTCTGCCGTACAAGCGGCACAGATGTGATCAGGCACACTAGGGCAGTTCTTTGCGCAAGGCTTGTGCGGAGTATTCACCGGTGGTTCGCGCCGCACCTGAGAGGTTTTGCAGAAGTATAGCGGCACTGATCAGAAATACCCACACCGGGAAAACGAGCGGAACCCACACAATTATTCCGATGCTGAGCAGGAGAACTGCTCCTAGAACGTAGCCTAACAGTGCGATCCAGCGCGGAACGATCGCAGTTCGAAGCAGTATGGTTGAGGTCGAAAACATGAACACACCAGCCATCTTGATTGCGTAGACATTCATGGTCTGATAAACCTGGGCGCGACCGAGAGCATAGGCTCCAGTCTGCACAAGGATATCGGGGGCACTAATCAGCACCCGAATCAGTCCCCCTGCGAGGGCCGCCGACGTAAAAATCATCGCAATGTAAAGCAGGCCGCTCCCTAAGAACACGGTGGCAAAAAAGCGATCTTCCAGCTCTCCTAAACGATTGCGCACCACGGCAATGAACCAGAGGAAGGAAATACCCGCAAATGGAAGCAGGTTCAAAGCGAGCTCAATCTTCCTCGAATGGCTAATTACATCGAACGCTTGTCCACGGAGATTTGCGGGAATGGAAATCCAGACTAGAGCTTGGCTGGTGATTAGCAAAACGCAAAACAGCATTCCCGCAATGGCAGCGGCTTTGGGGGCTCTCAGACCTCTTTGGATCAGAGAGTTCGCATCTCTCATTCAAACTCCTTCCCCGATATCCTATCCACCAGCGAAGGCGGGTTTGCCAGCAAACGTCACTTCGACGAAAGCAAAGTCCATGCTAGTCAGAGCCGAAAACAGGAGAACCTGTTACTTCTGCCAGTGCCACTGCCTAAGTGATTTATCTTACTGTGCTTATTGGAACGCTTGCCTGCGCACGCTCATCGACCATCGGTCCCAACTGCCGTTGGGCCTGCTCTCGCGAATCGCTTTCGAAAGGCGAACTGTTATGAGCGCAACACTGGTTGAACCATTGCCAGAGTGTGTTTGTGCGTCTGTGTGGCCACGCTATCCGCTGCTCTACGAGATCAACAGCTGGGTATGGCTTTCCGAACTAAGCCGGAAGTATGGAAAGAAGATCACATTTTCTTCGGTACCGTCCGCTGAATGGGATGCCATTGCTTCGTACGGCTTCGATGGCGTTTGGTTTATGGGGGTCTGGGAGCGGAGCCCTGCCGGTATCGCGATTGCCAACCAAAACAAAACTCTGCTCGATGATTTCCGACGGGCACTTCCCGACTATCGCACAGAAGACAACGTGGGATCTCCGTATTGTGTTAGACGCTACGTGGTCGATAAAGAACTGGGCGGGCCCGAAGGCCTTGCGGTGGCGAGGCAAGAGCTGTCGAAACGGGGCATGAATCTCGTCTTGGATTTCGTCCCCAACCATGTAGCGCCGGATCATCCGTGGATTGGCAAGCACACTGAATATTTCATTCATGGCAACACCGAAGACGTGAAGCACGATCCCTCTTCTTTTGTCGAAGTCGATGGAAGCGTTTATGCATGCGGTCGGGACCCCTACTTTCCCGCATGGCCCGATGTGCTGCAGTTGAACGCCTTCGCGCCGGGCCTTCGAAAAGCTGTGATTGAAACCGTTTCCAGCATCGCTCAACAGTGCGATGGTATCCGTTGCGATATGGCAATGCTGATGCTGAATCCGATCTTTGAACGGACATGGGGCGGGCGAGCGGGACCACGGCCTCCAACAGAGTATTGGGTTGACGTGATCAAAGCGATTAAAACCGAATACCCCGGCTTCCTCTTTATCGCAGAGGCATATTGGGATCTGGAGTGGGAGCTCCAGCAGCATGGCTTTGACTTTTGTTACGACAAGAAACTTTACGACCGAATGGAGCACAGCAACGCCGAAGACATTCGGCTGCATCTCTGTGCTGATCTCGCATATCAGGGGAAACTGCTTCGATTCATTGAAAACCACGACGAACCCCGAGCGGCTGCTATTTTCTCTCCCGCAAAACAGCGCGCTCTTGCACTCACAGTCGGAACTCTTCCCGGAATCAAGCTCTTCCACGAAGGGCAGTTCGAAGGACGCAAAGTGATACTTCCGGTCTTTCTGGGTAGGCGTCCGGACGAACCCGATACTCGGGAGTTTCGTGATTTCTATTCGAAGCTCCTTCAGGCGACCAACAGTCCCATCGTTCGTGAAGGCGAATGGTGTCTGTGTAACCGATCCGGCTGGCCAGACAACGGCAGTTTCCAGAGCCTGGTCTCCTGGAGCTGGTCGCACAAAGAAGGCCGATATCTAATCGTCGTGAACCTCAGCGATTCTCACGCCCAGGCATTGATTCAAGTCCCGTGGAATGATGCAGGCGGACGAGAGTGGAAATTGAAAGATTTGTTGTCGGGAGCGACCTATAAGCGGCACGGAGCTGAAATGCTCTCACCTGGTCTCTACGTCGAACTCCCTCCGTGGAACTGCCACTTTTTCGAGTGTCTAAGCACGAACGACATCTGATTGGCGGCAATATAAGTTTGAGAGATATGTCGGCAAGTCAATTCAATAGAAATAAGGAGAATCCGATGACACCGGCTCAGAAATCTGGAATTACATACATGGAGACCACCGAGCAGCGCCGGTTGAACGATGCTCGCGAAAAAGGAATTCCCTGGAAGAAGTGGGGACCATACCTCAGTGAGAGACAGTGGGGCACAGTTCGCGAAGACTACAGCCACGACGGCAATGCGTGGGACTACTTCACTCACGATCAGAGCCGTTCACGCGCTTATCGTTGGGGAGAAGACGGCATGGCCGGGATCTCCGACGACAAGCAACAACTCTGCTTCGCCGTTGCCCTATGGAATGGGTGTGACCCGATCCTCAAAGAGCGTCTGTTCGGTCTCACCAATAGCGAAGGCAACCACGGCGAGGATGTGAAGGAATACTACTTCTACCTCGACAGCACACCGACGCACTCCTACATGAAGTATTTGTATAAGTATCCGCAACGAGAATTTCCCTATAGCGATCTGGTGGAAACGAACCGGAGACGATCGAGAGAGGAACTTGAGTATGAACTTCTCGATACCGGAGTATTTGATGACGACCGCTATTTCGATGTGTTTGTCGAATACGCAAAAGCTGAGCCGGACGACATACTGATCCAGATCACTGTTCACAACCGCGGTCCGGAGGCGGCAGAGATTGACTTGCTTCCCACCCTTTGGTTTCGGAATTCGTGGTCATGGGAAAAAGATTCAGTAAAGCCTTTGTTACGTCAGGTAGGAGAGGCATCAGTCCGAGCATCCCACGATCAACTGGGTGACTGGACCCTGGATTGCGACGGCGCTCCAGAACTACTGTTCACGGAAAATGAATCCAATAACACCCGTTTGTGGGGACAACCCAATCCCTCGCCCTATGTGAAGGATGCATTTCACGAGTACCTGATCGCCAGCAAAGAAGACGCTGTGAATCCGGGAAAGGCAGGCACGAAAGTCGCAGCACACTACCGACTAGAAGTCCCGGCCAGTGGAAATAAGGTTGTACGATTGCGCCTCACCGCGAAAGTTTCCGCTGATGCATTTGCGACCTTTGACAAGACATTCGCAGCTCGCCTGGCGGATGCGGACGAGTTCTACAATCGGATTACACCGACCTCGTTGAGCGAAGATGAGCGTCGTATACACCGTCAGGCCCTCGCAGGAATGTTATGGAGCAAGCAGTACTACTACTTCGACCTCGATAAGTGGCTGGACGAGCATGACGCTCACCCGCTGACGGGCAGCACTCACCGCAACATTCGGAATACCGAGTGGTTCCACATGCTCAACCGTGACGTGATCTCCATGCCAGACAAATGGGAATATCCCTGGTACGCGGCCTGGGATTTGGCTTTTCACACGATTGCGCTGTCGCTAGTCGATTTCGATTTCGCCAAGGATCAACTACTGCTGATGTTGCGGAATCTTTACGCCCATCCGAATGGCCAGATTCCTGCATATGAATGGAATTTCAGTGATGTGAATCCACCAGTCCACGCGTGGGCAACCTTGTTCCTCTACAACATTGAGAAAGAACTGGGACGATCGGATCTTCGGTTTTTGGAGCGGTCGTTCCAAGGCCTGATGCAGAATTTCAACTGGTGGGTTAATCGCAAGGATCCATCGGGCAAGAACGTCTTTGCGGGCGGTTTTCTTGGCTTGGACAATATTGGAGTATTCGATCGCAGCGCTCCACTCCCAACTGGAGGGCACTTAGATCAAGCTGACGGCACCGCATGGATGGCATTCTACTGCCAGTGCATGTTGGAGATCGCCCTGACCCTTGTCGAGTACGACCCAATGTACGAGGAAGTGGCCTTCCGATTCTTGGAGCACTTTATCTGGATCACGTACGCCATGGATCGACTCGGCGATAGCCACGACGAAATGTGGGACAACGAAGACGGGTTTTTCTACGATCTGCTGCATTTCCCGGATGGCAATTCCCTGCGCCTGAAGGTTCGCTCGATGGTCGGATTGCTGCCACTGTGTGCGTCTACTGTTCTAGAGCCAACAGGAATCGTTGCGAGGAATCCCCGTTTGAAGGAGCTAGTCGAAACTTTCAAGAGGCGACATCCAGAGTTGCTAAAACATATTGCCCCAGCCGATGACAATTTTGTTGGGTATGGCGGACGCCGATTGATGTCAGTGTGTAACAAGGAGAAAATCCAGCGGATTTTGGCTCGCATGCTCGATGAAAACGAATTCTTTGGGCCCTATGGTATTCGTTCACTTTCCAAATCCCATCTGGACCACCCCTTTGTGTTCAATCTTAGTGGGCATGAGTACAAAGTCCAATACTTGCCTGCTGAGTCGAACACAGGAATGTTCGGCGGGAATTCCAACTGGCGCGGCCCAGTCTGGATGCCGGTCAACGGCTTATTGCTCAGGGCGTTGCTGAACCTGTATCAGTTCTACGGCGATGACTTCAAGGTCGAATGCCCAACGGGCTCAGGAACGTACATGACGCTGTTTGAGGTCGCGAAAGAACTCGGCCGCAGGTTGTCGAGTATCTTTTTGCGTGATACGACTGGCAAGCGCCCCGTGTACGGGGGTACCAAGAAATTCCAGGAAGATCCGCACTGGAAGGATTACATCCTGTTCTACGAGTATTTCCATGGTGACAATGGCGCTGGGCTCGGAGCCAGCCATCAGACAGGATGGACCGGGATCATAGCGCGTTCGATCGATATGTTCGCACGGATCAAGCCCAGCGATCTCTTGCAAACTGGAAAAGCAGACCTGGTCGCTAGAGTGACTCGTGAGCAGGTAGCGGGAGTTCAGAAAGCTGGCTAGCAGGCGCAAATGAATCGAGGAAGCTTGACGTCCGATTTCTGAACATCACAATCGAACCGGAAACAGGAACTACGGTCTGTGCCGTGCCCGTATGTATTCGTCGCCGGACTGTTATTCCTGGCAGTTCACGACCTGATATCGGATGGATAAGACTTGGTGAACTCATACCTGGTAAAGGCCGCCCAGCCTTAGAACCCAAAGACCCCACAAAGGGCGGCCTTTTTCTTTAATGCATTCGAGATTTCTTCATAAATAAACCCACTGAAACTCTTGACAGATCAAGCGTGGTGACATGAAGCGTATTCTCGCACCGTTGAACTCCTCGACGACCGTCCGTCAGTCGCCGCCAAGAGAATCACATGAGAGCTCGATTCATAAACGCAATCTTGCTGATCGGGATGGCCAGCTCGTCGGGATGGGCGCAAGACTTAGATTTCTTTTCGGGAACTCCGCTGATGTATCTGGACCCAAGGCACAAGACTTTCGGATGGAGCCCCGCCTTAACCCGCGGCGTATCGAGGATCTGCGCTACAAGTTCGGGACACAGCGCACCAGGAGAACTCGTAGTATTTTGCTCTACTGCGCGACGGACATCCGACCCGATGGCATGGAGTTATGATGGCGCTCCATTGCATCGAATGCCAATCGGTCGTCTGAGGGATGTCCGAGCTTTCTTCTTCATCTCAGGTATGACCATCGATGCAGATGGAGCGCCGAACGCCTACCACCCGGATGACTTCGGGCTCGATGCAGTGGCGAACGCCGGTGCGCCTGGAAATTGGAATGGCATCGTTACCGATCAGGACGGCATGCCATTGATTCAGCAAGAGACAGATCCTTTTCCTGGCTACTACATCTCTTGCACGTCCCTCTTTGACGACACCAAAATGTTCACGGACCCGACAACATATGTCGATTCATCGAGAATTCCTTACGTGGCTTTGCCGCAAGATCTGGCCGACCGTGAAGGTATGCAGTTGGGTGATTTTGCTTTTACTATGAACCTGGAAAATGGAAAGTCGTCGTATGCGATTTATGCTGATGTTGGGAAAGTCGGCGAAGGCTCCATCGCTTTGGCGGATGCATTAGGGGTATCCTCTGACGCCAGGCATGGAGGACAGGCCGGCGGAATCCTATACCTGTTGTTTCCTCGTTCTGGCGATCAAAGGCCCAGGACCATCTCGGAGATCCGAATTGAAGGTGAAAAACTGTTGTCCCAGCTGGGCAAGATGAAGGAGACTCTGGCTCCTGTTCGGACAACGAGACTCGCCGACTGACCTTTTCACTGTGGCTCACTTGCAGTACGCGGACAGGATAAAATACTTGCTTCGCTGCACGTCTTCGCTCGTTGGACCGTTTAAAGATTGGTCCAGTCATTATTCATGACAGCGATTGCTGCGACTCACAGGATTGGGGTCGCGAAGGGCGGGCCTGTGGAAACGCTACCCCCACAACACCTACGACAATCAGTGAAAGCCCAATGATGGCCCCCCATGGCCATGGGCCTTTGGGTAGAAAGTCCAGGTGTGGGTTTGGGATCCAGCCAGTAGAACCCATCAGAAAAAGTGGTAAGGCGGACGTTCTAGCGATCGTTGCGCGAGAACGTGACCAGTGCTGCCGAAAGGAAGTGGCCCGATCGGGTTCCATCCAACTGATTATGAATGGCAGCCCTTATCGAAGAAAAGTTACCTGAGTGCAAGCTCCTTCCGACATAACTATATGCAGCACAGGCAGAAAGCACGTTTCCTTAATCTGTTTCCGTGGGATTTTGGGAACCCGGGTGTGTCCGCGACACCAACGGAATCTACGATGGGAAGCTCTTAAGCCGCGCACTAACAAACTTTCCTCCCCATACTACGGTCTCAACAGCTTGGGGAAGATCTTTCGAGATTTCCCACTTCAGAACATAGCCGTCGGCTGTGTTACGCAGAACGGTCTCCATCGCCTCTGAATCGCGGTAAGCAGTGATGAACACTATCTTCGTAGCGGGAGAACTCTGGCGAATTCGATTCGCAGCCTCGACTCCGTTCAGCTTTGGAAGACTGAGGTCCAGCAGGACCAGATCGGGCTTCAACTCCTCGGCCTGCCGAACGGCTTCCATGCCGTCCGACACTTCGCCCACGATCCGCCATTCAGGATGTCTGGAGAACAATGAAGAGACACACCGTCGCCAAGGTTCGTAGTCGTCGGCCAAGAGAACACGGATAGCCGGCAAAAAACCTCCTTTGTAATGCATCGTCCGACGTGTGCGGATCAAACCACATTTTACACCGGACGGCGGTCAAGTCTTACGGACCGATCATTCTAGATACAGCATAGAGCCTTATGCTCTTTGAGTACGACTCAAATAAGTACTAGGTGGAATCAAGAAGCGCATGTCGATTACCTGCGGTTTGTTGCACGCAATGTGAACGCTGCCTCTTTCTGAAATTGCAGCGAGGGCCTCTATGCCTCTTTGTTGAATTATTGCTGAAACGTTCATGGTGCAAATCCGAAACTCGTGAGAGCCTCCAACAGAATTTCTGGCCTCAACTGATATTCCTGACAGGTGCGAACCCTTCGCCGTCCCTGATCTACTGGCACGCGGTGTCATCCAGAAAGTACAAGATACTGATTCGATTGAAGAAAGTCGTGGCTCGAACGTCATACGGACGACGGTTCACCTGACCAACGCGAATCGAGTCAAACCCTGAGGGACTTTCTAGAAGGAGCTATCAAAATGGAACGACCGACTGACGAAGCGTTGTACGTGATGGGAGTCCTGCACCAGATGCGCGATAGAGTGACTGCAAACCCAGATCTCTTTCTTCCTGACGCTCTTGCCACAATCAATCGAGAGATCGCCCGCTACGAAGGACTCATGCAAGAGCACGAAGCAGCATGAGTGACCCTCGTTTAGGGCGTTGAGACCTTAACTTCAGAGGTGGCCAAATTCCTAATCGCGCAGTTCTTTCCGGACTACCCAGCGGTCCTGCCGTCCGCAAGCCGATGCGCGCCTGTAACTACTGACAGAACCAGCACTCTCCCATTCAGTACCCTACCGTTAGTCGCACCGTCTAATAACACTGGGCTTTCTGACAGATGCCAAGCCGCGATTCCACTCAGATCATGTGAACGCGGACGATCATCTTGCCGTTTCACACGAGATTGGCAGGACGGTATGTGGTGTACCGAAGATTGCTTCGCATGTCGATGGCTGGAGCGAACAGCCGATGGCGGCTGGAGCAATAGAGTTGACGAGCAAAGTGACGTGGAATTCTTGCCGGGTCGCCGATCGGGGCGATTCGACAAACTGAAGAAGGGTTCCATGCGAGGTCAATCACCGGGATACTTACGAATATTCATTCGTAGCGCCA
>Ga0207693_10001328_pt1 | contig 21900 bp, 25 predicted proteins | sample LARL81metaG_FD_184347 | JGI IMG/M metagenome (GOLD analysis project Ga0207693, IMG submission 184347) | Corn, switchgrass and miscanthus rhizosphere microbial communities from Kellogg Biological Station, Michigan, USA - LAR L8-1 metaG... | ecosystem: Host-associated > Plants > Roots >... | reverse complement strand
GCGATCGCCTCGGCGATCGCCACCGTGCGGCGCGCCATGTCGGCGTGCAGCCGCTCGACCATGCGGCCGTCGATCGACACCACGCCCTTGTTTTTGTTCTCCGGCAGGTCGAAGGCGGCGATCGTCTTGCGCGCGGCCGCCACCTCCTCCGCCGAAGGCGAGAACGCCTTGTTGCAAGGTTCGATCTGGCTCGGATGGATCAGCGTCTTGCCGTCGAAGCCGAGCTCGACACCTTGCGCGCATTCGGCCGCGAAACCTTGCGCGTTGCCGATGTCGTTGTAGACGCCGTCGAGAATCTCGATGCCGTGGATGCGCGCGGCGGCGAGGCACAGCGACAGCCACGGCAGCATCGGCGCCCGCCCCGGCACCAGCCGCGCGCGCGTATCCTTGGCGAGATCGTTGGTGCCCATCACAAAGCCGGCGAGCCGCGATTCCGAATCGCGCGCCGCGGCCGCGATCGCCAGAATGTTGAAGATCGCGAGCGGCGTCTCGATCATGGCCCAGACGCGCGTCTTGTGGTCGATGTGCATGTCGAGCAGGCGGCGGCCGACCAGTTCCAGCGTCTCGGGGTTCGATACTTTCGGCACCAGAATCGCGTCCGGCGCGGCTTGCGCGGCGGCGGCCAGATCCTCGACGTGCCAGGGCGTGTCGATGGCGTTGACGCGGATAAACACCTGGCGCGCGCCGAAGCCGCCGGCTTTGACCGCCTCGGCCACCTGCCGGCGCGCGCTTTCCTTGGCATCGGGCGCGACCGAATCTTCAAGGTCGAAAATGACGCCGTCGGCGGCCAGGGTTTTCGCCTTCTCCAGCGCGCGGGCGTTGGAGCCGGGCATATACAAGACGCTGCGGCGCGGATGGATGGTCATGGCCACATTCCTCGACCGCCAGCCTAGCGTCGGCGCGCCCGGCTTGCCAATGCGCCGGGGTGGGTTGCCTCGGGCGAGCCGGTCGTGATTGTGTGACCGGGAGAGTGAAAGTTTCGGTGACCTTCTTGTCCTTCCCCCAGCAACTGATCGACGGCTATCGCGCCTTTTTGGTCAGCCGCCTGCGGCACGAGCAGGACCGCTACCGCGGGCTGGCCGAAGCCGGGCAATCGCCGCAGATCATGGTGATCGGCTGCTGCGACTCGCGCGTCTCGCCCGAGGTGATCTTCGACGCGCGGCCGGGCGAACTGTTCGTGGTGCGCAATATCGCCAACATCGTGCCGCCCTTCGCCCCCGACAAGCAGGCGCACGGCGTCTCCGCCGCGCTCGAATTCGGCGTCATGGCGCTGAAAGTCAGGCACATCGTCGTGCTCGGCCACGCGCAATGCGGCGGCGTCAAAGCCTTCGCCGAAGAGGCCGAACCGCTCACGCCCGGCGATTTCATCGGCAACTGGATGAAGCTGATGACGCCCGCGGCGGAAGCCGTCGGCCCGCGCGGGACGCTGCGGTTTGAAGATTATTTGACGCGGCTCGAACAGGCCAATGTGGTGAACAGTCTTGCCAACCTGATGAGTTTCCCGCGGCTGAGATCGCTGGTCGAGCGCGGCGACGTCGCCCTGCATGGTGCTTATTTCGGCGTCGCCGGCGGCAAGCTGTTCGTGCGCGACGCAGCCACAGGAGAGTTCAGACAAGCCGCCGCCGCCGATCACGCGCGGCTGTTCGCGCAGCCGAGGTTTTGAGGAGCTGTCGTCCCCGCGAAAGCGGGGACCCCGTACTCCGCAGTATCTCGATCGGCTGCGGCGTACTGGATCCCGGCTCTCGCTTCGCTCGGCCGGGATGACGGCCGAGCAACTTCGGCTTCTGAGGTTACGCCGCCTTCTTCTTGGCCTGGATCAGCTTGCGGTTGATCAGCGTCTCGCCGATCTGGATGGCGTTGAGCGCGGCGCCCTTGCGCAGATTGTCGGACACCACCCACAGCGACAAGCCGTTGTCGACGGTGGCATCCTCGCGGATGCGGCTGATGTAGGTGGCGTCCTCGCCGACCGACTCGTAGGGCGTGACGTAACCGCCGTCCTCGCGCTTGTCGATCACCAGGCAGCCGGGCGCGGCGCGCAGGATTTCGCGCGCCTCATCGGCGGTGATCGGGTTCTCGAACTCGATGTTGACGGCTTCCGAATGGCCGACGAACACCGGCACGCGCACGCAAGTCGCCGTCAGCTTGATCTTGGGATCGAGAATCTTCTTGGTCTCCATCATCATCTTCCACTCTTCCCGGGTCGAGCCGTCTTCCATGAAGGTGTCGATGTGCGGGATGACGTTGAAGGCGATGCGCTTGGAGAACTTCTTGGTCTGGACTTCGTCGAGCGTGAATACCGCCTTGGTCTGCGAGAACAGTTCGTCCATCGCGTCCTTGCCGGCGCCCGAGACCGATTGATAGGTCGCCACCACCACGCGCTTGATCTTGGCGCGGTCGTGCAACGGCTTGAGCGCGACCACGAGCTGGGCGGTCGAGCAGTTTGGGTTGGCGATGATGTTCTTCTTGGCAAAGCCGGCGACCGCATCGGCGTTGACCTCCGGCACGACCAGCGGCACGTCCGGGTCCATGCGCCAGGCCGAGGAATTGTCGATCACCACCGCGCCCTTGGCGGCGATGCGCGGCGACCATTCCTTCGACACCGCGCCGCCGGCCGACATCAGGCAGATGTCGACGTCGGCAAAGTCGTAGTGCTCGAGCGCCTTCACCTTCAGCGTGCGGTCGCCAAACGTGCACTCGGTGCCCTGGGAGCGGCGGGAGGCGAGCGCCGCCACCTCCTCCGCCGGGAAGCTGCGCTCGGCCAAAATGCCGAGCATTTCGCGCCCGACATTGCCGGTGGCGCCCACCACGGCGACTTTGTAACCCATTGTTAACGCTCCGAAAAAATTTGAACACCGCAACGTGATGCAGCGCAACCGGACGGCAGCGCTTCTAAGCCAGTTATAGGCCCGAGACAACCGCACCGCATGGAGGCGGTATGCACCCGCTGCTGCATTCTTGGCGCGACGAGTTGGCGGCGCGGTGTGTGCGCCTGCTGGCCTATGTGGCGGCGGCCGCGGTGTTGTCCATCGTGACGGCGCAAATTTTCGCCGCCCCGCGGGTGATCGCCACCCCGCCGGCGCCGCGCAGTCCCTGGACCGAGATCGAGCGGCCTTTCCCGGCTTTCGCGCTTTCCATCCCGGAAGCCGCCGACGTCGCTGCGCATTACGCCATCCGCCGCCATGTCGTCGGCAACGGCCGCAAGGACATATTGACCCTTGGCGATGCCGACAGCGCCGCGCCTTATCTCGAAGTGCAGATCTACCGGGCGGGCAAAGAGATCGCCAACTTCGCCACGCCCACCGAGGAGATCGCGCAAAGCGCCAGCGCGCTCGGTCCCACCGATCTGCAAAACCAGGAGACGCTCGACAGCAAATTCGGGCCGCTCGCCGTCGTCACCTTCAAGACCACGCAAGGCACGCCGCGCAGCTGCCTCGGTTTTGTGCGCGCCTATGATGATCCCATGCTGCAATTGTCCGGCTGGTTCTGCCGGGGCGGCGATTTTGTCGAGCGCTCGACGCTCGCCTGCGCGCTCGACCGGTTGACGTTGCTCGCGGCCGGCAGCGAGCCCAAAGTGGGCGAACTATTCGCCAAAGCCGAGCTCAACCGCAGCTATTGCGGCCAGCGTGACCCGATTATCGCCTCCACGCCGAAATACACTTTGTTATGGAAGGCGCTCGCCACTCGCCCCGAACCGCGGCGCATCGGCCGCTGACTTCCTCATTACTGGAGACCGTCACGCTGCAATGCGGCGACGATTTCCGAAGTACCGGCCGCAAAGCCAATTGACCGGCCGCGAAAACCATCCAATCATATTCGAATAAGAATATCTGAGCGGGCAGCGACGGCCGCCCAGTTCAATCTTCCTTGGGGAGAGACGTTATGATCACACGCCGCCACCTGCTGCAAAGCGCAGGCGCCGGGGCCGCCTTCGCGGCAACCGGCCTGAGCTTTTCCGAAATCGCCGAAGCGGCCTCCGCCGCCGAGCAATTGACCCCGGGCGTGCCCGGCGGCATCGCCAGCTACGTGCAGATGGGCACGCTGCCGGGCAAGAAGCCGCTGATCCAGCTGGCCGACCGGCCGCCGAATTACGAGGCCCCGCTCGAATACCTGCGCACGCCGATCACCCCCAACGATCAGTTCTTCGTGCGCTATCACCTCTCCGACATTCCGGAGGTGAAAGCCGAAACCTACAAGATTGCGCTCGGCGGCGACGGCGCCAACGGCACCGCCGAGCTCACGCTCGACGACCTCAAGAAAATGCCGGCGATCGAAGTGGTCGCGGTCAACCAATGCTCCGGCAACCGGCGCGGCCTGTCGAAGCCGCACGTGGCGGGCGTCGAATGGGGCTATGGCGCCATGGGCTGCGCGCGCTGGAAAGGCGCAAAACTCAAAGACGTCCTCGAAAAAGTCGGGCTGAAGAAGGAAGCGGTCGAAATCTTCTTCGCCGGCGCCGACGGTCCCGCCGTCGACAAGACGCCGGACTTCGTCAAGAGCATCCCGGTGTGGAAGGCGGTCGACGAGTCGACCATCGTCGCCTACGAAATGAACGGCCAGCCGTTGCCGCACTGGAATGGATTCCCGGCGCGCATCGTCGTGCCCGGCTGGACCGGCACCTACTGGATGAAGCACGTCACCGAAATCAAAGCGCTGACCCAGCCGCTGAAGGACTTCTGGATGAACCCCGCCTACCGCATTCCGGTCGGCAAATTCCCCATCCGCGACCGCTTCCTCACGCAAGAAAACGCCACCACGACGCCGATCACCGAGATGGTGGTGAACTCCTTGATCACCAGCCACCGCGACAAGGCCAAGGTGAAGACCGGCAAGGTGGCCGTTAGCGGCATGGCCTGGGACGGCGGCTATGGCATCCGCACGGTGGAAGTCTCAACCGACGGCGGCAAGACCTGGGCCGCCGCCACGCTCGGCCAGGATCTCGGCCGCTTCGCCTTCCGGCCGTGGAGCTTCGACCTTAAGGCCAAGCGCGGCAACAACACGGTGATGGTCAACGCCACCAACAAGATCGGCCAGGGCCAGGTGTCCGAGCTGATCTTCAACGGCGCCGGCTACCACAACAACGTCATGCAAAACATCACGCTGGTAGCGGGCTGAGGGAGAGAAACCATGCGGACAATCGCACTCGCTATCGCCGCCGTGCTCCTCACCGGCTCAGCCTTCGCCGCCGAGCAGGAGATCAAGCTGAAGCAGGGGCCCGGCCTCGACAAGGTCGAAGCCAATTGCCAGGCCTGTCACACCCTCGCTTATATCCCGATGAATTCGCCGTATTTGAACGCGGCCGGTTGGGACGCCGAAGTGACCAAGATGATCAAGGCCTATGGCGCGCCGGTCGAGGATGCCGACGCCAAGGCGATCAAGGATTATCTGGCGGCAAATTACGGCGGCTGACGCGTTGCCGGAAAGCGACACAACCGGCCCCGCCGCATGCGGCGGGGCCGGTTTATTAAGGTTTTGCTTGAACAATTGCCTGTGAACTGGCCCTGTTGCGGTGAACCGAAGGCCGCTACACTGCATTGCCGTAACGGAATGGAACGAGGACACGCATGCGCTTGAAATCCATAACCGCCGCTTTGGCGTTTGTCGGTGCGTTGGGCCTGTTGGCCGCCCCGGCCGATGCGGCGCCGAAAAAGCGTGTGGTTGTCAGCGCCAACCGCGGCAACACCGTTTACACCAGCCGCGACGAAGACGGCCGCACCCGCACACGCATCATCATTCAGAAGCGCTCGTTCCTCGATCCGGGCACGGAAACCTTCGCAGGCGAGCGCAGCGATCATGAATACGCGATGCTGCCCGGCCAGCACGCCACCACGATCCTCGACAACACCATCTTCGGGACCAATATGAGCCCGCTGCCCGGCCCGTTCACGCTGCCGGGACGGAATAATCCCTGGATCGGCTACTAGAACCCCACGCAGGGGCGAAATTTGCAAACGCGGCCTGACGGCCGCGTTTTTCGTTTCAGACCGCCGGCGTTTCGAGCTCGGCCAGGATCGCGTCGCCCATCTCGACCGTCGACACGACCTTCGTGCCTTCCGACTTGATATCGGCCGTGCGCAGGCCTTTGGCGAGCGTGGCGGCGATCGCCTGGTCGATCATGTCGGCCTGTTTGCTGAGATCGAATGAATAGCGCAACGCCATGCCGAACGACGCGATCATGGCGATCGGATTGGCGATGCCTTTGCCGGCAATGTCGGGCGCCGAGCCGTGCACCGGCTCATACAGCGCCTTGCGCTTCTTGGTCTTGGGATCGATCTCGCCCAGCGAGGCCGACGGCAGCATGCCGAGCGAGCCGGTCAAGGTGGCGGCGATGTCGGACAGCATGTCGCCGAACAAATTGTCGGTCACGATGACGTCGAACTGTTTCGGCCAGCGCACCAGCTGCATGCCGCCGGCATCGGCCAGCATGTGCTCGAGCTGCACGTCCTTGTATTCGCGCGCGTGCAGCGCGGTGGTCACCTCGTTCCAGAGCACGCCCGATTTCATGACGTTGCGCTTTTCCATCGAGGTGACTTTGTTGCGCCGCTTGCGCGCCAGTTCGAAGGCCACGCGGTCGATGCGCTCGATCTCGTAGGTGTCGTAGACCTGGGTGTCGATCGCGCGCTTCTGGCCGTTGCCGAGATCGGTGATGGTCTTGGGCTCGCCGAAATAGACGCCGCCGGTCAATTCGCGCAGGATGATGATGTCGAGGCCCTCGACCACCTCGCGCTTCAGCGAGGAAGAATCGGCGAGCGCCGGATAGACGATGGCCGGGCGTACGTTGGCGTAAAGGTCGAGGTCCTTGCGCAGGCGCAGCAGCCCGGCCTCCGGCCGCACCTCGTACGGCACCTTGTCCCATTTCGGGCCGCCGACCGAACCGAAGATGATGGCGTCGGCGGCCTTGGCCTTCTCCATGGTGGCGTCGGTAATGGCGACCTTGTGCGCGTCGTAGCAGCAGCCGCCGACCAACGCCTCCTCGGTGGCGAACTTGTCGGGGCCCGCCTTGTTGAAGAAATCGATGACGCGCTTGGCCTGCGCCATCACTTCGGGACCGATGCCGTCGCCGGGGAGAAGAAGGAGATTATGGGTTGCCATACGCGCTACCTCGTCAGGAATGTCGCGCGGATTGCTAAAGGCCCCCGGCGCACTTGGCAAGGCGCTCGGCTTGCTGCCGCCGCATGGCGGCGCGATACTTTGCGCGATGACTGAAACTCGCACGCCGGCTGTCGAGGTGCTGACCGCAAGCGACACCAGCACGCTGACGCGGCCGGGCCAGACATCCGTCCAGCTGCTGTGGCCGGGCAATTCGGCGCGGGCGCTGGTCACCTTGACCCGGGTGACCATCCCGCCCGGCGCCACGAACCGGCGGCATTCGCATCCGCATTCCGAGCAGACCTGGATCGTCGAGCATGGCCGCGCGGACCTGCTGTTGGACGACGGGCAAAGCCGGCCGGTGGAGGCCGGCGCGATCGTGCGCACGCCGGCCGGCGAGATTCACGGCTTGCACAATAGCGGCAGCGAGCCCCTCGTCTATCTGGCGATTACCACGCCGCCGATCGACTTCCGGCCGGCCTATGACAACGAGCGCTGAACGGGCGGCTTGTGCCGCTTCCATGTCAGGAATCTGCCGGCGCCGAGCGCAGGAGCGAATTTGTTGAGCAAAGCCCCAAAAACCAGCGCCGGCAATTTCTTTGAGGATTTTCGCCTCGGCCAGCAGATTCGTCACGCCACGCCGCGCACCGTCACCACAGGCGACGTGGCGGTTTATAACGGCCTGTTCGGCCCGCGCTTTGCGGTGCAATCCTCCGACACGTTTGCGCGCGCCGTCGGCTATCCGCGCGCGCCGGTCGACGACCTGCTGGTGTTTCATATCGTGTTCGGCAAGACCGTGCCGGATATCTCGCTCAATGCCGTCGCCAACCTCGGCTACGCCGACTGCCGGTTTCTGAAAGCGGTCTATCCGGGCGACACCCTCAATGCGGTGTCCGACGTCATCGGGCTGAAGGAAAATTCCAACCGCAAGACCGGCATCGTCTATGTGCGCACGCGCGGCTATAATCAGGACGGCGCCGAAGTGCTCAGCTATGTGCGCTGGGTGATGCTGCGCAAGCGCGACGAAAACGCCGCGCCGCCCGGCGAACTTGTGCCGGAGCTGCCCAAAGACATCGCGCCGGCGAAGCTCGGCGCCGCCTGTCCGCCGATCAATACCGCCGGCTATGACAACGTGCTGGCCGGCAGCCCGCATCGCTTCGGCGATTACCGCGTCGGCGAGAAGGTCGACCATAGCGCCGGCGTCACCGTCGAAGACGCCGAGCACATGATCGCGACGCGGCTTTACCAGAACACCGCGCGTCTCCATTTCGACCATTTCACCGGGAGCCAAGGCCGCTTCGGCCGCCGCCTGATCTATGGCGGTCACGCCATTTCGCTCGCCCGCTCGCTCTCCTTCAACGGCTTCGCCAACGCCTTCCACGTGACCGCCATCAACGGCGGGCGCCACGTCGCGCCGCTGTTCGCGGGCCTCACGGTGTTCGCCTGGTCGGAGGTGCTGGCGGCTGCCGATATCCCGAAGCGCAACGACGTCGGCGCGTTGCGCCTGCGCACGATAGCGACCAAGGACCGTCTTTGCGCCGATTTTCCTTTCAGGTCCGCCGACGACTACGATCCGGCGGTGATTCTCGATCTCGACTACTGGGTGCTGATGCCGAAGTGAGACGACAACCGGGGACGCAAGAAGGGGAGGCCATGATGGCAGGCGAGACGGCAAAGATGCACAGGCTGCACGAGACCGAAGAGCGCCTGCTCAACGAGCTTCGCGGCGTGCGCCGTACCAACCGCGGCCGCAAAGCGGCGGAGAAGCTTACCCTTGGCCAGCGCGTTGCCGACGATGTCGCGGCGATGATGGGCTCGTGGACCTTCATCATCATTCAGTCAGGCATTCTTCTCGTCTGGATCGTTCTCAACATCACCGCCTACGTGCAGCAATGGGATCCCTATCCCTTCATCCTGCTCAACCTCGCGCTGTCGTTTCAAGCCGCCTACGCCGCGCCCTTCATCATGATGAGCCAGAACCGGCAACAGGACATCGACCGCAAGGCCGCCGAGCACGATTACCAGGTCAACGTCAAAGCGGAGCTCGAGATCGAGCTCTTGCATCAGAAGATCGACGAATTGCGCGAGAAGGAAGTCTTGCTCCTGACGGAGTCGGTGAAACAACTCACTGAGCTGCTGCGCAAAGAAGGCGCCCAGCCCGGCACCGCCGCGACGTAGTCAGGCGCTGGCCCGCAAATGATCGACCAGTTGCCGCGCGTAGGGCGGCAGCGCCTGCTCGTCGCGCACGCAGATCGTCAGCTCGCGCAGCGCCCATGAGTCGGCGAGGCGCACCGCGCTGATCGCCATGGTGCCGGAGGTGCGCTGCACCGTCGTCTCCGGCACGATGCCGACGCCGACATTGCATTCCACCAGCCGGCAGATGGCGTCGAAGCTGCGCAGCTGCACGCGCAGGCGCAGCGGCCGGCCGATGCGCCCGGCTTTGTCGGCGAGGAAGCGCTGGATCGCGCTGGCGCGGTCGAGCCCGACCATGTCGTAGTCGAGCACCTCGGCAAAGCCGATGCTCTTGCGCGACGCCAGCGGATGGTTTTTCGCCACCACCAGCACGAAACGATCGCTGCGGAAAGGGAAGGTGTGCAGGCGGCCGAAATCCACCGTGCCGGCGACGATGCCGATGTCGCCGGTACCTTCGGCGATCAGGCCGACGATTTCGTCGGACAGGCGCTCCTCGAGGTCGACGCTGATGTCGGGATAGCTGGTGAGAAACGAGCTCAGCGCCTCCGGCAGGAATTCGGTGAGCGCGTTGGTGTTGGAGAGCACCCGCACCTGGCCGGCCAGCCCGCGCGCGTAGGGCGTGAGGTCCTCGTTCAGCCGCTCGCTCTGCGCGAGGATGACGCGGGCGTGCTGCAGCAGCGTGCGCCCGGCTTGCGTGAGCGTGACGCCTTGGCGGCCGCGCACCAGCAATTCGGCGCCGAACGCCAGTTCCATCTTGCGGATGCGGGTCGAGGCCGCCGCCAACGCGAGGTTGGAGCGCTCGGCACCATGCGTGATGCTGCCCGCCTCGACGATGTGGCGGAACAGGTTGAGGTCGGTGAAGTCAAAGCGCATGGGACTGCCTTCTTATTTGACGAAGGCTGGCTACGCAAAACACATATTCCACAAGGCAATATACAGCTTCTAGTTTCGTATTTGAAGAAGTAAAGTCGCGTTCGCTGCTGAAAGAGGAGACCGCCGATGGCCGAATTGGAGGCGCGCGCACGCGCCGGCGCATCGCGCCCGCTGTCGCCGCACCTGCAAATCTACAAGCCGATGCTGACGATGATGATGTCGATCGCGCATCGCATCACCGGCGCGGCTTTGTACTTCGGCATGCTGCTGTTTGCCTGGTGGCTGATCGCCGCCGCCGCCGGCGCCAACACCTATGCCGGCTTCGAAACCTTCATGGGCAGCCTGATCGGCCGGCTGATCCTGTTCGGCTACACCTGGGCGCTGCTGCATCATCTGCTCGGCGGCATCCGCCATCTGATCTGGGACACGCTGCACGGCTTGGAGCCGGCCGAGCGCGAAATGCTGGCCGCCGCCACGCTGATCGGCTCGATCGCGCTCACCATCGTGCTGTGGGTCGTCGGCTACCTGGTCACCGGAGGCCCGCGATGAGCGCCCCTCGCCGCATCGTGACGCCGATGCGCCGCGTGCGCGGCCTCGGCGCCGCCCGCAGCGGCACGAGTCATTTCTGGCTGCAGCGCGTGACCTCGGTTGCCGGCATCCCGCTCACCATCGCGCTCATCGTCATCGTGATGGCGCTGATGGGGCGCGGCCCCGCCGCGGTGGCGCAGATCCTCGGCTCGCCCATCGTCGCCACCATCATCCTGCTGTTCCTCCTCAACACCGCCTATCACATGTGGATCGGCATGCAGGAGATCATCCTCGATTACGTGCATGAGGATACGTTCAAGATGCTGAGCCTGATGGCCAATACGTTTTTTGTCGTGGTCGTGACGCTTGCCTCGGCCTTCGCCATCCTCAAGCTCTCATTCGGAGTGAACTAGGCATGGCCGGCAACGGACAAACCAATGGCGGCGCGCCGCAGGTGAACGGCCGCGCCTATCCGATTGAGGATCACACCTATGACGTGGTGGTGATCGGCGCCGGCGGCTCGGGCTTGCGCGCCGTGGTCGGCTGCAGCGAAGCCGGCTTGCGCACCGCCTGCATCACCAAGGTGTTCCCGACCCGCTCGCACACCGTCGCGGCGCAAGGCGGCATCGCCGCCGCGCTCGGCAACATGGGCGAAGACGACTGGCGCTGGCACATGTACGACACCGTCAAGGGCGCCGACTGGCTCGGCGACCAGGACGCCATCGAATATCTCTGCCGCAACGCGCCGGAGGCGGTCTACGAGCTCGAACATTGGGGGCTGCCGTTCTCGCGCCGCGAGGAGGACGGCAAGATCTATCAGCGCCCGTTCGGCGGCATGACCACGCATTACGGCAAGGGCACCGCGCAGCGCACCTGCGCCGCCGCCGACCGCACCGGCCACGCCATGCTGCACACGCTGTACGGCCAGGCGCTAAAACATCAGGCCGAGTTCTATGTCGAATATTTTGCCATCGACCTGATCATGGATGAGGGCCGCTGCCGCGGGGTGGTCGCGCTCAACATGGAGGACGGCTCGATCCACCGCTTCCGCGCCAACATGACCATGATCGCCACCGGCGGCTACGGACGCGCCTATTTCACCTGCACCGGCGCGCACACCCAGACCGGCGACGGCAACGCCATGGTGCTGCGCGCGGGCCTGCCGCTCGAGGATATGGAATTCGTCCAGTTCCACCCGACCGGCATCTACGGCGCCGGTTGTCTGATCACCGAAGGCGTGCGCGGCGAAGGCGGCTATCTGGTGAATTCCGAAGGCGAGCGTTTCATGGAGCGCTACGCGCCGTCGGCCAAAGACCTTGCCTCGCGCGACGTGGTCTCGCGTTCGATGACCATCGAGGTCCGCGAAGGCCGCGGCGTCGGCAAGGAACACGACCACATCTTCCTGCACCTCGATCATCTCGATCCCAAGGTGATCCACGAGCGGTTGCCGGGCATCTCCGAATCCGCCCGCATTTTCGCGGGCGTGGACGTGACGCGCGAGCCGATCCCGGTGCTGCCGACCGTGCACTACAACATGGGCGGCATCGCCACCAATTATCACGGCGAGGCGCTGACCAAGAAAAACGGCGATCCCGACAGCATCATCCCCGGCCTGATGGCGCTGGGCGAAGCGGCCTGCGTGTCGGTGCACGGCGCCAACCGCCTCGGCTCGAACTCGCTGATCGATCTGGTCGTGTTCGGACGCGCCGCCGCGCACCGTTGCGCCGAGATCCTCACGCCGGGCGAGAAGCAGCCCGATCTGCCGAAGGATTCGTCCGAGCGCTCGCTCGCCCGCCTCGATAAATTCCGCAATGCCGCGGGCGGCACGCCGACCGCGCAATTGCGCCTCAAGATGCAGAAGGTGATGCAGGAAGACTGCGCGGTGTTCCGCACCGGCGAGGTGTTGGAGCAGGGTCACAAGCGCATCCACGAGGTCTATGACGGCATGAGCGATATCCGCACCACCGATCGTTCGCTGATCTGGAATTCCGATCTGATCGAGACGCTGGAGCTCGACAATCTGCTGGCGCAAGCCGTCGTCACCATGGACTCGGCGCAGAACCGCACCGAAAGCCGCGGCGCGCATGCGCGCGAGGATTATCCCGAGCGCGACGACAAAAACTGGATGAAGCACACGCTGGCCTGGATGGATGCCGACGGCAAGGTGACCATCGACTACCGGCCGGTGCACACCTACACGCTCACCAACGACGTCGCCTATATCGAGCCGAAAGCGCGCGTGTATTAATTTCTGTCGTCGCCGGGCTTGTCCCGGCGACCCCGCTTGGGAGGACAGTGGCTTTCCTAAGCGAGATGGCCGGAACAAGCCCGGCGATGACGGGGCAAGAGAAAGCGAAAGCGACAATGGTCGAATTCACGCTGCCGAAAAACTCCAAGGTCACGCCGGGCAAGACCTGGCCGCACGCGCCGCAGGCCGCGCGCGAGACCGAGTTCCGCATCTACCGCTGGAATCCCGACGACGGCGCCAATCCGCGCATCGACACCTATTACGTCGACCGCGCCGACTGCGGGCCGATGGTTCTGGACGCGCTGATCTGGATCAAGAACACCATCGACCCGACGCTGACCTTCCGCCGCTCCTGCCGCGAGGGCGTGTGCGGCTCCTGCGCCATGAACATCGACGGCACCAATACGCTGGCCTGCACCAAGGCGATCGACGACGAAAAGGCGCCGGTGAAGATCTACCCGCTGCCGCATCAGCCGGTGGTCAAGGACCTGGTGCCCGACCTGACGAATTTCTACGCGCAATACGCCTCGATCGAGCCGTGGCTGAAAACGGTGTCGCCGGCGCCGGAAAAGGAATGGCTGCAAAGCCACGAGGACCGCGTCAAGCTCGACGGCATGTACGAATGCATTCTGTGCGCCTGCTGCTCGACCTCGTGCCCGAGCTATTGGTGGAATTCCGAGCGCTATCTCGGGCCGGCCGCGCTGTTGCAGGCCAACCGCTGGGTGCAGGACAGCCGTGATGAAACGACCGGCGAGCGGCTCGACAATCTCGAGGACCCGTTCCGGCTCTATCGCTGCCACACCATCCTGAATTGCTCCAAGGCCTGCCCGAAGGGGCTCAACCCGGCCAAGGAAATCGCCACGCTCAAGAAGGCGATGGTGGAGCGCCAGCTCTGACGGAACCGCGCGCGCCGCCCGCTCGTTAGCGCGGCATGGATGACGAGCAGCGCGTCTGGGACATTCTTGAAAAGTCGAGCGTCGGCATGCTGACGACCCGCATTGCCGACGGGCTTCGCGCGCGGCCGCTCGATGCACGCCCGGACCGTAAGGCCGGCGCGATCTTCTTCATTACCGACGTGCGCGGACTGAAGGACGACGAAATCGCGGCCGCGCCGGGCGTCTGCTTCACCGTGGTCGACGTCAACGACAAGGCCTTTCTGTCGATCACTGCGCGCGCCGCGGTGCTGAACGATTCGGAGCTCGCCGCCAAATATTGGAAGAAAACCGATGACGTCTGGTGGCCCGATGGACCCCGCGACCGCAACGCCCGTGTGTTGCGGCTCGATCCGCAGCGCGCCGAACTTTGGGACGGACCGGCAAGTTCGCTGCTGGCGGCCTACGAATTCGCCAAGGCCAAGATGACCGGTGAAAAACCGGATCTCGGCGAAAATCGCAAGGCCACTGTCGAGATGTGACCTCGTCTCCAGGCGAACGCCGATAACGGGGGAATGCGATGGACGAACCCACGCTCAGCTTTGAAGGCGTCAAGCTGTCGCCGCAGAAAGAACTTGTGCGGGTATTCTACAAGGAGATGTGGGACCGCGCCGACAAAACTCTCATCCCACGCATCTTCCATCCCGATTTCAGCTTCCGCGGCTCGCTCGGGCCGACGCTCGTCGGGCATGACCAGTTTGCCGGCTACGTCGACATGGTGACCGGCGCGCTTGGGCGTTACACCACCGACATCCTGGCCCTGATCGAAGAGCGCGACCGGGTCGGCGGCAAGATGCGCTTCCATGGCATCCACCGCGCCGAATTGTTCGGCGTGCCGCCGAGCGGGCGCCATGTCTGGTGGATCGGCATGCCGATCTTCACCTTCGCGGGCGGCAAGGTGCGCGATCTCTACGTACTGTGCGACATTCACGGGCTGATCGCCCGGCTGAAGGGCGAGGTTGCGGATGCGCCGTCTGCAACTTTTGCTTGATCGGGTTGTAACGCCGAGGCAGACTCATCTCCTAAATCTGGGGGGTTTCGGTGTCGGTGCGTCATTGGCCGGCCGTGATTGCTGCCACCTGGTTGTGCGCGGGCTGCGCCGGCCCCAGCGCGAAATTTCCCGATCTCCCCGACGACGAGGTCAAGGCCGAGCGGCACCGCCAGCAGGTCGCACAGGTCAAGACCTATTTCGGCGCGCTCGCTCGTCTCAACAATGTCGCCTTCAAGATCAAAGTCGCCAATCGCCAATATTGCAAAGCTGTTGCGCCGCAGATCGGCATCTATGCCGCGACCACGCATAGTCTACCGCGCAAGTACCACACCTTCTCGGGCGAAGCTTTGCAGGTGGATGCGACCTACGCCACCGTGGTCACGCTTGCGGACGGCTCGCCGGCGGCGGTCGCCGGCATCAAGACCGGCGATAAGATTCTCACGCTCGACAACGAGGCAGTGCCTGCCAAGAAGTCGGACGAATGGATCGACAAATGGCTGGCGGTCCATGGCGCGCAGCCGGTCACCGTCATGGTGCGGCGCGACGACAAAGACGAGAAGCACCTCGTCTATCCGGCAGTGGCCTGCGCCATCCCGGTCGTGCTCGGCACCGACGCGAATTTTAACGCCTTCACCGACTATCGAAAAATTGTGATCCAATCCGGCATTTTGCGCGCCGCGGAAAACGATTCCGATGTGGCCGTCGTCATCGGCCACGAGCTCGCGCATGTCAACATGGGTCACTACGGCAAGAAATTGCAGAACGCGCTGCTCGGCGCCGCCAGCGGCGCGGTGATCGATGGCGGGCTTTTGATCGGCGGCATCTATACCGGCGGCACTTTCATGAAGCATTTTGAGGTCGCGGGCGAGCGCACCTTCAGCGTCGACTTCGAGCGGGAGGCCGACTACGTCGGCGCCTACTATGCCGCGCGCGCAGGCTATGACGTCTCAGACGCCACGAATATCTGGCGCACGATGGCGCGGGAAAGCCCCGACAACATCCGCGCCAACAAGACCCATCCGGCAACGCCGGTGCGTTTCGTGCAGATGCAAAAAACCATCGCGGAGATCGAGGATAAAAAGCGGCGCAATCTGCCGCTCGAGCCCGATGTTAAATTGACGTCCGCGGAGCCGGCGGCGTCAGCGGACGCGTATTAACGTTTGTTCTCGCAACTTACGCCGATGCACATCTTCTCGAGCTCGGGATAGGGCTTGTAGGCCGCTTTGCCGCACTGCTCCGGCGCCGCGTCGACCAGCTGGTTGAGATGGCCGCCGTAGAAATAGGCGATGCGGTCCTTGGGACCAAGGTAACGGCCCCCAGCGTCGCGGGTGTTGGCGCGCACGCAGACGACGTAGCGTTGCTCGGTTCCCACCGGACGCAGTTGCGGATCGGTGATGGCGGCCTCGCGCACTAGGTGGGGATCGATCAGCGAGTTCTGCATGGTATCGAGGATTTCCCTGCGATAATCGGCCGGGAACAGGTTGGGATCGACTGCCGGTTCCTTGCTGCTGCTGCTGAACCAGGACGAGGTCGACGAACAGGCGCCGAGCGCCAGCGCAAGCGCAAGCGCCGCGAACATCGCCGCCGGAATCCTATTCACCGCCTGACCCCCCCTTGCTCGCACCCGCGCGCCCCTTGCGCGATACGCCGCCCGTCAATCGAGCTTCAGCTTGCGCCGGCGCTGGCCGAGCGTGCGCAGCCGCAGCGCGTTGAGCTTGATGAAGCCTTCGGCGTCGCGATGGTCGTAGGCGACCGCGCCTTCCTCGAAGGTGACCAGCTCCTGGTCGTAGAGCGAATACTTGCTCTCGCGGCCGATCACCGCGACATTGCCCTTGTAGAGCTTGAGCGTGACGCGGCCGCTGACGAACTCCTGTGACCGGTCGATCGCCGCCTGCAGCATCTCGCGCTCGGGCGCAAACCAGAAGCCGTTATAGACGAGCTCGGCGTATTTCGGCATCAGCTCGTCCTTGAGATGGGCTGCGCCGCGGTCGAGCGTGATCGATTCGATGGCGCGGTGGGCGGCATAGAGAATGGTGCCCCCCGGCGTCTCATACATGCCGCGCGACTTCATGCCGACGAAGCGGTTCTCGACCAGGTCGAGCCGGCCGATGCCGTTGTCGCGGCCGAGATCGTTGAGCGCCTTGAGCAGGCTTGCCGGCGACAGTTTCTTGCCGTCGAGCGCGACGGCATCGCCGCGCTCGAAATCCACCGTGATGGTGGTCGGCTGGTCCGGCGCCTGTTCGGGGCCGACGGTGCGCGAGAACACGTAGTCGGGCACGTCCTGCGCCGGGTCCTCCAGCACTTTGCCTTCCGAGGAAGAATGCAGAAGATTGGCGTCGACCGAGAACGGCGCCTCGCCGCGCTTGTCCTTGGCGATCGGGATCTGATGCGCTTGCGCAAACTCGATCAGCTTGCTGCGCGAGGTCAGATTCCATTCGCGCCAGGGCGCGATCACGGTGACGTCCGGCTTGAGCGCGTAATAGGCAAGCTCGAATCGCACCTGGTCGTTGCCCTTGCCGGTCGCGCCATGCGCGACCGCGTCGGCGCCGACCTTCTCGGCGATCTCGATCTGCTTCTTGGCGATCAGCGGGCGCGCGATCGAGGTACCCAGCAAATACTGGCCTTCGTACAGCGCGTTCGCCCGGAACATGGGGAACACGTAGTCGCGCACGAATTCCTCGCGCAGGTCCTCGATAAAGATGTTCTCCGGCTTGATGCCGAGCAGCAGCGCCTTTTTGCGCGCCGGCTCGAGCTCCTCGCCCTGGCCGAGGTCGGCGGTGAAGGTCACCACCTCGCAGCCATAGGTCGTTTGCAGCCATTTCAAAATGACCGAGGTATCGAGCCCGCCGGAATAGGCGAGCACGACTTTTTTGGGCTGCTTTTTGGCGGCGGCGGCCATTGTCGTTTCAGTCCGTCGGGGCGCCGAAGACCGGCACCTCATGCGGGCCTTGTTGAACTCATCAACGATCGACTTGTCAAATACTGGCCAAACCGCCGGTTAACGGCCCTGCGCCGTCACGTCCTCGTAGACGTCCACGTCGGCGCTGCCCTGCAGGATGGCCCGCCAGCTTTGCAGGAAGGTGCGCATCATGGGGTCGGTGGCGAGCTTGTGGCGGTTGAGTTCGAGCGCGGCATGCGCCTCGTATTCGATCTCGGCCAAAAGCTGCGTCGGCTCGTCGACATTCTGCAGGACGCGAAAGCCGGTCCCGCCCATGGTCTGGTAGAGCGGCGCCGCGCTGCGGATGAGCGCCAGCACCTGGGCAGGCTCGCCTAAGGTCCGCATGCGGATTTGCAGCACCCGCCGCACGTCCTGTTCCGGCTTTGCCATCGGCTCCTCCCGAGATCGCCCCCTAACGGCTAGTCTTGGTCTTGCCGCCGAACAGGCCGGCAAGCCACGTCGGCACCGCGATGCGCGCCAGCGCATTCTCGACCGTGCCGGGCGCCAGCCGCGTGCGCGGCCAGCGGTAGATGAAGCCATGCGCGATCCAGATAATCATAAAGGTAAAAATGCCGGCGAACACCGTGTCGGTGAAAAAATGCGCGCCGGCCATCATGCGGATCGCCGCCATGCCGACGCCGAGCGCCAGCGCGGCGCCGTAGGCGAGCGCGCGCCATTGCGGCGGCGCCAGCGCGGCCGGCGCCAGCGTCCAGAACGCACCGGAAACGTCGCCGGAAACGAAAGCGCAGTTGCCCGGACAATCGCCGCGCGGATTCCACCAGGCGACGAAATGCTGTTCGCCGCCGAATTGCGTCACGTCGATCGGGCGCGGGCGGCCCCAATGATCCTTGAGCAGCACGTTGGCCAAGAGGCCGGGTCCGAGCGCCAGGGTCGCCATCAAGAACAGCGCCGCGCTGCCCGAGACGAACATCTTGCGGCGCGGCAAAATCAATTTCACCAGCGTCGCAACGACCGCCGGCGCCACCAGCACGGTGCCGATCCACAAACCGATATCGCGCGCGCTGCTCATGGGCTGCGACAAGCGCCAGGCGAAATGATTGTTGTGCGCATCGACCACCGGATAGAACTGCGCCGCGATCGCAAGATCGAGCTGCGGATAAAGCCCAAACGCTAAGCCGACCGCTGCGGCGATGATGAGCGCGACGATAAGACCGGTGCGATTCATGGGCTTGCTGTAGCGGAGCGCTTGGGCGAAGGAAAGGCGGCGGCCGGCGAAACGCAGCAGCTAAAGCCGCGGTAATTTTGGCTCTGGATTCCCCCTGACGCGGGAATGGACGGATCAGGGTGCCGCCTGCGGCGGCAAGGACGGCGGCAGGACACGGCGCTCGCGCCAGCGCCCGGCATTGCGGCCGGCGATCAGCCAATAGGCGAAGCCGAAAGCGATGCCGGCGGCCGCCGCGACCTCGACGACGTGCGAGCGCGGGGGCGGCGGGCGGTCGATCGATTCCTCGTAGGACGCCGTGATCGCGCCAGTGCCGTAATAGCCAAGCAGCAGAAACGCCGCGCCAGCGACAAGGTGGATGAGCAGCGAGCGCACCTTAAAGGCTTCCGCCAGCACGATCAGAACCGCCAGCGGCAGCAGGCCCATCCCGCCCGTGAATCCCGCGCCGATGGCGACCGTGCCCCAGAAGAAAAACAGCTCCCCGGCATCGCCGGAAAGACCAGGCCACGCCGGCCCCCAGACCCCGAGCGCGATGACGATGCCGGCGGCGATGCTCGCAAAGAACACGGCGAACAGAATGGCGAAGAGGTGGCCGATGAATGCCATGCACAAAACTAGGGCCGCAAGATCACTTTGCCCATCACCTTGCGCGCGGCGATGGCTTTAAGCGCCGCCGCGGCTTCGCGCAGCGGATAGACTGCGTGCACATGCGAGGACAACTTGCCTTCCGCGCACCATTGCAGAAGCTGCTCGGTGTTGGCGCGGTGGCCGGCTTTGTCGCGCTCGATCCATGAGCCCCAGAACACGCCGACCACGTCGCAGCCCTTGAGCAGCACCAGGTTGAGCGGCAGCTTGGGGATTTCGCCGGCGGCAAAGCCCACCACCAAAAACCGGCCGTACCAGGCGATCGAGCGCAGCGCCGCTTCCGCATAGCCGCCGCCGACCGGATCGTAAATCACGTCGGCACCGCGCCCGTCGGTCGCGCGCCGCAGCGCGTCCTTCAAGTCTTCCTTGCCGTAATCGATGCCGGCGTCGGCGCCGTGCTTGCGGGCGAATTCGACCTTCTCGGCCGACGACGCGCAGGCGATCACGCGCGCGCCCATGATCTTGCCGAGCTCGACCGCGGCGAGCCCGGCGCCGCCGGAGGCGCCGAGCACGGCCAGCGTCTCGCCCGGCTGGAGCCGCGCGCGATCCTTGAGCGCGTGCAAACTGGTGCCGTAGGTCACGGTGAGCCCGGCGGCGCGGTCGAAGTCGACCCCGTCCGGCAACTTCACCAGCCGCTCGGCTGAAAGCGCGATGCGCTCGCGCGCCGCGCCGTGCCCCGAGTAACCGAGTACGCGGTCGCCGGCCTTGAGCGCAGTCACGCCGGCGCCGACGCGCTCGACCGTGCCGGAAAATTCCGCCGAGGGCGAGAACGGCATCGCCGGCTTGGTCTGGTATTTGCCGGCGATGATCAGCGTGTCGAAGAAGTTGAGCGCGGCGGCGGCGACCTTGACCACCGCTTCCCCGGGTCCCGGCTCGGGGTCGGGGACATCGGCGAATTCGAGATCGTCGGGCGTGCCGTAGCGGGTGCAGAGCAGGGCTTTCATGGCGGCAAGTTGGTTCCGGCAAGGGTTGTCGGCGCCGCTTGTAGCACGCGGCCGGCGCGGCTGCGCCGCCTTCACATTGCCGATTTTCGCCGCTAATGGACTAGGATCAAATGCGATTCCCGGGGGCGGCTTCCAGAACCTCGTCTCACTGACCGGTAGGGCCCGATGCAGAAGACCATTTTGATCCGCACCGTCGTCGCCGTTTTATCCGTTGCGCTTCCCGCCATTGCCCTTCCCGCCGTCGCGCTCGCGGCGCCGGCCAAGAAATCTCCCGAGGAGCAGGCCGTGCTGCTCGGCCAGTTCGGCGACTGGGGCGCCTACAAGGCCAATCCCGGCGGCAAGGATGTCTGCTTCGCGCTCGCCAAGCCGACTTCGGCGGTGACGCAGCCGGCCGGCCGCAACCGCGATCCGTCTTATGCATTCATTTCGACGCGGCCGTCCGAGAAGGTGAGGAACGAGGTGTCGGTGATCGTCGGCTATCCGCAGAAGGCCGGCTTCGACGCCACCGCCACCATCGACGGTTCGACCAAATACGCCATGTACACGCAGGACGACGGCGCCTGGATCAAGAACGCCGCCGAGGAAGCGCAGATGGTGGCGGCGCTGCGCAAGGGCGGCAAGCTCGTGGTCACCAGCGAATCCGGGCGCGGCACCAAGACCACCGACACTTATTCGCTCAAGGGTCTCGGCGAGGCGCTCGACAAGGTGACGGCGGAGTGCAAGTGACGCCTCGTCGTCCCCGCGAAAGCGGGGACCCATACGCCGTGCCCTCGCGATAATCCTGGGGTTATGGGTCCCGGCCCTCGCTTTCGCTCGGCCGGGACGACAATGAGCGTCGTCATCCCTATATGTGCTACGTCTGATCGATGATGACCGTGCTGGAAACGCAAACCGCCGCGCCGATCGAAAAGGCGCCGCTCGAGCGCTACGTCGCGCCGGACAAGCCGTCGCTTGTCGGTCTGACGCGCGCGCAGCTCTCCGACGCGCTCGGCCGGCTCGGCGTGCCCGAGGCGCAGCGCAAGATGCGCGTGCAGCAGCTCTGGCACTGGCTCTATTTCCGCGGGGTGACCGAGTTCGAGGCCATGACCAGCGTGTCGAAGGATCTGCGCGCGCTGCTCGCGGCGCACCACACGCTCGACCGTCCCGAAGTGGTTGCCGAGCAGGTCTCGGTCGACGGCACGCGCAAATGGCTGCTGCGGCTGCCCGGCGAAGTACAAGGCGAGCGTCCGCACGAGGTCGAATGCGTCTACATCCCGGACAGCGAGCGCGGCACGCTCTGCGTCTCGAGCCAGGTCGGCTGCACACTCAATTGCACCTTCTGCCACACCGGCACGCAGCGGCT
>Ga0207693_10001327_pt1 | contig 21912 bp, 20 predicted proteins | sample LARL81metaG_FD_184347 | JGI IMG/M metagenome (GOLD analysis project Ga0207693, IMG submission 184347) | Corn, switchgrass and miscanthus rhizosphere microbial communities from Kellogg Biological Station, Michigan, USA - LAR L8-1 metaG... | ecosystem: Host-associated > Plants > Roots >... | reverse complement strand
GATGACGCCCATCTGAGCGCCGGCTTACCCGCCGCCCGGGGTCACGCGATAGGCGTCGAACACCGACTCGATGTTGCGAAGCCGGTTGATCGTCTGATCCAGTGCATGGGTGTCGCCGACCTCGACGACGAAGCGGTTCTTGACCATCGGGTGCGTGACGGTACAGCGCGCCTCGATGATGTTGATCCCGGCCTCGGCGAACGTTCGCGACATGTCCTCGAGGAGCCGGTGGCGATCCCAGCCGTCGACCTGGATCTCGACGCGGAACGACGTCTCGGCGTCGCCATCCCAGGACACCGGCGTGAAGCGGTCGGGGTCCCGGCGCAGCACCGCGACGTTGGGGCAGTCCTCGCGATGGATCGTGATCCCACGGCCCAGCGAGATGTAGCCGACGATCGGATCGCCCGGGACCGGCCGGCAGCACTTGGCCATCCGCAACATGACCTCGTCGATCCCCTCGACCGTGATGCCGTAGCGGCTCGACGACGTCGTCGCGCGCGAGCGCCGGCGCCGCGTGTGCAGCAGGTCGTCAGCGGCCGTCGGCTCAGACTCGGCGGCCTCGCCCTGCTTGAGCAGCTGCATGATCTTGTTGACGACGACCTTGGCCGAGATCTTCGCCCCGCCCAGCGCGATGTAGAAGTCCTCGGCCTTGCGGAAGCCCATCTCCCGGATCACGTCGGCCAGCAGCGACGAGCCAACGATCTTCTGAGCGGGCAGACCCTGCTTCTTCAGGTGCTCCTGCAGCAGCTCGCGGCCCGTGTGCTCGGTGTCCTTGCGGCTCTCGGCCTTGAACCAGGCCTTGATCTTGTTGCGCGCGCGCGTCGTCTTGACCAGCGCAAGCCAGTCACGCGACGGACCGCGCTCGCGCTTGGATGTGAGGACCTCGACGATGTCGCCCGAGCGCAGCTGGTAGGAGAGCGGCACGATCTTGCCGTTGACCTTGGCGCCGACGCAGCGGTGCCCGACGTCGGTGTGGATCTCGTAGGCGAAGTCCAGCGGCGTGGCGCCCGAGGCGAGCGACTTGACCTCGCCCTTGGGCGTGAACACGAACACCTCGTCCTCGAACAGGTCGACCTTGAGGGTCTCCATGAACTCCTTGGGGTCGGCCATGTCCTGCTGCCAGTCCAGCAGCGAGCGCAGCCACTTGAGCTTGCCGTCGGGAGCGGGTGGACCACCGGCGCCGTCGGACTCCTTGTACATCCAGTGCGCGGCGATTCCGAACTCGGCAAGGTCGTGCATCTCGCGCGTGCGGATCTGGATCTCCAGCGGCCGTCCCTCGGGCCCGATCACCGTCGTGTGCAGCGACTGGTACATGTTGAACTTGGGCATCGCGATGAAGTCCTTGAAGCGGCCGGGGAGCGGCTTCCACAGCGAGTGGATGACGCCCACGGCCCCGTAGCAGTCCTTCACCGAGCCCACGATCACGCGCATCGCGGTCAGGTCGTAGATCTCGTTGAACTCGCGGCCCTTCTTGGTCATCTTCGAGTAGATCGAGTAGAAGTGCTTGGCGCGACCCGAGATCTCCGCCTCGATCGCCAGCTCGTCGAGTTCCTTTGAGAGGTACTGGCCCGCCTGGTTGACGTAGCGCTCGCGCTCGGCGCGCTGCTGGGCCACCAGACCCTTGATCTCGTTGTACTTGCGGGGGTGCAGCGTCTGGAACGCCAGGTCCTCTAGCTCCCACTTGATCGCGTGGATACCGAGCCGGTGGGCGATCGGGCCGTAGATGTCGAGTGTCTCGCGGGCCTTCTCGATCTGCTTCTGCTTGGGAACCGCCGCGATCGTGCGCATGTTGTGCAGGCGATCGGCGAGCTTGATCAAGATGACCCGGATGTCCGTGGCCATCGCGACCATCATCTTGCGGTAGTTCTCGGCCTGCGCCTCGTCGCGCGACTGGAATGTCAGCCCGGTCAGCTTGGTGACGCCGTCGACGAGCCCCGCAACCTCGTCGCCGAACGCCTCCTGCACCTCCTCGAGCGACGCCGACGTGTCCTCAACCGTGTCGTGCAGCAGCGCCGCGCACAGCGTCTCGGTGTCCAGGCGCATCCCCGCGCAGATTTTCGCCACGCCGACCGGATGGATGATGAAGTCCTCGCCGGTGCGACGGCGCTGATCGGCGTGGTGCACGCAGGCGTATACGAACGCCTCCTCGACCCGGTCGCGATCGACCGTGAGGGCCGCCTCGTGAGCGTGCTCCTCGACGATCGCAAACAGGTCCGCGAGCAGCCGGCGCTCGACGGTCGTCAGCTCGGCACGCTCGATCGCCGCCTGCGTGTCGGAGCGCTCGACGCGATCGACGGGGGGTCGCAGCGTGATTAGCGAGGAGCGCCGCCGGCCGCCGCCATCGCCGTCAGCGTCGCGGGACTTGCCCTTTGCGCGCGCCGGCTCCGGCTCTTGCGAGTCGGTCAGCCGCTCTGCCGGGGTTTTGCCTTGCTCAGGAATCGTCGTCCGTCCTCGTATCGCTGCTCATAGACCCGGTATGCCGGGGAGCGCTCCAACGCGGTGGGCGCCGTTCCGGCGATAGCCAGGGCCGGCAGGTCCCGATCGAGGCTGACGAGCTCCAGCTCCGCGAGGACCCTGATCAGCCTGGCCGCCAGGTGCGCCGGCCGACCATGCGGCCCATCTCCGCGAAGCAGGCGCTCGAGCTCCTCTCCGGTCACCCTCCCCCGAGCCCGAAGGCTCCGGTAAAGGGCCACGAGCGAAGCGCGTAGACCGTACTCGAGCTCGTGCATCTGCTCAGCAAAGCGTAGCTCAGGCTCGCCCCACGCTAGGTGGGTAAATCGCACGCCGCTACGCAGCAGCGCGCCCGCGGCCTGCGACGCGGGAGGATCGAGGGCGACCACGTGCTCAAAACGGGCCATGGTCTCGGGACGGCGTTGCAGGAAGTGATAGGAGATCAGCGCAAAGCCACCGACCCGCTCGCTCAGGCCAGCATGGCGTCTGGGCACGTCGGCGCACACGGCGAGGACCTTGCCCGCCCCACCCGAGGCGATTGCGTCCGCGAGCACTGCAAGCGCGCTTTCACCTCGACGATCCAGCACCGTCGTCGTCCCCGCGGCCTCGCTGCCGGCGGCCGAGTGCAGCGACTGATCGAGCTCGTCGAACACGGTGACCAGATAGTGATCTGACTCGCCCAGGACGTCGATTGGCTCGGGTGCGCACGGGCGGGCATGGCGCAGGAGCAGCCGCGGCTCCACCGCGCCGTTATAGGCGTTGAGTTCGAGCCGGAAGCTGGCATCCACCGGCGTCTCAGCTTCGACGCCCAGACGCCCGTCGCAGCCGAACGACACCGCGCGCGCCCGGGTGCCACCCGACGTCACCGTGAAACGCAGATGGCGGCCCTCCCCCATCGGACGCGGATCTTTGAACCGCGCGCCCGGGACCAGCAGCTTCGGCTGCGGGTTGCCCATGCCGCACGGCGCGAGCGATTCGAGCTCCTCGGCGAAGCCCAGGCCCAGGTCGGTGCCCGACACGATTGCGTCGATGCGCTCAACCGGCTGGAGCAGATCGGGCGTCAGCACGGCCTCGGCGTGCGCCTCGACGGCCGCGCGGAACTGCTCGACGCGATCACGCCTGATCGTCAGTCCCGCCGCCGCGCGATGGCCGCCGTAGCGCTCGAGGTGGCCTGCCGCGGCATGCAGCGCGCCGAGCAGATCAAATCCGGGGATGCTGCGGCCGGAGCCCGTTCCAAGCTCGCCATCGAGCGAGATCAGGATCGCCGGGCGGTGATAGCTCTCGGCGATGCGTGACGCCACGATCCCGATCACTCCCGGGTGCCAGCCCTCGGCGGCCAGGACGTAGGCGCTTCGCGGCCCGAGGCGCGCGACCTCAGCCTGCGCCTCCCAAAGGATCTGCCGCTCGACCGCGCGGCGCTCCACGTTGACCGTGTCGAGCTCGGCGGCAATCGCGCGGGCGCGCTCCGGATCGTCGGTCAGCAGCAGCTCGAGTCCGGCGTCGGCACGCCGCAGCCTGCCCGCGGCGTTGATCCGCGGCGCCAGCCGGAAGCCCAGCGCGTACGTGTCCAACAGGCTGGGATCTGCGCGCGAGACCTCCATCAGCGCCCGCAGGCCGGGCTTTGCCGTGTTGGCCATCGCGGCGATACCCTCGCGCACCAGACGACGGTTCTCGCCGCGCAGCGCCATCACGTCGGCGACCGTGGCCAGCGCGACGAGCTCGACGTCGTCGGACGCCGTGTCGGCTCCCAGCGCCTGGGCGAGTTTGTAGGCCACGCCGGTGCCACACAGATCGGGGCAGGGGTATCCGCCGATCGCGGGATGGACGATCGGGCAGTCCGGCAGCCGCCCATCGGCCCGCGGCGCGTGGTGGTCGGTGACGACCACCTCGAGGCCCGCCGCGCGCGCGAGCTCCACCTCGTCAATCGCGGTTATCGCGCAGTCGACGGTGAGCAGCAGCTCGCAATCGCGTCCGGCCAGCCGCCGCACGGTTTCCTCGGACAGGCCGTAGCCGTCGTCGATGCGCCCCGGCAGAAACCACCCGACGTTCGCGCCCAACGCGCGCAGCGCCCTGACCATGATCGCCGTTGCGCAGACGCCGTCGACGTCGTAGTCGCCGTGGACGACGATGCGCCCGCCGGACTCGATCCGGCGCCGAATCGCGTCGACGGCCACTTCGATCCCGGCGAGCTCGGCGGGATCGTGTGTCTCACCGGCTAGCAGGAAGTCGCGTGCGGCCTGCGGGTCGGCGAGGCCCCGTCGCACCAGCACCTGCGCGAACGCGTGGCTGACGCCGAGCTCGCGGCGCAGCGTCAGCGCGGCCGCCAGGTCGTACGCGGGGATCTCGAGGCGTGGGACCGGCGCGGCCAGGTCGCCCGGGGCGTCCTGGACAGCGCGCAGGTCGGCGCCCGGACCAGGGGTACCGGCAGGCTGGATCGGCAATACAGCGGCTTGTGCCATCGCCGCAGCAGCGTATGGGCCGCCCCCGACGGATCCCGGGGCAATCTGCGATCTCTGGCTAGGTCAGCCCGAGTTTGTCTGACTGCGCAGCGCGCTCACGCCGCAGGCCCTCGAAGTAGACAAGGCCCATCCCGATCAGCGCGCCGGGAATCGCCTCCAGCGCCGTCCCCAGATCGGTGGCGTGGCGGCCGGGGACCGAGAAGCCGTTGATCAAAAAGCCGAACAGGAAGGCGCCGATCAGCGCCCCGAGGAAGGCGCCGACGATGCCGCCCCAGTAATGGTCCGGAAGCCACACGGTGAAGTGCCAGAGGGCGAGGCCCATCATCACCCAAGCTAGTGCGCCCATCGCTATCTCCTCCTGCCGTGGCGGCGGTTGCGGGGGCGTGACTTGCCTGAAGGCTTGGGTCGCTGCACGGGGGCCACGCCCTCGTTCTCGGCGATATCGGGCGCGCGTTCGGGAGTTCCGTTGCCGCCGTCGCCTGATGCTTCGCCGTCCTTCGGGGGGGCGTCCGCCCGCGGCTGGGGCTCAGGCTTGGGCTTCGGCTGGGGGCTCGGGTCGCGCTCGGGTGCCTCGGGCGCCTTGGCCCGGCGTTTGGTGAGTGTCGAGGTCTGGCGCGTGGGCGTCTGCGGCTCGACCTCGAGGTCGCGCTTCATCTGCTCGAACTCAGCGGCCGACACCGTCTCTGGCTGCGGCTCCGTGATCCGGCCGGGCCGGCGCGCGCGCTTGCGCCCGGGCTCCACGTCAGTTCCGGTCGGGGCGTACGCGGGCACCTCGCCGAGGTCCTCCTCGATCCGGCGCCGGCGGGCCCGGTAGCCGGACTCGCGCTCCTTCCAGTGCGTCAGGACCGGCGAGGCGATGAAGATCGAGGAATACGCACCGGATGCGACCCCGACGAGCAGCGCGAACGCAAAGTCGCGCAGCGTGGCGCCACCGAAGAACAGCAGCGCGAGGATCGGCATCAACGTGCACGACGTGGTGGCCAGCGATCTGGTCAGCACCTCGGACATCGACCGGTTGACGATCTGCGAGAACGCCGCGCGCGGCATGCGTGGCACGTTCTCTCTCACACGGTCAAACACGATGATCGTGTCGTACATGGAGTAACCCAAGATCGTCAGCAGCGCGGCCACGGTCGCTGTCGTCACCTCCCTGCCGGTCAGCGCGTACACGCCGCTAGTGATCAACAGGTCGTGCATCAGTGCGATCAGCACGGGCACCGCGAACTTCCACTCGAACCGCAGCGCAACGTACACGGAAATCAGCAGCAGCGACGCGATGATCGCCACGATCGCGCTGTTGGCGACCGTCTTTCCGAACGTCGGTCCGACCGAGGTCACGTCGAACGTGCCCTGCCTCAACCCGAACTTGCTGGCAAGCGCCGTGCGCACCTGCGCCACCTTGTCGGGCTGCAGCTGCTTGGACGACACCTGGAAGACATAGGGACCAAGGCTCTTGTTGGAGATCTTCTGGACCTCCGGCCCGACGGCGCCCGCTCCGGTCACGACCGAGGCGACCTGCTGCTCGTTGGCCGGCTTGACGAGGCTGGCCGTGATCCTCGTGCCCGACGTGAAGTCGATGCCGAGGTTCAGGCCCTTGCCGCCGATCGCCAGGGCGCCGATCAGCAGAATCACGCCCGACAGTGAGAAGAACCACCGCGAGGCGCCCATGAAGTCAAAGCGCCATTCCCGCTTCTTGCCGCCGGCACCGAGCGCGGACGGGCGCGAGATCATCCGCGAGTTGCCCATCGTCGTGAGGATCGCCTGGGTGGCCATCACCGCCGTGAACAGGGACACAAAGGTTCCGATCCCCAGCGTGAACGCGAATCCCTTGACCTCGGACGTGGCCAGCACGAACAGGATGAACGCGGTGAGGATCGTCACCACGTTGGCGTCGATGATCGCGGTCAGGCCCTTGCGGTAGCCGGTCGCGATTCCCTGACGGATCGAGCGGCCGCCGCGGATCTCCTCCTTGACGCGTTCGAAGATCACGATGTTGGCGTCGGCGGCGACGCCGATCGTCAGGATCAGACCGGCGATCCCGGGCAGCGTCAGCGTGATCGGGATCAGCTTGATCAGCGCGTAGAAGTAGATCGCGTAGACGAGCAGCCCGGCGGTCGCGATTACGCCGAGCACGCGGTAATACAGGACGAGGAACAGGATCACCACGAGCAGTCCCGCCGCGCCGGCGATCAGGCCCTGGTGCAGGGCCTGCTTTCCGAGCGTCGCCGAGACCTGGGACTCGGAGATCAGCTTGAGCTTGATCGGCAGCGCGCCCAGCCGCAGCTGCGTGGCGAGGTCCTGCGCGGAGCCGATCGTGAAGCCCCCGGTGATGTCGGCGCCCTGGTCGGCCGGGATCCCGTCGGGGAACTGCTTGAAGTCGATCTGCGGGACCGTGACCAGCTGCGTGTCAAGCGCCACCGCGAAGTGCTGGTTCTGCGGGTTGCCAAGCGGGCTGTTGAGCTGCCCGCGGTGGGCGATGTCGCCCGTGACCTTCTGGAACGCGCTCTTGCCGTGGCCGGTGAAGCCGAACGAGACATCGGGGCTGCCGGCCTGGTCGGTGCTCTGCTGCGGGTTGGTGATGTCGTTGCCGAACAGCGCGACGTGGTCCTTGAGCACGTAGAACTGAGCGGCCGGGTCGCTGAAGCTGAGCGGGTGCGTGAAGCTCGTGGGCACGGCCTGCAGGATCGTGATGCCGCGCGGCACGACGAGGATCTCGCCGTCGGATGCGCTGACGCCCGGCGGCAGCCCCTGGAGCAGGTCCTGCTTGGTGTCGTTGGGCCCCGACAGCAGGCAGCGCGCGCCAACGGTGACGGGCTGCCCGTCGGCCTTGGCGGCAGCGGCACAGGCGGGGCTGCCCGGCTTGCCGAACATGAAGTACTCGGGGCCGTTGCGCGCGTTGTCGGCTGCCGGCTCGGGCGCCTGCTTGGACGCGAGCTTGACCGCGTCGTACAGGTGCTGGCTCCCGGCATTGGGATTACCGGGCGGCGCTCCGTTTGATCCCTGGCTGATCGCCCCGGCCTGGGGGTTCTGGACCTGGAGCTGGCTGGCGACGGTCTTGCCGTCGGGCGTGATCGCGTTCGCCTCCCAGTCGTAGAACTCCAGTCGCGCTGTTGTTCCGACAAGCTTCTCGGCTCGCGCGGTGTTGGACACGCTGGGTAGACCGACGGTGATCTCGTTGCCGCCGGTGGTCTGGATCTCGGGCTCGGAGACGCCCAGCTGGTCGACGCGCTGGCGCATGATGTCGACAGCGCGCGACAGCGCATCCGGCGTGACCTTGGGCGTCTGGGCCGTGGGCTGTCCCTCGTAGATCAGCTGCACGCCGCCCTTGAGGTCGAGCCCGAGGCGTGTCTTGTGCGGCTTGGTGGTGCCGGGGATGCCGGCGATCACGACCAGCGAGGCCAGGATCAGCCCGGCGACAAGGGCCAGGATGAACCCGTTTCTCTGTCTATCTGTCATCGGTTTGTCTGGATGCTAGTGGCCGCCCGCGCCGGCGTGGCGCAAAACCCGCGGGAAGCGTTAGTGGTGATTCGCCGGTGTGAGAACCACCAGCAGCCCGCCCTCTTCGTCGTCGTAGGCAGGGAAGATGTCAGCGACGGCCTTGGCGGGCAGATCGTGCTCGGCGTGGACGTCGACCGGCTTGCCCTGGACGCGGACCTCCCACTCCAGTGCCGTGCCGATGTGGTCTGAGCCGTCCTCGAACTGCAGCCCCAGCACGTCCCGGACCGGGCGACCGATCACCTGCTCGGTCTTCAGCCCGGTCAGCTCGAACGATCCCTTGCCGCAGTCGACGATCCGACCGTCGCGATCGCATGCGAAAAATGCGGCGTTGGGCGCCGGGTAGTAGTCGTCGAGCAGCTCGAACAGATACGCGAATCCGCACCGTTCACAGCCCCGCGCTTCGCGCCTGAAGCCGGCGTTGCGATCGGTTCCCATCGACCGGTAACCGCAGTGCGGACAGATGAAGTAGCGCTCGCGTGACATCGGCGTCTGAGGATAGCCGCCCGTGGCCGCAGCCCCAGGGCGACTAAAGCAGCGTTAATGGCCCATTCAGCTCCACGCCGAGGTGGGCAAATCCGCGCTTGGTGGCCACTCTCCCGCGGGGCGTTCGCTCGATCAATCCACGCTGCAACAGGTACGGCTCGTACACGTCCTCGATCGTGTCGGCCTCCTCGCCGACGGCGATCGCCAGCGTCGAAAGGCCGACTGGCCCGCCGCTGAATTTTTCGCAAATGGCCCGCAAAATCTCCCTATCCAGGCGGTCCAGTCCCTCGTGGTCGACCTGCAGGAGGTCGAGCGCCGAGGCCGCCTCGCCAGCGGTGACCACCCCGTTGCCGCGCACCTCGACGTAGTCACGGACGCGCTTGAGCAGCCTGTTGGCGACCCGCGGTGTGCCGCGGCTGCGCTGTGCGATCGCCACCGCGCCGCCGTCGTCGATTGACACGTCGAGCAGTCGCGCGGAGCGCCGGACAATCTTCGCCAATTCTTCTTTGTCGTAGTGCTCCAGCCGGTGCTGAATGCCGAATCGATCGCGCAGCGGCGTCGTCAGCAGTCCCGCTCGCGTGGTCGCGCCGACCAGGGTGAATGGCGGCAGGTCGAGCGTGATGACGCGCGCTCCCGCCCCCTGGCCGACCGTAATGGGCAGCGCCCGGTCCTCCATCGCGGGATAAAACGTCTCCTCGAGCGCCCGCGGAAGCCTGTGGATCTCGTCGACGAAGAACACCGCTCGTGGCTCGAGCGCGGTCAGCAGCGCGGCGATGTCGGCCTTGCGCTCGAGCGCGGGGCCCGCGGTCTGCACGAACTGGACGCCGAGCTCGGCGGCGACGATCTGCGCAAGCGACGTCTTGCCCAGCCCTGGCGGGCCGGCGAGCAGAACGTGGTCCAGAGCCTCCTCGCGCGCCGATGCCGCGGCGATCGAAACCGCGAGCTGGTCCTTGACGGACGCCTGACCGACGAAGTCCTCCAGGCGCCGGGGGCGAAGCGAGCTGTCGAACTCCTCGTCGCCCTGCGCCTGCGGATCGTGGAGCCGCGCCTCGTCGGACTCATAGATCGCGCTCATCGCCGCGCCGTCCTCAGGGCGCCCGCGATCAGGTCCTCGGGCCGGTCGCCATCGGTGCGCTCGAGCAGCTCATCGGCCTCGGCGGCGCTGTAGCCAAGCCCGATCAGCCCCTCGCGGGCGAGCGAGCGCGGGTCGTCGGCCCGGGTGATCGTGATCTCCGCGGACGGAAGCGCGCCGTCGACCTTCTCGCGCAGCTCGACGATGATCCGCTCAGCGGTTCGCTTGCCGATCCCCGGCACGGCCTGAAGCCGGGCCGTGTCGCCGGCCGCGACGGCGGCGAGCAGGTCGCGCGGCGGCCCGCCCGAGAGCACGGCGAGCGCCACCTTCGGTCCGACCGACTGCACGCCCAGCAGCATCAGGAACAGCGAGCGCTCCTCCTCGGTCGCAAAGCCGTACAGCGCCAGGGCGTCGTCGCGGACGACCATGTGCGTGTGCACGAGCGTCTGGTGGCCGACGGCGGGGATCTTGCGAAGCGTCTGGGCCGAGACCGCGACGCGGTAGCCGACGCCGCCGCATTCGATCACGACGTGATCGCCGCGGCGGACGGCGACGTTGCCGGAGAGCAGCGCGATCATGCCGGCGCTCCCTGGGCCTGTCGCGGGGCTTTGGCGAGCGCCTGGGCGAGGGGGGCACGGTTGAGGTCACAGATCGCGACGGCAAGCGCATCGGCGGCGTGATCGGGCGTCGGCGGCCCCGGTAGCCCGAGCATCCGCGCGACCATCCGGCCGACCTGGTCCTTGCCGGCGCGGCCGTGGCCGCAGACCGCTCCCTTGACCTGCTGAGGCGTGTAGGACCGTGACGGGATGCCGCGCTGTCCGGCGGCCAGCAGCACGACGCCGCGGGCCTGGCCCACCGCAAAGGCAGTCCGCACATTGGCGCCGAAGTACAGCTCCTCGATCGCCATCGCGTCGGGGCTGTAGGAGTCCAGGAGCTGCCCCACGCGAGCGTGGATGTCGGCAAGCCGGCGCTCGAGCGGCGTGCCGGCCGAGGTCTGGATCACGCCACCCTCGACCGCGCGCAGGCGCGAGCCGGCGCAGTGCACGACGCCGTAACCCGTGGACGCGGTGCCGGGATCGATTCCGAGGACGACCATCCGAACACCATTCTGCTTGTGCGCTCGGATGCCTCCCTGGGTTGCTATGGGCCGAACGTCAACTGCCCATTGAGTAGAGGGATGGAGGCGGGTTCGGGCCTACGAAAAGGACCCAATCGACGCAGCTTCGTGGCCGCGCGGGTCGTTTCCACCCGTGAGCGAGGCATACGACCCAAGCGCCAGGAGCGTGGCGCTGCGTTGGGTCGTTTTCGTAGCCGCAGGGGGGCTCGGCGCCTAGCCGCCCACGCAGGCGGTGTGACCCGGCGTGATCTGCTGGTAGACCTTCCACTCGTCCACCTGCGCGATAAGCTTCTGCCGCGTCAGCCGCGGGTCGATCCGCGGCGGGCTTCCGTCGATCGTGTCGCGCGGCCCGACGAACATGACGCCCGAGTGGCGCATCGAGGTGCCGACCCGGCCGAGCGTCACCGCGAGCTTCCACGCCAGCGCCGTCTGGACGCCGTGGTTGACGGCGGCGAAGCTGGCCTTGCACGGATACACGCCGTGGTGCCCGCCGACGGCGGCGACCGCCGCCGACAGGTGATCGAGCCGCTTGACCGCCGCGGCGGCGATCGGCTCCTGCGTGCGGGCCTCGTTGATCCGCGAGGTCGAGAGCGGGATCGACAGGATCACCAGCACCGCCACGACACCGGCGGTCACCAAGGTGGCGCGCTGCGCCCACCCATCCCGGGCCGACAGCCACGAGGACACAAACTGCCCGATGCGCACGACCGACGCGCCGGCCAGCACACAGGTCAGCCCCGCGGCCGGTAGATAGAAGCGCTCGAGCCCGGGATAGCCGTCGAGCGTCATCGCGACGACGAGCACCCACCAGCCGACGACGGCGGCTGCCAGTCCGACCCACAGCTTGCTGCGATCTTTGAACCAGGCGATCGCCACGCCGACGGCGGCGAGGATCAACACCGGCAGGGTCTGAAGGTCCGCCCCGCGCCGAAGCACCTCGAGGAACGGGTTCTTGCCGAGATGGCCGTTGTAGTCCTTGGCGTGAACGGAGGCCAGGAACGGCTGCCCGGACCCGACCCACGGGGGCCCGAACCAGAGCACCGGGATGGAGGCCCAGCCGACGATGACCAGCCACCGGAGCCTCGGCTCGCGCCGCCACAACCAAAGCCCGTAAAGCCCGATGAACGGCCACGCCTCGGGCCTGATCAAAGCGGCTCCGACACCCAGCACGAACGCCGTGCCCCGCTTGCCATCGAGGTGGCGATCGACGGCCCACAGCGACAGCCCCACGAGCATCGGCTCCGACGTCCCGCGGAACATGTAGTAGGACCACTCCTGCGTGAGCACCACGCCGGCCGCGGCGAGCACGCCGGCGACCACTCGCATCCAGGGCGCCCCGGTCGTGAGCTTGGAGGCGAGGCGATACGCGGCCACCAAGGAAAGAAAGCCGCCGGTGCGGGCGGTGATCACCCAGAGCGTCGGCGCGCCGGCGGTCCACACCCCGAAAGGCGCGGTAAACAGCACCGGCAGCGGCTTCCACGACGGACCACCGCCCGTCGAGAAGCCCAGGTGGGGATTGACGATCTCGCGGCCCCATACGATCCACGACCACGGGTCGTAACTGGGCACGGTCGGGAGCACCGCCGCCGACAGCGCTGCCAGCGCCAGGCAGACGATCGTCGACAGCAGCAGCGGCGAGGACCGCAGCGCATCCCACCTGGACCCTTCCGCCGACCGCCCGGCGGAAGCGCGCCGCTGCGACCGGGCGGGTGGGGTCTGGGTGATCGCGCGGCTCTCCATGCAGTGCTCAGCTGGGCGACAAGCGACAGCGCAATAGCGTCGCGATCACGCGAAAGCCGTCTACGGCAGTCAGCTTCTTTCCCTCATCGTTAGAACGGGCTCGGTAGTGGACCGGAACTTCGAAGATGCGCTCGCCCCGCTGCACGAGCCGTGCCGTGATCTCGGGCTCGATCGCGAACCCCGGCGAACGCAACGGCAGCGTCTTGAACACGTCCGTCCGGATCATCTTGTGGCAGGTCATGATGTCGTGCAGGTACACGTTGAACAGGACGTTGCAGGCGAGCGTCACGCCCTTGTTGCCCATCACGAACAGGAACGAGTGGCTCGTGTATCCGTCGAACGCGCGGACGCCGAAGCAGGCGTTGGTACGACCGTCCATCAAAGGCGGCATCAGCAACGCAAGATCGCCGGCGTCGTACTCGAGGTCGGCGTCGAAGATCGCCGAGTACTCCCCACGGGCGTTCTCCAGCGCCGTCCGGATCGCGGCGCCCTTGCCCTGGTTGTGGTCGTGCGCCAACAGGCGCACCCGCTCGTCCCAGTTGCCGTTCTTCAGGATCTCGCTGGTCCCGTCGGTGGACCCGTCGTCGACCACGATCAGCTCGAACGCGTCGGGCAGATCGGTGGACAGCACCTCGGCGATGGCGCGTTCGACGCGCTCGCGCTCGTTGTAGACGGGCATCAGGATCGAGAGCATGGGGCAGTTACGTTCGTGTGGCGGGCCTGGACGGGCACAGCCGGCGCTGCGGCGTGCGGCCGGATGAGAGGCCCGCGAGGGCGGTCGATGCTAGCGAACCGTTCGGAAAGACCGGTCTCCGACGGCTCTGGCCGGCTTCTTTTTGCGCGAGGATGTCGCGCATGGACTTCGAGCAGGCGGGGTTGCTTGACGGGCTGAATGGCGCCGATCGCGACGCCCGCGAGCAGCTGCTTCGGAAGCTGGCCGACGAAGGTGTCGGACTCGACGAGCTCAAGGCGGCCGTGGCCGAGGACCGGCTGGCGCTGCTGCCGGTCGAGCGCGTGCTCGGGGGCCGCTACACCGCGTCCGACATCGAGCAGCGAAGCGGCCTTGAGGCCGACATCGTCCGGCGACTGCGGGGGCTGCTCGGCCTGCCGATCCCCGGGGAGGACGACCGCGTCTTCTCAGACGCCGACGCGGAGGCCGCCAAGTCGCTCAAGATGTTCCTCGACGCGGGGTTTGGCGAGGAGCAGATCGCCGAGATCACGCGCGTACTGGGCGAGTCGATGTCGCGATTGGCGGCCACCACCACCGGGGCGTTCGTCGACACGTTCCTCGAGCCCGGCGGCACCGAGCAGGACGTGGCGCTGCGATTTGCGGGCCTGGCGCAGGAGCTCGCCCCGAAGCTCGCGCCGGTGCTCGAGGGCGCGTTCAGCGCCCACCTGCGCGAGGCCGTGAGGCGCGGGATCCTCGGCCGCGCGGAGCGAGAGATCGGCCGGGTCGGCGGCTCGCAGGAGATGGCCGTGTGCTTCGCCGACCTCGTGGGCTTCACACGGCTGGGCGGCGAAGTCGAGCCGGGCGAGCTTGGAAGTGTCGCGGTCAAGCTCGGCGAACTGGCGACCGAGGTCGCCAAGCCGCCGGTACGGCTCATCAAGACGATCGGCGACGCGGCGATGTTCGTGAGCCCCGACCCCGGCGCGCTGGTGGATGTCGCGCTGACGTTGCTGGAGAGCGCCGAGGAGGCCGAGCTTCCCGCGTTGCGTGCCGGCGTCGCCGTGGGGCCCGCGCTGGCCCGCGCGGGCGACTTCTACGGACACGCCGTGAACGTCGCGAGCCGCGTGACCGGCGCGGCGCGCCCGGGGAGCGTGCTGTGCACCAAGGATGTACGCGATGCGGCTGGCGACGACTTCCACTGGTCGTCGGCCGGGCGCCACAAGCTCAAGGGCCTGTCATCCCCGGTGCCGCTGTACCGCGCGCGGCGGCCCGGCAGCGACGACGGCAGCGACGCTACTGAACAGAAAGCAGGTCGACGACGAAAACGAGCGTCGAGTTAGGCGGAATCGTCGGAGGGCTGCCAGCCTTGCCATAACCAAGGCTCGGCGGGACGATCAGCTCGCGCCGGCCTCCCACCTTCATCCCGTTGAGGCCCTGAACCCAGCCGCTGATCACGCTGCCCGGAGAGAGCGCCGTCGTGAACGGCTGATTGCGCGACCACGAGGAGTCGAACTCCTTGCCGTTCTTGTAGAGGACGCCGACGTAGTTGACGGTGACCGTCTTGCCCTGACTCGCGGCCTGCCCGGTGCCCTGGACGAGGTCCTTGGTGACGAGCTTGGTGGGCGCCGCCGTTTTGGGAACGGTGACCACCGGCTTCTTGGCGAGCGCCGGGGGTGGCTTGGGGGTCGTGGCGATCGAGGCCTGCGTTGCTCCGCCGGAGGGAGCTTGTTCGACGCCGGGCGCCTTCGAGCTCGAACCGCAGGCGCTCACGCCGGTAACGAGCACGAGCGCCAGGGACGTACCTAGGGTTCGTTTCATCTTCATGACGGGGCGAGAGGGTAGCGGGCGCGAAGAAGTGCGGCGTAAGAAGCCTAAGAGGCGATCCGCTCCAGCACCGAGGCGTCGACGTCGAAGTTGGCGTGCACGGCTCCCACGTCGTCTGACTCTTCCAGCGCGTCGATCAGCTTCAACAGTTTGGCCGCGTCCGCCTCGTCGAGCGGGACCCGGGACTTCGGCCGCTGGGTCATGTCGGCGCTCTCGTACTCGACTCCCGCCTCGCGAAGCGCTTCGCGCACCGCTGCGAGGTCGGACGGCTCGGTGATCACCTCGAAAACGTCGTCGTCGCGCGCGATGTCCTCGGCACCGGCGTCGATCGCGGGCATCAAGTCATCCTCGTCATAGCGGCTCGCGTCGACAACGATCACCCCACGTTTGTCGAACAGGTACGAAACCGACCCGGGCTCGCCGAGGTTGCCGCCGTGCTTTGAGAGCAGATGGCGGACGTCGGCGCCGGTGCGGTTGCGGTTGTCGGTGAGCGCCTCGATGAGCAAAGCGACGCCCCCGGGTCCGTAGCCCTCGTAGAGCACGGTCTCGATCTGATCGGCATCCACGCCCTCGCCGGTTCCCTTGGCGATCGCGCGCTCGATGTTGTCCTTGGGCATCGAGGCGTCGCGCGCCTTCTGCACTGCGAGCGCCAGGGACGGGTTTCCGTCGGGATCGCCGCCGCCCTCACGTGCCGCGACGGTGATCGCCCGTGCGAGCTTGGTGAAATGCTGGCCGCGGCGAGCATCGACTACGGCCTTCTTGTGCTTGATCGAGTGCCATTTGGAGTGTCCGGACATCACTTATGAGTCTAGAACCAGGGCAAACCGTCAGTCCCAGCGCTTCCAGGGAGCTTTGCCCTGGGACCACAGATCGTTGAGCTCGACCGAGTCCTTGTAGGTGTCCATGCAGTCCCAGAAGCCCTCGTGCCGGTAGGCGCGCAGGTCGCCTGACGCCGCAAGGCGCTCGAGCGGCTCACGCTCGAGCACGCTGTCCGCCTCGAAAACAGCCAGGGACGGGGGATCGAAGCAGAAGAACCCTCCGTTGACCCAATGCTCGCTTCGCGGTTTCTCCTCGAAGCCGCGCACCACCCCGTCGCCGTTGAGCTGCGCGATGCCGAATTGAAGGCGCGGACGCACCACCGTCATCGTGGCCGCGCCGTCGTGGTCTGAGTGGTAGGCAAGCAGCTCATCGAGGTCGATGTCCGCCACGCCGTCGGCGTAGGTGGCGCAGAACGTGGCGTCACCCAAAACTGCCCCGGCACGATGCAGCCGACCGCCGGTCGGGGTGTCCTGCCCGGTGTCCAGGCACTTGACGTCGACTCCCGGGGCCCAGGTCTGCGCTCTGACAAAGGACTCGATCTGCTCGCCCCGATATCCGGTCAGCAGCAGAAAGCGGTCGAAGCCCTGGGCGATGTAGATCTGGATGACGTGCCACACGATCGGGCGTCCGCCGATCTCAACCAGCGGCTTGGGGATCGATTGGGTGCGTTCTTGCAGCCGGGTGCCCCTGCCTCCGCAGAGGATCGCGACCGTCGGCTTAGCGGCACCGTTCACGCCGCTGATTATCCAATCAGAGGGCCGGTGGGTAGCATCCGGGCGCGGTGGGCACCGTCGCCAACCCAGAAATCTTCAAGGCCTACGACATCCGCGGGGTCCACGGGAGCGACCTGGACGCAGACGCCGCCGAGCAGATCGGACGCGCGTTCGCGCGCGTGATCGCCGCACTCGAGGACAAGCCTGTGGCGGAGCTGAGGCTCGGGCTCGGGCGAGACATGCGCCTGACCGCGCCGGAGATGGCGACCGCCTACCGCGAGGGCATGTGCAGTGAGGGCGCCCACGTGCTCGACGCGGGCGAGGTGGCGACCGAAATGCTCTATTACCTGGTCGGGTCCAGAGGCCTCGACGGCGGGCTGATGTGCACCGCGTCGCACAATCCCAAGCGCTACACGGGCGCCAAGCTCGTCAAGCGCGGAGCGATCGCACTGTCGGGCGACGCGGGAATCGGCGACATCAAGGCGCGGATCGAAGAAGGACTCGGCGACGCTCCGGGCGGAGGCAGCGTCGAGGACGTCTCGGTCTGGGACGAGTTCCACAAGGCGGCGCTGAAGTTCATCGACCCCGGTGTGCTCAAGCCGCTGAAGGTCGTAGTCGACGGTGGAAACGGGATGGCCGGCCCGATGGTCGGGCCGATCCTCGAGCGCCTCGGGCTCGAGCTGATCGAGGCCTATTTCAAGCCCGACGGCAATTTCCCCGATCACGAGCCAAACCCGCTGCTGCCCGAAAACCGGGAGTTCATCATGCGCGAGGTCGTCGAGAAGGGCGCCGACCTCGGGATCGCGTGGGACGGCGACGCCGACCGCTGCTTCTTCATCGACGAGACGGGCGCATTCATCGACGGCGACTTCATGACCGCGCTGCTGGCCGATTCGATGCTCGCCAAGCAGCCCAAGTCGACGATCCTCTACGACGTGCGGGCCAGCCGCGCCGTGGCCGACGTCGTCGGCCGAGCCGGCGGCCAAGCGCTCATGAACCGCGTCGGTCACGCGTTCTTCAAGGCCCGGATGCGCGAGGAGCACGCCATCTTCGGCGGCGAGGTATCGGGCCACTATTACTTCCACGACTTCTACTGCGCGGACTCAGGGACGATCCCGGCGCTGCTGATGCTCGAGCTGCTGGCGTCGAGAGGCGCGAAGCCGTCCGAGCTGCTCGAGCCCTACCGGTCGCGCTACTTCATCTCCGGGGAGATCAACTCGGAGGTGCAGGACGGGGACGCCAAGATCGAGGAACTCGCCTCACGCTACTGCGAAGCGCGCCAGTACCGGCTAGACGGGCTGTCGGTCGAGTACGAAGACTGGCACTTCAACGTGCGGCCCTCCAACACCGAGCCGTTGCTGCGGCTGTGCCTGGAGTCGCTGCGCTCTGCGGAGGACATGGAGCGCCGGCGCGACGAGGTGCTCGCCGTGATCCGTTCTTGAGCGCTCCGCCGCAGCCCGCCCCCAGCGCCGAGGAAGCACTCGCGCTCGCCGCGCGCGCCGGCATCCACCGCATGGCGGTACCGACGCCGTTCCTCGTGGGGCGAGTCAACTGCTACCTGATCGAGGACCGGCCTCTGACCTTGATCGACACCGGCCCGAACTCCGGCAAGTCGCTCGACGAGCTCGAGCGCGCGCTCGCCGAGCACGGCCACGCGATCGAGGACCTCGAGCGCATCGTGCTCACCCATCAGCACATGGACCACATCGGCCTGCTCGAGATCCTCGCCCGCCGTTCCGGCGCCGAGGTCACCGCGCTCAGCTCGCTCGGCCCCTACCTCGAGAACTTCGCCACGAGCGCCACGGCAGACGACGAGTTCTCCCAGGCGATCATGCGCCGCCACGGAATCCCGTACGACATCTCGATCGCGCTCGGCTCCGTCGGCGCGTCGTTCCGGGCGTTCGGCTCGAGCGGCAAGGTGACGCATCCGCTCAACGACGGCGACGAGCTGACGTTCGCCGACCGGACGCTGCGGGCGCTGCATCGACCGGGACACAGCCCGTCGGACACGATCTTCTGGGACGAATCCCGATCAATCCTGATCTGCGGCGATCACCTGCTCGCTCACATCTCGTCCAACCCGCTGATCTCGCGGCCGCTCGACGGTGACGCCTCGACCGCGCGCCCGCAGGCGCTCGTGCAGTACATCGAATCGATGCGGGCCACGCGCGAGATCCCGGCGCGGATCGTGCTCACGGGTCACGGGGAGCCCGTGGTCGACCACGTCGCGCTGATCGACGAACGCCTGCGCATGCACAGGCGCCGAGCACGCAAGATCCTGCGCCTGCTGCAGTCCGACCCGCTGACGGCATACGAGATTGCGGTGCAGATCTGGGGAAACGTGGCGGTCACGCAGGCCTACCTGACATTGTCAGAGGTGCTCGGGCACCTCGATGTGCTCGCCAATGAGGGTCAGGTGCGCGAGATCGAGGACGGCGATGTGGTCCGCTTCCAGGCCGTCCAGGACGCGTCTTAGGGGAACGCCGAGGTCCCCTGCTGCAGCGGCGAGACCGTTGCCGTACGGCATTCGAATGCCCCGCCGTTGACGATCGCCACGTGCAGCGTCGCGGTGTCGTCGGGCGGGATCACCTGCAAGCCATAGGCCGTCGTGCAACCGACGGGCGAGGCCGCCCCGTGGGTTACCCCGAGCCGGAACGAGACGCTCTGTCCCGGCTCGACGGTGAGCTCCTTCTCGGGCACGGAGCCGAAGAAATCCTGGGTGGTGCGCGTCGAGTCGGTCGGCAGCGCCTTGCCGGCCCGGTCGAGGAACTGCACTCCCGGATAGCCGTAGGTGTGGCACGTGGAATTGCTGATGTTGCGCAGCTCGAAGCCGAGCTCGCCGTGGCCGGTGGCGCCCTGCCCGCCGAGGAACGACAGCGCCAGCTCCGAGGCCGTGCAGGCCGTGGAGTTGCTGGGTGAGCTCGTCGAGGTCGGCGTTGTCGCCGGTGTCGTCTGCGTCGTCGAGGTCGAGGTCGGCGTCGAGCTCGTCTGCGTCGTTGCTGGCGCCGGCGCCGTCGACGTGGCCGACTGCCGGCTCGCCACGCTGCTCGAGCTCTGCGACGAGCTCCCACACGCTCCGAGCGCGAGCGTGCAGGCCACGATGAGCGCAGCGCGAATCCTCATGTGCAGATGTTTCGGGAGGGGCATCAGCAGATCCTTCCCGTCGTCGACGACGACGGCACGTGCCACCATCCAAGCAGCAGATGACACAAACTCATAGTTCTCGGCCCCAGCATCGCCCGGAGCCGGTCGAGCTCGAGGCGCTGGAGGCGGTCTACAGGGACCTGCCGGTCTGGGGCCCGATGCTGGTCGTAGCGCTCGCGATCGCGCTGGACGTCGCACTTCCCAACAAGCTCCGGCTGGGTCCGCGGTGGCTGGTGCCGGGTCTCGAGGCACTGTTGATCGTGGGGCTGGTCGCCGCTTCTCCGAGCCGCCGGGCGCGGCACCATAGGCGCCGCCGAGCGATAGTGCTCACGCTGGTGGCGCTCGTCAGCGCGACCAATGCCGTTTCGCTCGCGCTGCTCGTCCACTACCTCGTGGCCGGGGGCAAGGAGACCGGCAAGGACCTGATCTTCTCGGGCGCGCTGCTGTGGGTCAACAACGTGCTCCTGTTCGGCGTCTGGTACTGGGAGCTGGACCGCGGGGGGCCCGTGGAGCGCATGCGCCACACGCCCGAGCCTCCCGACTTCCTGTTCGTTCAGATGAGCTCGCCGGAGCTGGCTCCGAAGGGCTGGGTTCCGAGCCTGGTGGACTACCTGTACCTGTCGTTCACCAACTCGACGGCGTTCAGCCCAACGGACACGATGCCGCTGACCCCGATGGCCAAGTCGCTGATGGCGGGCCAGTCGCTCATCGCGCTGATCACCGTCGGGTTGGTCGTCGCCCGCGCCGTGAACATTCTCGGGTGATGTGGGTACGGTTGCGGCGATGGGGCATCCCGTCAAGCATCCGCCCGGAGCTCACCCGCCGCCGCGAAAGCGCCGCCAGATCGACTGGGAGCTGATCGTCTGCGGCTGGAAGGGCCACCACCTGGTCGGCATCGACGCAGCGGAGATCCGCCCGCAGGACGACCTGATCGCCAGAGACGACGGCCGGGTGCGCTGGCACCGCTGCCTTCGCTGCGACAGCTGGGTTGCGCTCCCGCCGCCCGAGAATCCCGGCTGCCGGCATCCGCCTGACCGCGACGAGATCGTCGTGCCAATGCGCGGCAAGGCCCTGCGAGACCGCGTCGTGCTGCGGCTGATCGCGATCGACCGCGCGTTTCACTTCGTCATCCTGATCCTGCTCGGAATCGGGGTGGAGATATTCGCGGCGCACGAGTCGAGCCTGCGCGGCACCTACTACCGGATCCTCTCCGACATCCAGCGCGGCGTCGCCGGCGGGCCTGTCCAGACCACCGGCCACGTCGGCATCCTGCACGAGCTGGACAGGCTGTTCTCCCTGCGTTCGGGAACGCTGCGCGGTGTCGGCGCGGCGCTGCTCGGCTACGGCCTGCTCGAAGGCATCGAGGCGGTCGGGCTCTGGTACACCAAGCGCTGGGCCGAGTACCTCACGTTCGTGGCCACAACACTGCTGCTGCCGCTCGAAATCTATGAGCTCACTTCACGATTCTCAGCGCTGAAGCTGATCGGTTTCATCATCAATGTCGCCGTGGTCGTCTACCTTCTGTACGCGAAGCGGTTGTTCGGCTTACGTGGCGGCGGGGCCGTCGACGAGGAGATACGCGCCCACGACGTCAGCTGGGATGCGATCGAGCACGCCACCCCGCCCGCTGTGGAGGAGGTCGTCTGACGCTTGCCGAGGGTGAGCCGGCCGCGCCCGAGCGGGAGGCACTGGAGAGCGAGATCCATCGCATCGGCGGCGAGATCGCTGCCGCGTTCCCATCGAGTGCGCGGCACCCGATGCGAGCGCTGGATGCGCGCGCGATGGAGCTGGCATCGAGCGATCGCGAGCTCAAGGCGGCGCTGTTTCGCTTCGTCGACGTGGTGCCCGCGTGCCGGTCACTGGACGATCTCGCGCGTCATCTCCGCGGCTTCCTCGATGAGGTCCCCGACGCTCCCCTGCCGATC
>Ga0207693_10001325_pt1 | contig 21933 bp, 19 predicted proteins | sample LARL81metaG_FD_184347 | JGI IMG/M metagenome (GOLD analysis project Ga0207693, IMG submission 184347) | Corn, switchgrass and miscanthus rhizosphere microbial communities from Kellogg Biological Station, Michigan, USA - LAR L8-1 metaG... | ecosystem: Host-associated > Plants > Roots >... | reverse complement strand
TTCGCGTAGCCGCCCAAGCCCGCCCTGGGAGTTCGAAAGCACGAGGTCGTACTCGCTGGGATCGGCGCCATGGTAGATGTTGAAGCCGGTGTCCATGCCGCCGTACTCGGGCAGGCTCATCGGAACGTCCGCGTCGTAGTAGACGACCGGCACGTCGAACCGATCACGAAGCGCGGTGGGAATTCCGCGCAGATGGCTCATCGGTACCGTGAAGACGACGACCGCATCAACATCGCGCTCGCGCTCGAGGATCCGCTCGAGGTGACGGCGCCAGCGAGGCGTCACGTACCGGTGGATCAGCTCACGAGAAGCGCGTTCCGTGAGCGATTCCTCCGGATTGTCCTCGCCTCGGCGGACGTGCGTGTCCCCGCGCGTTCGCGCAACGAGCCGCTGCGTGCCGGCGAAGAGCTCGCCCTCTCGATAACACGGGTTTGGCTCGGTCCGCCACCACGGCGCAGCGATCGGTCGACCTCGGTAGGGCGTGAGGATCAGGTCGACGCCGGCCTCGTACATCCCCTTCCAGATCTGCCACCACGCGGGCGTGCAGCCGTACCGGAAGTCGAGGTCGATCGCCGAAACGACGCAGAGAACCTTGGGAGCCCGCACGACTTCTAGTATGCCCTGACGCTTCGAATGGCCAGAAAGACAGGACTCGTCACCGGTTCAAGCGGCCTGATCGGCTCCGAAGCCGTCACGTTCCTCGACGACCGCGGGTGGAGCGTCCGCGGCGTTGACAACAACATGCGTCGCGATTTCTTTGGGGAGCACGGGGACACCACGTGGAACCTCGAGCGCCTTCGTAACAGCACGCGCCGCTTCGAGCATCACGATGTCGACATCCGCGACCGCGAGGCGATGCTGCGGCTTGTCGACGAAGTGAAGCCCGACCTCATCATCCATGCGGCGGCACAGCCTTCGCACGACCTTGCAGCGTCACGGCCCTTCGACGATTTCGATGTCAATGCGGTGGGCACACTGAACCTGCTCGAGGCTGCGCGCCGTTCCTGCCCCGAGTCACCGTTCGCGTTCCTGTCGACGAACAAGGTCTACGGCGACGCTCCGAATGAGCTCCCACTCGTTGAGCTCGAGACCCGCTGGGATTACGCCGATCCGGCCCAGAAGGACGGAATCGACGAAACCTGCCGGATCGACGCAACGATGCACAGCCTTTTTGGGGCCTCAAAGGTGGCCGCGGACGTCCTCGTGCAGGAGTACGGCCGCTACTTCGGTATGCCGACCGTCTGTTTTCGCGGCGGCTGCCTGACCGGACCGCATCACTCCGGCGCGGAACTGCACGGCTTCCTGGCCTACATCGCGCGGGCGATCCGGGAGAGGCGCACGTATCGGATTTTCGGCTACAAGGGCAAGCAGGTCCGGGACAACATTCACTCCTACGATGTCTGCACGGCGATCATGGCGTTCCACGAGCGTCCTGTCCCGGGCGCTGTGTACAACCTCGGCGGAGGACGAGCCAACAGCATCTCGGTGCTCGAAGCAATTCACCGCTTGGAGGAGCTCCTCGGCCACAAGCTCGAGCGGGAGTACGTGGAGGAGGCGAGGCTAGGGGATCACATCTGCTACATCAGCGACCTCGGCCGGTTGCGCTCGGACTTCCCAGAGTGGGAGGTCACGATCTCGCTCGAGCAGATTCTGAGTCAGCTCGCCGAAGCCGAGGTTCCAGCAGTTTCCTGAGCTAACTTCTTAGTACGCACCGCGCCCAGCGAGCACCGCCGGGATCGTCTTCGCCAGGATCGCGATGTCCATCCAGAGCGACCAGTTTTCCAGGTAGTAGAAGTCGAGCCGGACGAGGTCGTCGAAGCCGAGGTTCGAGCGGCCGGAGATCTGCCACAACCCCGTCACGCCGGGGAGCACGTTGTAGCGCTTGCGGTGCCAGTCCTCGAGCTGCTCGTAGTCGCGAAGCGGCAGCGGCCGCGGGCCGACCAGGCTCATCTGGCCGCGCAGGATGTTCAGAAGTTGAGGAACCTCGTCGAGCGAAAAGCGTCGTAGGAGCTGCCCCATTGGGGTCACCCTCGGGTCCTGTCTCATCTTGAACAGCGGCCCGCTCGCCTCGTTCGCGCGCTCGAGGTACGGCTGGTGCTCGGCCGCGTCCGCATACATCGTTCGGAACTTGAACATGTCGAACTCGCGCTCGCCGAGCCCGATCCGGCGGTCGCGGTAAAGGACCGGCCCCGGCGACGTCAGGGTCACGGCGGCCGCGATCAGCAGCCAGAGCGGCAGGCCCGCGATCAGGACGATGGCGCTGACAGCCAGGTCGAAGGAGCGCTTGAGCACCCATTGGCTGCCTGCGAAGACCGGCGAGCGGACCTCGAAGAGCGGGACGCTCTGACCGGGGATGTAGTCGGCTCGCTGGACCAGGAGCTCGGTTGTCTTCGGTGCGATCCGCACCTTCACTCCGCGGCGGTGAGCCTGCTCGACCGTCTCGAGCAGCTCTCGCTCACCAAACTCTGAGTCGGCCAGGATTACCTCGTCGACCCGGTGCGTGGCGAGAACGCGCCCCAGCGCCTTCAGGTCGCCGAGCAGCGGCAGGTCGATGCCGTCCGGCTCCGGGGCGAGCGCACCGACGAACTCGTATTCGATACCCCGGCGCTCGCGCCCGAGCATCTCGTGTAGATGGGTGAGGTGATCACCCGCGCCAACCAGCAGCGCCCGGCGGCGGACGCCGAGCCTGCGAAGCAAGCGGCCCGTGACGCCCTCATACGCACCGCGCAGGAACGAGATCAGAACGGCTGTCAGTACGAACGCGGTCGGCGCCAGCCCGTAGGTCGAGAACCTGTGGCCCGTGCCGAGGCCGAAGGCGAGAGCAACTAGGACGACGAGCAGGAGCGAGGAGACGATCCTGCCGATCCCCGGCCGGCGCTCACGTTCGGCATAAAGGTCGCCCTGGGCGAAAACGAGCAGCGTGACGAGGATGAGGAACGGCAGCCAGTCCATCTCGGCCTGCCAGAGCCCGCCCCAGTCGATGCTGCGCCCGTAGTAGACCTCGCGCAGAACGAGAGAGAGGTACAGCCCGGCCGTGACGCCAACGGCGTCGATTGCGGCCAGCACCGTGATGCTCGCCAAGCGCCGGACGACAGGCGCGAGGTGGCTGCCGCGGAAGATCGGCGGCGTCGCCGAACGAACATCGGCCTGCTCCAGCGTCGGCGCAGGCAGTGCGCGCACCGACTCTTGCGGGTCGGGCCGGTGCGCGCGCGGAACCTCCACTAGTGCTTCAGGGCCCTAAAGGTGAAGTACGCCGGCTTCCGCTTGCCCGCGGTGGTGAAGAAGCCGGACTGCCAGCCGGCGAGGCGGGACTCGTCCTTGACCAGGAACCAGATCATCATCTGGACGCGAGGGTTCTTCCGCGCAATCGAGTACGCCTGCGCCAGGTACCGCGCCTGCGTCTTCCAGGCGACGCCGAAGGTGCGATCAGGCGGGCGGGTCTGGTAGCCGTACTCCGTGATCCAGACCGGCTTCTTGCCGTAGAGCCGGGTCAGCTCCTTCGTCAGGTCACCGAGGTTGCCCAGGATGATCGTGTTCTTCCCTCTGGGCTTGGAGGTCGGCGTCTCGGTCGGTCGCGATGCGTACGGGTGATGCGCCCAGGCATCGAAGCTGCGCAGGCCATACCTTTTGACGAGTCGCAGGAACGCGAGCGGCGCGATCGATGCGCGCCGGCTGCCCGGCTGGTTGTTGCCACGCGGGTCGGTGCCGCCGCAGGCGACTTTTGCCGCGCTTCGCTGGACGTTGTGAACGCCCTTGTAGATCGCATTGCAGATACGCACGTACGAGTACGCACTCTGAGCGAGCCAGCGGCCGTGCACCTTGCGGTACTGCGGGAAGAGGAACACCGGGTTGTTTGGCTCGTTCCAGGCCAGCCAGAGGTGGACCGCCGGCAGCGCCGGGCCATCAACGGTCGGCGTGAACGTGCCGCTGTAGCGCTTCGCGGCCGCGGTGGCGAAGCTCTGCAGGGAGCTTCCGCTTGTCGGCGCGTACCTCTGTGATCGTCCGCCGTTCGCCCACGAAGGCGTACCGACGATCGAGAAGAGCACCTTGATGTTGTACTTCGCGGCGTCCTGGACGGCGGTGTCGTAGGCGGTCCAGTTGTAGGCCGGGTCGGCAGGATTCGCCGGGTTCGTCGGCTTCGTCTTGGCGACGCCGATCGGCCCACCCCACCAGAGCGTGATTCGGACGACCTGCGCCCGCAGGTTGTGCAGGATCGGGAAGCCCTTGTCCGGATTGGCAAGGGTCATCCCGTCGTCGTAGATGCCGACGCTGAACGACCGTCCGGCGGTCTGCTTGCTGCCGGCGGCAGTGGCGCCGGCCGAGATCAGGCCCGCGACAAGGACCGTCGCGAGCGTTAAGAGAATCAGCTTCTTAGACATGTACAGCCTCAGCCTCCCTTTCCTCCGAGGGCAGCATTCGGCGCAACCCCTCTTCGAGTGGAATTTTCGGCTCCCAGCCGAGCACCTGGCGGGCACGCGTGATGTCGGGCTCACGCACCTGCGGGTCGTCGACCGGGAGTGCTTCGAACACGATTTCGCTCTTCGACGAGGTGACGTGGATGACGGTCTTTGCGAGCTCGAGCAAGTTGAGCTCGGTCGGATTCCCGAGATTGACCGGGAGGTGCTCGTCGCTCATCGCGAGCTTGTAGAGACCCCCGATCAAATCGTCCACGTAACAAAAGCTCCTTGTCTGGGAGCCGTCGCCGAACACAGTCAGTGGTTTGTTTTCGCGTGCTTGACGGACAAACGTGGGTATTGCGCGCCCGTCGTGCGGCCGCATCCGCGGCCCGTAGGTGTTGAAGATGCGGGCAATCGCCGTGTCCACCCCTTGCTGGCGGTGGTAGGCCATCGTCAATGCCTCGGCGTAGCGCTTGGCTTCGTCATAGACCCCGCGCGGGCCGATCGGGTTGACGTTGCCCCAGTACGTCTCCGGCTGCGGATGAACCTGCGGGTCGCCGTAGACCTCGCTCGTGGAGAAGAGCAAGATCCGCGCGCGCTTGAACTTCGCCAGCCCGAGCGCATTGTGCGTCCCGTACGAGCCGACCTTCAGCGTGTGCAAAGGCAGCCTGGCGTAGTCGATCGGGCTCGCCGGGCTGGCCGCGTGGAAGATCACGTCGACAGGCCCGTCGATCTCGATGTGCTCGGTCACGTCCTGGTTCACGAACGTGAAGTTCTCGTCACGAATGTGCTCGATGTTCTGGAGCGACCCCGTGTCGAGGTTGTCCAAGCAGACGACGCTGTGGCCTTGCTCTAGCAGGTAGTCGCAGAGGTGCGAGCCCAGAAAGCCCGCACCGCCGGTGACGACGGCGACTGGCATCAGGTCAAGGTTACTGGCGCTTTCGGAGATTCCTGGCGGAGTTAACAGACTTCGAACGAGCTACGTAAAGGCCTTGGAAAGAGCGGCATTTTCACGTGCCTCGACGGCTCTCGGCGGCGCGGTGTGAACAAAGTGTGCTCGGCCGTTGGCTTCGGACGCGGCGCTTCAGGCCAGGTGTCCGACACCTGGGTTAGGCGCTCGGGGTTTGTCAAGCGCAAATCGTCTCGGAAGCGTGTCGAAAGTGCGCCGATTCAGCGCAAATCCTTGTTCGACTCCATGTCGAACCACATCGCAAACAGCGTGAACTGCGACCCGAAGATCAAGAGCAGCGCGACCAGCACGACGGTGCCGGCAGAGACGGCGTTGCCCTCGATCCGCAGCACGACCTCGAGGATCCCGAGCGCCAGACCGATCAAGGTCCACACCAGGCCGAAGAAATAGAAGAAGACGAGCGGGTGGAAGTCGCGGATCACGTACTTCGTCCGCAGCCGCCAGAAGAAACCCTTCAGCAGCAGCCAGGAGATCGTCGGCACGACCTTCCTCAGACGGATTCCGGAACGCTCGCCGACGCCGTAGATCGGCCGCGACGGGATGTCGCGGACGCGCGCGTTCCAGACGTTCAGGTGGACGAGCATGTCGTTGGGAAAGCCGTAACGCTTGTAGATCCGCTCGAGATCGAGCAGTTCGAGGTACTCGAGCGAGACCGCGGTATAGCCGGACTGCGAATCGGCGATGTGCCAGTAGCCGGAGGCGATCTTCGTCAGCATCGAGAGAACCGCGTTGCCGAGATAGCGATAGCGCGGGATCAGCTGCCAGGCCTGCCCGGTGAAGAGCCGGTTCGCCTTTGCGTAGTCGAGCTCACCGCGCGCGACGGGCTCGACCAAATGGAGCAGGTCCTCGGGGTCCATCTGGTTGTCGGCCGCCATCACGGCAGTGACGTCGATCCGGTCCGCGAGCGCGGCCTTGTAGCCGGTGACGATCGCCGCGCCTACGCCCTCGTTGCGTTCGTGCTCGATCACCTGGACACGCGGATCGGGCAGCGCCCGTGCCCGCTCGACCGTGGCGTCCTTCGACTTGTCGTCGACGATGTAGATGCGATCGACGAAATCCGGCACGCCCCCGACGGTCGAGCCGAGCAGCTGTTCCTCGTTGTACGCGGGGATGACGACCGCGACCCGCTTGCCGTCCAGCACGGCTTGAAGTTACACAGCGGTTCGGCGGACGACCCTCGCGGCAGGCTCCCAGAGCAGCGCGGCCAGGATGCCGAGCACCAGGCCGATCAGAGCGCCGACGAGGATCGAGTTGCGGCGGCTGCGGGCGGTGCTTTTGACGGCTAGTGCCGGCGTGACGAGCTTGCTCTGCTCGACGTTCTTTGCGAGTGCGAGCAACTGTTGGTACTGCGCCAGCTGGTCTACCACCTGAGCTCGTTGCAGCGTCTGTCCGTTCAGCTGGCTCGCGAGGATCAGCCGATCCGTTGTGCTCAAACTCCGGTTGCTGGCAGTCGCCCGATAGGTCGCGATCGTCGCATCGATCGATTTCAACGCAGCCGACTGCGTGGCCACTTGAGCTTGGAGGTACTTGATCTTCGTCCCTACGTACCCCGCCGAGACGGCGCGAATGGCGATCGCAGCAAGAGAGTTCGCCGCACGCGCGATCGCACCACGCCGCTTCCCGTCGACGACGATCAGGACGAGCGGGGTTTGCCCGGTTCGTCCAAGCGCGGGCGCGGCGCCTGCGACGGCCTGAGTCGCGACGTGTCCCCGCAACGAGCCAACCGGCAAGCCGGCCTTGATCTCAGCTTCACGCTGGGCCGAGGCTGAGAGGACGATCTGTTTGACCGCGGAAGGGTTCGTGCTCAGGCTCTGGATCTGGTTCGTGCCGTTCGGAGAAAGCGGCTGTCCGAGGTAGATCGTCGTCTTCGCCGTGAAGACTTGGTGCCCGCCCAGCGAAAGCAGGTACCCGATCGCGATCCCTGCCACGAACCCCACCACCGGCAGCCACCAGCGCGTGATCAGCGCGTTCCAGTAGCGCCCGAGCTCGAGCTCTTCCTCCGCGTCCACGTCAGGCACAGGCCGTTCGCGCTGCGGGCGCACTTGAGTCTCCGGCCCCATGCGTGCGGCGACTTTAGCTAGACGGCTTCATCGACGCCGGATCAACGCGTAGAGCTTCGAGTAGCCGACGAGGTAGAGACGGCTCTTCGAGGCAACGGCGGCCGCGTACTGCCCCGTCGGGTATGTCCAGACCACCTTGCCGTTGCGGGCATTCAGCCCGTACGTGCGGCCCGAGAGCGTCGAGAAGTAGACGATCCCGTCGATCACGCTCGACGAGCCCGAGATCTTGCCTCCGGCGTGGAACTTCCAGCGGACGTCACCGGTGGCTGCGTCGAAGGAGTAGAAGTCGCCGTCGTAGGAGCCGACGAGGATGTTTCCGCGCCAGACGGCAGCCGAGCTGTAGATGAAATCGCCCGTCCCGTTCGACCAGCGCAGCTTGCCGGTGGTCGCGCCGAACGAGTACATCTTCCCGTCGGTGGCGCCGATGTAGACGCGGCCGTAGGCGACCGCGGGATTGGCGTAGAAGGTGCCTGTCCGTCCGATCCGCGGCTGCGAGGACGCGCGCCAGACCTGCTTGCCGGTGTGGAGGTCGAGTGCGTAGACGTGCGTGTCGTAGGCGCCGAAGTAGACCCGGTTCCCCGACTGCGAGATCGCGCCCTTGACCAGACCACCTGCCTTGAAGTGCCAGCGCAGATTCCCCGAGGCGGCGGTAAAGGCGTAGACGTCGTGCGACCAGTCGCCGACGATGACCATGTTGTCGGCGAAGAGCGGCGAGCTCTCGCTGGGCCCGATGGTCCGCTGCCAGCGGATCCGGCCGGTCTCGGCGTCGAAGGCGATCACCTTTCCGTCGACGCCGTGGGAGGCGTTGCACGGCGGCTTGTTCAGGAGCGAGACGAAGACGAGGTGGTTGCCCACCGCCGGTGAGGCGGCCGAGCAGCGGTGCGAGCGGTACTTCCAGACCACCTTGCCCGTCGCCTGGTTCAGGCCGAAGACAGTGCCCGAGTTGTTGACGATGTAGATCCGGCCATAGGCGATCACCGGCGGGAACTCGAGCAGCGCCCGTGCGCGGAACGTCCAGACGGGCGCAAGCCTGAACGGCGGGTGCACCTTGAACTCCAGCGGGGCCCGCAGGCGCGCGGAGTCGTAGCCGTACATCGGCCAGGTGACGCGGGGCGGCTCCTTCGCCTGCTTCGGCTCCCTCTTGACGAACTCGACCGTCGACGACCCGCGGATGTCTCGTCCCTGGTGCTTGCGGTAGAGAAAGCCGGCGCCGCCGAGCGCGACGAGAAAGATCAGCACGCCTGCCGCCGTGTACTTGACGCGATTGCTCATCGACGACGGTGTTCGACAGCGTAAAGCCTCGAGTAGCCGTGTAGGAGCAGCTTGCCGCCATTCCCGGAGACCGGCACGTACTGGCCGTCTGGGAAACGGAACACGCGCCGTCCTGTGCGCGCTTTCAAGCCGAAGATCCCGTGCCGGAGGTTGCTGAAGTAGACGATGTTCCCGACCACGGAAGGCGCTCCGGAGATCGGGGCGCCGCTGCCGTATCGCCAGAGAACGCGTCCGTTGGCCACCGAGACGCAGTAGAGGAAGCCGTTGTGGGAGCCGAAGAAGACGCGACCGCCCCAGACGGCGGGCGACGAATACACATACGCGCCCGTGTGGACGGTCCAGAGCTTGCGGCCACCTACGGAGAAGGCATTCATCGTGTCACCGTCCGAGGAGGGCACGAAGACGCGGCCGCCCGAAACCGCAGGCGTTCCGTAGATGCGGCCGTTGACGGAACCTGCCCACTGCCTCCGGCCGGTGCGCGCGGAGAGCGCGAGCAGGCGGCCGCCGTAGTCGCCGATGAAGATCGTGTTCCCGCGCCGGGAAGCGCTCGAGGTGATCTTGTAGCCCGCGGGGTAGACCCAGCGCACCCGGTGCGTGGACAGGTCGAGCGCGTAGACGTTTCCGTTCCAGGCCCCGAAGAAGTCGAGTCCATGCCAGACGAGCGGCGAAGACTCGATCGGCGCGCCGATCCAGCGGTGCCAGAGCAACCGGCCGTTGTGGCGGTCGAACACCCAGACGTGTCCGTCCATGCCGTGGACAATCAGCTCGTCCCCGACGATGGCCGGCGAGGAGGCGAGCTTGCCATGGGGGATGTCGAAGCGCCAGGCGAGCGTCCCGTTTGCCATCGAAAACCCGCGTACGCTGCCCCAGGAGTTGCCGATGTACGCGACGCCGTCGGTGACAACGGCGGGGAACTCGAGCAGGCCGCCCAGCGGTCTGCTCCAGACGACGCGAAACGGAGGCTCCACATGGATCCGCGGCTGCGCCTGCGTCCGCGCGTCGTTCGCGCCGAAGAGCGTCCACTGGAGCGACCGGCGGAAGATCCGGACGCCCGCGAGTGGGCGATGTCGAACGTTGACGTGGAGATTGCGACCGTCGTATCCGCTGGCCGAGATGCGCAGGGGCAGCAGCCGTCGGTGACGCGGGCGGAGGATGGCGACGCCGTGCCCGTTCGTGCGGGCGGCGAGACCGCCGAGCTGAACGCGTGCCCGCGCGATCGGCCGCCCGAGATCGCCGTCGAAGACGGCGATCTTGACGCCCCGCGGGACCGCCGCAGGCTTGTAGACCGGAGGCGGCCGCATCGCCGCGCGATGGGTCGTTTCGCCACAGCCTGCGGCAATCGCGGCAGGCACGGTGACGAGCAGAATCGCTATCGGAAAGCGGCGGCGGGCGACTCGATCACGGTAGCGAGTCGTCCGGTCGGGCGCGCTCTTGAACCAGTTCGGTGTAGAGAGCCTCGTGCCGGCGAGCCGCGGCGTCCCACGTCAGCGCCTCGCGGGCTCGCAGGGCGCCCCGAACCGCGTCGGTTCGTCGGCCGTCATCGGACAGCAGGCGGACGCAGGCGGCTGCGAGCGCCGCGACGTCGTCGGGGGGCACGACCTCGCCGGCACCGAACTCCTCGACCGTCTCGCCGAGATTTCCGACGTCGGAAGCGACGATCGGCAAGCCGTGGCCAACCGCAAGCGCCAGCACGCCCGATGCATCGACCCAGCGCCGGTACGGCAGCACGACGACCGACGCATCCGCAAGGACGCGCTCGACCTCGTCGTCCGGCAAGAAACCGAGCCGCCAGTCGATGCGCTCGTCGACCCCGAGCTCGTTCGCAAGCCTCTCTAGCGGCTCGATCGGATCCAGTGGATCGCCCGCGACCACGAGTCGCACTTCCGGGCGTTCGCGTGCCACGACCTGAAGCGCGCCGAGCAACAGATCGAGGCCCTTGTACGTGCGTATCAGGCCGAAGAAGAGCAGGGTCTGCCCCGGCTTGCCGCCGTCTCCGGAGGGCATCCCGCTCTCGAAGACCGGATGCGGGATTCGCACGATTCGTGTGCGAGGCACCCCGAGCTCCGCAAGCTGATCGCCGCTTCGCCGCGACTGAACGACGACGCGGTCGACAACCTGGAGCACACGCAGCCAGGCCTCCGGCCTCCGGGAGAGCATCGCGGCGAGGTTGTGCGCCGTGAAGACAACCGGCCACTCGGCCGCCACGGCCCGCAGCCAGCGCAGATCCGCGTCCGGCCGGACGAGCCACTGCACATGGACGACGTCCGGGGCCAGCTGCTCGAGCCGCCTGCGTGCCCGCCAGAAGCTCGGAACGTACTCCAGGCCTTTCAGCGGCACGCGCGCCCGCGAGCGGGGATTCCGCCTGAAAAGCCCGGAGCTCAGCGGAAAGAAGAGCTCCTCGCGCCGGTAACCGACCGGTTCAGGCGCGTCCCCGAACCGAAAGGGCGCGGTCAGCAGCGTGACGTCGTGCCCACGCGCGGCGAGCGCTGCGGCGAGCCGATCGTCGTACGGCGGCGTGTACGCTCCTGCATCGATGAGGGCCACGCGCACCGGCCGATGGTAGCCCGCGCGATCAAGCGGATCGCCGACCCGATCCTCGCGTTTTTCCTCCTACTTCTGCTCTCGCCCGCGCTGCTTGCGATCGCGATCTGGATCCTCGTCGACACGGGCAGGCCGGTGCTCTACGCGCAGACGCGGGCGGGGAGGCATGGGAAGCCGTTCCGGATGCTCAAGTTCCGGACGATGGTGCAGAACGCGGTCGAGCTTGGTCGGGAGCAGGGGTTCAGCGAGGACCCGTACGGAATCGTCCCGAACGATCCGCGGATCACGCAGAGCGGCCGATTCCTGCGGCGCACGAGCCTCGACGAGCTGCCGCAGCTCCTCCATGTCCTCTTCGGCCAGATGAGCCTGGTCGGCCCGCGGCCCGACCTCGTCGAGCAGGTCGCGAACTACGACGAGCAGGACCGGCGGCGGCTCGAGGTGCTCCCGGGGATCACCGGCTGGTCGCAGGTGCAAGGACGGGACGAGATCCCCTGGCCGGAGCGGTTCGAGCAGGACGCCTGGTACGTCGAGCACTGGTCGCTGCGGCTCGACCTCGAGATCCTCCTGCGGACGCTGACGCAGCCCTTCCGCGAGGAGCCGGAGCCGGTAGAGGACACGATGAACATCGAGCGCGCCCGGCGCGCCTCGTCGGCCCACCGACCGTGACTTCGAGCTCAACGGGGACGGCCGCCCTCGTCGAGGTGGCGCCCGCGGCGTGGGATCCGCTGCTGGAGCGGATCGGCTGCGGGGATGCCTACCTGCTGCGCGGCTACGTCGACAGCGCGCGTCTGCTCGAGCCCGGAAGGCCGCTGCTGCTCCACCTTGCCGACGAGGGCGGTGACGTCATCTTCGCGCTGATCCTGCGCGAGATCGACGGCGAGCCCGGCGGATTGGACGCGATCACGCCGTACGGCTACGGCGGCCCCGTCGCCGTCGGACCCGAGCCGCCGGTCGAGCGATTCTACGACGCCTACGAAAGCTGGTGCTACTCCGCGGGCGTCGTCTCGACCTTCATCCGCTTCCATCCACTGTTCGAGAACCAGCGGCAGGCCCCGGCCGCCGTCCACGTCGAGCGGCTGGCCGACACGGTCGCCTGGTCGCTCGACCCGGAGCTCGACCTCTTCGCCGAGCTGCATCCAAAGCACCGCAACAAGGTGCGCAAGGCGAGGGCGGCCGGCCTGGAGGTCGCCGTGCACGAGGCGCCTGACAGCCTGTCCGGGTTCGCGACCCTCTACGACGCGACGATGAGCCGGCTCGGCGCGGACGAGTTCTACTTCTTCCCGCCGGACTACTGGCAGGCGCTCGTCGACGGCCTGCGTGAGAGGATCGTGCTCGCCGAGGCTCGCTTCGGCGACGAGCTCGCGGCGGCGGCACTCTGTTTCGCTACCCCTCCGTGGCTGCATTACCACGTCTCCGGCACGAGCGAGCGAGGCCGCGAGGCGGCTGCGGCGAACCTCGCCCTCTTCGAGGCAGCATCCTGGGGACAGAAGCAGGGCCTCGAGCAGTTCCACCTCGGCGGCGGAGCCGGCGGCCGGGAGGACACGCTCTTCCACTTCAAGCAGCGCTTCTTCCCGTCCGGCCGGCGTGAGGCGAGCGTCGGCAAGCTCGTCCACGACGCTGAGGCCTATCGCGCTCTCACGGGGCTCCCCGAGGTACGGCTGGACGGCTACTTCCCGGCGTACCGCAAGAGCTAGAGTCAGCGCCCGCCCCCATGCGGATCCTTTACATCGACTCGAAGTTCGGGAGCCCGAGAGCGTCCTCGCACGCCCGCGTCTACCACTTCGCGCAGCGGCTGCTCGAGCGCGGGCACGAGGTGACGATCATCGGACGCGACTCCGGGCGAATGGAGCTCGAAGGCCAGCGGCACCGCGGGATGGTCACGCGGGGCCGGCTCGACGGGCTCGAGATCGTCCTGCTGAAAGTTCCCTACGCGCAGGCTTTTTCGAAGCGAGCGCGCATGCTTTCTTACGGCGGCTTCACGCTCGGCGCAGGACTGCTCGCCGCGACCGCCGGCCCGGCCGACGTCGTCTTCGCCTCCTCGAGCCCACTGACAATCGGCATCTCCGGCGTGCTCGCCTCACGCCTGCGGCGGACGCCGTTCGTGTTCGAGCTCCAGGATCTGTGGCCGGCGGTGCCGATCGGAATGGGCTTCCTGACCGGCCGCAAGGAGATCAGGACGGCCGAGTGGCTCGAGCGGAACCTCTATCGGGCGGCGAAACGGATCGTCGTCTGCAGCCAGGAAGTGAGCGACGTGCTCGTCGAGCGGGGGATCCCCGCCGAGAAGATCGTCCTGATCCCGAACGTGAGCGACATCGAGCATTTCAGCCCCGAGATCGCCGACGCCGCCTTCCGCGGGCGGCACGGCCTCGACGGCAAGTTCCTCGCCGTCTACGCAGGCGCGATGGGCGTCACGAACGGTCTCGACCAGCTCGTCGATGCGGCCGTCGCGCTTCGCGAGGCCGGCGAGGACGGCGTCACGATCGTCGCCGCTGGGAACGGGACCGAGAAGGAGCGAATCGAGCAGCGCGTCGCGGAGCTCGGGCTCGAGAACCTGATCGTGCTCCCCGACATCCCGCGGGAAGAGATCCCTCAGCTCGTCGGCGCGGCCGACGTGACACTGACGGCCTTCGCGCCCTATCCCGTCCTCCAGACGAACTCGCCGAACAAGTTCTTCGACTCCCTCGCCGCCGGCAAGCCCCCGATCGTCACCCTCGACGGCTGGCTGCACCGCCTGGTCAAAGAGAAGCGCGTCGGCGCCTATGTTCCGGCCGGCGACGGCCAGGCGCTCGCCGAGACGCTCGCCGACTTGGCCAGAGAGCCCGAGCTCGTCCGCGAGCTGGGCCGAAACGCCCGCACCCTGGCGGAGCAGGAGTTCTCGCAGGATCTGCTTGCCGACCGCCTGGCCGACGTGCTCGAGGAGTCGGTCGCCGACCCCAGCCCCACCTCGTCGCCGGGGAAGGCATGAGCGAACAACGTCCTGCGGTCGTCTACGGCCTGCTCTGGGCCGGGCTCTCGCTTGCGCGGGCGCTGGGGCGCGCGGGCGTCCGCGTGACGGGAATCGCCTCCGACCCGAACGACTTCGGCCTCCGCTCGCGCTATCTCGCCGAGCGGCACCTGACCTCCGAAGACGACGACGACCGCACGCTCTCGCTGCTGCGAGACGCCTCCCGTGAGGCTCGCCCGATCTTCTTCCCGGAGCGCGACGAGAACGTCCATTTCGTCGTCCGGCGCTGGGACGAGGTGCGGGAGCTTGCGGACATGCCGATGCCGGACGATGTCGAGACCGTCTTACGCCTGCGGCGCAAGGACCGGCTGCGCGTCGAGGCCGAGCGGGTCGGGATCTCGATCCCGGTGACCGCCTCGCCGAAGGACGAGAGCGAACTGCGGAACCTCGACTTTCCGCCGCCGTACCTGATCAAGGCCGTCACGGGCCAGGAGCTCGCATACGCCTTCGGCCACAAGGTCTTCGTCGCCGATGACGCCGACTCGGCGGCGGCCTTCTGGCGCCAGGCCGGCGACCACGGGTTCGAGACGGTCGTCCAGGAGCTGATCCCGAACGCGTACGAGCGGATCTACTCGCTCTTCAGCTACATCGGCCGCGACGGACGGCCGCTCGCCAACGTCGTCGGGCGCAAGGTGCGTCAGGGGCCGCTCCGCTTCGGTACGAGCGCCGTCTTCCTCGTCCAGCCGGAGCCGCGCGTTCTCGAGCTCGGTCTGCGGCTGCTCGAGTCGGTGGGTTACCGCGGCTTCGCCCAGGTCGAGTTCGCCTACGACGAGCGCGACGACGAGTTCAAGCTGCTCGAGGTGAACACCCGGCCGCCGATGTGGGCCGGTGTGGCGATGAGCCGCTACTTCGACATCGCGCGGATCGCCTACGACGACCTCTCGGGCCGGCCGCCGAGCGAACCGCAGACGTTCACGGAGGAGGTCGCCTGGGTCTACTTCGCCAAGGACGCCTGGGTCGGGCTGCAGATGCTGCGGGGACGCGAGCTGTCTCCTCGCGCCTTCCTCGCTCCTTATCTGCGACGGCGCAAGGTCGCGTCGACACTCGCCGTCGACGATCCGCTGCCGGCGGTCGCGTCGCTCAGGTATCTGCGCTCGAAGCTCGCGTGACGTCCTCGTAGACGGCGACCGTCCGGTCGGTGGTCCGCTGCCAGGAGAAGTGCTCCCTCACGCGCTCTCTCGCCGCAGCGCCGAGGCGGCGCCGGAGCTCCTCGTCGGCGAGCAGCCGCCGCAGGGCGGCGCGCAGCGCGCTCACATCGCCCGGCGGGACGAGCAGCCCGGTCTCTTCGTGGACGACGAGATCGACGAGCCCACCGACCGAAGACGCTACGACCGGACGGCCGTGCGCCATGGCCTCGGCGCAGACGACGCCGAAGCCCTCGCGGTGGGAGGGAACGGCGACGACGGCCGCGCGCTCGTAGAAAGCGCCGAGCTCGTCGTGCGGGATGAAGCCGAGCGCCCCCGGAACCCTGTCACGCAAGGGCCCGTCGCCGGCGATCGTCAGCTTCATCCCGTCCGCCGCCGCAAGCAGGTCGAGGATCCCTTTTTCGCGCGAGAGGCGGCCCGCGTAGAGCACCTCCGCGGGCCGAGCTTGCGGGCCGACGGCGGTTGGGATGTCGACGCCACTCCCGATCACCCGAACCTCGCCGGCGCCGAGCTCCCTCGCCGCGTCCGCGAGCGCGTTCGAGGCGCAGACGGTCATTCGCGCGCGGCGCAGGATGTGCCGCGCGAGCCGCGGCGCGTGTCGGGCGAGCTCGACGTCGGTCCCCCAGAGCTGGACGACGAACGGGCGGCCGAGCGTCATGGCGATCCCGCCGAGCGGCAGCCAGTGCGCGTGGACGAGGTCGGCATCGCGGGCGGCGCGGCGAGCGGCCTGACGAAACGTTCCCAGCATCAACGGCAGCAACAGCGCTCGGGCGGGGTTCCGGCGCAGATTGCCGACGACGCCCGAGCCGTAGGCGATCCCGTAGTGCGGGACGGTGGCAGGCGAGACGACCTCGACCTCGATTCCGCGCTCGCGGACGTGGTCGACGGCGTCGGCGACGAACCGGCCGGCCGTGTCCCCAGGCGTCCGCGGATACGAGCTCGTGAGGACTGCGACCTTCATGCTCCTGCTTCCCACATGCCCGAACCGTGCCGAATCACTGATCGGGTTTGAACGGTCGCGGCGGCAAAGCCGCCACGACCTCCAGATCGGCATCGCAAGCGACGCCTCACACGACGGCCTGCAGCCGCCGCCCGAAGACGACGGGCAGGGCGAGCACAAGCATGATGAACCCGTAGAAGAAGAAGGCCGTCATCGTCAGATAGAAGGCGTTGGCCGCCAGGGTTCCGACCAAGGCCGCGGTCAGTCCCCAGGAGACAGGCCGCACGCGTGCGGCGGTTGGATCGCGCGCGACAGCGAGCGCGCGGCCGATCGCGCGGGCTGCCTGCAGGCGGCGGAAGATGTACCAGAGGAAGACGCCGAAAAGGGCTGCCCCGACGAGCCCGGTCTCCACCAGCAGCGCGACGTAGAACGAGTGCGGCCCCCAGTTCGTCTTACCGGTGACGAACTGGTAGTAGACCGAAAAGTTGTTGAACCCGAGGCCGAAGAGCGGGTGCATGTGGAGCACCTGCGGGACGAAGTCGTAGACCTGAAAGTGCGCGCTCGTCGAACGGCCGCCTCGCTGCAGCCGCGAGGCGATCACCGTGTGAAAGAAGTGCGGGCGGCGGTGGATCTCGTAGGCGACCAGCGCTGCAACGAGCGCGAGCGGTCCGAGCATCGCTCGCGAGATCAGCAGCCGCCGGTACGGGATCAGCAGGACGAGGAAGCCGACGCCGAGTCCAAGCAGGCCGCTCCGGGAAAGCGTCGCCAGCTCGACGGCGAGAAGCCCCGACAGCAGCAGGGCAAGCGGAAGGCGTAGCTTGTTCCCCCGCTCGAGCCGGAGGTAGAGCGGTCCGAGCACGAGCAGCGGCACGATCAACTGGATCCCGAGATGGTTTGGATCCGGGGTCAGGCCGTCGGTGCGGTAGACGTTCGAGCCGCCGACTGCGCCATAGATGTTGATCTGACTCGAGTGGCCGGTGAGCGGCTCGATCACGGTCGCGTCGAGGTTGTGGCCCGCCTGCGCGGCGAGGAGCTGCAGGACCCCGTAGCCGGCGTTCGCGGCCACCCCGAGGCAAAACCAGGCGAGCATCCGCCAGTAGACACGCTCGCTCGAGCGGAACAGGTAGTCGACCGCCGCGGCGAGGAAGGCGAAGTGGAGCACGAACTTCCCCAGCCCCTTGCCGAACTGCGTCAGCCCCTGGGTCGTCTCCAGGTTGTAGAAGCCGATCAGGTAGACCAGCAAGAAGGCGGCAAAGAAGCCGACCACGATCACCGACGTCCGCGCCAGGGAACGGTCGTGCCTGCCGAGGCGGCGCAGGACATAGGCGCCGATGAAGAGGATCGAGATCACCTCGGTCAGCGCGATCTTTCCGGCGACGTTCCAGAAGAGCTTCTCGAAGCTCATCGTGAAGACGGCCGCGTAGAGCAGGAAGTCGGTCAGTCGGCGGGAGGGCATCAGCCGGTCTTCAGCAGCAGCTCGGAGAGCTCCTCGACGCGCGAGCGCCTCGAGATGCGGTCGCGAAGCTCGGGGCGAAGTGGCGCACCGTTCAGCTGCCCTGCACGCCAGCGTGCCTCGAGGCCGCGGAGCGCCTCGCGGATCGCGTCCGTGTCGTCGGGCGGTACGACCACGCCCGCATCGGCCTCGCGGATCAGGTTCGCCGCTGCGCCGGCCGGAGGCACCGCGGCGAGGATCGGGCGCTCGGCGGCGAGGTACTCGAAGATCTTGCCGGGAAGCACCGGCGTCCCGCGCTCGCCTGCCTGCGGCAGCAGCAGGAGCAGCGCTTCGGAGTCGCGCTGGTAGGCGAGCGAGCTGCGGCGGGAGCCGAAGGGCAGCAGCTCGAGCCGGTCGCCCAGCTCGAGCGTCTCGGCCCACTCGCGATCACGGGTCGTCAGGTCGCCGACGAAGCGCGCGACGACGTTCTCGAGACCGGACTCGTCGAGGGCGGTCAGGAACGGGCGCGGGTCCCGCTTGCCGAAGAAGCTGCCCGTGTGGGTGATCCGAAAGCGCTCGCCGGGTTTGTAGGCGAGGCCCTCGAAGTCGTCGAAGTCGGCTCCGTTCGGGATCACGGTGATCGCGGCCTTCGGCTCGTAGCCTTGGATCTCCTCGGCGATTCCGTCCCAGGCGGCGACGATCCCGTCCGCCTGCGAGGCGACGAGTCGTGCGACCACGCGCTGAACGTTCTCCTTCATCCGCGCCGGAAGCCGCTCGACCGGGTGGTCTGCGTCGGCGATCAGGGGATCGCGCAGGTCGGCGATCCACTTGACGCCGGTGGCTTTCTTCACGGCCGCCCCGATCAGGTTGATCGAATTCGGCGGCGAGGTGGTCAGGACGACGTCGATGTTCTCGGCCCGGACGATCCGGATCGCGGCCGTGATCGCGTTCGGGGCCCAGGTGACGGAGATGTCGGGAACGAGCGCGCGCCGGAAGAGGGCGCCGGCCTGGTAGCGAAACCGGTCGATTCCCTCGAGCGCATAGAGGTCTTCGGATGGGATGCGGCCCTGAGGGCCGTGGTAGCGGACGCGGTGAACCCAGGCCTGGGTCGGTGGCGTCGCCTCCTCGTCGCGGTGCACCCACTTCGGGTCGTCCGGCGCGAGCACATGCGTCTCGATTCCGAAGCTCGGCAGGTGCGTGGCGAATTTCAACGGGCGCTGAACACCGCCTCCGCCGGCGGGCGGAAAGTACATCGTCACGAGCAGGACCTTCATCGGAGGTGGATGCGCGAGTTGACTTTCAGGGCGAGAGCCGCATCGGGGGGAGAACGATACTGCGACCGCCGTCGCAGTTGGCGGAGAAAGGCAACGTTCTCGGGAAGAGAACAGCAACGCATCTCAGGCTGCCGGTAGGTAAACCGTCTGCGCTGTCGGCGCGTCGGAACGGCACCCGCTTGAGATCTACAATAGGCCGATGGCCATTGAGTTCGTTGCTCAACGGCTGCAGATCGGTGATGTAATCCTGACAAGCCTTCCGGATCAGGAAAGAGAAGTCGAGGCGACTGTGGTCCGGGAGATCGATCGAACGGAGACGGCCGTGCGCGCCACACTGCGTGTGAAGGGACGCGAGGACTTCGTCAAAGAGTGGCCTCTCGGCGAAATCGTTACGGTCGTTCGCGGTCCCTGAGCGCCAACGCACACCGGAGAGTCGTGATCACTGGGCTCGGGGCGGTGACGCCGCTCGGGAGCGACGTTGAGACGAGCTGGGAACGGCTGATCGGCGGTCGCTCCGCCGCTGGCGCGATCACAGCGTTCGATCCGAGTGGGTTCACGGTCAGGTTCGCTTGCGAGGCGAGAGGCTTCGACCCGACCCGCTGGATCGGCTATAGGCAGGCGCGGCGAATGGGCCGCTTCGCGCAGCTGGCGGTCGCGGCCGCGCGGCAGGCCGGGGCGGACGCCGGACTCGAGCTCGAGATGGAGGCCGACCGGGTCGGCGCCTCGGTCGGAAGTGCGATGGGCGGCCTGCAGGAGTTCGAGGCTTGCTGCGAGACGCTGAGCGAGCGGGGGCCCGAGCGAGTTAACCCGTTCTCGATCCCGACGATCATCCCGAACATGGCCGCGGGTTGGGTCTCGATCGAGCTTGGAACGCGCGGTCCGCTCGGCTCCCAGTGCACCGCCTGTGCAGCCTCCCAAATGGCGATTGGCGAAGGCCTCGACGCGATCCGCCTGGGGCGCGCGGAGGTGATGTTCTGCGGCGGCGCCGACGCAGCGATCACGCCCGCGGGGATCGCCGGCTTCGCCGCCATGCGAGCGCTCTCGCGCCGGAACGACGATCCGGCGACCGCGAGCCGGCCGTTCGATGGCGATCGTGACGGCTTCGTGATGGCCGAGGCGGGCGCGATCCTCGTGCTCGAGGAACTCGAGCATGCGAACAAGCGCGGGGCGAGGATCTACGCGGAGCTGGCCGGGTACGGCGTCTCCTCGGACGCCGAGCACATCACCGAATCCGATCCGACCGGCGAAAACCCGACGCGGGCGATGCGAATCGCGTTCGCCGACGCCGGGATCAGCCCGGACGAGATCGACTACATCAACGCGCACGGGACCTCAACCCCGTTGGGGGACGCGAGCGAGAGCCGGGTGATCAAGATGGCGCTAGGCGAAGAGACCGCAAGACGGACGCCTGTCTCCTCCACAAAAGGGGGGACCGGCCACTGTCTCGGTGCCGCCGGCGCTGTCGAGGCGATCTTTTGCACGCTCGCAATCCGTGACGGGCTGCTGCCGCCGACGATCAATTACGAGACGCCCGATACTGACTGCGACCTCGACTACATACCGAACGAGGCGCGCGAAGGCCGCGTCCAAATTGCCGTCTCGAACTCGTTTGGCTTCGGTGGGCACAACGCCTGCCTGGTGTTGCGCCGTTTTGAGGGCTAGCCCGACATCTACCACTGGGCGACACTTACGTCGCCACGGCTCGACTTTCGTGCGATATCGCGACGGTTACGGCATCGAGCTCATCGACCCTAGGACTTAAGGGCAGAACCCCAAGCCGGATCGGCTCGGGGCTCTGCTCGGTCTGCCGCGCCTCTCCGGCTCGGCTTCAGTCCTTGTCGCCGTGCTTCTTGCCTTCGAGCTGCGCCCGGATTTCGCCACCCGGATGGCCCGTGGTGTGGACGTTCACGTAGGTCGCACCAGCCCGGATAGCCCGAACAAGCTCAGTGAACTCGCCGGCCGCGAGCCCCTGGCTTGCCGCTCCCGCACCCACGTCCGCCGGCCTGATCGTGCCGCTGATCGTTCCGCCGTTCGGTGGACATGCCTGCGTTCCGGCAGGGCCATTGCCAAGATTCGTGCACAGAAACACGACGATCGGGCCATTGTTCGTCCTGTTTTCGAAGTGGATGTGGGACTGCGTTGCAGCTGTTTCGAGGCCCGTGTATGTCAGCCGGTAGCTGATCTCGTTCGCCGCCTTGTTGACAGAAGCCCGGAAATGTCCCACGCCGGGCGTGGACAGCGCAGGGACCTCCTGGTATCCGGTCAGCCTCTCGCGGAGGTTGTGCCCTCCGCCTGCCACTGCGACCGTGACGATTCCGATCGCAAGTGCGCCCGCAGCGACTACGGCGAGCGCGAGCTTGCCGCGTAGGCGCTTCATGCCTGCCTCCTCTCATCGAGGACTATGAGGCATCCAAGTCAACCTTCTCCGCCAGTTTGCGGATGTAAAAAATCGGGACGGCTACCGCGTGGCAGCTAACCCAGCCGGTAGAGAACGTACCGCCGGTCGGCGTACGCGCGCGGCAGGTGCAGCGTCAACCGGTGGCGCTTGCGGTCGACGATGATCCACTTCGCGCCGTAGTAGCGCGGGATCGAGAGGTCGCCCCCGTGCGCGTAGAAGCGGTAGGCGTCCCGCAAGCGCTGCTTGGGCCGGTTCTTCTTCGTCACGGCGACGTGGCCGAGTGGGGCGTCCGCGAGATACACAGGCGCGTAAGCCGCGAGCAGGTAGCCGGTTTCCGGATCCGCGAAGAGGACATCCTTCGGCTTCGTGTCGGCGCGGACGGCACTGATCAGGCCCCTGGTGAGCGCGCCGGAGCCGCTGCCGGCGCGCGTCCAATGAGAGAAGCCATGCACCGTGACCGGGATCGCGAACAGGGCCACCGCAACGGCCGCCAGAGCTTC
>Ga0207693_10001322_pt1 | contig 21965 bp, 22 predicted proteins | sample LARL81metaG_FD_184347 | JGI IMG/M metagenome (GOLD analysis project Ga0207693, IMG submission 184347) | Corn, switchgrass and miscanthus rhizosphere microbial communities from Kellogg Biological Station, Michigan, USA - LAR L8-1 metaG... | ecosystem: Host-associated > Plants > Roots >... | reverse complement strand
AGACGCCCACCAAGGACGATAATCGTGCGCGCCTCTTTGCCTTTCCACGTCCCATGGAGCGTGCTGAGAGTCGTTTCCAGCCTTTGGGGGGACGACAGCAATAAATTGCTATGTTCGAACAGGGTGCGCGCATATCTGGTTTCTCTCGATTCCGGATCGGGCTCGCCGAACAACACACAACCGCCGGCCTGCCAAGTTGCGAGCGGATAGCGAAATCCGCCGGTTGTATCCATACCCAATAGCGCGATTAGGCGAGTTTCGGAGCTTACCTTCTGACTGCGCTGAACAAGCGATACCCGTGTGTGCAGCATCTCAAAATCCCACACTACAGCCTTTGGTTTTCCAGTGGTACCTGAGGTGAAGAGTAGGCGTTGCGCATGAGATTCGGCTTGAGGTTCCATGCGATCCGGACTGGTTCGCGTAAGCTCCAACTGTTCGGCTAAGGGTGTCAGGCTTTGCACAGAGAAAGGTATTACCCTGTTGGCCATTTTCGCGGTCGCGGTGCTCGGAACGTGCCCCACTATGGCGTCGAGTTCTCCAAAGGCCGCGATCTCTTGGCGAAAATTGGAAGTCAACGTGGCCGAAGTTAGCCCCAAGCGCATCGCTGCCAAGTTTGCCACCCAAGCCCAGTAGGGGTGGTTCACCAAAATGCCGAGTGTTTGTCCAACTGAGAGACCCTGGCCCGCCAGCCACGAAGCCATTTCGGCGACATCTGACGCAAACCGACCAAAGTCAATCTCGTGCCGACCAACGACAAGGGCGATTCTGGCCGGATCGATGTCGGAGAATCGCACTATTGGGCTCAGCTGTGGACCTGCAAATAAACTCATCTGCGTGACCGAGGACGGCTTGAAAGCGTAGTCCTATCGGTCGCAGACACCAAAGCAAGCTAGGTATTCGACTAGCGTTAACCCGCACCCCAGGAAAACTTGGCTTGTAGACGTCTTCATCGCCAGCAGAGACCACGTGTGTTGGTGGGCTGTGCGTGTGAGTCGAAGTCGGTGATTTATGTGGGCAATTTCCGTGTGGTTATAAATGCAAAGTCCAGGAGGGTAAGAGCTATTTACGCAAAGCACAGCGCTCTTGGCCAAGCATATTTGAATGACCGCTTTGAGTCGAAAGCCGACATTCAGCCCCCAATTCGAGATATGGGAAGTACGACGAAAACGGCGGCACGATGGCCGCCATAATCGTGCCCGCAGCGCTAGGTTCGTTACGTCGCTGCCTTCTTGCGACGTCGCATAGCGACTGCACTAGCAAGACCAGCACCAAAGAGGGAGAGCGTGATGGGCTCTGGCACGGTACTGATTGGGGCATCGAACAATGATACGGCCACGCCCCCGATACCCTCGTAGTCGGCGCCCCACGTTATGCCGCCATCATGTGTCTCGGCTGCGCCGCTGTTCGTGATGCCCTGAGTCAAGTAGTGCTGAAAATTACTGTTTGTATCCTGCAGCGCGAAGAAATAACTCCCTGCACCAAGTGTGACCGAACTGAGATCAAACGCGTAGGTATCGACGTAGTAAAACCCGCTGTTATCGAAGGCGCCGCCACTCTGTGTGAAACTATTCGCTGTGCCACTGGCAATTAGCGTGCCAGGCAGGCCAGCCACATCGGTCCAGAAGCCCCAATTAGCGCTTGAGGGCCCGGCGAATTGAGGGTTATCCAGCACCGTGAAGCTTGCCGACACTAGCGTAGTGGTGCCACCAAGTGTGAAAAGTTGGGCAGCGAAGTCATCTCCCCTTCCAATAGAAGCTGCGCAGGTACTGCTGAAAGAACAGTCCCCGAAGTCGGTGACCGGATCGAAGGGGTTGCTGAAGACGGTTCCCGCGAGTGACGGAGTCAGAACTGCGCTAATCGCAAGCAATCCCGCCGCGATTGTCAATTTCGACCATGCCATGATTTACCCGCCCAACGTCATGCAGCCGAAATTAATTAAGCATAAATTGTGCCAATATTGGATGGTGAAGAAAAACAGAGTGTTGACGGCGCCTGACTCATACGTTGCGTCCAATGTGTAAAAGTCGATTACACTTGCAAACAAAAAGCGACTGGCTCGCCTTGGTTCGATAGCGGACGTCCGGGCACGCGTATACGCAACGGGAATGCATACTCAACCAGGAACGAATTGCCCCGCTCGCTGTTCTGAATGCGATCTATGCGGTGGATTTTCTGCGAGCCGGGGACAGTTCGCACTTCGCGAGATCTGTTTCGCGTCTGCGCAGAACTGAACGGTCACTGACACACTGAAAATTTTTTGCGCGTACGTCTTCAACACAATATTTCTTTACCCACTAGAGTAGATCATGGCCCTTAGAAACTGGAACCGCCCCCGCGTCAGCATTTCTCCGTTTCACAGCTTCAATCTATGATTGTTGCAAGCGAGGTGCAAAGCCATGTCAATCGAACGCGCGCGCGTTCGCGCAGTGCAGAAACCTTGGGGAACACAAGACTTACGTCCCTGGAGCACGCTTGGCCTCGACACAGGTTCCATCGGCGAGCTCTGGTACGAGCGCAATCAGAACAACGCGCAAAATCCATCACTGTTGTTTAAAATTCTGGCGACAACAGAGCCATTATCGATTCAAGTCCATCCGGGGGACGAATTCGCGCGGACGATTGGACTGCCGAGCGGAAAGACGGAGGCCTGGTACGTTCTCTCAGCCAAACCCGACAGCAAAGTTGCCGTTGGATTGACACAGCGAATCTCCAAGGATCAATTGCGGCAAGCAATTCGGGAGGGTTCGATTGCGCAACTCGTTCAGTGGAACCCTGTCGTGGCAGGTGACGTTATTTTTGTGCCGGCTGGAACAATCCACGCCATCGGCGCAGGTCTTGTAGTCGCCGAAATTCAGCAGCGGAGCGACGCTACGTTCCGCATCTTTGACTATGGCAGGCCTCGCGAACTGCATATCGAACACGCCGTGTCGGTCGCTAACGCCGGTCCTGCCGACTTTTCAGACGGGCCAACCTGCTACACGACAGCCCGGACCATCCTGGTAGTTGACCGACATTTTGTGCTTGAACGCGTTGAGCTCTCGCCAAACTCCACATGGAACCTCTCTGCCGGGCCCGAGCTATGGTTTTTTGTAGCAGAGGGGAAGGCACAGCTCGGTCCGCTCGAAATTTCTATCGCGGACGTTGTTTTCGCGGAACTAGAGCAGATCTCAATTAAGGTGGGATCGAGTGGCCTTAAGGCTCTCGTGGCCTATCCAGGACCAGCCGTCTCCTCGGGGCTGCTCACTGAACTCCCCGACGCAGACGCGAACAGGCATTAGTTCGATCATCCATTGCAACCTCGCAAATGCGTCGGCAATCCGGAACTCCAGTGCGAGACATTCGACGCAATTGCCAATTTTTTTGCCGCATCGGCTGGACACCGGATGTAAGCCTTCTGTCCTCAAGATAACCACTGCACCACACGCTCAAGGACCATGCTTCTCGAACGTCCTTAACTATGACGAACGATTTTCGTATTCCGATTTGCATCCAGGGTTAGATTTTGAAGAGCTGGAGTTCGACCTTGCATCGCGGCGTATCGCCGACGCCCAGTTAAACCTTAGCGGCAAGTCGAGTAACGAAACAATGATGTATCAAATATCCTACGGCCCGCCTGGATCGCGAATGGTGGAGTCAACTGAGAATATCGATCTTGCGGCGGATCGCTACTATGAGCTAGCGCGTGAGAACGCACCAAAGATTGAGCTCTATGTCGAAGGAATGCCACTTGACCCGCGAAAGCTTCTTAGCGCATCGCCGGACAGGAAATATTTGCGCTCAATGGTATTCGCGCCGCGATAGATCCAAGTCGGACTTGCGGCCTTCGTTTCGTTTTTGCGCAGCGCACGACTAGGGCAGTTCAACAGGGTGAATGACTCGAAAATCGACTTTGCAGCCATAGTGAATTGGGATCGGCCCTGATGTCCTTGCTTGGTCAGGTGACGATGGTTAATTCGGTCTCGCGTTTACCGTTAACGGCGGATTCTCTCGCACGCATGCAAATCGTCACGCTACATGAGCGGTTGTACGACTTCCGCAGTCGAATAGCGCATGAAACGACACACCGAGAACGCCATGTCCCGAATCAAAGCCGCTCTAAGAAACACTGTAGCAGCTGGCCTCCTTCTGCCCCTACTCGCTTTCAGTCCGGCTGTCGCCTCAGGTGGCAATCACAATTCGGGCGGACAGGGCCACCAGCATCACTCCGGTGGCGGCTCTTCGAGCGGCAGCAATTCCGGTGGAAGCGGTTCCTGCACGGGAAGCGGCTCACAGGGCAGCGGCAGTTCCGGTGGTTCCACCGGCAGCCAGGGCTCGCATAACCACTCCGGCAGGAACACGTCAGGCGGACACGGCTCTCACGGACATTTGGGCCCTATCGGTTCGACCGGCGGACAAGGCGCCAGCAGCGCTGGCAGTGGCGGGACGGGCAACTCTGGCACCTGCAATTCTGGCGGGAGCCAAGGTTCGGGCAACAGCGGCGGCAATTCCAACGGCAACGGCGCAGGCGGTGACCAGGGAAGCAGCGGTTCTGGTGGCGGACAAAGCAACGGTTCCGGTGGCAACAACTCCAACGGAACTTCTGGCGACAACCAGAATCAGGGTAACTCCGACGGCTCTGGGGGAAACGGCGGACAGGGCGACAACGAGAGCGACAACAACTGGAACTCGGACTGCACCTTGGACAATCCCGCAACCTGTAACCCACAAGGCGGCCCAAGCAACCCAGGCTGCGACACGCCAGGCGCATGCGACTTGGGAGGCATCAATCCCGCGTTCACGGTCCAAGCGCCAGAGCCCGGCACAGTGACGCTCTTTGGTGCCGGACTGGCGGCTCTATTTGCTCGGCGCAAATATAGGAAGTCTGCAAGGCTGTCCTAGGCTCTGCACCTGATGGCGCGCGCCGTGCCTTTCCGATGTGGCTATGTAGGACGACGCACCTACTAGCGTGCCATTGACCTACCGGAAGCGATGGCGGCGAGCGATTGCGCTCGCTACAGTCCCACCACAGACATCCCCAAGACACCATCAGGAGAGGACGCTCCATGTCGCTCGATTTTGAAATTCCCGCCGAAGCCAAAGCCGTACGCGAAAAGGTCCGCAAATGGGTACATGACGAATGCATGCCGGCTGAAAAGAAGCTGATTGGCGGCGCCGACTACAAGGAAACGCTGGCGGCGCTACGGAAGAAAGCGCGCGCCCAGGGCCTTTGGTGTCCGTTCATCCCAAAGGAATATGGCGGCATGGGCCTTGGCCCACTTGCCAACGCGCTGGTGCAGATGGAGCTCGGTGAAAGTTATCTCGGCGCGCTTTCCATGAACACGCAAGGCCCCGACGACGCCACGATGATGACGCTGCTGGCGCACGGCACGGACTATCAGAAGGAGAAGTTTCTCAAGCCGTTGCTGAACGGCGAAAAGCGCATCTGCTATTCCATGACGGAGAAGGCGGCCGGAGCGGACGCGACCGGCATGCAGACAAGGGCCGTGCGCAAAGGCAACGACTCCTACGAAATCAATGGCGAGAAATGGTTCTCCAGTGCCGCGAGTGTTGCCGACATCGCGCTCGTCATGGCCAAGACCAATCCCGAGGCGCCGCGCCATCAGCAGTTCAGCACGTTCATCGTCGAACTGCCGAACCCCGGCTACAAGATCGTTCGCAACATCAAGACGATGGCGGCCGAGGGTCCGCTCTCGCACATCATGGGCGGCGGCCACGCCGAGGTGAAGATCGAAAATCTCGAAGTGCCGATGGAGAATTTGCTCGGCGGCGAAGGTAACGGCTTCAACATGGGCCAGCATCGCCTCGCCTATGGGCGGCTTCGTCACGGCATGCATAATGTGGCGATGGCGCAACGCGCGCTCGACATGGCCGTCAAGCACGTGACAAGCCGCTCGACCTTCGGAAAACCGTTGTCGGATCGCCAGGGTGTGCAGTTCATGCTCGCCGATTGCGCCAGCGAACTCTACATCGCGCGTCTCATGCTGATGCACATTGCCTACAAGGCTGAGAAGGGTCTCGATCTGCGTCAGGAAAACGGCATCGCCAAAGTGTTCCTGGCCCACATGGTGCACAAAGTCGTCGACACGGCGATCCAACTCCACGGCGCGCTCGGCTACAGCATGGATACACCACTGGCCGCCTGGTACACGCATATCCGTTCGCAGCGTCTGGTCGATGGTCCGGATGAAGTGCACCGCTGGACGACGGGCCGCAACGTGATCAAGGCTTATAAGCAGTTCGGCACGACGGCGTCGGCGGCGGGTGGCGATCTGCTTTAGTATCCACCGCGCAGGCGTTTTTTCTGGGTGCCTGCGCGGCGCGGAGCCGGCGGAAATGGCGTTCGGTAGCGAGACGTTTGCCAGCATCGGCGCCGTCATGGGCGCCGCCAAAAGACGCGCGCGCGATACCGGCCCTGGCTTGGCCTCAGCGCTCTTCCTGCACGGCCTCATCGTTGCGCTGATCATTCTCCTGCACATGCCAATCGGATCGCCGCCGAACCGAAATCCTTTGCGCATCGTTCCCGTCGATGTCGTTTCGTTCGGCGAGGAGACGGCATCCCCGCCGGCTGTTTTAAAGTCAGCGCTGCCGCAACAAAAACGCGCTCCGACGCTGCGTCGGGAGGAGGCCAGTCTGAGACCGCGCGAAGGCGTCTCGCCGAACGGCACGAAACCCGTTCCGCTCGACAATCTCGCCGCGAAGTTGCGGGCGCTGGCGCGGCTGCGCCAACCTGAAACCGCACCGGCCGTGATCGACACTTCTGGTCAATCCGACGTCACGTCGACCAGCGATGACGCCTCCCCCGGCGACAATGCGGCGTACGCCGTGCGCGACTTCGTGCGCCAGCAGGTGGTGCGCCATTGGAGTCTCGACCTTCATGTTCTCGGCGCGCGTCAGTTCCGCATTGCCATCCATGTCGTCATGACGCGGTCTGGCCGAATCGAAAAGGCGGAAATCGTCGACATGCAGCGCTATCGCGTCGATCCGGTCTTTCGTGATGTCGCGCTCAGTGCGCGCAATGCGGTGCTACTCTCCTCTCCCGTACCGTTGCCGGTCGGGAACTACGCCGAAGTGATGAGCATGACGCTGAACTTCGATCCGCACGACGCCTTGCAGTAGATCAGGGAAGCGTTCGCGCCACACGAAAGCCCGCCAGGCTCGAATAATCATAGTCCGCACCGCCGCCGGCCGTGCGCGCGGCCGAACGCACGAAGATCGGCACGTTGTCGAATGAGCCGCCGCGCAGCACATGCTTGGCGCAGTCGTCGCCGAGCCAGGCGCTGCCATTGCCCGGCGCGCCGACATAGCTCTTGTGCCAGCAATCCGCTGTCCACTGCCAGGCGTTGCCGAGCATGCCATAGAGGCCGAACGGATTGGGCGTGAAGCTATCGACGTCGGTGAGAACGCGGTCGTCGGCCTTGCTGCCGCAGCCATTACAATTTGCGTTGTTGCTGCCGATCGCGTTGCCCCACCAGCGCGACTGTGTCGTGCCCGCGCGCGCGGCGTATTCCCATTCCGCTTCGCTTGGCAGCCGATAAGGTCCAGCGTGCCTAGCGAGCGACGGATTGGCCGCGCGAACTTTTGCATTGAGCCAGGTGATATAGGCCTGCGCGTCTTTCCAGCCGACGCAGGTGGCAGGCCAGGTCGGCGGCTCGGCATCCGAGCGCGGATAGGCATGTCCGTTGCCCAAGGATTGCCAGCCCAAGGTCAGAGTTTCATTGCACGGCGCGGGCTGATAGGCGGTCTCGCGCAGAAAGGTCAGGAACTCGGCCGTCGTAACGTCGAATTTTCCCAGTGCAAAGGCACGGATGTTGACGCGATGTTGCGGGCCTTCGGCATCGAAACGCCCAGCCTCGCTTGCCGGACTTCCCATCACGAACGACCCGGCCGGTATGCCGACCATGAGCGGACAGTCCGTACACTCGCGAAACTCGCGATCCTTATGCTCCTGTGCACTCGCCGCCACGCTTCCAAAGTTTGCCAGGAGAAGGATTATCGCGAGAGCGCTACACAGGCGGAGCATGATCATGATGTGATGGCTTCGCCCCGAACCTATGAAGCCAGGTAGATCGCCGCAAGCCTTTCACGCGTTCGTGCGTGGAGCAGCGATTAGGCTTCTACCGGCCAGATCTTGCAACAACCTCGAGCGCGGATAGGGAGTGCCGGTGTACTGCCTAAAGCCCTCGGCGTAGGAGACACCGAACTGTGTGCCTCGCTTCGCCGTCCAGCGCTCCATGGATGCCATGTAATCATCGACGCCATGTTGCTTTCTCACCCAGCTGCGCTGACTTTCGTGGGCCGCGAGCATGTCCGATTTCTTGGAAAAGCTGGACGTCACGTCAATGGCGAAATCCGGGACGACCACTTGTCCCGTGCGGTCGCGCCCTTCGATCGGGTCCATGAAATAGAGATGCGGGATCGCAGCGAGCGCACGCGGCGGTCCGGCGCGATAGTTCGGTACCGACGAAGCGAAAACTGCATCGCGCACAAGCATGCTGGTGGCCTCGTGGTCCGGATGATAGTCGACTGGCGATGCGGTGATGACGATGTCAGGGCGTGCGGCTCGGATAAGCTCCGTCGTCCGCCGGCGCGAGGAATCGTCATTGAAGACGCAAAGATCGCCAAATCCTGTGCAAGCGTATTCCGCGCCGATCAGTGCCGCCGCAGCGGCGGCTTCGTTCTGACGAATGCGAGCAGTTTCTTCCAGGCTCGTCTCGACCGAACCGCAATCGCCGGCCGTCATTGTCGCAATCGTGATGTGATGACCCATCTTGGCGAGGAGCGCCAAGGTACCCGCGCAGAGAAACTCGATATCGTCGGGATGAGCGTGGACGGCGAGAATGCGCTTCATCGAAGCATCTTCGCCGGGGATCGTTCGAAGCGCAAATTTCTAGCTTGGCTCTACCCTTTCCTTTGCAATGAAGCCTCGCTAATGCTCGCGATATGCTGCGTCTGACGGAAATCAAGCTGCCGATCAATCATGGGCCGGATGCGCTGAGAGACGCAGCGGTAAAACGGTTGCGCCTACCCCCGGAAGATTTGCAGTCCTGCACCGTCTTCAAGCGCGCATTCGATGCCCGCAAGAAATCGGCCATCGTGTTCATCTACACGCTCGACGTCATAGTGCGCCACGAAGCGGCGACTTTGAAGCGCTTTGCCGGCGATGCACGCGTGCGCGCGGCGCCCGACATGACGTATCGCTTCACGGCGCGCGCGCCGAAGCATGTCGCACGCCGTCCGGTCGTGATCGGTGCTGGCCCATGTGGACTCTTCGCAGCACTCATCCTCGCAGAAGCCGGCTTTCGGCCGATCATCCTCGATCGTGGCAAAGGGGTGAGGGAGCGCACCAAGGACACTTGGGGGCTGTGGCGGCGCGCCGTTCTCAATCCCGAATCCAACGTGCAGTTCGGCGAAGGCGGTGCTGGTACATTCTCCGACGGCAAACTCTACAGCCAGATCAAGGATCCGCGTCATCTCGGCCGCAAGGTATTGACCGAGTTCGTCAAGGCCGGTGCGCCGGCGGAAATTCTCGCCGAAGCACATCCTCACATCGGCACGTTTCGCCTCGTGACGATGGTAGAGAGTCTGCGGCAGACAATTGAATCGCTTGGCGGTGAATATCGCTTCCAAAGCCGCGTCGAAGACCTCGACATCGACACGCACAAGGGACAGCGCTGCATGCGCGGCGTGGTTCTGGCGGACGGAACGCGAATCGCGGCCGATCACGTCGTACTGGCACCCGGACATAGCGCGCGCGACACCTTCGCGATGCTCGCAGCACGCGGCGTCGACATCGAGGCGAAAGCATTCTCCATCGGATTTCGCATCGAGCATCCGCAATCGCTGATCGATCGCGCGCGCTTCGGCAAAAGCATCAAGGAACTTGGCGCAGCCGACTACAGGTTGGTGCATCACGCGTCAAACGGCCGGACGGTCTACAGCTTCTGCATGTGTCCCGGCGGGACTGTCGTGGCAGCGACGAGCGAAGAAGGCTGCGTTGCCACCAACGGCATGAGTCAATATTCGCGCAGCGAGCGCAACGCCAATGCCGGCATCGTGGTCGGAATCACGCCGACCGACTATCCCGAGCACGCAATTGCCGGCATCGATCTGCAACGCAGACTGGAAGCTCGCGCATTCGAGGTAGGCGGTCGAACGTACGCCGCACCCGTCCAGCGTGTCGGCGACTTCCTCGCGGCGCGTCCGTCAACGGGACTGGGAAGCGTCACCCCATCCTACCGACCAGGCGTGACTCCGTCCGATCTCTGCGATTGTCTTCCCGATTATGCGATCGCGGCCATCCGCGAGGCGCTTCCCGCATTCGGCCGGCAAATCGCCGGCTTCGACATGCCGGATGCCGTGCTGACCGGCGTCGAAACCCGCACCTCCTCGCCCGTTCGCATCCGACGAAACGACCGATTTGAAAGCGTGAACACGGCCGGCCTTTTTCCAGCGGGTGAAGGTGCCGGCTTCGCCGGCGGTATACTGTCGGCCGGCGTCGACGGCATCAAGGTCGCCGAGGCGGTAGCGCGCAGCATCGTGAACCGCTTCGCACTTGCATGACGCAGCGCGATCAGGCTCTAACGCTGACGCCAGATATCGGGAGTCGGCACTTTTGAAAGCGACACTGACGTTCGCGGCGATCCTGTTCGCCGCGGTATTCCTCACCGGTTGTAACGAAAAGAAGAGCGACATGCATTATGACTTGACGGCGGAGTCGAATAGCAAATTCCTGACGGACAATGCGCGCGCGCCAGGCGTTGTGACGACAGCGAGCGGTCTTCAGTACAAGATCATCGCGACCGGCCACGGCAAGCAGATCAGCAGTCCCGCCGATATGGTGACCGTGACCTACAAGGGTTGGACGATCGACGGCCACGTCTTCGACCAGACGCCCGCGGGCCAGACCGCCAGCTTTCCAGCCGGACGGCTCATCCCCGGCTGGGTCGAGGCGCTCAAGTTGATGCACGAAGGCGATGAATGGCAGCTCGTCATTCCCGCCGAGCTCGGCTATGGCGCGCAAGGCGCTGGCGGCGATATCGGTCCCAACCAGACGCTCGTCTTCGACATGAAGCTCGTCTCGGTCGGGCCACCGCGCTGAGATGCGCAACGCAGTCGACATCGGCGGCGTGCACATCCCCGGCCGCGTTCTGATCGCACCGATGACGGGCGTGTCGGATCTGCCGTTTCGGCGGGCGGCATCGCGTCTCGGTGCCGTCTACGTCGCAACCGAGATGGTCGCCTGCGAACTCTTCGCGCGCGGACGGCCGGATGTCGTGCGACGCGCAGCCGTCGGCGACGGCTTGCCGCTGACGGTCATTCAGCTGGTGGGTCGCGATGCGCGATGGCTGGCCAAAGGTGCCGCGATGGCGGAAGCCGCCGGCGCCGACATCATCGACATCAATATGGGATGCCCCGCCAAGGAAGTGACGGGCGCCTTGTCAGGTTCGGCGCTGATGCGTGACCTCGACGAAGCCGAACGCCTGATCGCGGCCACAGTCGACGCGACGAAGCGACCGGTGACGTTGAAGATGCGCCTCGGTTGGGATGAGCGTTCCCGGAACGCTCCCCAACTCGCTGCGCGCGCCGAACGCGCCGGCGTGCGAGCGATCACCGTGCACGGCCGAACGCGGTGCCAGTTTTACGCAGGACAGGCCGACTGGCGCGCCGTGGCGGAGGTGAAGTCAGCAACCAAGCTACCAGTGATCGTCAACGGCGACATCGTGGATGCGGAAACCGCGCGCCTCGCGCTGGCACAGTCGGGCGCGGACGCGGTGATGCTGGGGCGCGGCAGCTATGGCAGACCCTGGATCGCTGCTGCGATCGATCGTGCCTTGGCGCAGGGCGAACCCGTCGACGAGCCCGATCTCACCGCGCACGCGCTCATCGCGCTCGAACATTTTCGCGACAGTTTGCGCTTCTACGGCGACGAGCATGGCGTGAAGATTTTCCGAAAGCATCTCGGCTGGTACATCGAAAGAGCACCGCAACCGAACGCGCCGCTCGCGCGACGCGAGGCAAAGGCGCGCCTATGCCGGCTCACCTCGCCGCGCGAAATCGAACAAGCATTGAGCGCTCTGTGGTCGGACGAGCCGCTCGCACTTGCCGCCTGACGTGGCAGCGTACGTCTATGTGCTGCTCAGCCGCGGCAAGCCGCGACGGACGTATGTCGGCTGGACGCTCGATCTGGAGCGGCGCGTAGCGCAGCACAATGACGGTACGGGCGCACGCACGACGCGCGGCGGAACGTGGCAGTTGATCTATGCCGAGCGCTATAGAACCCGCAACGCCGCCATGCGCCGAGAGGTGTTCCTGAAGCGCGATCGAGACTTTCGCAAGTGTTTGCGCGAGCGCTAGCCGCGACCGACGAACGGCATCTTGGTTGCCATCACGGTCAGCGAGAGAACATTGGCATCGAGCGGCAGGCTCACCATATAGAGAACCGCACTCGCCACGGCATCGACAGCCATGGTCGGCTCCTGTGTCAGCGTGCCGTTCGGCTGCGGCACGCCGTTCTTCATGCGCGCGGTCATTGGCGTTTCGGCATTGCCGATGTCGATCTGCCCGCAAGCGATGTCGAAGGCGCGCCCGTCGAGCGCGGTCGACTTCGTCAGGCCGGTGATGGCGTGCTTGCTCGCAGTGTAAGGTGCTGAGTTCGGACGCGGCGCATGTGCCGAGATCGAGCCGTTGTTGATGATGCGCCCGCCGCGCGGCGTTTGCGCCTTCATCGCGCGCAGGGCTGCCTGCGTGCAGAGAAACGCGCCGGTGAGATTCGTGTCGACCACCGCCTGCCACTGGGCGAGGGACAGCTCTTCCATCGCGACGGCAGGCGCGCCGGTACCGGCATTGTTGAACAGGACGTCGAGCCGTCCGAACTTCTCAATGACTTTTTCGAACAACGCCGCCACGGACGTCGCGTCGGCGACATTCGTCGGGACGACCAGGGTCGTTTGTCCAACAGCGAGTGACGCCGTCTGTTCGAGCGCTTCGGCGCGGCGCCCAGCCAGCGCAACGGCATATCCGTCGCGCACGAGTGCCAGCGCAACGGCGCGGCCGATACCGCTACCGGCTCCTGTGACGATCGCGACTTTCTGCATTGTTCAGCCCTTCTCTCCCAGCCAGCATTGCCGACAATTGACGGCTACTCCGACGCTTCCAGCGCCGCGTCGCGTGCATCCAGTTTGGCGCGCACGCCGGCGTGGCGGTCGGCATCGAGCTTCCAACCGACCACGCAGAGCCCGCCCAGCATTACGAAGACCATCGGGCCGGAAAGAAATACCCATTGCAGACCGCTGAGTGCCGCGCCGGAATTGTGCGCACCTTCCGTGGCATTGTAGCCGACGCGCGAAAGCAGAAAGAAAGTCACGCTGATCGCCGCCGCTGCCGCGATCTTCGAAGCGAACGCCAATACCGCATACAAGAGGCTGATGCGCTCTTTGCCTTGGTGCAGGCGGATCTCGTCGCCGACATCGGCCATCATCGCATTGATCATGAGTCCGAAGCCCGCCGCCATGAAGCCGCACCACAGCATGACCGGTAGTGCTGCGAAAACATTGCCCACCGGAATGAGAAAGACCGCAAACAGGCCAACCGAAAACGCGCTCGTTGTGGCGATCAAGGTCTGGTGCTTGCCGAAGCGCATCGCGGCGCGCGCCGTCAGCGGCGCACCGACGACACCTGAGAGAATATAGACAAGGAGCAGAACCGTGGCCGCTTGCGTGCTGAAGCCGCGCACGTCCTTGAAATAGAAAAGATACATCGCGCTCATCCAGCCCGGGCCGAGTGTCAGCGCCATCTGGCAGAGAAAAAGGCGAATGACTTCGGGCTTGCGGATGATGTCCCAATAGTCGGCGAAGGCGAATTGGCGATGGATGTCCTTGCTCAAGCGTTCCGGCGTGCGCCAGACTGTGAGACCGACACTGAGCGGCGCGACCACGATCACGAACCAGCCCATGGCCTGGACGCCCTGCGCGTTGTTGAGGCCGATGGCCGGCGCGACGATTGGAATCAAGAGGGTGATGACCGCAGCGGCGACGCCTACGGCCGTCAGGATGCCGAACACCCGCGAACGTTCGTGGTACTGCGGCGCCAAAGTCGCGCCCCACGCCCACTGCGAGAGTGTGAGGATCGAGTTTCCAAGATAGAGTCCAAAGAGCCAGACGAGCAGATAGCCAGTGCCGATGCCCTCCGGCGCCATGAACAACATATAGACGGCAAGCATCAACACGGGCACCCCGGCCGCCAACCAGGCGCGATAGCGTCCGAATGGCGTTCGTGTGCGATCCATCATGTGGCCGAGGATGGGATCGACAAAGAGATCGACAATGCGAACGGTCGCCCAGGTTCCGCTGATGGCCGTTAGAGCTACACCCAGATGGCCCGCGAGATAGGGCGGCAGGTAGACGAAAAGTGCCACGCCGAGCGCCGAAACCGGAAAGGTGGCGACGGAGAATGTGACCAGCGAAATGAGCGACGGCTTTGGCGCGACAGGCACTACATTGCTCATCCAATCCTCATTTCACGCGGTGCGCGAGGCGCGCCACCAATTCCTTGGCAAACTCAGACAGCGTGTCGTCCCGCGCGCCCATGACGACAATTCTGTCTCCCGCCTTGGCAATCTCGATCAGTTCGTTGCCGCACTGCGCACGATTGGGATAGATGTGGGCATTGCGTCCGCGCGCGGCAACGGCCTTGATGATATCGATGCTGGAAACGCTGCGGTCGGTCGTACCGCCGAAATAGACCGGCTCGGGCATGATCAACACATCCTCGCTTCGCAGACTTTCCGCAAAACCTGCAATCAGCTGATCCTTCATCAGACGCAATGGTCTGAAGCCATGCGGCTGGAACATGACAAGCAGCCGGCCTGGGAAGTCGTGCAAAGTAGCGAGCGTGGCGGCGATCTTGTCCGGATTATGCGCGAAATCATCGATCACCGTCACGCCGCCCGCGGTCCCGACCACTTCGAGCCGTCGGCGCACGCCGGCGAACTGGCTAAGCGCTTCGCCGGCCTTGGCGAGCGACACGCCCGCGGCGCGCGCCGCAGCAATGGCGGCAAGTGCGTTTGCAACATTGTGGCGACCTGGAACCTTCAATCGTACCGTGACCGATGCCGGCGCGTTGCGCTCGCCGACCTCGAAGCTGATCCCGTCGGGTAACGGGACGATCGCGCCGGCGACGAAGTCGGCCTTCGTGTTGCCGAGGCTATAGGTTAGAATTTGCGTCGCTGGTCGCCCGGATGCGAGCGCCATCGTCTCCGCATTGTCGAAGTTGAGTACGGCGAGATCCGCCTTGGCCACGAAGGCACGAAACAGCGCGCGCAACTCGTCCATCGGCTTGTGGTCGAGCGCGATGTTGTTCAACACGGCCACGCGCGGACTGAAGTGCGCGATCGAGCCGTCGCTTTCATCGACTTCGCTGATGAAGATGTCGCTCTTGCCGACGAGAGCACTGGCGAACGGGACGTTTTGTGTGACAAAATTCTTCATCACCGCACCGTTCATCACGCTGGGGTCGCGACGCGCGGCGTGCAGGATCCAGCCGATCATGGCGGTGGTCGTGGATTTGCCGCTCGTTCCCGCAACGCCGATCGCATTCGGCGCGGCGTTGAAGAGTTCGGCGAGAAGCTCGGCGCGCGGAATTAGTCTAGCTCCGATGCGGCGCGCTGCTTGAACGTCCGGGATCGTCTCCTCCACGGCAGCCGACGTCACCACGACCATGTCGGGGTCCGTTACGCCAGACCCGTCTTGCGCAAAGAGCGCGATGCCGTTGGCGCGGAGAAATTCGAATTTCTCCGTCAGCCGGCCCTGGTCCAGGGCCCGATCCGAGCCCGACACGCGTATTCCGCGCGCGCGAAGTATCAGCGCCAAAGGCAGCATGCCGCTGCCGCCGACGCCGCAAAAGAAATAAGGTCTGTCTGAAGGCATGGCCGGAAGCTATAAGCCGCAGGGCAGTGTGACAAGCGACGGGGCACGCAATGAAAATCGGTGTTGTTGCGCCCGCTTCGCGTCTTGAACCGGAGACCGCAGAACGCGTCAGCGCACTTGCCGCTGAGCGCTTCGGCGAGCGCCTCGCAATCCAATTCCATCCGCAATGCTTCGAGAGCGAGGGCCATTTTGCCGGCAGCGACAGCGCAAGGACAAAGGCCTTTCTCGAGTTCGCCAACGATGAAGGTCTTTCGGCCGTATGGTTTGCGCGCGGCGGCTATGGTTCTGGACGCATCGCACAGGCGGTGCTCGACGGCCTGAAGCAAGCAGCGTGGCGAAAGCTCTATCTCGGCTACAGCGATGGTGCGTTTCTTCTGGGTGGCCTCCATCGTCACGGCTTTCATGCCGTGCACGGGCCGATTCCGCACGACATCCGCAGAGATGGCGGAGACGCCGCCATTGCACGTGCCCTGTCGTTCCTGCTCGATCGCGCGTCCGAATCACTCGAGCCTTCGATCGACGGCACCAAACCAACCGCTGCCTTCAACATTACCATTCTGAGCCACTTGATCGGCAGCGGACTCATGCCCGAACTCTCTGGCCATGTGCTCATGCTCGAGGAAGTGTCGGAGCATCTCTACGCCATCGACCGCTCGCTATGTCACATTGTGACTACGGAGAGCGTGAAGCGCGCGGCGGGAATTCGCCTCGGCCGCTGCAGCGACGTGCCGCCGAACGATCCCGAGTTCGGCCAGACGCCGGAGGAGATCGTGCGCCACTGGTGCCGTGTTGCCGGGATACCTTTTCTCGGCCCGGCCGATATCGGACATGACGTGGACAACAAGATCGTACCGTTCGGCTTTCTCAAGGATTTGCCATGATCGCCACCGTGCTGATCCAGAATGCGCTGATCGTCGCGGTGTGTTTCGCCGCCCTTTGGCTTGTTGCGCTCAAGCTTCGCGATGTGAGCTTCATCGACTCCTGGTGGGCACTTGGCATGGTTGTGCTGGCTTGGGCCAGCTTCTTCGGCACCGGTGCGCCAAGCTTGCGCAAACTCGTACTCGTCGGGTTGTGTTCGCTCTGGGGTTTGCGGCTGGGACTTTATCTTTTGTGGCGCTGGCGCAGGAATGGACCCGACCCGCGCTATCAAAGCATGCTCGCCCGCGCCGAGCGCGATCGCGGCATGAGTTTCGCGCGCGGTGCGTTGCAGCTCGTCTTCGCGCTGCAAGCGCCGTTGCAGTTCATCGTGGCACTACCGGTTCAGCTCGGCCAATTCGGCGACGGCGACATCGGCCTGCTCGGCTATGCCGGTGCGTCGCTCGCCGTCATCGGCATCCTGTTCGAAACCATCGGCGACGCGCAGCTCGTGCGCTTCAAGAAGGACGCGGCCAATCGCGAAAAAGTTCTCGACAGCGGCCTGTGGCGCTTCACCCGCCATCCCAATTATTTCGGCGACGCCTGTGTTTGGTGGGGGCTCTACCTGCTAGCAGCTGAGTCCACGATCGGCATCTGGGCCCTTCCCGGCCCGGTATTGCTGACCGTGTTGCTGACGCGCTGGAGCGGCATGCCGACGGTCGAAGGTCGCATGCGTCGCAGAAAGAAGGGCTACGACGCCTATGTCCGTCGTACACCGGCTTTCGTGCCGTGGTGGCCTAAGCGAAGTTAGCGCGTCCGGTTACGGCGGCCAGGTCGTTCCGTGTTCGCCGCCGGCGACCGACAGCGCAAAGTAGAGGGTGGCAGCGACGGCGAGCGCCAAGAGAAACCAGAGTAACAGTTTTCGATTCATCGGCCTGACTTCGCTTCCATCACAATCGTGGCCTGCGGAGATTTGTCCAATCGAGGATAGCCGCGCAACTTCCCAGTTCGAAATTCGTTGTCCGGGCTTCCGCCGCGCGAACCACGGCATTTGTAATGCGTTCAAAGCGGCGGATTGGTCCTGTGCCGCGGCATTTTACTTCGCAGTCAAAGGTTTATGGATTGTGCGCGATTTGCGGCCTGTCTTGCCATCGAGACTTCTGCGCCGACGATGGGAGTTCTATACTGCGAGCGGGTGTTGAGGGGGATCGCTATGCGGCACCGTATCGTTTCCATCCTTGCGGGCATCAGTTTTTTCGCGCTGACGACGGCAGCGGTTGCCGATCCGCCGACAGGTCATTGGGTCGGCGACCATGGCAGCTTGGACATCATGATCTCGCCCGACGGCTCATATGTCATTCCAGGCAACACTGTCGGCCAGTGGCATTGGCAGCAGACCGGCGCAACCGGCGGTGTCCTGACACTTGACTACGATACGCCCACCGTGAACGGGCCTATTCGCAATCACATGTATTTCGCCTTCGAGTTTTCCGATGCGAACACCGCGACGCTGAAAGCTCCAGGCGTCGATACGTCTGACACCATTCGCCGGCAACCTTAAACTCTGTCCGCGAACATTTTTGACCACTTTGCCTGCTGGGGTCGAAAAAGGAGGAAGCGCAATGACGACACGCAAATTCGACGAGCCGATTTCGCGACGAACCGCCGCCAAGAACACGCTGAAGATCATGCTGGCCGCGGGCGCTTCGGTGCTCGGCCTTATGTCCACGACGCAGTCCGCGCGTGCCGGATATGGCGAGTGCAGCGTCTCGGGCTGCAATTGCAAAAACTATATGGGCAACGACAACACCTGCAGCAATTGCGGACACAGCTTCCAACTGCACTGGTAGTTGAAGCCGGACGAAGTCGCCGAACTAGACGACGCCGTTGCGGATGAAGGCGCGATCCGCCCAGACCGAATGCGTGCCGCTGCACAGCTTGTGCGGCAAGGCAATCCGGCAGACAGGGCCGTCCTCGATCCGCTTCGCGTCGATGAGGATGCATTCCGATGTGGCGGTGTTCTCGTCGGTGACGAAGCTCACCAGGTAACCGTCATCCTCGTCCGTCGCGCCAAGCCGCGGCGCGAAAGGCGCCTCGCTGCCGTAGCGGCCGGAGCCGAGCTCGTAGCTCCAGCTCTCGCCGGTCACAAGATCATGCTTCACAAAACCACGGAACAGGAACCAGCCCGGCACGGCGAGCGTCGAATAAGCGAAGCGATAGGGTCGCCCGGCGAAGCGCGCATTGATCATGCCGAATTCGAGCACGCGATCGTCGAGGCGTTCCTCGTGCGTCGTGCCGTCTTTGAGATTGAAGCGCCAGCGATGCAGTTTTGAGCGAAAGCTGTATTCGTCGAGATAGCCCATCATGTGCTCGTAGCCAGGCGGCGCATCCTGCTTCGGTCCCGGAGTCGGAACCTCCTGGAAGTAGCCGTCGAGCACAATCTCGTCGCCCTCCTCATAGGCGTTGAGCCAATGCAGCACATAGGTCGGCGCGGCTTCGAACCAACGCACGTCCTTCGTCGCTCCATGTCGCGGCACGATGGCAAAGCGCGACGGCAGGCCCATGTGCTCGCGCACCGCATGCACATTCTTCTTCAGAAGCTCCGCATCCCAAAATACCGGCAGGTCGTTCAGGATCGAATAGTGCTCGGTGAACGCCATGTCGTGCGGCAGGCGCGGACCGGCCAGCGGAATCGGAATGTAGTTCGTGAGGCGGTTGTTTCGGTCCACCACTCCGTAGTGCAAATACGGCGCGTGTTTGGAATAGTTGAAGAACAGCAATTCACCCGTGCGCTCGTCGACTTTGGCGTGCGCCGAAATCCCGTCAAGCGGTACCCAGGGCTCGACGCCCGACTGCTCCAGTGATTCTGGATCCAGCCGGTAACCTTCGCCACACTGATAGAACGTCGACAGCGCCTGGCCGGCGTGCACCACGATGTCGGTGCTCGACGCATCCTTGAGATAGCCGTGCGCGCCGAAGCCAGGTCGCTTGGCGAGATGGACGGGATCGGCAAGTCCGCCCCACAGTGAACCGCCTGCTTCCTGCTCGGCCGCAAAGCAACGCGTGCGCACAAAGCGGTTGCGGTAGGAGGCACGGCCGCCGCGAAAATCGATCTGGTGGATCATCCCGTCGCCGTCGAAGGGATGGAAGCGACCGAGTGGCTGGTGGACCTGGTTCTCGGTATTGCGCAGGTAGACGCCATCGATGTCGACGGGAATCACCCCGGCAATCACGTCGAGATTTGACGCGTTTACCTCCTCATGCAGCGGCGTCCACGCGCCGTTGAGATAGGGATGGTTGCTCGGCTTGAGCGAGGTGACGATCGGCGGAAGTCGTTCGACTTTCATTTGCGACTCCTAATGTCGGAAGGTCAGAAACTCAATCGACGCTCCGTCATCCTTCGACAAGTTCACGAGGAGAGACTTAAGACCCTCACCCTGAGCTTGTCGAAGGGCGAGGGCCGACGGGAAGTCGCTCGAGTTCGAAATGATCGCTCCCTCAATTCCCAGACACTGAATCGACCTGGCCGAACAGTTCTTCGAGCTTGGAAAGCATCTTCGACGGCAGCGGACCGCGATTGAGCGACGCGATATTCTCTTTCAGATGCTCGATGTTGCCCGTGCCGGTGAGGACGACATGGATGCCCGGCTCATGGCGGCAGAAGCGATAGGCGGCGTCGACGATGCCGCCAGTATCCTCCTTCAAAAAACCAAGCGGATCGTTGGCGTGGAGCTTGCTGCGGTCGAGCTGGCCGGCCTTGTCGATCACGTCGAGCGCTTCGTTGAGACCTTCGGGATTGCTGAGCGCTCGGCGCACCGCGAACATATCCTGCACGCCGACATTATGCGCCTGGGAAAGGCGCAGCACGTTGCGCCGTGCCGAGGGGTTGAGAAGATTGAAGCCGACCATGACGACATCCCAAACACCTGTCGGGATCGCCGCGGACAGCATTTTGTGACTGGTGTCGGCGCCGAAATGTTCGGTGATGCCCAGGAAGAGGATCTTGCCCTGCTCGCGCGCCTTGATCAGCGCCGGTACGATCTCGGACGCGACATAGTCGAGTTGGGACGCGACGATGCCGTGCAAATTATAGAGATCGACATAATCGGTGCCGAGACGCGCGAGACTTTTGTCGAGATGCTCGAGGACCTGCGCCCCGCTGAAGGATTTCGAATTCTGTTCTGCCCAGGAGATGATGCCGGTCTTGGTTGAGAGGATAACCTTCTCGCGCCGGCCCTTGATCGCGGCACCGACGATCTTCTCTGTGCCATAGGCGGCGGCCGTGTCGACGAAGTTGATGCCGAGGTCGAGTGCCGCGCTGACGACGGCGATGCTTTGTTCCTCGCTCTTGCCATAGGTCTGTCCGAGGCGGCTGTGACCGCCGCAACCAAGCCCTGCAACGCTGACATTGAGACCGGTGCGGCCGAGGATTTTGTATTGCATGATCGCTGGCTCCCGGATGGGAGCTTAGCGCAACCGGTGCAACCGCCAAATGGTGGGCGATCAGCCCGCGCCGCAGCCCGCCATGCAGGTGCCATCGACCGTCATGCAGGTGCAGGCGCCGAATTCCCGCCGGAGCTGCTCAAGATAAAGATCGAGCGCGGTGCGCACCATCTGGTGGCGTGTGACGCCCTTTTTCACGGCCGCGATGCCGAGCTTTTCGAATTCCGACGCTGACAGCGTCACCATCATGCGGTGTGATTTGGCGCCGTCCGGCGAAAGTGGCGTCTCGCTCGGTCGCCCGGGCTGTCCCCCGCTGATGAGTGGCACGGCGGAGCCGTTCGCCCCAATGAACGATGGCTTGCCGGCGACGGCCGACGGCGCCGCGTCGCCTTTGCGGGCCAACAAGTTCGATGTTATCGGCGTGAAGCGTATCTGGCTCACCTTGTACCTCGACTCCTATTGGCGATCCTGGGCGCGGCGGCCGAAGGGATGCGATCTGCGTTCCGCGCCACCGAACGTCGCAAAGCCGCTGCGGCGCTCGGCGAGCACGCGCCGGTTCGCGACTGGCGCCGGTTCCGGCGACGGCTCCGGTATCGGGTCGGACTCGGTTTCGGTTGTCGTCGCGTCGACAGTGGCGGGAATTTCCTCGGTCAACGAGGTCAGGGCTTCGATCGAAAAGCGGTTGGGTCGGACTTCCGGAATGAGCTTGGCGTCGTGCGTCAGTCGCGACAAGCGATCTTGGAT
>Ga0207693_10001319_pt1 | contig 21986 bp, 16 predicted proteins | sample LARL81metaG_FD_184347 | JGI IMG/M metagenome (GOLD analysis project Ga0207693, IMG submission 184347) | Corn, switchgrass and miscanthus rhizosphere microbial communities from Kellogg Biological Station, Michigan, USA - LAR L8-1 metaG... | ecosystem: Host-associated > Plants > Roots >... | reverse complement strand
CCACGGATAGTTTTGTTCCGCCCCTGCGGATTTTTCGGTGCAGACGATAGCGGCGAAAACTCCCAGGATGAATAGCAAAAGCCTCATGCGCGGCTCCTAGGTCACTCCTGCTGAAAACCCCAGCGCCCATACTTTATTTCCAGCACCTTGGGCGATGAAGCACAGCGGATTGCGGCGAACATCACGAAGCTGCCGGAGTTAAACGCACGTCGCTCTGGTCTATTCAGAAAAAGGATGAGCTTGGGCGGCGAATCGGCGGCGAAGTTTGCGCAAGAAAAAAGCCCCGGCATTCCTGCCGAGGCTTAGTCGGAAGAAGGTCTGAGGTTGCCTTCTGCGATGAAGGCAATCCTGGGCGCGTTCTAGCAAATGTCTGTGGCAGATTAAACATGAATAAATTTCACTCCTATAGAAATTTTTTCAACGGGCCGCACTGTGCGCGCCCCGAACAAATTTATTTTTAACGTTGCCGCAAATTCCATTGGTCAGCGCCACGACCAACAGTTAGCTATTTGAGAAGTTTTCTTTATCTTTGATGCGGCAGAAATGAGGATCAAACACCATGCGTGAGTCGGACACCGCACTTCATGATGACGAAGCCCTCAACTTTGAACTTCCGGACGCTGCCTTAGAGCTAGCGGGGAGCAAGGGTTGCGAGGGACCCGCCTGTTCCTTTACGATTTCATTTTGCTCAGGAATAGACACCTGCCCTTCCGCGATCCCACGTTGATTGTGATGAAAGAGGGGCCGGCAAATAATCGGCTCCTCTTTCATTTTGCGGCAAGCGACTGCCGGCCGCGCGCTATCGTTCAAGCAGCGAAATACCGGAGCACGTTGTCGGCAAGCGATAAATGGTCTTTGGAATAGGTCTTTGCTTGCGCTGCGGAGCGGTCCTCGGTGCAGGCTCGGCGAATTGCCGGCGCCGGCGGGTTCGGCGAGGGCGCGAGTTGGTTCAGCGGGTTTTGCAACGAGACGAAGCGCTAACGTGACGGGCGCATGGTGAGGCCCCTGGTTGACATCGCAAGAAGCTGTGAGCCATTCGACTATTTCGAGGCTCGCCGGTTCGAAGTCGCGTGAGATCAAAATTTGTAGCGGTGCCCGGCCTTTCCCTTTAGGCTCGCGCGACAATCTCTCATGCTCGAATATACGCATTCGGGTGGTGCAGTTGCTTCTGCACGTTTCGCACAGTACCTGTCAGCAGGACTTGCAGCGCTCTCGACTGATCCCGGCGCAACTTTACCCTTGGGCGGCTTTACCTCTTTGCCCGTCTTCAAGTTGGTGTATTTGCCGTAGATCCAATCGCAGCAGGGATCGCCAGCATAGCCGGTCGCGCACTTCATGCACTTCGTCAGTCATTGATCTTTCCCCTCATCGAGCAATTCGACACTAAAATTCTAGCGATCTTTTCCCCTTGGAATGCGTAGTTTTGCTTGCAATTTATTCGCCGGTGACTGAGCTGAGTTCACGATCGGTGCGGCACAATGCCCGCCCGTATTTTGAATTTGAAGTCGTCCGACAACGGCACGAGCGGTCCAGCTTCATCGGCCGGCTCACCGCAGCGGCATTCTCACGTGGCCGTAGGTGTAACCCGGAACGTAAGGCGGCACCGCAAAGAAGTCGTATAAGCCGCGATATGGATCGGAATAATCGTAGTACGGGTCGGACAAACGATAGTACGGGTTCGCTGCGGTGCGACTCGACGTTGTCTCGTTAATGCCGGGATGAATTGGATTGCCATGCGGCGCGGCCACTCCTCGCGTTTTTGCCGTCGCGAGCGAAGTTCCGCCAAGCAACAAGGCCGCGGCGACCACGATCCGCGCTAGTTTTGTCATGCTGTTTCTCCGGGCCAATTGCGGTCCCGAGAAATAACATACGCCCGGCCACGACTGTTTCCCAGACTAGGCTTACCGGCTCGCCAAGTTTTTTTGTCGAGGAAGTTAGCCCACGCGCGGCGGCGGAGAATGGGGACCGTTGACGTTCAGCGGCTCAGCCCCGTCCCGGCCGCAGTTCCCTGGGCGGGCGGCCGTGCAGTTGAATGACGCTGTGCTTTCTTCGCGGGCGGTAAAGGAACTTGAGCAGGTGCGTCTTCCGCACTGACGCTCTCCGGCGGGGGTGGCTTATAGGTATTATTTTGGATGCACGTATCGCCGCCGCCGCTGAGACTGCCTGTACACTGTTCAAGACTGTCGAATCCGCAATTGAGGATTTCATCGCCCAAATCCACCATCGAACACCAAGGATAATTTTGGGCTTCGGTGGCAGAGAGAGAGACGACCGCCGCAGTGATAAAGCTGAGCGCAAAAAGTGGAAGCTTCATTTGTTCCCCCGTGTCGACGATTGTGGCTGATAGTCCCTGATTGTGGCTGTAGATGGACCGCAACAGCGGGCGTCGGGTGCGCAATGCATTGAAATTGGTGCGATATTTTACTGAAGCCCTGTAGCGCGAACTTCAGTTTCGACGGGCACGCGTTTGAGTGTCCGGCCAGCGAGGCGGCAAGCACCATGCGCGGATCGCGTCGTCGTTGGCGATCCAAACCGGCACTTCAACTGACAAAGAACGCGCGCACTTCGCCGGACACGAGAAAGCCGGTGCGTTAGCCATACTGTGAGTTCTACGGGGAAACGGCCACCCTAGGCGGCGCGGCGCCGCTTTGTAAATATTGGACGCTCGAATCTGACTTTTTGGACGGTTTCGACGCCGGCGCCGTCGTGCCGCTGGGCTCGCAACAACCCCTCCCAGCGATGTGCCAAGCGCAGCCAAAACTCTCGATCGTTTTTGTCATGCGCGTCCGCGGCGAGTTTTCTGCACTGCTGGACTTGGTCCTGGAAGAAATCGGATGTTTCGATCATGCGATCACCACAACAAAAGCCCCGCTCACCGGGGCTTCGATAGACCAAAAACGCAACAAGTCGGTATTTGTTCCGAAAGATCAGAGGCCGAGAGGCCGCCCCATCGAGCGCCTCGCAGCATCCGAATTCGTTGGGCTTGAGGCTTACCGGCGATTGCACGGCCGAGAATATTCAATCGGCTGTGGGATTGGCCGATAGGCGTGTTTACCTTCGATTAAACCATGTAAGCCCATGGTCCGGCGCATGGAAGCCGACGCTCCGCACCCGCACTGCCCGTTCTGCGGCTTGCAGATGCAGTTCAGGCGCACAGCTTCAAAGGACAATCTCGGTTCCGTCTTCCCAGCTTCGACTGTAACTGGTGCGGCGTTGTCCTCAACGTGTCGCCGCGCGCCGAGGTTTTGGAACTCGCCTCGCCGGCGCTCGCACCGGTTTAACAGTCCTGCGTTCGTTGGCGGATTTATCGGCGGCGACACCGAGGTTGCAGTAGCGGCATTTCCAGGCCTCTATTGGCACAACGAATATCGCTTCGCCGCTTACGGAGCAGCCGACCTTCAGTTTTTCGTCAACGGCGTACCGTTCATTGGTGTCGTCAACCACGAATCAAAAAACGTGTAGACGATCACGACGTCTTTGGTTTGGAAGTTTCACCGACAACAACTTACCGTGCAGACGATTACGACCTCAGTGATCTGGAAGTTCCACTGACAATCGAGGCAGCTTCGTAGGATGGGCAAAGGCGCGGAGCGTCGTGCCCACGCTAAAAGTAGGTTGATGCGCTCCACGCGTGGGCTTCGCTTCGCTCAGCCCACCCTACAAATAACTCAATACGGTTGATACCGCCGCTGCGGATGGGGGCCGGGCGGCGGCACGAATTGTGTGTTCCGGTAACAAAAGCTGCCCAAGCCGCTGGCCGTCGCCATGCACTGCTCGTAGCTGACAAAACCACAATTCGTCCCTCCGCCGGCAGCGCCCCCGCTATACATTGCGCACCACGGATAGTTCTGCGCGTGGCCTGGAGTGGCGAGCGTCACTGCAGCGGCTAAAAGGGCAAGTATCGACAGCGATAACTTCATGAGCGCTCCTCCTTTTTTAAAACGCCCGCGTTCCGCATTTTTTCGGCAAGACGGGCACCGCATACCTTGATCTCAATCAAATTGCCCGCTCACGCGGCGCACAATTTTAAAATCTAAAAAAGCTGCTGCAATGCAGCGCGAATTTTCGTGAATCGCCCACCGTATCGACGCAAATCAGTCTTGCCGCCGCCACGGAATGCCTCTAGCCTGTGTCCTGGGCAGAGGGTGGTTCGGGTTCAGGGAGGACTGAATCATGGCTCTGCATGCCGAGACGGCGGCACCCCGCTTGGCGACATACAGCAAAAACCATTGCCCCCAATGCGGCGAGTGGCTGCTCGCTCCCGACTGGTCTGAATATTTCAACGACCGCTGCGTACGCCACACCTGGTCTTGCCAAAGCTGCGGTTATGAATTCGAGACCGCAGTATTCTTCGCGCCCCAACAAGCCGCAGCTTAGTCTCCGGGGCGCGGCGGATAAGCGTGCCGCGCGCCTTTGAAATCGGTGATCTGACTTCCGTCGGCGCTCAGATAAGTGGGCCCGATCGGTGATTTGCCGTGCCCGCCCGGAATGTCGAGCACGTATTGCGGCTGGCATAGCCCTGAATAGCGGCCGCGCAGCGCGCGCATCAAAACCTGGCCTTCAATGATCGACGTGCGAAGATGCGCCGTGCCCGGTGCGAGATCGGCATGGTGCAGGTAGTAGGGTTTGATGCGGCATTCGACCAGTGCGCGCATCAGGGCGCTGAGCGTTTCCACATCATCGTTGACGCCGCGGAGCAGCACCGACTGGGATAACATCGGAATGCCGGCATCGATCACGCCCGCGCACGCGGCACGCGCTTCGTCGGTAAGTTCGCGCGGGTGATTGGCATGCAACACCATGTAGGTCGCCTTGCCGGTGCGCAGTGCCCGCAAGAGCGCGGGCGTAACGCGTTCCGGCGCCACGACTGGAATGCGGGTGTGCAGGCGGATGACTTTCACATGGTCGATCGCCGCAAGCCGCATCACCAGGTCTTTCAAACGGCGCGGCGGCAGCACGAGCGGATCGCCGCCGGTCAGGATCACTTCCCAAATCTGCGGCGTGCGGGCGATGTAGTCGAGCGCGGCGGTCAGCGCCGCGCCGGAGAGCGCTCCGCGTCCTGGCCCGACCATTTCGCGTCGGAAGCAGAAACGGCAGTAGACCGCGCAGGCATTGACGACTTTCAGCAGCACGCGATCCGGATAACGGTGCACCAGGCCCGGGACCGGACTGTGCACCGCGTCGCCGATCGGATCGGCGCTTTCTTCTGCATGAGTTTCCAGCTCGCGCTCATCGGGAACAAATTGCAGCGCAATTGGATCGTGCGGGTCAGCGGCGTCGATCCGATCGACGACCGCCGGCGTGATCGCCACCGCATAGCGTGACGCGATATTTTTTAGCGCTGTCAGCCGTTCCGGTTTTATCAGCTGCGCCTCGACCAGCGCAGACGCGCTGCGCAGTGCTTTACTTCCTGCCGGCATGGCCGACCTCGTTCCTTATTGCCGCGCGAAAAAGACCTGCCGCGGCGTTAGCAATGCCCGTTTATTGCGACGGATCGTCGAGCGGTGTCCAGAGCACCTGGTCGATCCGCGAGGCGCCGGTCGCCAGCATGACCAGCCGGTCAAGCCCGAGCGCCACACCGCAGGCCTGCGGCATCTGGGCAAGCGCGGCGAGAAAGTCTTCATCGATCGGGTAACGCTCGCCGTAGCGGCGCTCCTTCTCCGCCATTTCCCGCTCAAGCTGACGGCGCTGCTCGACCGGGTCGGTCAGTTCGCCGAATCCGTTGGCGAGTTCCACGCCGCAGACATAAATCTCGAAGCGCTCCGCCACGCGAGGATCGCGCGTGCGCTTGGCCAGGGCTGAAAGTACGGCGGGATATTCATCAAGGATCGTGGCGCGGCCGATGCCGAGATTGGGCTCGATCCGCTCGACCAAGACGCGGCTGAATATATCAGCCCAGCGATCGTCCTCGGCGACCCGGACGCCGGCATTCTGCGCTGCGCGCGCGAAGTGATCGCGATCCGCCGTCTCGCCCGCGAGCGTCGCGAGAATGTCGATCCCGGCAAAGCGGGCGAAAGCCTCCGTGACGGTGAGCCGCTCAGGTTCGGCGAATGGATCGGCCGCGCAGCCGCGAAAGCGCAACTGCCGCGTTTGCGCGACATGCGCCGCCTCACGCACGATTGCGATGCAATCGCCGATCAGAGCATCATACGGCTCGCCGGCGCGGTACCATTCGAGCAGCGTGAATTCGGGGTGATGCAGCGTGCCACGCTCGCGGTTGCGAAACGATCTGGCGAACTCGACGATGCGTTGCTCACCGGCCGCCAATAATTTCTTGCAGGAGAATTCCGGAGACGTGCGCAGATAGAACGGCGCCGTCCTGCCGTCGGTCGTTGTGAGCGACGTGGCGAAGGCATGCAGATGGGTCTCGTTACCGGGCGAGATCCGTAAGCTCGCGGTCTCGACTTCGACGAAGTCGCGCGCGGCGAACCAAGCGCGTAAGCCCGCCACAATGCGGCCCCGAGTCAGCAGGACCGGCCGGCGATCGGCGTGAATTTCGCGGGTCCAGAACGGCGACGACGATGGCGGAACGCGTGCCATGGTCCTGTCCAGCATGTTCCTTGTGCGGCGGCAATAAATAACTGGCGTGAAAGCTCAAGATCAGTATGGTGCGCCCGAAATCCAAAAGCCGATCCATAGGCCATTGATATTGAGGAAGCCGTGAAAGTCATCGCCAGTTCATTGCGCAAAGGAAATATCGTCGAAATCGACGGTAAACTCGGGGTCGTTATGGCGGCCGAGAACATCCATCCCGGCAAGGGCACTCCGGTCACCCAGCTCGACGTCCGCCGGATCAGCGACGGGGTCAAGGTCTCGCTGCGCTACAAGACCACCGACCAGGTCGAGCGCGCCTTCGTCGAGGACCGCAAGCACCAATACATGTATCAGGACGGCGACGGCTTCCATTTCATGAATATGGAAAGCTACGACCAGGTCGCCGTGCCGGCCGATATCATCGGCGACCAGTCCGCCTATTTGCAGCCCGAGATGGAGGTGACCATTAGCCTGCATGAGAGCGTGCCGGTCGCCATCGAACTGCCGCCCAAAGCGGTGCTGGAAGTGGTCGAGACCGAGCCCACGGTAAAGGGACAGACCGCCGCGTCGTCCTACAAGCCCGCTTTGCTCTCGAACGGCGTGCGCACCATGGTCCCGCCTTTTGTCACCACGGGGACCAAGATCGTGGTGATGACCGCGGACGGCAGTTATGTCGAGCGGGCTAAAGATTGAGCTTTGTTGGCCGCTCGGCAGCTTTATGAATTTAAGCTGAATATTTATTCATCCTGACAATCTCACACTTCAAATATACTCGAGCACAGCTTGGCATGGCGCGTGTAGCTCGCGATAATTGTCGAGTCTCAATATTGGGATTTGACGCGTGCGCGGGTCGGGCAAGATTTATGAGTTGCTGTGCGCCGCGGTGCTCGCGGGCCCGATCGTGCTCGCGCCGCTCGATGCCGTGCTTGCCGGTTGCAAGCCGGATCATTTTCGCCCGCTCTTCTTCATCAAAAGCATGGGAGCGTGCGCGTTCGACAGCGAGACATTGAGTTTCGCCGGCACGCCTGTTAAGCAAGCGATGTGCTTAATGCGCGGCATGGATTCGTCGCGCAATCTCGAACCGCGTTTGCAGAGCCTGCCGCACGCCTTGGCTGAACGCATTGGACAAACGACTGGACTGCCGTCGCGCACCACGCTGAGCGATTATCTCTCTACGCTCGGGCTCGAGGGGGAGTTCGGCGATTTTCTCTGGCTGCCGGTGTCGCGCGCCCACGACAATGACCTTGCCGCGCCGATGGCGCGCTATTTCGTCATCCATGACACCAGTGGACCGAATTTCGGCCGCCGCTCCTTCCCGGATGACATCGACGGCGACGGCAAGGTCAACGACCTGCGAAACTTCGAATGCCATGACGGCTGGGGCAAAGCTCATGTTGTCATCAGCCGCACCGGCGAACTCTTGTTGGCGCACGATTATTCGATCCCGTGGCGCGAGACCAAGTTTGAGCAGGCGGCGGAATTCGGTGGCGCGCTAAAGGGGCTGTTCCTGCACAACGAAATGATTCAGCCGCGCCGCAGCGCGCCAGGCCGCGGCCGGCGCAATGACGCGCGCTCGCCCGATCCCGCCTTTACAGCCGCGCAATATGACCGGCTTGCGCTCCTCTATGTGATCGCAAGCGTGCGCGCCGAACGCTGGCTCGTCCCCGCATTCCATGCCGCGATCGATGCGCAGATCGCCAATGGTCACGACGATCCGCTCAACTTTAACATCGAGAGTTTTGCCACCAGCCTCGACGGCCTGATGACAAAATTTGGGACTCCCGATCAGGTTCAAGCTGCCCATCACTAGCAGCCGTTACCGACGCCACAAATTCCTGCCACACCCGCATATAAGTGGCGGTAAGATAAATCGTGATGGCGACGACAGCGCTGCCCCGCCCTACCCGGCGAAACTTGCTGGCCGGTCTTGCCGGCGCGGCCGCCGCGTTGTCGCGGCTGCCCGCCGCGCACGCAGAGATCGGCTTCGAGCAATGGGTCGCCGCGTTCCGCAGCAAAGCTGCCGCTCGCGGCATCAGCGAGGAAACCTACACACGGGTGATGGGTGGCGTGCAGCCCGACACGACGGGAGTGAATGCCATCCGCAATCAGCCGGAGTTCAATCAACAGCTCTGGCAATATCTCAACCGCGCCGCTTCGGATTGGAGGATCGAGGCCGGCAAAGTCAAAGCGAAAGAATATGCATCATTGCTTGCACGCATTGAGCGTGATTTCGGCGTCGAGGCTTCCTTCATGCTCGGCGTGTGGGGCATCGAATCCGCGTTCGGCGATCCCCTCGTCGAGAAGAACCATATGCGCCCAGTCATTCCGTCACTGGCGACGCTCGCCTGGGCCGAGCCGCGCCGCCGCGGCTATTGGGAAAGCGAATTAATCAATGCCTTGACCATCATTCAGCGCGGCTGGAGCACGCCAGAAGAAATGGTCGGTTCCTGGGCCGGCGCCATGGGCCATACGCAATGGATGCCGGAGGTCTGGTTGCATCTCGGCGTCGACTATAACGGCGACGGCAAAATCTCACCCTATGGTCCGCCGGACGACGCGCTCGCCACAACCGCGCGCTATTTCGTGGACCGCGGCAATTACCGTCGTGGCGAGCATTGGGGTTACGAAGTACGCATGAAGCGGCCGATCAGCGGTACCGCCTCACGCAGTTACGCCAATTGGCAGGCGCTCGGCGTCGCGCGCGCCGACGGCGAGCCTTTCCCGCAGCCGAGCGCCACCGCGCGTGCTTGGCTGCCAGTTGCGGGCGGCCCTGCCTTCCTTGTCGGCGCAAATTTTTTCGCCGCACGCAGCTACAATCCGGCGCTGAGTTATGCGCTCGGTCTTTGCTATCTCGGCGATCGATGCGTCGGCCGTCCGTCCTTCGTCCAGCAATTTCCTGACAGCGAGCCGCCGCCCGCCCTGGCCGAGGTCCAGGAACTTCAGCGCCGTCTTACCGCGCTCGGCTTCGACACCGGCGGCGCCGATGGCCGGATCGGCAACGCGACGAGCCTTGCCGTGCTCAATTACCAGCGCAAATTCGGCATCGAGCCGGCCGATGGCTATCCCGGCGTGAAGCTCCTCGCCCGTTTGCGTCAAGGGTCATGACCCCGCGATCGAGCGCGTACAACCGCCTTGTGCAATGCTCAGCGATCCGGTTGGATGACGCCGCCAAGCAAGTTCCCAAAGGAATCCCGACATGACGCCGCCTTTTTCTGCGACCGCACGCGCCAAAGCCAACGACGCCGACCCCGCCGTGGCCCGGGTCGAACGTCCGACTCCGGCTGGCGTCAACGCGCCCGGGTTTGGCAGCGATGTGATCGCGGATGCGCTGCGCGCGCTCGATATTCCCTATATCGCGCTCACCCCGGGCGCGAGCTATCGCGGGCTGCACGACAGCATCGTTAATTATCTGGGCAACACCAAGCCGCAGATGCTGCTCTGCCTGCATGAGGAAGCCGCGGTCGCCATCGCGCATGGTTATGCCAAGGTCACGGGTAAGGCCATGGTCACCGCCGTGCATTCGAATGTCGGCCTGATGCATGCGACCATGGCGATGTTCAACGCCTGGTGCGACCGCATGCCGGTCATCGTGCTCGGCGCCACCGGGCCGGTCGACGCGGCCAAGCGCCGGCCGTGGATCGATTGGATCCATACCGCGCGCGATCAGGGCGCATTGGTGCGCGAATACACCAAATGGGACGACCAGCCGTCATCGCCGGGGGCGGCGCGCGAAGCGATTTTGCGCGGCACCTGGATTGCAAACACCGCGCCATGCGGTCCGGTCTACATCAATTTCGACGCTGAACTGCAGGAAGCGAAGGTTGCCGAACCACTGCCGCCGATCGATGTGGCACGCTACATGCCGCAAGTTGCGACAGCGGCGCCCGCCGAATTGATCCGCCAAGCCGCGGATATTCTCAAAGGCGCAAAACAGGTCTTGCTGCTTGCGGGCCGGACGTCGCGCAGCACAGAGGCTTGGAACGCGCGGGTCGCGCTTGCTGAAGCTCTCAATGCGCGCGTGGTCACCGATCTCAAGATCGGCGCGAGCTTTCCGACCGACCATGCTCTTTATGTTGGTTCGCCGCGCGCGATCACGCCGGATAGCGTTGACGGTTTAAAGAACGTCGACGTCGTGCTCAGCCTCGATTGGGTCGACCTTGCCGGCGCGCTCCGCGCTTTCAGCCCGTCGCCGGCGGCAAAAGTGATCCAGATCTCACTGGATCATCGCATTCACAACGGCTGGAGCATGGATTACCAGGGACTGCCGCCGGTGGATCTCTTGTTGTCCGCTGATCCGGATGTCGTCGTGGGCGAACTCGTCAAAGCGATCGGCAAGAGCGCGAAGCCGCACGTTCTGCCGTCGCGGCGGGGGACGTCAAACAAAGAGCCGGCAGGCTTCACGAACGAGCACATTGCCCGCGCCTTGTGCGAAGTGCTCGGCGATCGCGTGGTGACCTATACGCACCTCCCGCTGTCATGGGATGACAGCTGGCTGACGTTCCGCCACCCGCTCGATTACGTCGGCTCGGACGGCGGCGGCGGGGTCGGCGGCGGCCCCGGCATTTCGGTCGGCGCGGCGCTGGCGCTGAAGGGTTCGGGACGCTTGCCAGTCGCGATCTGCGGCGACGGCGATTTTCTGATGGGTGTCACCGCGGTCTGGACTGCCGTGCATTATAAAATTCCGCTGTTGTTCGTTCTTGCCAATAACCGCTCGTTCTACAATGACGAGCTGCATCAGGAGCGGATGGCGCGGGCCCGCAATCGCCCGATCGAAAACAAGTGGATCGGTCAGCGCATGGCGGACCCGGAGGTCGATCTGGCTGCCATGGGCCGAGCGCAAGGCGCCGCTGGATTTGGTCCGGTGACCAAGCCAGCCGATCTCCCCGGCGTTCTGCAAAAAGCGATTGCGGCGGTGGACGCGGGTCAGGTCGCCGTCGTCGATGTGCGCGTCGAACCGGGCTACACGGCTGCCATGACCGCGGCCATGACGCGCGGCGGGAATTAGCCCATAGAGATAAACCGCGCGTCCCCGCGAAGGCGGGAGCCCAGCAGCAAATTTCCCTGGATTCCCGCTTTCGCGGGAATGAGCGGAAAAGCTTCTCCGCGCCGCAGATGGAAAATTTACAACTTAAACGTCTCGTAAGTCGCGGGATGAAAAAGCTCGTCCACTTGCACGCGGCGCGACGACAGCCCTTCGCCGTGGTGCTGCGCCAGGAAATAGTCGAGCACTTTGCGGTTTGCCTCGACGCCATACGACCAGAAATCATCACCCATGAGCGTGCGCGCTTCCGCAAGACGCTCCTCGACAAAAGGCAAAGTGACCTTGGTCGCCGAAGTGTCCGAAAGCTTTTGAAGACCGGCGTGTTTGGCTTGTTCGAAGGCTTTGTACACCGCGCCGGCGAGCCAGGGATGTTTTTCCGCAAGATCGAGGCGAATGCCGAGGACGTGCATGATCGGGAAAAACCCGGTGCGCTTGAAATAATCTTTCGCCACCGCAGTGGGATCGGGAAATAGCCAGCCGATGTGAGGATGGCCCTTTTCGATCAGTGTCGGCGGCCGCGGCGCGATGAAGCCGTCGATCTCACCGGCCTCGAGCAGCGCAGAAATTGTCGCACCGGCCGGTGCATTATCGAGCCGCACCCCGGGCGGCAGCTTGACACTGATCTTTTCCGGCCGGCCCGCCTGTTCGATGCCGCCGCGAATCCAATGGATATCGGAGCGCTTGACGCCGTAATCGTCCTCAAGAAAAGCCCGCGCCCAGACATTCGCTGTGAGCTGATATTCCGGTACGCCGACTTTGCGGCCCTTGAGATCCTGGGGCTTCTTGATCCGGTCGGTGCGGACATAGACCGAGGTATGCCGGAAGGCCCGCGAAACGAAAGCGGGCACGGCGATATAGGGACAGTCGTTTTGCGCGGTCTTGACGGTGTAGCTCGATAGCGACAGTTCGCAGATGTCGAACTCGGCAGCCCGGAAGGCACGAAAGAAAATCTCTTCTGGGACGAGCGTCATATAGACCGGATCGACGCCGTCGATTTGAACGCTGCCATCGATCAGGGCGCGGGTGCGGTCATAATCGCCCACTGCGACCGAAAGGTTGAGCTTGGCCATTCGTTGCTGCCTAGGTTGGCGATGTTGTCCCTACCCTGATAGCCGCTCCGCGCCTGCCGTGCCAAGATGGCCGCGGGGCGAGCGTCTCGATTTTCATCAAGCCAAAACATGAAACATATTTTGGCCCTCCTTGGACTGCTGACGGGCACGGTCGCCGCGCACTGTCAGCCAGCGGGCGTTTACAGCGACGCCGGAAATATTTTCATCGAGCGCGCCGGCGGCGCCACCAAACTCACGGCATCGGAGATGGATGTCGATCCCGTGTTGTCGCCGAACGGCGCTTTTGTTGTGTACACGCGGCAGGGCCGCGGCCGCAGCCGTCGGCATTATGAGCCCCACCAGTTCTGCCCCACTGAGCCGCGGCCCGACGAATTGCGGCGTATCAATCTGGACGGCGGCGATGACCGGCTCCTGCTGAAGGGCCGCGGCGGCGATCCCGAGCACCAGCTCTGCGATTTCAAAAGCAAGCAATTCAGCTCCGACGGCCGCCGGCTTTATTTCCTTTCGCCGGCTTGGGCAACATCAGACGCCTTGCACGCGTTCGATATGCGCGGCGGCGAGGAACATTTTCTGCTGCCCGCCGATGACTTTTTGGTCCTCAACTTCTGCCGCAGCAAATATAAAGATCATTTGGTCGTGCTGTCGCGCCGCTATTTTCTGTTCGGCGGCAGTTATGAATGGTATTGGCTCTACGATCCCGCCGGCAAAAAGGAGCTCGGACCGGTCGGCCATTTCGACAATCGAGAAGACTTGATTCGCCAGGCGCACGGCGAGTGGTGCGAAGGCCAGCCTTAACGCAGCTCCGGTATTACGGGCTGCCGAACGGCTCCGCAGGCGCGACGTCGGTCAGTTTGAACTGGACCCGCTCCTCGCCCTGCCAGCGATCAAGTGCAAAGCAGCCGGCAGCGTGCACTTGCCGGCCCCGGCTGTTGCGCAGCGCCATGCCGAGCTTCTGGCCGGCCGCACGAAATGCAATAGCATTCACCGCCGCGCCATCGCCGGATTTCAAGCGCACGCGCATGTGCGCCTGACCCACTTCTTCGGCGTAAGCGATCGTGTGCGCCGGCAGCGCGATGATCGGTTCCGGATTGCCGGACCCAAACGGTCCGGCCCGCGCGATCATGGCCAGGAGATCGCCGTCTGCTGCGGCGGCGGTCACCGCGCCGTCGATGAGGAGGCCGCTCGCTCGGCGCGCCTTTTCGACGTCGGCCGCAAGGGTTGCCTCGAGGTAAGCGCGCAACTCGGCAAGCGCGCCCTTACGCAATGTAACGCCCGCGGCCATAGCGTGCCCCCCGCCTTTTACGAGCAACCCCTCGCCGACCGCGCGCCGCACCGCGCGGCCGATGTCGACTCCTGGGATTGAACGTCCCGAGCCGGTGCCGACGCCGCCCGGTTCAAGCGCGATGGCAAAAGCCGGCCGGCTGAATTTCTCTTTCAGACGTGCCGCGACCGGTCCGACGATTCCGGGATGCCAGCCCTCAGCCGCGGTCACGATCACCGCGCCCTTGTCCTCGAGGCCAAGCGCGGCATCCGCTTCGGCCTCGGCATGCGCCAATGTTTCCTGCTCGATCGCCTGCCGCTCGCGGTTGAGCCGATCGAGTTCGGCGGCGATTTTTGCGGCCTCGATCGGATCATTCTCAAGGAGGAGCCGCACGCCCAAATCGGCCCTGCCAATGCGGCCGCCGGCATTGATCCGCGGCCCCAGCAGAAACCCGAGATGCCAGGCCTCGGGCGGGCCGGAGAGCCGTGCCACATCCATCAGGCTGACATGGCCCGGGCGCTCGCGCCGGCGCAGCGCGATCAGTCCTTTCGCCACAAAGGCGCGATTAAGCCCGGTCAGCGGAACCACGTCGGCAACCGTGCCGAGTGCGACGTCGGCGAGGCAGCCGAGGAGGTCCGGCTCAGGCCGCACTACGTGCCAAAAACCGCGAACGCGGAGCATACGATTGACGGCGACGACGGTCATGAAGGTGAGCCCGACGGCGGCCAGGTGGCCTAGGCCTGAAAGGTCGTCGCGCCGATTCGGATTGACGATTGCGAGCGCCGGCGGCAATTCCTCGTCGGCTTGGTGGTGATCGATGACGACGACCTCGAGACCAAGCGTCTTCGCTTCGGCAAGGGCTTCGGCACTTGTTGTTCCGCAATCGACGCAGACGAGCAGAGTGGCGCCGCGCTCGGCAAGCGCGCGCACGGCTTCGGCGTTTGGGCCGTAGCCTTCGAACAAGCGGTCGGGAATATGAATAATCGGCTCGATGCCGCAGTCGCGAAGAAAACGGGCCAGCAGCGCCGCCGAAGTCGCACCGTCAACATCGTAGTCGCCGAAGATCGCGACGCATTCAGCGCGCATCGCCGCCTCCGCGATCCGTTCCGCCGCCTCCTTCATGGCCGTGAGCACAAGCGGATCGGGCATCGCGCGCTTGATGGTCGGATCGAGGAAAGCGCCGACCGCATCGGTCTCGACATTGCGGCCGGCGATGATCCGAGCCAGGAGCTCGGGCAGCGCGTGATGCTGCGCGATGGCCAACGCCCGCGCGGCGCCGCGTTCGTCGAGCCGGTCGCGCCAAGCGCGACCGGTCGCCGAGTTTTCAACGCCGAGGAATAAGCGTTGTTCGGACATTCCGCGAGTTCCAGCGCTGTCGTGCAGCGCAGCGATTCGGGACGCTATCTGATTCGAATTGGGGTCAAAATGCGTTATCCCCGCTAATAGCCATGGCGGCTGGAATGATGGTTTGGCCGCGCTCTGGTTAGCGGAATCTACCCAATTGCCGATGCTCGGCCCTGATCCAGCGAATGGTGCCGCTGGTCGAGCGCATGACCACGGTTTCGGTTTCGATCACCTCTCTGCCGAATTGCACGCCGCGCAGCATGTGCCCGTCGGTGACGCCGGTCGCTGCGAACAGACATTCGCCTTTGACCATTTCTTCGATCTGATATTTACGGCGTGGATCTTTGATACCCATTTTGGCGGCGCGCTCGCGCTTCTCTTCGGTATCGAGCACGAGCCGCGTTTGCATCTGACCGCCGATGCAGCGCAGCGCCGCTGCCGCTAACACGCCCTCGGGGGCGCCGCCGATGCCGAGATAGATGTCGATGCCGGTTTTGTCCGGATCGGCGGTGTGAATGACCCCGGCGACGTCGCCATCGCTGATCAGGCTGACGGCTGCACCGGCCTTGCGCACCGCGCCGATCAAGTCGGCGTGACGCGGCCGGTCAAGAATTATGGCGGTGATCGCCTCCGGTTTGACGCCTTTGGCCTTGGCGAGGTTGACGATGTAATCCCCGGCGGGCGCGTCGAGATCGACCACGTTTTTTGGATAGCCCGGGCCGACGGCTATCTTGTCCATATAGATGTCGGGCGCGTGCAAGAGCGTGCCATCTTGCGCCATGGCAAGGGTGGCAATGGCGCCTGGCATGTTCTTGGCACAGAGCGTTGTGCCCTCGAGCGGATCGACGGCGATGTCTACTTTCGGTCCGGATCCGGTGCCGACCTTCTCGCCAATGAACAGCATCGGCGCTTCGTCCATCTCGCCTTCGCCGATCACCACCGTGCCGTCGATCGCAAGCCCGCTCAGTTCGCGGCGCATGGCATCGACGGCGGCCTGGTCTGACATCTTTTCCGCGCCGCGCCCCCGCAATCGCGCGGCGGCCACCGCGGCCCGCTCCGTTACCCGCACGATTTCGAGCGATAGCGCGCGCCCAAGACCCGTGTGCTGGCCTGTATGCTGACCTGAGTGTTGGCCGGCCGGCTTCGACGACATGAGGCAGTCTCCAGTGGCGACAAAACTCCCGTGGCGCGGGCTCTTAGCACGTCAGGCGCGCTCGATGCGGATGACCTGCGGCCGTCCATAAACAACCCGATCCCGGCGCACCGCGGCAAGGGCTTTGTGGACGGCGTCTTCACTCGTCGCATAGGTGATCAAGATCACCGGCACCGCCTCGTCGGAACGCCCCGGCTGCGCTGCGCCGCGCGATCCGGCATCGTGGCGCTGGACGATCGACTCCAACGAAATCTTCTGCTGCGCCAGACGCCGCGCAATCGTGGCCGCCGTGCCTGGCCGGTCGCGGGCAAGAAGCCTGATGTAATAGCCACCTTCGTGATGCTGCATCGGCGCCTTGCGGACCGTGGTCATGCGCGCGGCTGGTCGGCCAAATGGCGGCGTACGTACGCCGCGGGCAATATCGGCAAGATCGGCAATGATCGCAGAAGCGGTTGCTTCTCCACCGGCGCCAGGCCCGACCAGTGTGATGGGCGCGATGCCATCGGCATCGATCGTGACCGCGTTGGTGACACCCATGACCTGAGCGATGGCGGAATCCTTAGGCACCATGGTCGGATGCACGCGCTGTTCGATGCCTTCGGCAGTTTTCACCGCAACGCCTAAAAGCTTGACGCGGTAGCCGAGCTCTGCAGCAGCGTTAAGATCGGCCGGGGTGATCGAGGCAATGCCTTCGCTATAGACCGCGCGCGGATCGATTTTGGTGCCGAACGCCAGGCTCGCGAGAATGGCCAGCTTTTGCGCGGTGTCATGGCCTTCGATATCAAAGCTGGGATCGGCTTCGGCATAACCGAGCTGCTGCGCTTCTTTGAGGCAATCAGCAAAACTCAACCGTTCTTGCTCCATGCGCGTGAGAATGTAATTGCAGGTGCCGTTGAGGATGCCGTAGATGCGCGTGAAGGTCGCGCCGTTGAGCCCCTCGCGCAGCGTCTTGACGATCGGAATGCCGCCGGCGACCGAGGCTTCGAAATTGAGCGCGACGGCGTTGCGCTCCGCGAGCGCCGCAAGCCGTTGGCCATGCGCCGCGAGTAATGCTTTGTTGGCTGTGACGACAGCTTTGCCGGCAGTCAGCGCGGTCTCAACCGCAAGCTTGGCGGGACCGCCCGCGCCGCCGATGACTTCGACCAGCACATCGATTGCCGGATCGCGCGCCAGCGCCGCCGGGTCGCCGATCCAGCGAAATTTGGCGGGATCAAAACCGCGTTTCTTATGACGTGACCGCGCACTGATAGCGACGACCTCGATCGCGCGACCGCACCGCGCGATCAGCTTGTCGCGGCCGCGCTCCAAGAGCTGCACGACCGCGCTGCCGACGGTGCCGAGTCCGGCAAGACCGACTTTCAGCGGCTGTGCCATCACGCGTCGCCCGGATTAGATGGAAAAAGACGCGGCCAGTTTTGGCCCTAGCGCCGCGTCGCCAACGGAACGACGTTGTGCAGCATTTCCGGCCAGGTTTCAAGAAAGCGCCGGATGTTACGCGCCGCCTGACGAATGCGCTGTTCGTTTTCGACCAGCGCGATGCGGACGTGGCCTTCCCCGTGTTCGCCAAAACCGGCACCGGGAGATACCGCGACTCCGGCCTTCTCAACCAGAAGCGTCGAGAATTCGACGCTGCCGAGAGCGCGGAAAGGTTCGGGCATCGGCGCCCAAGCGAACATCGAGGCCGACGGTAGTGGCACGGGCCAGCCCGCTCTGCCGAAGGACTCCACTAGAGCATCGCGGCGGCGCCGGTATGTAGCGCGCATCTCCTTGATGCAGTCGTCCGGACCGTTGAGCGCCGCGGTCGCCGCTACCTGGATCGGCGTGAAGGCGCCATAATCGAGATAGGATTTCACCCGTCCCAGCGCGGCGACGATGCGCTCATTGCCGACCGCAAATCCGATCCGCCAGCCGGGCATCGAATAGGTCTTGGACATCGACGTGAATTCCACGGCGACGTCCATCGCGCCAGGGACCTGCAACACCGAAGGCGGCGGGTTGTTGTCGAAATAGACTTCGGCATAGGCCAGATCCGACAACACAAGGAGCGAATGTTTTTTGGCGAAGGCGACCAGCTCGCGATAGAAATCGAGCGTCGCGACGCAGGCCGTCGGATTGGACGGGTAACACACCACCACCGCAATCGGCCGCGGAATGGAAAACAGGACCGCGCGCTCCAACGCGCCAAAGAACGCGTCATTGGCCTCGACCGGGACCGAGCGGATGGCGCCGCCCGCCATCAGGAAGCCGAACACGTGAATCGGGTAAGTGGGGTTTGGAACCACAATGATGTCGCCAGGCGCGGTGATCGCCTGCGCCACATTGGCGAAGCCCTCTTTTGAGCCGAGCGTCGTGACGACCTGAGTCTCCGGATTGAGTTTGACGCCAAAGCGCCGCGCGTAGTAGGCGGCTTGGGCGCGGCGCAGCCCAGCTATGCCGCGAGAAGCCGAATAGCGATCAGTGCGGGGCTTACCGACGGTCTCTTTCAGTTTCTCGACGACATGCGCCGGCGTCGGCAGATCGGGATTACCCATGCCGAGGTCGATGATGTCGGCGCCGCCATTGCGGGCCACCGCCTTGGCGTGGTTGACCTGCTCAAACACGTAAGGCGGCAGACGGCGGATGCGATAAAACTCTTCCATGGACAATCCGGACGCGTGATCTCCGATGAACCAATCTCACTACACTATGCGCGGACGATTATCACTTTGTTTCAGTGGCAGCCGTCGGCTCAGTGTCCGTTCCAAGGGTCTGCTGCGCGCTGACTGGGGCACTTGGCTGTGTTCTGGCCACAGCCGGGCCGGTCGCCGGCTTCGCCGAAGACTTGCCCGCGGAATTGGCGAGGGAATTAGCTGAAGGCTTCGCTGCAGCCTTAGTCGCCGAATTGGTCGGGTTCTTGCCCTGAGCGCTCTGGCCTTCCGCGCCTAAGCGATCGCGCGCGCTGATCAGATCCTCGGTGGCCTGCTGGACCTGGTTCGAGTCAAGCGGGGTATCGGTCCGCGGCGGCGGAATATCGTGAATGGAAGGAAACAGTGACGGGTAATCGGCGCCTGGGGAGCAAGCCCCGAGGACGAGGCAAGGGACGGCCGCCAGCGCGAGAAACGCGCCGAGGCACCATGGCGCAAAGCTTGTCGGCATGCGCGGAATCACGGTTGCGCGATGCACCTTGGTCTTCTCCGAAATGGCTTTAACCCCCGACTAATCGGTCACCGGATAAACTGCCTCGTCACCAGCCATGACGCAGAAATCGCCGTCGCCACAATGATTTAGGACCATCAACCCGCACGAGCTGTCAGGTTAACCTGCTAATATGTCTAAAGCGGGACCGGCCGTTCCGGGTACCGACGGTCGGCGCGCCAAGCCCGCCGGGGCACTCACTTGTAGGCCGTAAGTGATTGGCGGGTCTAACTTAGCTTGAAATCATTTGCGATTTGGTTTGCGCCTACGCTTTGCGTCAACGTTTCGTCAACGGATGAAAAAGCCATAGCGGAAAAGATGCCTGAGCAATCGGTCATCGTATGGGACCTGGAGACCATTCCCGACCTTGCGGCCGCCGCACGCATGCTTGACCTGAGCAACGCGCCTGAAGCTGAGGTCCGGGAAGCTCTTGGTTCAAGCTTTCCTAAACACCCGCTTCATAAGATCGCTTGCATTGGCGCGCTAATCGCGAGCCGCCAACCGGAGGGCTGGCGCGTAGACGCCCTTGGCGCGCCCCACATCGGCGAGCGGTCCGAGGCCAAGCTGATAAGCGACTTTGTCGGGAAGATTGGCGAACTGCGCCCACAACTCATCACGTTCAACGGACACAGCTTCGATCTGCCTGTGCTTCGGTATCGAGCGATGGTCAATCGGCTTTCCGCCGCAGGACTCCAGGTGCGTCAGTATTTTCACCGCTACACGGACGACGCACTCGACCTTTGCGACGTGCTTGGTTCATACGTTCCCGGTGGAAAGGTGAAACTGGACGAAGTCAGTAAAATCCTCGGACTCACCGGCAAGCCCGACGGAGTTGACGGTAGCCGCGTCGAGGAAATGGTTCTTGCTGGGCAGATCGAGGAAGTTGCCCGCTATTGCGAAAGCGATGTTTTGAACACATACCGCGTCTGGCTCATTTATGAACTATATCGCGGCTCGATCACAGCCAAGGAGCTGGATTGGAGTGAGGAGCAAATCCGCGATTTTGTCACGATGCGAAAAAACGCCAATCCTCACCTAAGTGCAGCAGTCGGACTTGCCCATGTGGGTCTCAACTCGGCAATCAAATAGGAGATTGTTTTGCATATCCTACGAGGCAAATCTCCGAGATTATGTGGCTCCATTAGGTCTCGACTTGATTACACTGGGCGTTTTCAGACACGAGTACTTGCTCGTGAAGCTCTTTGCATCGCGGTTCGCCTCTAATATAGCTAACGGCTGACGGACTCGTCGTTGAGGAGTGGGGGATGGCAAACGTAAACGCCAAATCACTTGAAACGTGGATTTGGGATGCCGCATGTTCGATACGCGGCGCGAAGGATGCGCCCAAATACAAGGACTATATTCTGCCGCTGATTTTTGCGAAGCGCCTTTGCGATGTATTCGATGACGAACTGAACAGGATTGCGAAGGAAGTAGGCTCACGGGCAAAGGCGTTCAAACTGGTAAAGCATGACAAGAAACTGGTCCGCTTTTACCTACCGCTCGAATCCAAAAATCCGGACGACGCTGTTTGGTCAGTCATTCGCACGCTCTCGGATAAAATTGGGGAGAAACTGACGACCCATCTGCGCGCTATCGCGGATGCCAATCCACTGCTCAAGGGCATCATTGACCGGGTAGACTATAATGCCACGACACACGGCGTGCGCGATCTAGCTGACGACCGTCTCTCCAATCTCATTGAAGCTATCAGCGCAAAACGTCTCGGCCTTGCAGACGTCGAGCCCGACATCATCGGTCGCAGTTACGAGTATCTCATCCGAAAATTCGCGGAGGGAAGCGTTTCAAGCGCCGGGGAGTTCTATACGCCGACAGAAGTAGGGCTCGTCATAGCGCGACTCATGAACCCAGAACCCGGAATGGAGATTTACGATCCATGCTGCGGCTCGGCGGGCCTTCTTGTGAAGTGCGAGATCGTGCTCGACGAGAAGATGAAAGCTGCTGGAAAAAAGAAATTCGCGCCTCTTCGCCTACATGGCCAGGAATACATCGCCGAAACTTGGGCGATGGCCAATATGAACATGATCATTCATGACATGGAGGGGCAAATCGAGCTAGGCGACACCTTCAAGAATCCAAGATTCCGCAAGGGCAATGGACTTCAGATCTTCGATCGCGTCGTTGCCAATCCGATGTGGAATCAGGATTGGTGGAAGGAGGCCGATTATGATGCAGACGAGCTTGACCGATTTCCCAAAGGTGCTGGATTTCCAGGCGCGTCCAGTGCGGATTGGGGATGGGCACAGATAATTTTGTCGAGTCTGAAGCCGCAAGGGCGCGCCGCCATAGTGCTTGATACTGGGGCGGCATGGCGCGGCTCAGGAAATATTGGACGTAGCAAGGAAAGAGACACTAGAAGATGGTTCATCGATCAAGATTTCATCGAGG
>Ga0207693_10001318_pt1 | contig 21993 bp, 19 predicted proteins | sample LARL81metaG_FD_184347 | JGI IMG/M metagenome (GOLD analysis project Ga0207693, IMG submission 184347) | Corn, switchgrass and miscanthus rhizosphere microbial communities from Kellogg Biological Station, Michigan, USA - LAR L8-1 metaG... | ecosystem: Host-associated > Plants > Roots >... | reverse complement strand
GAGCTGATGCACGGCGCGGCGGCCGAGCTTGTCCTTCTCGCGGACAGTGGAGAGGCCAAGAAGGCCGGCCCGCTCGCACTCGCCGTCGTTCTGGTCCTTTTCATAGCCTGCTACTTCCTGTTCCGGTCAATGTCGCGTCACCTGCGCAAGGTGCGAACCGAGTTTCCGGTCGGTGCCTCCGGCGCTGAGCCTCCGGCGGCCAGCGCGCCGATCAGACCAGCTGACGGTGCGGACAAGCAGACCGGCGCCGCGCCGGATCCAGCCGACTCGACGTCGCCTAGTCCGCCTGAAACCAATCCACCGGCGGACTAGGGCGACTGCCGCTCGCGGCGAGCCGGGACTGCCGGCAACGCTCCAGGCGACTCATTCCCGACGTACCCGACGCGAGTGCTCGGCCTGTGGCGTCTCAGTCGGCGGGGCCCACGCGGCGCCGGGTGGCTTTGAGCTCGCCACGGCGCCGCTTGTCGGCCACGCGGGCCGCTCGCGCTGCGTGGCTCGGCCGGGTCGGTTGGCGCACCGCGTCGGGCACCAGGGCGGTAGCTATCCGCTGGGCGAGCCGAGCTCGCGCGGCTACCCGGTTGCGCAGCTGCGATCGGTGTTCGGACGCAGTCACGCTCAGGGTTCCGTCCGTTGTCAGCCGCAGCCGGGCCATAAGCCGCGCCCGCTGCGCCTCGGTCAGCACGTCAGAGGCCGCAACGTCCCACCGCAGCTCGACCCGGCTGTCGGCCGTGTTCACTGACTGGCCGCCCGGCCCGGGGGAATGGCTGAATCGCTCGACGAGCTCGCGCTCGGGAACGACGAGTCCGCGAGGCAGACCCGGGCCGCGGGGGATGCGCAGATCGCCCGTCGGCTGGATCCGCGACGAGGTCGGCATCAGGGTGTGCTCGGCTAGTGGCGGTGACATCACGGCCCGGTTGGCGTCCCTTGCACGTCGGCCATCCAGGCGATGACCTCGGCCGGGTGACGGGGGAGTGACGCGGAAAGGTTCATCGGTTCCCCGTCGGTGACGGCGATGTCGTCCTCGATTCGGACCCCGATGCCCCGTAGCTCGCTGGGCACGGTGCGGTCGTTGACCTGGAAGTACAACCCTGGCTCCACGGTGAGCACGTGTCCCTTGACCAGCGTCCCGCGGGTCGAGACCTCGCGTCGGGCGAGGGCGCAGTCGTGCACGTCGATGCCCAGCATGTGCGACGTTGCGTGCAGGGTGTAGCGGCGGTGCAGCCCGGCTCCGGGGCGCTCTGGATCGTCGGCGCAGGACACGTCGGCAGTGACGGGCAAGATGCCCCACGCATGCAGGTGGTCGGCCAGCACCCACATCGCGGCCCGGTGTGCGGCCAGGAAGTCGGCGCCCGCCTTCACTTCGGCGATCCCAGCGGTCTGGGCCTCGTAGACGGCGCGATAGATCCGTAACTGATCCGGCGTGTAACTGCCGTCGATCGGCATGGTGCGGGTGACATCGGCGGTGTAAAGCTCGTCGGTTTCCACGCCCATGTCGGCGAGCAGAAGTTGGCCGGTTTGCGCCGGCCCGTTGTTGCGCACCCAGTGCAAGGTCGTCGCGTGGGGCCCGCAGGCCAGTATCGACGTGTAGCCGACGTCATTACCTTCCAGCCGAGCGCGGCGCCAGAACGTTCCCTCGAGCCAGCGCTCGGCGCGCGGTACGCCGTCACGCGCGAGGCGGGGCAGCTCGCGAACGACATCGGCGAATCCGCGGGCGGTGGCGTTGCAGGCGTGCTGGAGCCGGCGTATCTCCCATTCGTCCTTCACCAGTCGCAGTTCGTCGATCACCTCGCCGAGCCGGGACGGGCCCGCGCTGGGAAGCAACGCGTCGACACTGGCGTCGAAGCCGGTCAGGACGACAGCATCCCGATCGCGCCAGGCCTCCAGATCGTGCGCCAGCTCCGTCAGGGGCCGAGTGGCCAGATCGAGCACCCGCACGGTATCGGCTGGACTTGGCACGTTGCCAACCCAGAGGGCGCCGTGCAGCCGGCTGGTGAAGTATGCGACGTCCCCCGGAGGCGCGTAGTCCCGCACGTACAGGACAGCGTCGTGTCCGAGTGGATTCGGTGTCATCACGAGGACCGCGTCGGCCACCGTCTCCCCGGTCAGCCAGGTGAAGGAGCTCGCCGCCCGAAATGCGTACTCGGTGTCGTTGGCGCGGGTCTTCAGTGACCCGGCCGGGACGACGACGAGCCGGCCGGGAAAAGCGGAAGAAACGGCCGCCCGGCGCCGCGCGGTGAACGGTGCGCCGTCGGCACGCGCCGGATGCGGCACGGGCGGTGCCGGATCCCAATCCAGGGCGATCGCCGCCTTGAGCTCATCGGATATCGGGATGTCATGCGAAAGCGTCTTGGGCGCAGCCGGCTCAGCCGGCGAACTTTCAGCGCCGGGCGGAACTGGCGATCCTTCGGGAACAGGAACGGATTGCTCGTCGGTCATGCTCGGGAGTCTAAGAGCGCACCGGGCAACCCGCTGCAGCGAAGAGACGCTACGAGGTTGACGGCTCCGGCTCCGGCAGCTTCGCGTAGTACGACGCGGAGTGCCGCTGGATGGTGACGGATTCCAAACCGAGGCCACTGACCGTGACGTCATCGACGGCGATCAGCCGATGTGTCGTCGGACTGAAGTAGAGGATGGACGACTCCAGCGGCAACGGCTTCCCGCTGTCGAGGGTCCGCAGCCCCGCCCCGCCCGAAGACCCTTGGGTCAGCTCGAGGGTTGAGCTCGACAGTTGGTGGTACGCGCGTTGGTGGGTGTGCCCATCCAGAACGAGCGGAACGGTCCCGGCGAGCGGCTCCGCCATGGCCGGCTCATGCACCAGGGCGACGTCGACCGGTGGGGCGGCCGCTTGAATCGCCGTCGCCAGCCGCCCGCCCGCCTCGGTTAGCAACGCCGTGGTCGCCGGCGGGTCGTTGTCGTTGCCGGCCCGCTTGTCGGGGGTGAACCGGGGATCGCCGATGCCCGCCCACCGGATGCCGGCGACGTCGACGACGCGGCCGTCGTCCAGGACCCGGACGTTCTTCAGCGACGATAGGTAGGCCTGGGTGGCGTTGCGCGAGTCATGGTTGCCACGAATGTAGATGTAGGGCACCGGCACCTGACTCACTGACGCGTACAGCGCGTTCTCAACGGCCGTACCGTGGTCGGATAAGTCGCCCGTGTCGACGACGGCTTTCACGCCGAACTGGGTCACCAAGCTATCCATGACGTCGAACGCTTCGGGATTGTCGTGTATATCCGAGACCCACAACACCGGGATGGCGTCGCTCGGTGGGGCGCTCGGAAGCGATGCGGCAACGTCGTAGAGCTTGGAAACGTTGGTGACGATCTTGGCTAGTTCCGTGCGGTAGGAATCGAAGCGCTCGCGGATGTCCTGGATATCGCCGATGAGGGCCGGCGCGGACGCGAGCAAGCCGGTGAACCGGGGCTGGGCGAGCGCTTTGGTGTTCCAGGTGACCGCCGTGAGACCCCCGCTGATGATCAAGGCAACCACAGCGGTGATCGCGGCAGCGGCAATGGGGCGCCACCTTCGGAAGGTGAGCGCCACGACCACGCCGGCGCCCAGCAATGCGGCCGCGGCGGTCTTGAGGCCGAGGATGAGGAGCGCGTGGTGGACGTCCCGGCTAATCCGGTTCTCCAGCTGTGCCCCGGTGAGACCACTGCCCAACGCGTCCCGGGCCTGGTCGAGGCGAATCCCGGTGATCGACGCGCGGATGCGGAGCGGGCCCCAGTGACTGTCCATCGTCAGCTTGCCGACCGGGGGTACGTCGATCTCCGTTCCGCCGCTGAACGAGGGCCGCAATGCCAGGTCGGCGCGAACGGGTCCGATCGCCTCGTGCACGGTTCCGAACAGCGCGACGGCCACGGTCGCTCCGGCCAGGGCGAGCAGCACGATCGCCAGCCAGCGGTCCCAACGGCGCGCGTGTTGCCACCGCCAAGCCTGGCTGACGCGACCGCCTAGCGCGGCAAGACGGGCGCGCAGAGAGACCGAACGCCTACCCTCGGCGTCCGGCTCTGGCGGTGCGGGGCCCGTCGGCCCCCCGTGGTCGGTCACCCGTCCATGGTGACGTCACGGTTTGGCTGACGCCCCGGCGCGGTGGGTTCCCGATGACTGGACGAGTGCCTACGGTGGGTGTATGCGACGTTCGAGAAGTTTCCTCATAGCCTTCGTCGCGGCGATCGTCGAATTGGTGATCATCGCCGCGAGCGGCAATCAGTGGGTGACGAATCGGGTCGCGGAGAAGGCCACTGGCACCGCGTTGGGCAATGTTCTCGCGCACGACGCGGTCGGATTTCCCTGGCGCTTCAACCCGCAAACCGACCGGGAACGAATCTGGGCCGCGCAGCTCATCGGGATCGGTGCCCTCGTAGTCCTGCTCTTCCTGTTCGTGCTGGTGCTGACCGCACGTTCGTCCATGACGTACTGGGGGAACCTCGTCGGCATCTGGGGCTCGACCACGCTCGCGGGACTGCTGGCCGCAGGGCTGCGTCAGTGGATCGCGTTCCCTACGCTTTATCCGAATGGACATGACGCGCAGGGATATGGGCGATGGGCCAACGCATTCGTCGAAGGACCCTCGTCGACGGTGGCCAGCTTCGCGTTAGCCAGTGGACTGCTCACCGGGTTGATCGCCGCCGCTGTGGGCTCGCTCACCAGCGTCCCGGTGGAACCAGAAGTGGTTCCGGCCGCGGCGACTCGAACGCCTTCGGTCTGGTCGCCAGAGACGGCGCCGCCGTGGGGCGAGGCGCCCGCCGACGAGCCGACGACCCGCTGGTCCGACCAGTCCACGGACTATCGGACCGAGTCTTACGATCGGCCGACGGAAACGTTTGGTGATACCGAGCACGATCGCGTGCCGGAATCAAGCAGCGCGCAGCCTCGGCGGTACGCCCCCGAGGGGAGCGGCGCTGAGTACTACAGCCCACGCACCTCGGCGGAGGCCGCCGGTGATGACTACCCGCAGCCTGGGTCGACTACCGAACTGCCGACCGTTCCTGCGCGGGAACGTCCGCGCGACGACTCTGCTCCACCGCAGTCCGGCGGCAACCCATAGCGGGCAACCTCGCGGCGAGCTGACCAACCTGCACGCCAACGTAACCGTGACGATCTCTGGGTAGTCGATCCGTTACCCGACGCTCTGCTGTCGCTCGCGACGAGCAGGAGTGCGGGACACGCCCTAGCCGGCCCGGTCCACGGGCCCGCTTCGCAAGCGCTCGCCACCCGCGGCGCACGATGGACCAGTGACCAACCGTCTAGCGGCTTCGCCGAGTCCGTACCTGCAGCAGCACGCCGAGAACCCGGTCGACTGGTGGCCGTGGTCGGATGAGGCGTTTGCCGAAGCGCAACGGCGCGACGTCCCGATCCTCCTGTCGGTCGGCTATGCGGCCTGCCATTGGTGCCATGTCATGGCCCACGATTCGTTCGAGCGGTCTGACGTCGCGGCGGTGATGAACGAGCACTTCGTCAACGTAAAGGTCGACCGGGAAGAGCGGCCAGACGTCGACGCGGTCTACATGCAGGCCACCACCGCGCTCACGGGACAGGGTGGCTGGCCAATGACGTGCCTGCTGACGCCGGACGGTGCCCCGTTCTTCGCCGGCACATTCTTCCCGCGGGCGCAGTTCTTACGACTGCTGGCGGCCGCGAGCGAAACGTGGCGCGAGCGCCCGGACGACGTGCGTCTCGCCGGCGCCCGGATAGTGGCAGCGTTGTCACCGGGGCAAAGCGTCATGCGCGACGGACCGCCCGACCGGACACACCTCGACCGCGCCGCCGCCGTTTTGGCGACCGAGTTCGACATATCTCGCGGCGGCTTCGGTGGTGCGCCCAAGTTCCCGCCGTCAATGGTTCTCGAGTTCTTGCTCCGTCATCACGAGCGGACGGGCGAACCGATCTCCCTGTCCATGGTCGGTACTACCTGCGAGGCGATGGCGCGAGGGGGAATCTACGACCAACTGGCTGGCGGCTTCGCCCGCTACAGCGTCGACGCCGGGTGGGTGGTGCCGCATTTCGAGAAGATGCTCTATGACAATGCGCTACTGCTGCGCGTCTATCTGCATTGGTGGCGGCGCACCGGTTCGGCGTTGGCGGAGCGGATCGCCCGGGAGACTGCCGACTTCCTGCTGCGGGATCTGCAGACTCCAGACGGCGGGTTTGCATCGGCACTGGATGCGGACACCGATGGCGTCGAGGGTTTGACCTATGTATGGACACCGGCCGAGCTCAGCGATGTGCTCGGCACAGACGCGCCTGCCGCCGCAGCCCTGTTCGGTGTTACGCGCGAAGGAACGTTCGAGCATGGCGCGTCGACTCTACGATTGCCGGCCGACCCGGAAGATCCGGCGCGCTGGATGGATATGCGTCGGCGGCTGCTCACCGCGCGCCGGCAACGAGCACAGCCGGCGCGGGACGACAAAGTGGTCACGGCCTGGAATGGTCTGGCACTGGCCGCGCTGGCCGAAGCCGGGGTGCTGCTCGACCGACCGGTCTACCTGACTGCGGCCGTGCGCTGCGCCGATCTCCTCATCGAGCGCCATCTGGTGGGCGGGAGACTGCGCCGGGTATCTCGCGATGGTCGGGTCGGTGAGGCACTCGGCGTAGCCGAGGATTACGGCGACCTGGCCGAAGGGCTGCTCGCGCTGCATCAGGCGACTGGATCAGCGGACTACCTACGCGTCGCCGGATCGCTGCTCGACACGGCTGTCGAGAGATTCGGCGACGGACGGGGTGGCTTCTACGACACGGCTGACGACGCGGAGGCGCTGATCCAGCGGCCGCAGGATCCGACAGACAATGCCACCCCGTCGGGGTCCAGCGCACTGGCCGGGGCGTTGTTGACCTCTGCCGCCCTCACCGGTTCGCTCGTACACCTGGAGTCGGCGCAGTCTGCTCTGGGAATCGTTGCGGCAGTCGGCGTCGAACAGCCCCGCTTCCTTGGCTGGGCCCTCGCTGTGGCTGAGGCACTCGTCAGCGGGCCGGTGGAAGTCGCTATCGTCGGCGAACCATCGCGCGCCCTCCGCGATCTTGCTTGGCGGTTGCGCCCGCCTGGGGCGGTTGTGGTCAGTGGGGAACCAGATGCGCCAGGCATCCCGCTGTTGGCCGATCGCCCGACAATTGACGGTCGGCCAGCTGCTTATGTCTGCCGCGGCATGGTGTGTGATGCGCCCGTGACCGACGTCGAGGCGTTGCGTCGCCAACTCGCGGAGGCCGCGCCGGCGAGTTTGTAGCGCCGGCGCGGGGTGATGTTGGTTCAGACCTCGGTGGTGCCAGGCGTGTCGGCCTCACCGCTCAGATCCGGCCCTTCGGCCCGCAGCTTGTCCACTTCGGACATCGCGCTGCGCAGGCTGCTGAGCCACTCCTCGGTGTGCTCGCCGACCAGGCGCACGGACCAGGCCAGTGCCTCGGACCGGGAGCGCGCGACACCGGCGTCAACCAGCGTGTCGAGCACGCGGCGCTCACTCTGGCGCAGGCGCGTCATGACGGGCACCGACAGGTGCGTGAACAGCACCGTGATGTCGCCGATCGACGCTCCCCAGGCCACCTTGCGGCCGTAGCGCGCCTCCGCTTCGTCCGCGATCTGCATTCGCTTCTCGCGGGTTTCCTCGCGGAAGCGGCTTATCCGCCCTTCGGCGGTGGCGCCATCGCCGCCCTCGGGCGACGCCGTGGGTGGCGGCAGCTCGCCAATGACGGTGATTTCCTCCCGGTCAACGGTCACCTGCGGTCCGCCGGTGAACCAGTCATCGGGTAGGCGTCCGGCGAGCCACGCGGTCAAGTCGTCGGTTAGTGGCAGATCGGCTTGTTGCCAGCCACCGGGCCGCCCGAAACCACGGCCGCGCCCACGCCGGTATCCACCACCGCGTCCGAACCCGCTGAAACCGGGCCCGTGGCCGTGGCCACCGGGGTGGTGGTGCCGCCGCTCGGCATCGGATGTGTTCTCGTATCTCATTTTTCGCTCCTTCTAAATTACATAATTACATGCTTGCACACGTGTCAACCTCACGTCCAGTACTTGTATTCCCGATCCCACTACACGGAGTTAATAGGGCGAACACGGCGAATAGGACAACAAGGATTTCGACGGCGCCGCTATGCCGAATGGATCCGTTCCCGACCGCACTGCGCTGCGCGGCGTTCTGCCGCGTCGGGCTGGCTGCTGGGCTAGCGGGTCTAGGCTGCGTGATCGTGGGCGTCCGTAGCGCTGTCTACTCCATCTACGAGCGTCGGCTCCGTAGTCAGCTCGCCGGAAAGCCAATCCCGCATCACGTTGCGGTCATGCTCGACGGGAACCGTCGCTGGGCGCGGGCAGCCGGATTCGAGGATGTGACCCAGGGTCACGTGGCCGGCGCGAGACGCATATCCGACCTACTCGAATGGTGCACCGAGGCCGGCGTCGCGCACGTCACGATCTGGTTGCTCTCCACGGACAATCTCACCCGGCCGGCCGGCGAGCTAGAGCCGTTGCTGCGGATCATCGAAGGTGTCGCGGCCGAACTATCGGACGACGGCCGGCCGTGGCGGATCAACCCGGTAGGGGCGCTGGATCTGCTTCCTGAAGCCACGGCCAACGCGTTGAAGGCGGCCGCCGAGCGCACCTCGACCCGTCGAGGACTGACCGTGAACATCGCCGTCGGATACGGGGGACGACGCGAGATTGCTGACGCGGTACGCGCCCTGCTTCAGGAGCACGCTGCTGCGGGTAGCTCACTGGAGGAAGTCGCCGAATTCCTGGACGTCGATCACATCGCCGAGCATCTCTACACCCGGGGCCAGCCGGATCCGGATCTACTGATCCGCACCTCCGGGGAACAGCGGCTGTCGGGCTTCCTGTTGTGGCAGTCGGCCCATTCGGAGTTCTACTTCTGCGACGCGCTGTGGCCGGACTTCCGCAAAGTCGATTTCCTTCGCGCGCTGCGCGCCTACGGAACTCGGCAACGCCGCTACGGCGGCTGAGCGCGCTCGCCCGGCAGTAGGCGCCTGCGCATCGCTGGCGCGATTTCGCAGGGACCCGGGTCGCTGCGTGATTTCGCGTGGTAACCCCGGTCGACTATGGCGCCCTGCTGGCGCAGGCTCTTGGCGGAATCTGCCCGAATCCGCACCAAACCGCGTGCCGGGCACCCGGGCGCTGGCATGGCCCGGTAGCGTTTCTCGGTGGTGATCCGGCCAACCGGACCACCCGGGAGGTCCCGCACCGTGCCGACGATCAGCGACCGGGCCGGACCGGCGCCCGCTGGACGTTGCGCGGTGCTGCCGCCGGATCCTCGACGGAGTCTCGTCGTGCCGATATCTGGTGCTACGCCTTACCGCATCGTGCCACCCGCCGACCCCACCTGGAGCGTCCCATGAGCGCCGCCACCACGTCTGATCCTGAGCCTCGCCGCGTGTTCGTCCTGGATACCTCGGTCCTGCTCGCGGACCCGGGCGCGCTCGGCCGATTCGGGGAGCACGACGTTGTGCTGCCACTCGTCGTCATCAATGAGCTCGAGGGCAAGCGTCACCACCCCGAGCTGGGCTGGTTCGCTCGGGAAACGCTTCGGTTGCTCGACGATCTGCGCGTGCAGGAAGGCCGGCTCGATGCGCCGGTACCGATCGGCGACGACGGAGGACGTCTGCATGTCGAGCTGAACCATGCCGACCTCTCTCGCCTGCCGACGGGCTTTCACGTCGACAACAATTCGGCCCGCATCCTGGCGGTCGCGCTGAATCTCGCGGCCGAGGGTCGGGACGTCACGTTGGTCACGAAGGACATGCCGCTGCGGGTCAAGGCGGCGTCGGTCGGGCTGCGCGCCGACGAGTACCGCGTTCATCCGACCGTCGATTCCGGTTGGACGGGTATGGCGGAAGTCCCGGTATCGGCCGAGACCGTCAGTGCGCTGTACGCCGCCGATCGGGTTCCGCTGGTCGCCAGCGACTACGAAGATCTGGCCGCAGCAAACGATCTTCCGTGCCATACCGGATTGGTGCTCCAGTCGCCACGGAGCTCCGCACTTGCGCGGATCACGCCCGACAAGCAGGTTCGCCTCATCCGGGGCGACCGGGAGGCGTTCGGCTTGCGCGGTCGTTCGGCCGAACAACGCGTCGCGCTCGATCTGCTTCTCGATCCCGACATCGGCATCGTGTCGCTGGGCGGCCGAGCCGGCACCGGCAAGTCCGCGCTCGCGTTGTGTGCAGGTCTGGATGCGGTCCTGGAGCGGCGCGCCCATAAGCGCGTCGTGGTATTTCGGCCGTTGTACGCCGTGGGTGGGCAGGAGCTCGGTTATCTGCCCGGCACCGAGAACGAGAAGATGGCGCCCTGGGCGCAGGCGGTGTTCGACACGCTCGGCGCGTTGGTCAGCCAGAACGTGATCGATGAGGTGCTCGACCGAGGCATGGTCGAAGTCCTGCCACTGACGCACATACGAGGACGGTCATTGCACGACTCGTTTGTGATCGTCGATGAAGCACAGTCCCTCGAGCGCAACGTGCTGCTCACCGTGCTGTCTCGGATCGGCACCGGCTCACGGGTGGTGCTGACCCACGACGTGGCCCAGCGCGACAACCTGCGGGTGGGCCGGCACGACGGCATCGCTGCCGTGATCGACGCTCTGCGCGGGCATCCGCTGTTCGCGCACGTGACCCTGACTCGGTCCGAGCGGTCGCCCATCGCGGCACTCGTCACCGAGATGCTCGAGTATCTGCCCTGGTAGTTGCCTATTCGCCCGCGCGGATTCTCGTGATCTTGGCCTATTGCGCCGAGCGACGATAAGTCCAAGATCATCACTAGCGACGAGGCCCTCGGGGTCTGATTGTTATGGCCGCGGGTGAGTCATCGAGAGCACGTCGAGCACCTCGTCAAGCTGCTCGGCGCTGATTGCCCCGGAATCGACGTGCCCTCGCTCCAGGACGACCTCGCGGATCGTCTTGCGTTCGGCGAGGGCCTGCTTGGCAATCTTGCCTGCCTCGTCGTAGCCGACGTAGTGGTTCAGCGGCGTGACGATGGACGGCGAAGACTCGGCATACTCACGGCAGCGTTCCACGTTGGCCTCGATGCCGTCGATGCACTTTTCGGCGAATACCCGGGACACGCTGGCGAGCAATCGGATCGATTCCAGCACGTTGCGCGACATGACCGGCATCATCACGTTCAGCTCGAAGTTGCCGCTCCCGCCGGCCCACGCGACGCAGGCATCGTTGCCGATCACCTGGGCGACGACCTGACCCACCGCCTCGCATACGACCGGGTTGACCTTGCCGGGCATGATCGACGAGCCCGGTTGCAGGTCGGGGATCCATATCTCGGACAGTCCGGTCCGCGGGCCTGAACCCATCCACCGGATGTCGTTTGCGATCTTGTTGAGGCTTATCGCGATTGTGCGCAGCGCGCCGGACAACTCGACCAAGCCGTCACGGGCGCCTTGGGCCTCGAAGTGATTGCGCGCCTCGGTGAACGGCAATCCGGTCTCGTCGGCGAGAATACGAATAACGTCCGCGCCGAAGCCCGCGGGCGCGTTGATGCCGGTGCCAACTGCGGTGCCGCCCAACGGCAGCTCGGCGAGCCGTGGCAATACCGCCTCGAGTCGTTCTACACCGTAGGTGACCTGAGCTGCATACCCGCCGAATTCTTGACCGAGCGTGACTGGCGTCGCGTCCATCAGGTGGGTGCGGCCTGACTTCACCACCGTGACGTATTCGGCCGACTTTCTGGACAGAGCCTCAGCGAGGTAGCGGAGGGCCGGGATCAGATCGGCGATGACGGCCTTCGTCGCGGCGATGTGGATCGCGGACGGAAACTGGTCGTTGCTGGACAGCGGGTCGTTCACATCGTCGTTCGGATGGATCCGGACCTCGCCGCCCAGTAGCTCGGACGCCAGCTGGGCAAGTACCTCGTTGGCGTTCATGTTCGACGAGGTACCGGACCCGGTCTGGAACGTGTCGATCCGAAACTCGGCATCCCACTCCCCGCGCGCGACCTCAGCCGCGGCCGCTGCAATGGCGCCGGCCTTGGTCGGATCCAGCAGGCCCCGCTGGCCTCGCACCTGAGCGGATGCGCCCTTGATCATCGCCAGGGCGGCGATCATCTCGCGCTGGAGCGGCTGCCCGGAGATAGGGAAGTTGTCGATCGCCCGCTGGGTCTGAGCCCCCCATTTGGCCTCGCGTGGCACCCGGACTTCCCCCATCGAGTCCTTTTCGACGCGGTAGTGGTCGTGGCCTGTCGTCATGCGGATCGCTCGCTCCTCGGGGTCGGCAGATGGGCCGATCGTATGGGTCGGCCGAGCCCGCGGGGCGGAGTGTGATCGGGAAGACGGTGCTCCCTCGTAGCCGTCTAGCGCGCTGGCTGACCGTACCCGAGTTCAGCGGCGGTCTGGCGAGCTCCCTCGTCGATCGGCACGGCGACTACGGCCGTGCCATAGGCACACAATTCCGTCCAGGTGTCGGCCATGTCCGACGTGTCGAAGCGCATACAGATCACCGCGTTTCCCCCGCGAGCCCGCGCCGCTTCGAGCATGCGATTCATCACTTCGTTCCGGCTCTCCGCCAGGTTCTTGGTCATGCCTTGGAGCTCCCCGCCGAAGATCGACTTCAGGCCGGCACCCATCTGGGAGAAGGCGTTCCGCGACCGCACCGTCAGACCGAACACCTCACCGATCACACGTTGGATCTGCCACCCGGGGATTTCATTCGTGGTCGTGACCAGCATGTTCGCGCCCTCTCTCGAGTGCCTCAACGGACTTATAGAACGGTAGCGTGGTCGATCTAGTCAGACGCGGTCAAAATTGACAGAGGAATAGGCGCGCAGTTTGCCGAGCTGGTGCAATGAGTCGATCACTCGCACGGTGCCCGACTTGGATCTCAGCACGATCGATTCGGTGCGTACGGAATCGGCGTAATAGCGCACGCCGCGCAGCAGTTCGCCGTCGGTGATGCCAGTGGCGCAGAAGAAGATGTCCTCTCCCTCGACCAGGTCGTTCGTGGTCAGCACGCGGTTCAAATCGTGGCCCGCGTCGATTGCCTTCCGCCGCTCCTCTTCGTCCCGCGGCCACAGCCGACCCTGGATCGTCCCACCCATGCAGCGCAGCGCGGCTGCGGCGATGATGCCTTCGGGCGTGCCGCCGATGCCAAGCAGCAGGTCCACCCCGGTGCCGGGCCGCGCGGCCATGATCGCGCCGGCAACGTCGCCGTCGCTGATGAATTTGATGCGGGCGCCGGAGTCGCGCACCTCCCGGACGAGGTCTGCGTGGCGGGGCCGGTCGAGGATGCACACGGTGACGTCTTCCGGATGCTCGTTCTTGGCCTTCGCAACCCGCCGGACGTTCTCCGCCGGCGGCGCCGTGATGTCGATGACGTCGGCCGCCTCCACCCCCGTCGCGATCTTCTCCATGTAGAACACCGCGGACGGGTCGAACATGGTGCCGCGCTCGGCGACAGCGATCACCGCCAGCGCATTCGGCATGCCTTTGGACATCAGGGTCGTGCCGTCGATCGGGTCGACGGCAACGTCGCAGAGAGGGCCGGTGCCGTCGCCGACCTCCTCGCCGTTGTACAGCATCGGCGCGTCGTCTTTTTCGCCCTCGCCGATCACGACAACGCCGCGCATCGAGACGGTGCCGATGAGGGTTCGCATGGCATCGACGGCCGCCCCGTCCCCGCCGTTCTTGTCGCCGCGGCCGACCCAACGTCCAGCGGCCATGGCTGCGGCTTCCGTCACCCGCACCAGCTCCAGGGCCAGGTTGCGATCCGGGGCCTGGCGAGCGACAGCCAGTTCCGGGGGAACAAGGCCGGAGCTGTCCGGCGGCTGGGTCACGGTGAGCCTCCCGGCGTGAGTCCGGCGACGACAGCGTCCGCTAGGGCCCCGGTGCTACGGCCGGGCGGATGTCTGGTTCCGACATCCTCTCAGAATGCTGGGCCTGATTCAGGTCTGTGAGCGATTGACCGCAGTTGACTCGTCCGGCCGCGCGGCCCCGGAACCCTGCTCGTGCGCCGCGATGACCGCGTTGAGCCGGGCCGTCGCGCCTGACAACCACCGCTCGCAGATGTCGGCAAGCTCCTCGCCCCGCTGCCACAGCGCAAGTGACTCTTCGAGCGTCTGCCCACCGGACTCGAGGCGCCGAACGACATCGCCGAGTTCAGCGCGCGCCGCCTCGTAGCCGATTTCCGGATGGTCAGCCTCGAGCCTCGCTCCGCGGCGGGCATCGTCGGCCGAGCCGAGATCGTCAGTGCTCACTGGGCCGACCCTATGCGTCCTCAGCGATCGCACCGAACTCGCCACGGGCCACCCGAATCCGCAATGGCCCAAGCGCTTCGACCGGATCCCGCACCACGCGGCCACTGGCCGTCCGAACGACCGCATAACCACGGTCGAGCGTGGATTGCGGTGAGAGCGCACGGACTCGGGCCTTGACGTGCTCCAGGTCGGCGATCGCGGCTGCGAGCCGGCCGCTGACGTGCCGGCGGATCCGATCCCGCTGCGTCGAGGTGTCGGATTGGGCCTGGCGGAGGTACGTCCGCGTTGCGGTGCGTAGTCGATCGGGAACCGACGCGACGGCGTCCGCCTCGGCCTGCACCCGACGGCGAACCGACGCCCGCGCCCGATCCCGAAGATCTCGCACGCGGGCCAGCTCATCGGCCAGGTCCGGCACAACGCGCTTACCTGCGTCGGTGGGAGTGGACGCCGCGACGTCGGCGACGAGGTCGAGTAGGGGGGTGTCACTCTCGTGGCCGATCGCGCTCACCACGGGCGTTCGGGAAGCGGCCACCGCCCGCAGGAGCGTCTCGTTGCTGAAGGGCAGCAGATCCTCGACGCTGCCGCCTCCCCGCGTGATCACGATCACGTCGACTTCGGGATCGCGGTCGAGCCTTTCCAGTGCGGCGACAACCTCGGCGACCGCGGCCGGGCCTTGTGTCGCGGCGTTCTCGATGCGGAACCGGACCGCGGGCAGTCGCCGCCGTGCGTTCTCCACGACATCGTGCTCGGCCGCGCTGGCCCGCCCGGTGATGATGCCGACGCGGCGCGGGAGGAATGGCAGCGGGCGTTTTCGCTCACCCGCGAACAGACCCTCGGCCGCGAGCAGTCGCCGAAGCGCCTCGAGCCGGGCGAGCAGCTCGCCCAGTCCTACGAGGCGCATCTCGCTGGCCCGCAGGCTGAACACACCGCGTTCGAGATAGAAATCCGGCCGCGCGTGCACCACGACGCGAGACCCCTCTTCGACCGTGTCCGGCAGCACACCCCGGCCGCAGGTGACGGTGAGCGAGATCGTGGAATCGGGATCCCGCAGGGTCAGGAACTGCGTGGCGACACCGGGACGACGGGTCAGCTGAGCGATCTGCCCATCCACCCAGATCTCGCCCAATCGTGCGATCCAGGCGCCGATCTTCTGGGCCACCACCCGGACCGGGATCGGATTCTCGGGTGACGACGACAGCCGTGCCATCAGTCTCGGGGCAGGTCCGGGTCCACGCCGGGCGCCGGCGTGCCTCCGGCCGGCGGCGTCTCGGGCGGTTCACTACCGTTCGGCGATTCGCTCGTCTCTCCGGAGGCGGACGTCCGGCTGTCTCGTGGCGCCGCCGGGGACTTTGGTCGCGCCTTCTTGGCCGCGGTCTTGCTGGCCGGCGGCCCCAGGGGCCGCTCGACGGCCAGCGCGGCGGTGTCTAGCGCTTCGGCAATGCTGTCCGCCTCAGCGTCTTCGAGTGCCGCCAGCGCCTCTGCCTCGAGCAGCTCGGCTATCGCCTCTTCCTCTATGGCGTCAGCGAGATCCGCCGCCTGCGGCGACGCAGCGGTCACCGGACGGACGCGATCTCCCGACGGAGGCTCAGCTGCCGGGGATTCGTCAAACGTCGCCCATGACGGCGGTTCGTCGGGAATCCCACGTAGCTGGCCGAGGATGTCATCCCCTTTGGCGATCAGCTCGGCGTACTGCTGCTGAGCTCGCAGCGATATCTGAAGGGCAGCGCCAGCCGCGATAACGGGCAATTCGACGATCTTGCGAGGCAACTCGCGCGCCGTCGAGACGGCGACCGCGGCCAGTCCAATGGAGGCACGAACGGAGGTGGGCAACGGCGACATGCCATCAGACTGCCGCACGAGGTGCCGTCCGTACCATCGAGGTATGACATTCGACCCCGACGAGGCGAACACCGTCGATGCCGAACCGCAGCGCCCGGGTCGGGTGTTGCTTGCTCGACCGCGCGGTTATTGCGCGGGAGTGGACCGCGCGGTCCAAACCGTCGAACAGGCTCTCGACCATTACGGCGCGCCGATCTATGTCCGCAAACAGATCGTGCACAACCTGCATGTCGTTCGGGCACTGGAGAAGCGCGGCGCGATCTTCGTCGAGGAGACGGACGACGTTCCCGAAGGCGCAACCGTGGTCTTCTCTGCCCACGGAGTGGCCCCGACGGTCCATGAAGAGGCCGCGCGCCGGCAGCTCCGCACGATCGACGCCACCTGCCCGCTCGTGACGAAGGTGCACAACGAGGCCCGCCGGTTCGCGCAAGAGGGCTACGACATCCTGCTTATCGGCCACAACGGGCACGAGGAGGTCGTCGGGACGACAGGGGAGGCTCCCGAGGCCATCCGCCTGGTCGACGGCCCTGGCGACGTGGCCAATGTCGAGGTCAACGATCCGGAGCGCGTCGTCTGGTTGTCCCAGACCACGTTGTCGGTCGACGAGACCATGCAGACCGTCGATGCGCTGCGTGGGCGGTTCCCGGGCCTGCAATCGCCGCCAAGCGATGACATCTGCTACGCGACCCAGAACCGGCAAGCTGCGGTCAAGGTGATCGCTCCAGAGGTCGAGCTGTTCCTCGTCGTCGGGTCAGCGAACTCCAGCAACTCCGTGCGAATGGTCGAGGTCGCACAAGCGGCCGGGGCCAACGCCGCGCGTTTGGTCGAGAACGCCGACGGCATCGACGTCGCCTGGTTGGCGGGAGTGCAGACGGTCGGCCTGTCCTCAGGCGCCTCCGTGCCGGATGTGCTCGTGCAGGAGGTCGCGGCATGGCTCGCCGACCACGGCTACACGGATATGCAGGAAGTCAGCCATACCGAGGAGCGGCTGACGTTCGCCTTGCCACAAGAGCTGCGCCGCGACCTACGAACCGCCCGGCGCTAGCCGCGCGAATCCGCTCGGGCTAGCCGCGCGACCACCCGCGCGGGTATTCCGTCAACGGTGCCTGATCATGCCGATACCGGCGATGATCAAGACCGCACCCGTGGCGCCGGCGATCGCCGGGAACCCGTAGACCAGCCAGTTGATCGCTGAGTCGATCAGCCGGGACCGGTTGGACAGGCCGCCGGAGCGCACGTAGAGCACGACCGCGGATGCGACAAAGTAGACCAGCGGCGGAGCAACGACGACGGAGAACATCGACCGACGTCGGACGATCAGGATGGCCACCACCGACCCGACGATAAGTGCAATGTTGAAGGCGCCCCTGATTGCCGACCCCTGCAGCAGGTCGATGAGACCGCCGATGCCGGTGATCCCGATGAGCACCACAACCGCAAGCCATCCGGCGACGCCGCGCTCTTCGGCCGCGGCGGCTGGTTCTTCGGTGGCGGCACCGGCCGACCAGCCATCAGCCCCACGCGAACCGGCCGCCGTGATGTGCGTCGTCTCGGTCCAGCCGTCGTCGGTGTAACCGCCCGCGTCATGCCGCACGGTCGCATCCACGCGCATATCCTCTCGGGCCTTGGCGGTCCACGGCCAGGACGCCACGTACATCACTCCGGCTTGACATTTGAGGGTACCCGCAACTAGGCCGCGGACCGCATAGTTCACACAAACCCGACCCGGCGCATCAGCGCTACCGCGCTCGCCCTGGCCGGCCCGCACCCCCGATCTGCCGGCGGTGTCAGGCGCCGCTTGCCTCCGGCGCCGCTCCGGGAATCTCGGCCTGGTCCGGCGGTGGCACCCCCGACCGGGGCTTCGGCAGAGCGACGAGTCGCTGCTCGGCGAACTCCGGCACCTGGGTCGACCGCACGCTGAGGTTCACTTGGCGAGGCGACTCGACCGCGTTGTTCGGGTCGACAACGTTCAGCTCCGTCATTTTCCGAGCGGTGACGAAAACCCGGCTCTCCAGCGACGATACCGTCTGGTTGTAGGAACCAACCGCACTGCTGAGCGCACGCCCGAGCTTGTCAATGTGGCCGCCCATCGTCGACAACCGGGTGTACAGGTCTCTCCCGAGCTGATGCACAGCCGCAGCGTTTGCCGCTAACGCATCCTGTCGCCACGTGTATGCGACTGTGCGCAGCAGGGTGACCAGGGTCGACGGCGTGGCCACGACGACGTTGCGGGCGAATGCGTGTTCTAACAACGTCGGCTGCTCTCGCAGCGCCGCGTCGAGGAAGGCGTCGGCAGGGACGAAACACACCACAAACTCCGGCGATGGCGCGAACCGTTCCCAATACGCCTTAGCCCCGAGTGAATCGATGTGCTCACGTAAGTGGCGCGCATGCGCCTTCAGACGGTTCGCGCGGGTGGCATCGTCCCGGGCTTCCATCGCCTCCAGGTAGGCGTTGAACGCCACCTTGGAGTCAACAACCACGTTCTTGCCACCGACGAGGCGAACCACCAAGTCAGGGCGTACCACGCCGTCCTCGCCTGGGGCGGTGACCTGGGTGACGTAGTCGATGTGCTCCGTCAGGCCGGCCGCTTCGACCGCACGCTCGAGCTGGAGCTCGCCCCACCGCCCGCGTATCTGCGGCGCCCGCAGCGCGGTGACCAGCTGGGCGGTCTCGGTTCGCAACTGCTCCGATGTCTGGCGCATGGTGCTGATCTGCTCGAGCAGGGCCGAATACGATCCGGCTCGATCGCGCTCGACCGTGCGTAGCTGCTGCTGCATGGCATCCAACGACTCGCGCAGCGGTCCGACGACGCTGTCGATGGCCTGCTGCCGTTGGGCTAGATCCCCGTCCGCCGCCGCCCGCGCCATGCCGAGGCGGCCCTCAGCCAGCGCGACGAACGCCTCGTTGTTGCGGTGCAGTGCTTCTGCGGACAGCGCGCCGAAGGTCTCCCGCAGCGCGGCATCCGTGCGCGCGGCGAGCGCGGCCCGTTCTTCCGCAGTCGCGCGTTCGACGCGCAGGGCCGCGTCGAGCCGGCCGACTTCGGCCTCGGCGAAGGCCAGCCGCCTCTGACTTCGATAGCGCGCGGACAACCAGCCGAGAGCCAGCCCTGCGACCAGGGTGACGAGAGCCACGGCGGCGATGTCCATGCCAACAGGCTGGCATCGGGCGCCGACAATTTCTGCGAGCGACGCGCGGGCGGGCTCACGTGTCTCCGTAGACTGGCGGCCCGTGGGTCTGACGATCGGAATAGCTGGGCTGCCCAACGTGGGAAAGTCCACGTTGTTCAATGCGCTCACCAAGAATGATGTGCTCGCGGCGAACTATCCGTTTGCCACCATCCAGCCGAACGTCGGTGTCGTTGGCGTGCCCGAGCCTCGTCTGCCGCTGCTGGCCAAGATGTTCGGCTCGGCCAGGATCGTTCCGTCCACAGTCTCGTTCGTCGACATCGCCGGGATCGTCAAAGGCGCGAGCGAGGGCGCGGGATTAGGCAATCAGTTCCTGGCGAACATCCGCGAGGCGGATGCGATCTGCCAGGTGATCCGGGCGTTCACCGACCCGGATGTCGTGCACGTGGACGGGAAGATCTCGCCCGAGGATGACATCGAGACCGTCAATACGGAGCTCATCCTCGCCGATCTGCAGACCATCGATCGGGCCCTGCCGCGCCTGGTCCGGGAGGCGCGAAACAGCAAGGATCGAGCTACGGTGCTCGCCGCGGTCGAGCGTGCACGCGAAGTGCTGGACTCCGGCCAGACCGTCTTCGCGGCCGGCCTCGACCGAGCGCCGCTCCGCGAGCTGCAGTTGATGACCGCGAAGCCATTCCTTTATGTGTTCAACATGGACCCCGACGAGCTGACCGACGCGGCGTTCACCGCCGAATTGCGCGAGCTCGTCGCGCCGGCGGAGGCAATTTGCCTCGACGCGAAGACCGAGGTCGAGCTCGTCGAGCTGCCCGACGACGAGGCGCTGGAGCTGCTGCAATCCATGGGTCAGCAGGAATCGGGCCTCGACCAGTTGGCTCGCGTCGGCTTCGCGACGTTAGGGCTGCAGTCGTTCCTGACTGCGGGCCCGAAAGAGGCCCGCGCCTGGACGATTCCGCGCGGCGCCACGGCCCCGCAGGCCGCGGGCGTGATTCACAGCGATTTCGAACGGGGTTTCATCAAGGCTGAGGTCGTCTCGTTTGACGACCTCGTCGCCGCCGGATCGCTGGCCGAGGCCAGAGCCAGAGGTCGGGTCCGGATCGAGGGCAAGGACTACGTCATGGCCGACGGGGATGTGGTGGAGTTCAGGTTCAATGTGTAGTCGACTGCCGGGAAGTCCCTGATTCTGCTGGGCTAGACGTCGCCGCGCGCCCGCTGGTGCCTCACCCGGGCCTCGGCCGACGTCGCGGACGCCATCAGAGAAGCAGCGGGGCGAGCGCGTCCGATCCTCCGCTGTCGGCCACAAAAGCCCATACGTCGACAGCGTGACCACGGCGCTCAGATGTCCGAGTGCGCGCTGCACCGTCACCACGTCGCAACCGGCCACGATCAGCCCCGCGGCGTAGAAATGCCTCAGGTCATGCAGCCCGGGTGTCATCGACACCGGGCCGCCCGCGTCTTGCGCCACTAATTCCCGACTGGGGGTGGTGTGATGGAGGCATACCCCAGGAAATGCGGGGCCAGAAAAAACCTCTGCGTCCTTCCTTTACAACGGAACCGCAACCTTTTCGAGCAGGCCGGCTTCGAGTACCAACGACCTAAGGGCAAGAACCATTGCGTGATGCGGCTGACCGTCCCGCCCTCGTAGAAATCAGCCGCCACGTGCGCCCCGTGTGACCCTCCGCTCGCGACGGTGAGCCACCCGCCCGTCAGGTCTGTGCCGTCGTACATTCCGGGACACGTGGGGTGGCGACGGAGGCGGGCTGATGGCATCGAAGGCGGATTACGACTCGACGCAGAGCAACGCGTACGAGCTGTTCATCCTGTTCATGACGATCTTCTCGTTGATCATCATGGTGGCGCTCCTGCTGCCCACGCTGTCCAAATCGACGACCCAGCTCCTCGAGATATACGACAATGCGATCTGCATCCTGTTCTTGTTTGACTTCGGCCTGCGATTGAAGCGGGCACCGTCCAAACGTGGCTACTTCATCCACGGACGCGGCTGGCTGGACCTGCTGGGCTCGATACCGAGTTTCAGCTTCTTCCGCTATACCGCCCTATTGAGACTGGCTCGGCTGAGCCGGGTTGCCCGTATCAGCCGATTGTTGCGCGGCAAGAGCAAGCGCGAACTGCTGAAGGACGTACTGGACAACCGAGGGCGATACGCGGTCTTCATAACGCTCCTGGCCGCGTTGGTCGTGCTCGCGGTATCCGCCGTGATGGTGCTGCAATTCGAGAGCAAGTCTTCTGACGCCAACATCAAGACGGGTGGCCAGGCGCTGTGGTGGGCTGTCGTCACGATCACGACGGTGGGCTACGGCGACTATTACCCAGTGACGCCGGGCGGCCGGCTCACGGCCACGGTCGTAATGTTCAGCGGCGTTGGGATCATTGGATCGCTGGCGAGCATCCTGGCCAGCGTGCTGGTCCCCAGTCCGAAGGCGCCTGACGTATCCTCCGATGGTCAGGCGGCCCTCACTGACATACAGCGATCCCTCACCGAGATTCACCGCGAGCTGGCGGCCATCCAGCGCAGCGGGACGGAGGGGCCTTCCACGGGGACTTAGCAACGTGGCGTCTGCGATCGGGATACGGCGCTCAATGTCTGAGTCTTCGTGGGAATTCGCAGACGAAACTGTCGGTGGGCCGATATATGGTTGAGCGGGGCGACTGGTTTGAACAGAATTAGCTGCTGTGCCTGTGGATTCTCGATTGATTGGATTGGTTTCGTATTACAATAGAACTTGTGTTCGACAATCCGCAGTCACCGGTTGGGCTCGCGCTCAGCCATCTCGCCGCTGCCCGGGAGCAGT
>Ga0207693_10001314_pt1 | contig 22042 bp, 21 predicted proteins | sample LARL81metaG_FD_184347 | JGI IMG/M metagenome (GOLD analysis project Ga0207693, IMG submission 184347) | Corn, switchgrass and miscanthus rhizosphere microbial communities from Kellogg Biological Station, Michigan, USA - LAR L8-1 metaG... | ecosystem: Host-associated > Plants > Roots >... | reverse complement strand
GTAACTTTCGCTCAGGGCCTGCTCAGCCTGGCTCATAGTTGCATCTTGCAGGGAAACGCCGCTACGAAGGCTACCCTTAGTGCACCTTGGGCGCGGTCGTGGTCCCTGCGGTGCCCGTGGAGGCGTCCGTGTTTCCGGTGCCGCTCGGTGTGCCCGAGCCGGCTCCGCCGGTACTGGTTCCGCCGGTACTGGTTCCACCGTTGCCTGCACCGGTTCCGCCTGTTCCGGTTCCCCCGTTGCCGGGTCCGGGATCGATCGGCGGCGGCGTAGGAGATGTCGGCGGTGACGTCGGTGGCGTCGGCGGCGGTGTCGGGTCCGTCGTCGGCGGTTGCTTGGACGTCGTAGGAGACATCGTCGTCGGCGGCGCGTTGTGCTTCACAGGCGCCTGCATACTCGGTTGCTGCGGCGCGCGATAGGACCGCGGTGGGGGCTACTGCACGACGACGGTGGTCACTTGGGGGGCCTGCGGCGCCGGGGTAGCTGGGAAACTGGCCGGCGCCGCAGGCGCGGGGGAGGTGGTCGAGGTGGTCGCCGCTTCGACGGGAGTGGTGGTGGTGTCGCTGAGCAGGGTGATGCCGAACACGGCCGCAGCGATGGCCGCGGCGACCGCCGACAGACCGAACAGCACCAGTAAGCCACGCCGAGGCTGCTGTGCGTCCTGCCATTCCTCGTGGCGGAAGTGCACCTCGGGCCGGGAGTCGGTCACGTCGCTGTAGGGCAGTACGTCCTCGCTGGCGGCGTCTTCGGACCACGCCAGTGCCGACGAGGGGTCCGCGGTCGCAATCGTTGCGGTGGTGGGGGCAGCAGCGGGCGCCGTCGGCGTCAGCGCGGTGGCCGTCTCGACGACCCGGCTCCGGTAGGCGATGAGCGCCGCGCCCTCGGCCGCGGTGAGCTGTGGGTGCGGCGTGGTCACGACGGGTGCGCGCAGGTGCTCGGAGAGCCGCTGGGTGATCAAAGGAATGCGGGCACCACCGCCGACGGTGGCGACCGCCGAGACGCTCGTCGCAGGCACGCCGTAGCGTTCCAGCGTTTCGTCAAGCACCGCAAGGAATTCCGAGAGCGGCGCGTGCATCAGGTCGTTGAGTTCGGTGCGCGTGACGCGGATGTCGGCGCCGTGTCCGGAGAGATCGGCGACGACGGCCGTCGCTGTCGATGCGCTCAGCCGTTCCTTTGCGCCGCGGCAGTCGTCGCGCAGCCGCACCAGTGATGCGACCATCGCGGTGCTCGACGGATCGGAGTGCGAAGCGTCGCCCAATCCGGCGACTACATGCGTCAGCAGTGCCTGATCGATGTGGTCACCAGAGAAGTCGGGAACGCGCACGGTCTCGCCGAACGGCGAAAAGTCCCTCGCCGCATTGGCCAGCGTGATGCTGGTGCCGCTGCCACCGAAGTCGCACAGCACGATGACGCCGTGCGTCGGCAGGCCCGGAATGGCGCGCAACGCCGTCAGCGCCGCGGTCGCGTCGGAAACCACCGGCAGCCGGCCGCGCAGATTCCTGCGCAGGGTGTCGACGACCGACGCGCGCCAGTGCGCGGGCACGGTGACGGCCACGTCCGACACCGGCGCGCCGTCGGTGAACGCGCGGGCCATCGAGCCGAGGGCGTCGGCGAGCAGGTCTTCGGACCGGTACTTCGAGCCGTCGGGGGCGATCAGCGGCACTGGATCACCGACACGGTCGACGAACCCGGTGAGGCGGTGGCCACGCAGCGTCAGCTCGGCGGGTCGGATGACGGCGGACTGCCCGTCCCGGGTGCCGGCGAGGTTCGTCGCGCCGACCGAGAGGCCCAACGAATGGCCGTGATTGCCTGGCGAATTCAACATGCGAACGACCGTATGGCGATCGGTCGTCCAGCAAATCCGGTACCGGACCCGTCGCTGGACCGCACCCATAGGGGATCTCGAATAGGGGATTCGGCCGCGTTGGGGGCTCAGCCCTGAGGCGCGAGCATGGCACGCAGCATCGACAGCATCTCCGATCGCGACTCGGCGCCGAGCCGGCGCCGGATCCGCGCGACATGGTGCTCGACGGTCTTGGCCGAAATGAACAGCTGGCTGCCGATGTCCCGGTACGGCATGCCGAGCAGCAGCAGTTCGGCCACCTCACGCTCGCGGTCGGACAACCTGGAGGAGACGGGCCGCGACGCGCCGGCGCGCGCACCTTCCGCGACGGTGGTCACCGCTTCGAGTCCGGGCGCCTCATCGATCGCGGCGGTCTGTTTGAGGTCGCGCGCCAGTTGCAGCATCGCGCCGGAAACGCGGCCGTCGGGGGTCTGCAGGGCGGCCTGGCTGGCCAATCGGGTGGCGTCCCAGGTCAGGCCGAACTGCGACAGGCCCCGCGCCGCCACCGTCACCTCGTCGGTGTCGACGTGATTGGCCAGCACCCGAAGCCAGCTTCGACCGGCGGTGGCCAGCGCCTTGGCGAATGCGCTGTGGGCCGCAGCGGCGGTCAACGCCTGGCCGTGTGGCGCAACCGCTTCCGGTGAATTGGCCAGGATCCCGGCGTGTACCCCGGCCCAGTGCAGCGGCACCGACCACAGCACGGGATTGCCGAGCGACTCGAGCAGTGCGAATGCTTCGGTCAGGGTGTGCTGCAGTCGGTCGACCTGACGCATCCTGGCCGCAGCCACCCACAGTTCGCCCAGCGGCAACAAAGAGAAAAGGTCGATCGAGTACTCGGCAAGCACTTCCATCGCGGCATACCAATGCTTCTGCACCGCGCCGCTGTCGCCGCTGCGCCTGGCGACCGCCGTCTGCAGCGCCGCAGCCCAGAGCGCGTCACGGCGGTGAAGCGTGGCATCGGCAGTCGAGGCGGCGTCGGCGGTTGCCGCGGGCAGTTGCCCGTCCTGCATCCGCACCCAGCCGAGCAGCAGGCGGTGCCGGTGGGCAGCAAAGGATTCGTCTGCGCTGTCCGCCTGGCTTCCTGCGCGCACGACGCGGCTGATCACACTGCGGGCACGCACCGGGTCGCCGCCGTGCAGCGCCGCCAGTGTGACCAGTGCGGCGGGGGTGTCCGGTCCGACGCCCGCCGGCTGCTGTTCGGCGGTGATCGATTGGCCCAACCGTGCGATGGCGATCGGGAACGGCTGATCCAGCGACAGCAGCAGACCTTCGGCGAGGCTGCGCGCGGCGCGCGCGGTCGACGTCGGGGGCCCGGCGCTCTCGGCACTCAGTGCCCCCCTGGCGGCCTCGAGGTCGCCGGCGGCGACCGCAACGATCGCGCCCGCGGCGCTGACGAAGGCGTCGGGATACGGCCCGAGCCAACGGAATAGGTCGGCCGCCTGCGCCGCGCCGCCGTCGTGCATGGCAATGCTGGCGGCGATCCGGACTGCACCGGCGCGCTCAGCCGCGTCCTCGGAGCCCAACAGTTCGTCGGTGAGCCGACCGGCGGTGATGCAATCACCGGTCAGCGCGAGCGCGTCGGCCAGCCGCGCGGACAGGCCCGTCGCGCCCGCATCGACGGCGGCCCGGTAGAGCCGTGCCGTCCGCGCCGGTTGGCCGCGGGTGCGGGACGCCAGGTCGGCCAGCGCGGTGGCCAGCCGGTCGTCCTGTAGCCCGTGTTCGGCCATCCGCAACGCGAGATCCGCTGAGAGCGTTGATGATTCGATCTGCGACACCAGCAGTGCGAGCTCAGTATCGTGGTGGCGCGCGGTGCCGATGATCCCGGCGATGCAGAGGTGCACCGATCGCAGGAACGCGTGGCTGTGCGACGGCTCGATCAGGCCGCTGGCGCGGGCGCGGTCGACAAGTACCTGCGCGTCTTCGGCGCCGACTCGCAGCGCCCCCGCCACGTCGTCGGGCCCGAGCTCCGGGCTCAGCGAGGACACCAGCAGCGTGTCGAGCACTGGTTCGTCCAGCCGGCGCAGCCGCTCGATCAACGCGAACTTGGCGGCCTGCATGATCGTCCCCCGCAAGCGGGTGGGCCCCCCGCCTGCGTGGGGAGTGCCCCCAGTCTTGGCGTCCTCGCCATCGGGTGACGCCGCCGCCGCGATTGCGGGCTGCAGCAGGAATGGCAGGCCGGCCGTCGCCACCATCAGCGACCGGTTGATCTCGGAAGTCGTTGGGGCACCGAGTGTTTCGGTCGCGATACGGTTGACGTCCGCCGGGCTGAGCGCGCCGAGCGACACCACCGGGTTTTCGCGCTCGATAGTGACGACGAGCGAGCGCAGCCCCGCGTGGTGGACGAGCGGTTGGGCGGCGACCACGACCGTCGACGCCGGATTGGCGACCAGCTCGCCGAGGCGGCCGAGTTCTTGGTCGTCAAGCAGGTGCGCGTCGTCGATGACGACCGCCGCGGCCGAATCGTCGCCGTCCCGTGGCGGTCTCGTCAGCACCGCCACCTGGGCTTCGCGCAGCGCCGAGCGGATGGCCGCGAGAACAGAGCTCTTACCGGTGCCGATGCCTCCGGACACCAGCACCTTGACCGGGGCGGTCGGCGCTGCAAGCAGCGTCGCCACGGTGTCGCGCGCGGCCGGCGGGATATCGGTCAGCGGTCCTGACGCCGGTCTGGCCATGGGTCACGGCTGAGTGGTCGTGATCGGCGACAACGCAGCGGCCGTGGTGGTGGTCACCTGCTGCGTCGTCGTGGGCTGGGTGGTAGTGGGCGGTGTCGTCGTGGTGGTCGGCGGCGTTGTCGTGGTCGTTGTCGTCGTGGTGGCTGTGGTTGTGGTTGTGGTTGCGGTGGTTGTGGTCGTCGTCGTGGGCGACGTCGTGGTCGTGCTCGATGGCGGGGGCGGCTGCACCACGGTGGTGCTCGGCTCGCCGTTGGGTCCGGTGACCGTGATCGTCTGCGGCGGTGCCGAAGTCGGCGGCTGCCCGGGTGACGGGCCCGTCTCGACGTGAGTGGCCGTCTCGGTCACCGGGCCGGTGCTGCCGCTGGTGCTGGTGAGGGTGACCGCCAGCCCGCCGATGGCCAGCAGCACGGCCGCGGCCGCCGCCCCGAACAGAATCGGCGGACGCTTGTACCAGGGCAGCGGCCCCGGCTCGGGCTCGTAGCCCTCTTCCTCGTGCGCGAAAGCGACCTGCGGGCGGGCGTCGGTGGGCCCCTGGTCGAAGGTGTAGTCCTCGCCGGAATAGGGCACCGGCTCTCCGCCAGGCGCATCGTCCTGCGACCAGGCCAGCGCGCGGAACGTCGCCGACGCAGCACCGTCAGAGGCCGACTCGGAGGCTGCCAGCCCCGCCGCGCCGGTAGCCCAGCCTGCAGCGGCCATGCCCGTCGGCGCGTCCGCGGCGGCCGCCAGCCCGGTCGGCGCCATCCCGGTGGGCGCGTCTGCCTCCAGTCCGCGGTCGGCCATCAGCGCGGCGCCCGCTGCGACGTTGAGCTGCGACTGCGGTGTGGTGACGACGGGGGCGCGCAGCCGTTCCGACAGCTGCTGCGTGACCCGCGGAATGTTAGCCCCGCCGCCGACGGTCGCGACGGCGGACACATTAGCTACCGGAACGTTGTTGCGCTGCAACGTTTCTTCGATGGCATTAAGCAGACCGGCCAGCGGCTCCGCGATGAGGTTCTCCAGCTCGTTGCGGGTCACCCTGACGTCGGAGTTGAAGCCGGGCAGCTCCGCGGGCACCACTGTCGCCGTGTCGGCGGACAGTCGCTCCTTGGCCTGCCGGGCCTCGTCGCGCAGCCGGGCCAGCAATCCGAGGCCCAGCGTGCCGGTGGGATCGGCATTGTTGGCTTCGCCGATTCCAGCCACCACATGGTTCAGCAGTACCTGGTCGATCTGGTCGCCGGAGAAGTCGGGATAGCGGACCGTCTCGCCGATCTGGTCAAAATTCGCACCGGCGTCGGCCAGTGTGATGCTGGTGCCGCTGCCACCCAGGTCCACCAGCGCGACGACGCCGTTTGACGGCAAGCCCGGTGCGGCCTGAAGTGCGGTGAGCGCCGCGACCGAATCCGGGATCAGCGCCGCGGGCAGACCGTCCGGCGCCAGGCTTGGCTTTGCACGCAGCGCACCCCGCAGGGCACCGATGGTTGCTGGTCCCCAGTGTGCGGGCACGGCGATCGCGATGGGAGCGCCGCCGCCGACCGTGCGCGCCATCGAGTCGAGGGCTTCGACAAGCACCCTCTCGCCGCGGTGCGGGGATCCGTCGGCGGCGACCAGCGGAACCGGATCGCCAACCCGCTCGACGAAACCGCTCAACACGATTCCGGGCGCATTCAGGCTCGGGTTCTCGCCCGGCACGCCGACTTCGGGGGCGCGATCGTTGAATAGCGTGAGAACGGAACGCCGCATGACCGGGGCGCGGCCGATTCGGGCCGCCACCAAGTTGGTCATGCCAATCGACAACCCAAGTGAGTCGCTCATCGAGGTTTCTTTCGGCTGGAAATCCTGGATTTCAGTCCGAGGAAGCTGATCCCGAGGGGTGCGGGCGTGCTAGGACTGGGGATGTCGGTGTCGGTGGTTACGGTGCGGATATGTCGCGGTTTCGGCTGTTGCCGACTTCTGAGCAGGAGCAGGCATTGTTGCCGCATTGTCGGGACGCGCGGTATGTGTGGAATTTGGCGGTGGAGCAGCAGCAGCATTGGCAGCCGGGTCGCAAGGCTCCCGGGTATCTGGAGCAGGCCGCGCAGTTGACGGAGGCTCGCGCCGAGTACGGGTGGCTTGGGGCTGGAAGTCAGACGGTGCAGCAGCAGGCGTTGCGGGATTTCGCGCAGGCCATGCGGAACTTCTTCAGTGACACGCATCGCCGCCCGAGGTGGCGTAAGGCCGGTGTGCATGAAGGGTTTCGGCAGGTCGCTGTGAAACCGCATCATGTCGAGCGGCTGAACCGCCGCCTTGGTCGGGTCTGGATTCCCAAGGTCGGGTGGATGCGGTTCCGGTTGTCGCGACCGGCGCCGGAGGGTGTCAAGTCCTACCGGGTTACTCGTGATCGGGCTGGCCGCTGGCATATCGCGTTCGCCCACGTCCCCGACCCGATCACCGGTCCAGGGGACTGCAGCGTGGTCGGCATCGACCGCGGTGTTGCCGTGTCGGCCGCGCTGTCTACCGGTGAGCTGCTGCAGGCCCCGGGTCTTACCCCGGGTGAGTCGAAACGGTTGAAGATGCTGCAGCAGCGGTTGGCCCGCGCCAGTCGCGGTTCCCATCGCCGCGAGAAGACGAAACGCGCGATCGCAAGGCTGAAAGCCCGCGAGAGGGACCGGCGTGAGGACTGGGTGGAGAAGACCAGCACCGACCTGGCGCGGCGGTTCGACGTGATCAGGGTCGAGGCTCTGGACGTGCGAGGAATGACGCACTCTGCACGCGGCACCGTCGAGCAACCGGGTGCCCGTGTCGCTCAGAAACGTGGGCTCAACCGCGCAATCAGCCGAAGCGGCTGGGGCCAGCTGGTCGTACGTTTGCAGCACAAGCCTTTGGGCCGGGTCGAGCAGGTTCCGGCTGCCTACACGTCGCAACGATGCTCCGCGTGCGGGCACGTTGCACCCGGAAACCGCAAGAGCCAAGCGGTCTTCGAGTGCGAAGCCTGCACTGCTGTACGGTGCAACGCCGACGTCAACGCTGCACGCAACATCGCCGCCGGACGGGCGGTGACCGCACGGGGAGACCTCGCCAGCGGGCGGTCTGCGAACCGTGAACCTCAACTCTCTACTCCTGCCCCGTAAGTCAATGGATGGGGGTTGAAATCCCCGGACTTCAATCCGGGGAGGACGTCAATTTCCCCTCGTGTTTGGCCCCGCGAGATCGGCCGGTGCTCACGATAGCGGCTCAGGATGGCCGGAACCGGCGGATCCCCCTAATGGCGGGGGAACCCCTAACGGTCAGTCCCCTAACACCGGTGCGGCAGAGCTGGGTTTGGCACCGATCATCGGCGGCGCGTCCGTCGATAGCATCGGATCAAGCCTTCGGGCTATCGCCGCATACATCTGCAATGGGAAGGAGGGTGTTCTATGGCAAACTCGCTACTCGACTTCGTGATGTCGTTGGTGCGTGACCCCGCCGCCGCCGCAGCCTACGCCGCTGATCCGGGGCAGGCTATCGCCGACGCCCATCTGACGGACGTGACCAGCGTGGACGTCAACAATCTGATTCCGGTCGTCTCAGAATCGCTGTCCATGGCGGTGCCCTCGACGAGTGCCGACGCTGTGGTTGACGACCACGCAAGCAATGTCTGGGCAAGTGGCGCGGCAACGGCCGCATTCGATGCGTTCGACGACCATGTGCCCGTCGTCGCGGTCGACGAGGTGCATACGATGGCCGACCATCTCGTCACAGAACCCGACGCCGGCGTGCAGCCGGGGGTCGACGTGCTCGCCGACGCCGGCGTGCCGGACGTGGCGGGTGCCGACGACCCGTCGCTGCAGTTCGACGGCCCGGTGATCGACGATGCGCCGGTCATCGACGCTCATGAGACCCATCTCGAGGACGACTGGAGCCATTCGGTCCCCGAGGATCACCACCTCGAACCCGACAACTCCGGCATCGACATTTTCGAGTAGTTCCACTCGGCAGTTGAAAAGCCCGGCCCGCCACGGCCGGGCTTTTCTTTTGGCGATTTTCCTGCGGAAATGAATCCGACTTCAGGCCAGTGGACCGCGCTCGCACCGCCCCCTAATAACCCCCTAATCCCCTAATAGGGGCCCCGCCACTATCCCGGGATGCGATCTCGTAGGGACGGGCTCTGACCCCGTTTCTCCAACGTCGTCCGGTCCATAACGTTGTCATCAGTTCGCCGGACAGCCGGCGACCAGCTTCCACAACACACACAGCAAAGGACCACCCAAATGACCAACGTGATCGACTGGATTCTCGACCTGTTCCGCGACCCGGTTCAGGCGCAGGCCTTCGTCAACGACCCCGACCGTGCAATGACCAACGCCGGCGTTCAGAACGTGACCGCCGCGCAGGTGCAGGCCGTCGCCGCGACCGTGGCACCGGCTGCTGTCATCCACGGCGGCGGTAACCCGGTGCAGGGGTTGCAGCAGGCGGTCGCCGAGACCCACGGCATCGCCTTCACCCCGCAGCATGTCTTCGCGCCGGAGACCCAGGCCTTCAGCAACAACGACACGCTGAGCCACAATGACGTGCTGAGCAACAACGATCCCCATATCTTGAGCCCCGAGGCCGGCCACGACGTGCAGCAGGGCGGTGTCAACCTGGACTTCGGTGACGTCACCTTCGGCGATAAGACCACGAACACCGCCGATCACGGCGGCGTGGTGGTCAACGGAGACAACGACGGCGACATCCTCACGGATGGCTCGGTGAAGCAGGACGGCGATCACAACAACGCCAACACCGGCGACATCGCCGCCGGCGACCACTCGCCCGTCATCGTGGGCAACGGCAACGACGTCGAGGACAACTCGCAAGAGACCGGCGGCGGCGACATCATCCAGGGCAACGAGGGTCCGGTCGTCAAGACTGGCGACATCGACACCAGCGGTGGCGGTGCGTCCGGTGGCGACGGTGGCCATGGCGGCGGCATCCTCACCGGTGGTGGGGGCGACGGCGGCGCCGCGACAGGTGGGGCCGGCGGCGGGGTGGTCATCGCGCCCACGCAAACCACGACCACCACCGCCGGCGGCGACGTCACCAACGTCGAAACCCATGGTGGCGACATCTCCGGCAACATCGACGCAAGCCACGATGACAACTCGTCGAACAGCCACAACACCGACAACTCGACGCACGACAGCCACAACAACATCGACAACTCGGTTCACGAGACCACCGACATCCACCAGGGTGTGGACGTCGACCTGTTCTGACCGAGAGGTACAACGAAATAGCGCAGCTGGCGGGGACCGAACTCAGGTCCCCGCCAGTTGGCACGCCTACCGTTGGAGCAACGGCGGCAACACAAAAGGGACACCATGACGCAACCGAATGACCCCCGCAAGGTCAAGGTCATCGTTGAATTGATCGACCACACGATCAAGATCGCCGAGACTCAGGACCGCGGCGATCTGGCCGAGCGGATGGCCAAGGCAAAGGAGCGGATCAGCGACCCGCAGATCCGCGTCGTGATCGCCGGTCAGCTCAAACAGGGCAAGAGCCAGCTGCTCAACTCGCTGCTGAATGTGCCGGTCTCCCGCGTCGGCGACGACGAGTCCACGGTGGTCGCCACGATGGTGTCCTACGGCGAACAGGCCACGGCGAAGCTTATCCTCGCCGGCGATGACGGTGCCGAGCCTGCTGCGATAGAGATCCCCATCGCCGACATCAAAAACGATCTGCGTCGCCATCCCGCGGCAGGTGGCCGGCAGGTACTCCGAGTCGCGGTCACCGCGAACAGCCCCCTGCTCAAGGGTGGGTTGGTGTTCGTCGACACCCCCGGCGTCGGCGGTCATGCTCAGCCGCATCTGTCAGCCACTCTCGGACTGCTGCCAGACGCGGATGCCATGCTGATGATCAGCGACACCAGTCAGGAGTTCACCGACCCCGAGATGACGTTCATCCGTCAGGCATTTGAAATCTGCCCGGTTGCAACGATTGTCGCGACCAAGACCGACCTCTACCCGCACTGGCGCGAGATCGTCGAGGTCAACAAGGCGCATCTGCAGCGCGCAGGGCTGTCGACCCCGATCATTCCGGCGTCGTCGCTGTTACGCAGCCACGCCATCCAGCTCAACGACAAGGAACTCAACGAAGAGTCCAACTTCCCGGCGATCGTGAAGTTCCTCAGCGAGAAGGTGCTATCCCGGGAGAACGACCGGGTGCGCGACCAGGTGCTCGCCGAGATCCGCTCCGCTGCCGAGCATTTGACGTTTGCCGCGGACTCCGAGCTGTCGGCAGTCAACGATCCGGATGCCCGCGACCGATTGAAGGCCGAACTCGAACAGCGCAAGCAGGAAGCCCAGGACGCTCTTCAGCAGACCGCGCTGTGGCAGCAGGTGCTCAACGACGGAATCGCCGATCTGACAGCCGATGTCGACCACGACCTGCGCGGTCGGTTCCGCACCATCACCCAGCACACCGAGCACGTGATCGACACCACCGACCCGACTCATCACTGGGCCGAGATCGGCGCCGAGCTGGAGAATGCGATCGCCACCGCCGTCGGCGACAACTTCGTGTGGGCCTACCAGCGTGCCGAGGTGCTTGCCCAGGAGGTAGCTCGGACGTTCGTCGAGGCGGGGCTCGAGGCGATCAAGATGCCACAGCTCGACGCCCGCGAAATGGGTGCCAGCCTCGGGGAAATCAAGTCGCTCTCCAAGCTGGAAGCCAAGCCCATCAAGGCCGGGCACAAGGTCGTCACCGGCATGCGCGGCTCGTACGGCGGCGTGCTGATGTTCGGAATGCTGACATCGTTCGCCGGGTTGGGGATGTTCAATCCGTTGTCGCTGGGCGCCGGCTTTCTCTTGGGCCGCAAGACCTACAAGGACGACATGGAGAACCGCATGATGCGCGTGCGCGGCGAGGCGAAGATGAACATGCGGCGTTTCGTTGACGACGTTTCGTTCGTCGTCACCAAGGAATCGCGAGACCGGCTCAAGGGGATTCAGCGCCAGCTGCGCGACCACTACCGCGGCATCGCCAATCAGACCACCCGCTCGCTCAACGAGTCGCTGCAGGCGACGATCGCGTCAGCGCAGTTGGAGGAGAACGAACGCGTCAACCGCGTCCGCGAACTCGAGCGGCAGCTGAACATTCTCAAACAGGTGACCGATCACGCGGTCAATTTGGCGCCCGGCGCCACCGAAGCGGCCCGCGAGCGCGTGGGAACCACGTAAACCACCCGGTGGGAGTCCATCTTGTCGATCCGCGATTTCTTGACTGGCTTGTTCCGCGATCCAGCCAATCTCCGTTCGTTTGTCGGACGACCCCGACCAGGCGCTCACACCCAACAAGGCCCTCTGCGACCTGTTCACGCCGCATATCGAGGAAGGCGGCCCGGCGCCGGTCGACGACTACCCCAACCCGCCGGAGGACGACGAACCGCACCACGACCATGCCCTCGACGACGGCTGCGTCGATCTCAATATCAGCGCAGTCGTCTGGGGCGAAGTTGTCGAATGACCAGCGATGCATAAGCTGAACATTCGGTTATCGCCGAGTGGGAGGACAGCCGAGGTAGCCCGGGATGAGCACGAGCGATCAGGTGCGCGCGATCCTGGGCGGAACCATCCAGGCGTACCGCAACGATCCGACGTACCGGAATCGACCCGACGTGCACAACGAACTGGAGCGCATCGGCTATCGGCTCAACCAGCCGATCCGCATCGCACTGGCGGGGACGTTGAAGGCGGGCAAGTCAACGCTCGTGAATGCGCTTGTGGGCGAAGACATCGCGCCGACCGACGCCACCGAAGCCACCCGCATCGTCACCTGGTTCCGGCACGGTCCCATCCCGAAGGTGACGGCCAACCACCGCGGTGGCAGGCGCTCGAATGTGCCGATCGCCCGTGGCTCGAACGGATCGGCTGGGCTGACGTTCGACTTCGCCAGCCTCGACCCCGAAGACGTCGTCGACCTGGACGTGGAATGGCCCGCCGCCGAGCTGACCGACGCGACCGTCATCGACACGCCGGGCACGTCGTCGCTGTCGCGTGATGTCTCCCAACGCACCTTGCGGCTGCTGGTGCCCGAGGACGGCGTGCCGCGCGTCGACGCGGTGGTGTTCCTGCTTCGCACGTTGAATGCCGCGGACATGGCGCTGCTCAAGCAGATCGGTGAGCTGGTTGGCGGATCGGCCGGAGCGCTCGGCGTGATCGGGGTCGCGTCGCGGGCCGACGAGATCGGCGCGGGCCGGATCGACGCGATGCTCTCGGCCAAGGATGTGGCCAAACGGTTCACCAGCGAGATGGACAAGACCGGCATCTGCCAGGCCGTGGTGCCGGTGTCCGGGCTTTTGGCGCTGACTGCCCGCACGTTGCGGCAGAGCGAGTTCGTGGCGCTGGAGAAGCTGGCCGGGGTGGACGCCGCCGAGCTCACGAAGGCGATGCTGTCGGTGGACCGCTTCGTGCGGGAGGACAGTTCGTTGCCCGTCGATGCCGCCACCCGGGCCGCCCTGTTGCACCGGTTCGGCATGTTCGGCATAAGGATCTCGATCGCGGTGCTGCGCGCCGGTGTCAGCGATTCGGTGGCGCTGGCCGACGAGCTGCTGGAGCGCAGTGGGCTGGTGGCGCTGCGCGACGTCATCGACCAGCAGTTCGCGCAACGTTCGGATCTGTTGAAGGCGCATACCGCGCTGCTGTCGCTGCGGCGGTTCGTGCAGACCAACCCTATCTATGCGACGCGCTACATCCTCGCCGACATCGATCCGCTGCTTGCGGATACGCATGCCTTTGAAGAGCTTCGGTTGTTGAGCCAATTACGTTCGCGTCCAACGACATTGAACGAAGACGAGATGGCGTCGCTGCGGCGCATCATCGGAGGCCTGGGCACCGACGCCGCCAGCCGGCTGGGCCTGCAGCCCGACGCGCCCTACGACGGGCCGCGGGCAGCGTTCGCGGCAGCTCAGCGGTGGCGCCGCCGCGCCGACCATCCCCTCAACGATCCGTTCACCACCCGCGCCTGCCGGGCCGCGGTGCGCAGCGCAGAGGCGCTGGTCGCTGAATATGCCGCGAGAGGCCGCTAGGACGCAACGAGCCACGCCGCGTGGTCGGCTTCCTCCGGACGGACACTATCGGCGCCGCTGGACTTCACCATCCACCTGGTAACCCGGCCGTCGGGACCGGTCAGCCCGCCCGACAACAACGCCTGTGTGATCAACGAGCGCACCCGCTCCTCGTCGGCGGGATCGGCGGCAAACAGTACCCGCAGCCGAAGCATCTCGTCGCCTGCGGGTGTTGCATCGGTGTGGTGAGGTGCCAGCGGACACGGCGGCTCGTGGTCCCAATGTCCGCACAGCGCAACGGTTATCGCACCGCCGGGCGCGCGGGAGTCCCCGCCGGCATCGAGGATGACGACGGCGTCGTGTGCGTAGGCGGCGCGGGTCACTCACCCGCCCGGTGGTGAAACGGTGACGGTCTGGGTGACCGTGCTCGTGCTCGTGCTGACGCTTGGTTCGGTCGTCGTTGTCGTGGTGGTCGTGGTAGTGGTCGTCGTCGTGGTGGGCTCGGTGGTCGTCGTGGTCGTGGTCTGCTCGGTGGTCGGCTCTGTTGTGGTGGCGGCCGTCGTGGTTGTCGGCGCGGTCACCGACGTCGTGCTCCGGGTGATCGGGGTGAGCGTGGTCGGACTTTCCGGTGATGAGCCGCCGGTGAGCAGCTTGACCAGCCCGAAGAGGATCAACGCGATCAGCACCGCGCCGACGGCGCCGAATGCGACCAGCGCCACGGGTTTGCGATACCAGGGCAGCGGTTCTGTCGGCAGTGGGCTCGGCTCACCGGACGGCGGGTACGGCCGCTGGCCATAGTTGCCCTGATTGGTCTGATCGCCGTAGTTGGCGTACCGGGTCGGTTCCTGGTCGGAGTAGTTGGGGTCGTCGGGAGGTCCGTAGCGCGCCACGGGCACCGATAGTAAGCGCTCAGGGCTGCGGATAGAGCGTGCGCGTCACATTCGTGCGGGGGCCGCGACGCGTCGTACTGGGCGGCGATTCGGCGCCGCTTGGCGGTGTGTACGGCTTGGTCCACGCGGTCCGGGTGGGGGTCGACGTGTCGGTGCCGCTCGATGTATCGGGTGACGAGGAGGTGGTGGTGGACGATGGTGCGTCGATGTCAGTGGTGACCGGGGGACTGGTGCTGGTGATCGTCGCGGTCGTGGTCGGCGTCGACGGCGAGTGGGTGGCAGTCGCCGAGAACGACGGCTCGACAAAGTTCAGCGGAGCCTGGTCGGGCTCGTTGAACTGGCGCGACACGAACGTCACCGCTGCGATGAGAATGCCGATTACGGCGAGGCCGGCCACGCTCGCCCCGACGAGCGCCGGGGTTCGGTTGTACCACGGCGTAGCCGACGACGACTGCTCGTCGTCGTAGTCGTCGTGGTCCTGACCTGCCATGGCCAGTGATAGTAGCCGCGAGCCGCAGCCAGACGCCGGTCAGTCGAACTGCGGTACCACCTGGGTGGCGAAGAACTCCAGGTGGTCGAGGTCGGACATGTCGAGAAGCTGCAGGTAAACCCGTTGGACGCCCACCTCTATATATGCGCCGAGGTTGTCGGCGATCTCTGCGGGAGTTCCCACCATCGGTGAGTTGCTGCGCAGCTCGTCCATCTCCCAGCCGATCGCGGCCGCGCGCCGCGCGATCTCCGCATCGTCGCGCCCCGCGCACACCACGAAACACGCCGAGTAGATGAGCGAGTCGGGCGATCGGCCGGCCTCGGCCAGCGCCCCCGCCACACGCTCGAACTGAGTCTTGGTCACGTCCAACGGCGCGAACGGGATGTTGAATTCGGCGGCGAACTGCGCCGCGAGCGCGGGTGTGCGCTTGGCGCCGCCGCCGCCGATGATGATCGGCGGGTGCGGTGACTGCGTGGGTTTGGGCAGGGCCGGGGATTCCACCACGGTGTAGTGCGTTCCGGGGTAGTCGAACTTCTCGCCGACGGGTGTCGTCCACAGGCCGGTGATGATGTGCAGCTGTTCGGTGAGCCGGTCGAAGCGTTCGCCCAGCGGCGGGAACGGAATCGCATACGCCTGGTGCTCGGCCTCGAACCAGCCGGCGCCGATGCCCAGTTCCACACGGCCGCCGGTCATTTCGTCGACCTGAGCGACCGAGATCGCCAGCGGGCCGGGATGGCGGAAGGTGGCGGAGGTGACCATCGTGCCGAGCCGGATCGTCGACGTCTCACGCGAGATGCCGGCGAGCGTCACCCAGGAGTCGGTCGGGCCGGGTAACCCGTCGCCGCTCAACGCTACGTAGTGATCCGACCGGAAGAACGCCGAATAGCCCAGCGCCTCTGCGGCATGGGCGACCGCGAGCTGATCGGAGTAGGTGGCACCTTGCTGGGGTTCGACGAAGACGCGGAAATCCACGGCCGCCAGCGTAAAGGCGCGCCGGCCGGTCGTCGACTGTAACCCTCGTCGCTAACTCCCTTCGGAAAGGGAACTCGATGAGGAACACAATCATCACCGCGGTCGCCGCGCTCGGCGCCTTTTTGGTCACCGCATTGGGGGCAGCCGGTGAGGCTGCGGCGGCGCCTTCAGGGCCCGGCAATGCACAAGACACGATCAATGCCCTACAAAACCAGGGGTTCAACGTAGTACTCAACGGTGCCGCGGTTTACCCGCTGTCGGGTTGCAAAGTCACCGGGATCGAGGGACTCAACAGTTCTAACGTCGACTCATCGGGCCGACGGATCGACCCGACCCAGTTCGACACCGTCTACGTGGACATTTCATGCAGGGGTGGATAACCGCAACGAACCCTGGCGGGAGCCGCACAGGCAGCTTTGGCACACTGTACGAATGGCACAGATAACGTTGCGCGGAAACCCGATCAATACGGTCGGTGAGTTGCCCGCCGTCGGATCCCCAGCTCCGCGATTCACTCTGACCGGGACCGATCTCGGCGCGGTGACCAGCGAACAGTTCCACGGTAAGCCGTTGTTGCTCAACATCTTTCCGTCGGTCGATACTCCTGTGTGCGCGACCAGTGTCCGGACATTCAACGAGCGCGCCGAGGCAAGCGGCCTGTCCGTGTTGTGCGTATCGAAAGATCTGCCGTTCGCTCAGAAGCGGTTCTGCGGTGCCGAGGGCATCGAGAACGTCATCACGGCATCAGCGTTCCGGGACAGCTTCGGCGATGATTTCGGCATCACCATAGTCGACGGGCCGATGGCCGGGCTCCTTGCGCGGGCAGTCGTGGTGATCGGCGCAGACGGCAACGTCGCGTATACGGAGTTGGTGCCCGAGATCGCGACCGAGCCCAGCTATGACGCGGGACTGTCGGCACTGGGCACGTCAGACTAGTTCGGACGGCGTAGCAGCCCAACCAATCACGTTGCAGGGCAATCTAATAGTTGCGGTTGCAATCCGTCGTTGCTTCCCAGGAGAAACGCGAATAACCATGACCAGTCCAGATGCGGTACGCGCGGAAACGATCACCATCACCGGTCACGGCGGCGACGAAATCGAGGCCTACTGTGCAGTGCCGCTTGCGACCGGCTCGCGCGGTGGCGTGGTGTGGATTCACCACATGCCGGGGTACGACCGCGAGACCAAGGAGTTCGTCCGCCGGCTAGCCGTGTCGGGTTACCACGCGGTCTGCCCCAACCTGTACTCACGCGAGGCTCCCGGCGCCGACCCTGACGACGCGGCGGCCACCGTGCGCGCAGCCGGCGGCGTACCCGACGACCGACTCGTCGGAGATGTAGCCGGCGCCGCGGAGTATCTCCGAAATCTGGACGGCGCCAACGGAAAGACGGGGGTGATCGGCCACTGCTCGGGGGGACGGCAGGCGTTTCTGGCGGCGTGCTCGTTGCAATTGGATGCCGCAGTGGACTGCTATGGCGCCTTCATTGTCGAAGATCCGCCGGAAGGCATGCCGGCCAGCATGAGGCCGATTCTGGGGCTGGCATCCGATCTGAGCTGCCCAATGCTCGGGTTGTTCGGCATGGAGGATCGGTATCCGTCACCGGATGCGGTGGCCAAGCTGGACGCCGAACTGAACCGGCTGGGCAAGGACCACGAGTTTCACTCGTACGACGGGGCTGGACACTCGTTCTTCTCCGTCGACCGCCCGGCGTACCGCGTGGAGGCGGCGCTGGACGGTTGGCAACGGATCGGCGACTTCTTCGCCAAGCATCTGGAGGGCTGACGCATGTGCACCTATCTGACTGAAAAGATCGACGTCGATGGCAGCGGCAAGGGTGCGACGGGCTGGTTCGCGGCCAGCCAGGCAACGGTCTACGTCGACCATCCGGTCCATGCCCCCTACGGCCACACCGTGAATATCGACGTGCTCAACCCTGCGCTGGGCCCGTCGGCCAGGGTCGCCCTCGAACTGACCGAGGAGACTGCGCTTGCGCTGGCCGACGCAATCCACCGCGCCGTCGCCTCGGCCCCCGTGGGCTTGGCGTCGAGGAACCAAACGGTCTGACGGCTAGTACGTCAGAGCCCGCGGCGAGCTGCGCGAACCGCTTCGGCGGCCTTGTCGTCGGAGAAGGTGAGTTGCGCCTCGTCTCGGCCTGCAACGAAGAGCGTGAGCTCTCCAGGTTCGCCGGTGACAGTCAACGGCAGACCGTGGCCGACAACGGCGACCGTCGCGCCGTCGGGCGTCTGTAGCGTCACCCGGGCCGGTACCTTCCCCATGGTCAGCCGGGCCATGATGGCGAGTGGCCGTCGCAGCGCCGTGACGGTGGCTGCGTCGAGCGCGCGTGGCTCCCAACCACCTTGAGCTCGTCGGACGTCCTCGTGGTGGATGAACATCTCGTCCATGTTCGCGACCGGATCGAGGATCTTGAACGGCGATAGCGTGGGCGGACCAAAAGCGATCTTGTCCAGCAGCTCATCCCAGTCGGTCGACGCGGCTACCTGGCGCTGGACCTTGTCGGTGTAGCCGGCGAGAAACGGGATCATGATGCCCGGCGTCGCGTCGAGTCTGCCCTCCCGGACTACCAGATGCGCCGCGAGGTCACGGGTGGTCCAGCCCTCGCAGAGCGTGGGGGCGTCGGGTCCGATGGAGCGCATGGTCTCGACGAGCGAGGCGCGTTCACGCTGAGCCGGGGTCATGGGTGAAGCCTAGAACGCCTGTACGCCGTCGACGGCGACGGTCATGCCGTGGCCGCTGCGATCGTTCGTGAAGCGGGTGCCGTCCTCACGAGCCTCAATCGTCCAGCCCACCGCCGAGTACGTCCGGTAGTCGAGGGTGACGGCGGGAATGTCGCCTAAATTGCCCACAAGCCAACTGACTTCACCGTTCGCGGTCAGCCGCACACCGTTGGCGGGGGTGCCGTTGAGCAACGGTGAATTGGTGAACTGCGCCTCGCAGCCGACCTCGGCTGTGCTGAGCTGGCAGCGGGTCTTGCCGGACTTCGTCTCGATGAACACGTAGCCGTTTTCCGGCGGCAGCACCTCTGCGCCAGGAGGTGCGGCAGGGCTCGTCGGCGGCGCAGGCGTGAGCGTCTTCGGCGGCGCGGCCGTCGGCCTGGTGGGTCGGCTGGTCGGAAAGTTCGGCTCGGTGAGTGATTTCGGACTCGTGATGGCCGTACCCGGGGTGCTGGTCTGGCAGCCCGTCACCACAACGCCCAACGTGACAGCAACGGCAAGCGCCCAGTGTGCCGTCATCCAGTGCCCGCCATCGCGGCGTATCCGTCGGCCAGCGCGCGCAGTTGCGCGGCGCCGTCACCGGAGTAGGACGAGCCGTGCATGAGCGCCAGCGTAGTCGGGCGCAGGTCGGCGAGCTGCTCCAGCGTCGGCCCGAGGTTAGTCGTCAGCCCGGTGGCGTGAAAGATCGACTCGGCCTCCAGCGCCGGTGCTACACAGTCGGATTCGGTCAGGGCCGGGCACTTTCCGACATGTGTGAGCAGGTCACCGGCGAGCAGGGTGGACGTTGTCTCGTCGAACCACAGCCCGGCCTCCCAGTTGTGTGGCACGTGCGGCGTAGGAATGAACCGCAGCCGGTGCCCTCCGATGTCGTGCACCGCGCCGGGCTCGACATCGGCCGTCACCGGCGGGCGGTCGCACATGTCGATCAGCGAAAGCATGCACGCCAGCGGGCCCTGGATCACCTCGGCGTTGGGGGCGGCGTCCAGGAAGAGGTTCATCGCTCCGCACTCGTCGGCCTCGAGATGGCCGAACGAGATCCAGCGCAGCTTCTCCAGCGGAATGACCCGATTCACGGCCGCCGACACCAGCGGGAACAGCTGTCGCTGCCCAGTGTGGAACAGCATCGGCTCGTCGCCGGTGAGAAGGAACTGGTTGAAGGTGAAACCATGCTCGGTGATATCCGGGACCCACGTGGACATCCGGAAGATGCCGGGTGCGATCTCGTCGACTTGGGTTTGCGCCCCCGCATTCATGCGCCCATAGTGCGCCTCTTTGTCACGACAAGTCGCGGAACTGCCAGGGCAAATCCCGCCACCGCGATGACCGCGGCGATTGCCATGGCAGCATCACCATGCCGTACAGCGGCGGCCTGGCGGCATACCGGTTGCGGGCCCGGTAGCAAACCCGCCCGACGGGGCTACTTGCCCTTGGCAGCCATGCCCCGCTTAGCGCCGGCGAGACCGCGTGTGATGACAAATTCCTTCCGCCCGGCCACGTCCTAGAGGTGCCCGTTAAGCGCTATCGCAGCTGAAACCGGGCGAGTTGGCGACAAGATAACCGGCCCAACGACGTTCGTCCGGGGCGACGGCGACGTCCCGATCGTGCAACAGAGTGTTCAGCAGTGCGGTCGCTACGTCGCCGGCGAATACCGTTTGGAAAACCCTGCACGGCATCAGCCACTGGATGCTCGAGGAGAAGCCCGACGTGGCGGCAGACCTGTTGCTCGACCGGATCGCCGCCCACCGGAGCAGCGTGTATTACTTCCATTTCGCCACCGCCGCAACGCCGGAAGGTGTTCACTGGTATGACCGTCATTCGGTCTATCGAGGTGGGTCTCATGGCACGCATTGATCTGTTTGCGAAGATTCCATTGATCGGGATGTCCCTGGTGTTCCTGGCGATGTTCATCGTCGCGGTCACCGCGTACCTCCACGTCGGTTGGTATTCGATCATCGGCTACGCGATCGCGGCGGTCGTCGCCGTCGCGGGATTTGTCATGACGTTTCGTGACGTCAGGGATACGCCAGGACCTGCGGAGCAGTGGGATGTCCGGGGTACCCCCATTGATCCTGCGTCACCCCGAAACTGACTAGAGCGAGGACTGGTTCGATGACCACCGCACCCAAGGAATCTGTGTACGACAACTCCGCGCTGATGGCGGAGGACGAGGGCTACCACAAGGGCCTCAAGCCCCGGCAGCTGCAGATGATCGCGATCGGCGGCGCCATCGGCACCGGACTGTTCCTCGGTGCCGGCGGCCGACTGCACAACGCCGGACCGGGCCTGTTCTTGAGCTACGCGTTCTGCGGCATCTTCGTCTTCCTGATCCTGCGGGCGCTGGGCGAGCTCGTGCTGCACCGGCCCTCGTCGGGGTCCTTCGTGTCGTATGCGCGCGAGTTCCTCGGCGAGAAGGCGGCGTTCGTCGCCGGCTGGATGTACTGGCTGAACTGGGCGTTCACGGCCATCGTCGACTGCACCGCGATCGCCACCTACTTCCACTACTGGTCGGCGTTCGGGAGCGTCCCGCAGTGGCTGATCGCCCTGCTCGCGTTGGCGGCCGTGGTGAGCATAAACATGATCTCCGTTACCCTGTTCGGGGAGCTCGAGTTCTGGGCTGCGGCCATCAAAGTCCTTGCGCTGATGACGTTCCTGGTCGCGGGCACCATCTTCCTTGCCGGCCGCTACCAGATTCAAGGGCAGTCAACCGGTTTCAGCGTGATCGCCAACAATGGCGGGCTTTTCCCCCACGGCCTCTTCCCGCTGGTGATTGTCATGTCCGGCGTCGTATTCGCTTATGCCGCAGTCGAACTCGTCGGAACAGCGGCCGGTGAGACTGCCCATCCGCATAAGATCATGCCCCGTGCGATCAACTCGGTGATCGCACGTATCGCGGTCTTCTATGTCGGCTCCCTGTTCCTGCTGGCCCTTCTTCTCCCGTACACCACCTTTAAGGCCGGCGAGAGCCCGTTCGTCACGTTCTTCTCCAAGATCGGAGTCGAGGGCGCGGGCACGGTCATGAACATCGTCGTGCTGACCGCCGCATTCTCCAGCCTCAACGCCGGGTTGTACTCGACCGGCCGGATCCTGCGGTCGATGGCAATGAACGGCAGCGCACCGAAGTTCACGGGGGTGATGTCCAGCCGCGGCGTGCCGTACGGCGGAATCTTCCTGACCGCGGCCGTCGGGCTGTTCGGCGTCGTCCTCAACCTTCTCGTGCCCGGCCAGGCGTTCGAGATCGTGCTCAACATCGCGGCCCTCGGCATCATCGCGTCCTGGGCCACCATCGTCATCTGTCAGATCCAGCTCTACCGCTGGTCGAAACGCGGCATCCTGGAGCGGCCGTCATTCCGGTTGTGGGGCACGCCGTACACCGGCTATATCACGTTGGTGTTCCTGTTCGGCGTCGTCGTGCTGATGGCGTTCGACCCGCCGATCGGCACCTGGACCGTTGCCACGCTGGTG
>Ga0207693_10001313_pt1 | contig 22044 bp, 23 predicted proteins | sample LARL81metaG_FD_184347 | JGI IMG/M metagenome (GOLD analysis project Ga0207693, IMG submission 184347) | Corn, switchgrass and miscanthus rhizosphere microbial communities from Kellogg Biological Station, Michigan, USA - LAR L8-1 metaG... | ecosystem: Host-associated > Plants > Roots >... | reverse complement strand
GGCGAGCTTCATCGCGACCGCCTCACACGAGTTGCGAACGCCGCTGGCGGCGGTCTACGGCGCCGCCCAGACGCTGCTCCGCCACGACTTCGCCCTCGACGAGGGCGGCCGCGACCGGTTCGTGTCGCTGATCGCTGACGAGTCCGAGCGCCTTGGCCGGATCGTCAACGAGATCCTGCTCGCCAGCCAGCTCGACGCCGGGCGGCTCGATCTGGCGTCCGAGCCGTTCGACGCGGCCGAGCTGGTCGAGCGTGTCGTCGAGGCCACGCGCGCGTACGCACCTCCGGGTGTTCACGTCGAAGGTCGAGTATCCGACGATCTGTCGCTGGTAGAGGCGGACCGCGACAAGGTTCGGCAGGTCCTCGTGAACCTGGTCGAGAACGCGATCAAGTACTCACCCGACGGCGGCCGGGTCGAAGTCAGCGTCGAGGCGCACGAAGAGAACGTGCTCTTCCAGGTCCGCGACGAGGGGCTCGGGATTCCCACCGAGGAGCAGAGCATGGTCTTCGAGAAGTTCTACCGCGTCGATCCGCATATGACCCGCGGCGTCGGCGGCACGGGGCTCGGGCTCTACATCTGCAACGAGCTCGTCAGCCGCATGGGCGGGCACATCTGGCTCGAGTCAAAGGCAGGCGAGGGATCGACCTTCCTCTTTGAGCTTCCCGCTGCCCCCTCGATCGAGACCACCCGGGCGGCCGAGGTGGGGACGCGCTCGGAGAACGTGAGCTCCTGATCCCCACCTACCGGGGACGCAGGTGCTGCCATTTCACGACGCCGCTAAAGTGGGACGTTGCCGACGTAGCTCAGCTGGTAAAGCACTTCACTCGTAACGACGTATCGAGCGTGGTCTACCCGGGCCGAAACGGGATCGTAGAGCCGTTTACGCGGTGATCCTTGATGATCGACAGCCGCGCATCGACAAACGACTGAGGGAGCTCCTCCACGGCATCGAGCCGGCACGATCCGCTGTTACCTGAGCAGCCAGGCGGGGGTGGTACCGCTCCGTCGCCTGAAGTCGTGTCGGAGTCACGTCGGCGCTTGCATCACTCCACGGTCGCAAGGGCATAGTCGACGCCCTCGTCCAGTGTCATCGACTTACCCCGAGCGAAGTCCGGCCACTTGCTGGGCAATTGCTCGAACTCGCTCAGCACTCGTTCGTACCTGATTCTTTCCGTTTCGTGGAGGCGTGCGCCTGACGCCTCCTCGAAGGTTCGTACGCAGCCCCAAAGGCGGGCCGCGACGTCTCGCCTACCTAGGCTCGCGTCAACTGCGGCTAGACCAGCGAGACAGTAAGCGGTGTGAGTGTCGTCCATCAATTGATGCCCGATTTCGAGGCTCTCGCGGTAGAGACGTGCAGCCTCAACGGTGTTTCTGCGGTCCAAAGCCACATCACCAAAGCCGTGAAGCCTTCCAGCGAGACCCCAGACTGCAAGGCGCAAAGCTCTATCAGGAGTGGTCTCGGACAGCCAGGCAAGGGCAGCACGAAGGTTGTCGTGATCACGCTCTAGCTCGTCGAGAAGGGTTGCCGCCTTCGGGCTTGGGATCTGATTCTCGACCGAGCGTGCGAGTTCTAGGTAATACTCGGCGTGTCGGCGGCGGAGCAGATCTTCCTCGCCGCTCTCAGCCAAACGCTCCGAGGCGAACTCATGGATTGTCTCGAGCATGTAATACCGGTCGCTGTCGCGGCGGAGCAGGCTCTTGTCGATCAGCCCGCCGATTGCGTCGAGATCGGCTTCGCAAACTCGCTCGGCCGCCTCAAGCGTGCACCCGCCCGCGAAGACGGCAAGGTCGGTGAAGAGACGCTGTTCGTCTGACCCCAGCAGCTCATAGCTCCAGCCGATCGTCGCCCGCAACGTTCGCTGGCGCTCAGGCGCGTCGCGTGGCCCTCCCGTAAGCAGCGGCAGACGCGTCTCAAGACGCAGCAACAAGTCCTCGGTCGAGAGCGCCTTGACGCGTACAGCCGCGAGTTCGAGCGCGAGCGGCAGGCAGTCGAGACGCTGACAGATCTCCAAAACGGCCGCGTCGTCTCCGAAATCTGGCTTCACCGCCCTTGCGCGCTCGCTAAAGAGCGCGGTTGCTTCAGGCTCTGCGAGCGGATCAACTGCGTACTCATGTTCCAAACCAAGATGGAGTGGCTCGCGACTCGTTACGAGGACCTTCAGAGCCGGGAGGCGGCGAGAGAGCTCGCCAAGCTTTTCGGCCGCACGGATCACGTGCTCGAAGTTGTCGATTAACACCAGCGCTTCCTTCGAAGCCAAGTGGATGGCGACGTCCTCCTTGGCTCCGACCGCCTGCGCGATCTCAAATTCGACGAGCTCTGGATCCCGCTGCGCTTGGAGCGGCACCCAGAAGACGCCGTCCCGATAACCATCAGCGGCCTCAGCAGCCGCCTGCAGCGCGAGGCGCGTCTTCCCGCTCCCGCCAGGACCGGTAAGCGTGAGCAAGCGCAAGCGCGGGTTACGTAGAAGAGCGAGCACTTCGGCAACCTCGCGTTCACGTCCGATGAATGGCGTGGGCTGCGTCGGGAGGTTTGCTGGCGCGATCGACGGTGGCGCAGGAAAGTCGCCCTCGCCCAGCTGGAAAAGCCGGAGTGGTTCGACCAAGTCCCGGAGCAGATGTTCTCCAAGCGGCCGCAATGCATCTTCGACCAGCTTCGCTGTCGACTCCGAGACGATCACCTGCCCGCCGTGAGCGACGGCCGCAATCCGCGCGGCGCGGTGTACGTCCACACCGACGTAACCCTCGTCCGTTACCAGTGGCGTTCCTGTATGGATTCCAACACGGACTCGAACTGGGCCAGGTCCCAAAGCTGCGGTAATGTCGCGCGCTGCCGCGAGCGCCCCTGGCGCTGTTGCGAAGGCCAGAAACACCCCGTCGCCGTGGGCATCTACCTCCACCCCGCCATGGCGCGCGCCTGCCTCGCGAACGACACCTCGATGCTCAGCCAAAGCTTTTCCGTAGCGCTCGGAGCCAATCTCGTGCAGAAGTCGCGTTGAGCCCTCGATGTCGGTGAAGAGAAGCGTGACTGTGCCGGTCGGAAGTGCGTTTGTAGTGAGCGACGGAACTTGCTGGAGGATCGCCTGCTGTAGCTCGCGCAGCGACCGGCTGGGCTCCAGCCCAAGCTCGTCGCGCAAAACGCGTCTCGTGTCCTGGTAGGTGTCAAGGGCTTCGGTTTGTCGACCCGAGCGGTACAGCGCTCTCATTAGTTGAGCTCGCAGGCGTTCCCGAAACGCGTGCTCGGCGACGAGCGCCTGCAACTCAGGCACAACTTCGCGGTATACACCGAGCTCGAGATCCGCCTCAAGCCGGTCCTCGAGGGTGGTCAGCCGGAGCTCTTCAAGCCTCTCTGCCTCCCGGCCAAGCGCCCCCGAAGTGAGGCCCGCCAGAGGAGGCCCGCGCCAAAGCTGCAGTGCCTCCCGGAGTAGACTCGCCGCTCGTTCGTAGTCGCCGGCAGCAAGTGCCGCACGCCCCTCCCTGGCCCGCTGCTCGAACGTCGCCAGGTCGAGTTCTGCCCCATTGAGTAAGAGCCGGTAGCCCCCCGGGCGGCTCTCGATCGCTCCCTCCGGGAGCTCGTGGCGCAGGCGGGAGACGTAGGCCTGGAGGGTCCGAGCCGCCGTCTCCGGAGGCTCGTCCCACAGATCGTCGATCAGCCGCTCGAGTGCGACCGTTTGCCCGGCCCGAAGCAGGAGCGAGGCAAGCACGCTCTGTTGAATCGCCCCGCCGAGGCGGAGCTTCTCTCCGCCTGCCGCGAGCACCTCAAGCGGCCCCAGGACGCGGTACTCCATTCCCCTTCCTTCACCGGTTCCGCCGCCGACCGTAGCACTGCAAACCCTCTGCAACAACGCCGCTTCCGGGTTGCAACAGGCGCCGCGTCTACTTGGCAGCGATGTCAGCGAGCGAGAGAAAGGAACGAAAAGATCAAGAGAGGAGGGAAGAACAGTGGTCTATTACGATCACGAAGCGCGGCGCCAGTTCGCCAGTGAACGCGTTGCCGATCTGGCAAAAGACGCTCGGCGCCTCCCGGCGTCGGCAGCGGATGCGGAAGCGGAGCGCAGTCGGAGCAGCTTCGCCAGCCGGCTGATCCAGCAGGCAAGGCAGTTGCGCGAGCATGCGCTGTCGCGAGCGCCAGCGTTCCGCGCATGATGACAACAGCGAGAACGACGCCGATCGTGCGTCCGCGAAGGTCGAAGAGACACCGATTCCCGTGCCCCGCGGACGCACGGCGGCACGAGCAGCCGACGCAATCGAGCTGATGCGCGGTGTGCCGCGGCGGTGTGTTAGCGGCGTGTTAGGAGCAACCCGAAAGCTGGCCTGGTCAATGGCCAGAGGCCGCGTCAAACGAAATGAGACACGTGTGGACGGCCCCCAGGTCTCAGAGCTAGCGTTCCACGCCGGGCTCTGCGCGATCCTGATGCTCGCCGCAGCGTTGGTCTTCATGTCTCTCGGCCTTATCCCGAGCTTTGGGCTCATCTCGAACTAGAAAACGCCTAGAGAAGGATTAGGACCTGGTCGCCCGATGTCACTCCGACTCGCTCGCCCCCGTGGGACTCTGACGCGCTTCGAGCCAGCGCGGGGGTGCCACCCTCCTTCGACCTTGCCTTCTAAGGGTTAGAAGCGCGCCGAACCATCGGCCGCCTAGACCTCAATCCCCAGCTTGCGGAGTTCCACGATCGCCGCTCTCCGCCAGCGGATCGTGTCCGGAGAGAACGGAAGCATGAACGGCATCCCGTTCGCCTTGCGCAGCGGCTTGCCGTCCCGCAACACGCGGTAGTGCCCGGGTGTCGCCTCGACGGTGAGGCCCGCAGCCTCGAGCCGGCGGATGAACTCGCGCACGTCTTTCCTCATCCTGGCCCCTCGCTCGCGGCCGGCTCAGGGCTCGCTCGCTGGCGCTTTGCGACGACGATGCCTGCGCTCCAGCCGGGGGCGCGTCCGCCGACAGGGCGGTTGACCGACTTGACGTCGAGGTCGCTGCGCGTGATCAGCCAGGAGATCAGCGAGTTCGAGTTCCACATCTCGCCGGTTTGCAGCTCGTCGCGACCCCAGACGGGCGTCGGCACGTGCGGCACCAGTTCGAGCAGTCGACGAGCGCGATCGGCGTCGTCGCTCAGACGTTGCGGGCTCTCGACTGCTTCGGAGACGTCGGGGATGACACCGTCCCGCCAACGTCGGATCTCGTAGCGGAACAACCGGAGACGGCCAGCCGCGCGTGTCCCCACTGCACCCTCGGCGACGACGCCACGCTCGCCGCCCTCGCCCCACGCCGGTGCCTGCTCGATCACGAACCGCTCCTCCGGCACGTGCACCTCAAGCGCGGAGTGGTAGAGATCGCAGCGATCTCGGTGCTCGAGTCGCGCCGCTAACCACTCGAAGATGCGCCCGTTGAGACGAACAAAGTGACCGCCGGCGCCGAGCGGCAGCCAGTACAGGTCGATCGCGCTGGATACGGGAGAAGTAGGCATCGCGTTAGGCGCTCGCCGCTCCGTTGTTCTAACCCGATGATGTCAGCAGGTCGTGCCAGTGCTCGGCGGTTGCGGTCGCGCCAGCGAGGTTCGGCTCGATCACCTGGACGAACCACGGATCGCTTGATGTGACGCCGTGCCCGTGGAAGAGCAGTTCGAGATCCGCCAGGAGCAAGCCATGCTCATCGGCCAGCCTCTTGATGCCGCGATTGACCGAGTTCAGGCGCCGTCGCAGCTCGATCGCGGCTAGCCGGGAAAGACCGAGCTCACGGCGTCCCAGGTCGTTGTCGCCGTCGCTCGGGTCGTAAACCGTGTTGATGACGACACGGGCGCCGAGCGGCTGGATGCGCTGTGCGATCTGGTCAAGCCGGCGCAGGATCGCGCGCGGGAGCTCGCCGGCAAGCAGGTCGTTGCCGCCGGCGGTCAGCGTCACGACGTCGGCAGCCGCCGGTGCTCGAGCGAGGTCGGCAAGGACGCCGTGCGTCGTGTTGCCGTCGCGCGTGCGGTCGACGAGCTCCGCGCCGAGCCGATGCGCGAGCTGCGACACCGCTCCGCCACCGTGCACGCCGGTGTAGTCGTCGATGGAGATGCTGTCACCGAGAGCGAGATAGACGCGCATCGAGACGCCTACATCGTCGCGAAACAGGCAACGCGTGACGCGGTCAGGCGGGGCCCCACCGAGGAAGCCAAGCAACAAGTGTCACCAGATCGACACGGCTCGGCCGTCGAGTGACATTCGCGAACGCTGGCCGTCGCGATTGAGCACGATCCGTGCGCATAGAGCGTTTACCAGGCTGGCACCAAGCGAGGCGTTAGAAGCGGTCACGCGCAGTGAAGACCCGCTAGGGTCGCTCGGTGCGGTTGTGAGTTCTCCGCTTATGAGCTCGTAGGCATGCGTTTAGACGAAGACAGGCTCGAGGCGCTACGGCGCTGGGGGCGAGGACTGGAACAGGCGGATGGCGAGGAGTCCGCCGCCGCTGGTCGTGCGATTCTGATGCTGATCGCGGAAATAGAGCAGTTGCAGATCGACCTTAGGCTCGTGCGTGAGCAACTGAGCCGGGTGGGCCCGCCGTCAAGCGACGAGGTCGCCGGGAGCCCGGAGGAGCCGTTTGCTTCGACACTTCACGAGCGTCTGCAGCGCGTCCTCGGGCGGGATTCGGAGTCTTCCCCTCCAGCCCGACCACAGTCTGGGGAAGAGTCGGGATCGGGCATGGGAACCGATGGAACGACGACATCCCCGCAGGCCTGGCTCGAAACCCTACGGCGGCATAGGTAACGTCGTGCGTCCTGCGCCTAGTCGTCGACCCCCGTGACCACCCTACCCCTGGCGAGCCAACTGGGACATCGATAGGGGCCAGGTTTCGCTAGCGGAGGTGGGCAAGGAGCTTCTCGATCGGTATGAAGCCAATCCGACCCGGCCGTGCGCTGTACGCCTGGTTATACGAGTAGTACAGACCTTGTGGCACGAGCGCGGCGTCGGCAGGTCCAGCCTCGTTCGGTAGGCGCAGCACTACGTCCCGCCCGTCGGAGAGCCGCAGCACGTGAATAGCGATCCCGGCCATGTAGACGGCGATGCTTCCCCGTAAGCCGGCCAACCGGAGGGGATTGGAAGGCCGGTGAAGCACGCGGGATCCAACACGTTTGCCGCGCGTGACGTCGTAGATCTCGATCGTGCGCCCCCGACGAAGACCGAGCTCCGAGCCGCTGAGGAAGAACTCGGACGCTCCTCGCCCGACTCGGAAGTCTGTGAGACGAGCAGCGCTTGCCTGGAGGATGACGATTCGCCCGTCCCGGGTGTAGATCACGACCCGTCGGCCGTCAACTGTCGCGACTTTCATGGCGTCAGGTCCGGAGCGGATCAACCGAGCAGACGCAGCGTCGTGTCCGGTGATCCGCCAGAGCTGAAAGCGAAACACGCGTCCGCTTCGCAGTTCCTTCCAGCGGTTGAAGACGAGCAGCTCGCCGTGGCCGCCTAGGTTCCCGAGGTAGTCATTCCGGTCGTTGTCAGCAGAGATGTCTTTCTGTCGGCGCGATCTCAGGGTCGTCGTGACGAGCTCCGAGGTGTGAATGGACATCGTGTACTCCGTGTACGTCCAGGCGACGCGGCCGCCTGCGAGCGCTAACTGGTCGATCTCCTGAGCATCACCGCAGTCGTCGCCATCGATCGCGCCGGGAGTCCCCACCGGGGGCCCGTCGGTTGCGCTCGCTTGGCTCCATAAATGCTCCATGTCAGGCGCCAGAGTTCGGGGCTGCGAAGGTGCTTCGGCGTCCGCACTTTGGCCGCCTCTTCGCCCAGGCGCTTGTCTACTTCGAGCGGCGGGTGCGTTGCGGCTGCCGAGGAGCCGGGGGGCTCCGCCGCATCGGTGCATCGGGACTTCTCCTGGTCGCCAGTCGGTCTAGCCAGTCGCTGAGTAGCTGTCGCTCTGCAGGGGAGAGGACGTTGGGTGCTTCGGGGAGCAGTGCCCCCAGCGCAACGGCGTGCACCGCGATCCGTTCAGTCGCCGGTGCCGAGTCGGGTTCTCGTTTTGTGTCCTCGGTGGAGGCAGGAACGGTGATGGCGGTGAGTATCGCCTCGCGCATGGTCTCGGAGAGTCGTGGGTCGCGTTCCTCGGCTGGGGTGGCGGCGAGCGTGAGCTGGACGCCGGTACCCGCAGCGTGGATCAGATTGGTGGCGTGAGCAACATCAACACGGAGCCGACCGGCCTCGGCGACGCGGGCCACGAGGGCCCGTAGGAGCGCCACGCCCTCGCGGATCACTGGTCTGTACGCAGCGGCGGACGGGGCGCTGAACAGGAGGGCGAACGCGTCGGGGTGGGCCAGGCCGAACGCGATGTGGAGATCCCACGCTCGCCGCAGGTCCTCGACCGGGTCGTTCGTAAGTGGACGGGAGGCCTTTTCTCGAGCGTAGATGGCGAGCGTGTCGCGAGCGACCGCTTCGAACAGTCCCTGCATATCGCCGAAGTGGCGATAGATCGTCGGCGGTTGTACCCCCGCCGCGGCGCTCACCGCTCGCGTGGTTACCGCGTCGCGTCCGCCGCTGGCGAGCAGTTCGGTGGCGGCTCGCAGGATGCGGGCTCGAGCGTCCGGTTTCTGATCCTTCGATGACATCAGCGAAAACAGTAGGGCGTTATCACGTTTATGAATCGCTGATGTCGGTCATATGTTATCGGCGATACCACACACGAGCTCGCAAAGTTCGTGCTCCACCAACGGAAGGAGCCTCATGCCTACGACAGCCCCAACGACGCGCCGGACCGATCACGTGCTGGCGCTGATGGCGAAGGGCGACGAACTCTTCAACGCGCGTGACTGGGAAGCGCTCGAGCCCATTCATCACCCGGACATGATCGCGCACATTCCTGGGAGCGCAGAGCCGATCTACGGACGGGAAGCACACGGCGCGGCGATGAAGCAGCTCGTGCGGATGTTTTCCGACATCCGTGTGCATATTCCGTATCCGATCCAGTTCGGAGACGGCGACTGGATCACCGTCGTCACCAACGCAACCGGAACCTTCACCGGCGAGATGACGCTGCCTGACGGCACCGTGATCCCGCCGACCGGAATGGCCTTCGACGTCGAGTTCGCCCAGACCAGCAAATGGGACGGCGACCAGCTGATCGTTATCTCCGCCTTCTGGGACACCGCGCTACAGGCGAAGCAACTCGGACTCCCCAAGTAACGCGAGCCGACCAGGAGGTAGCCATGAATCCCACCTCACCCGCCAGGACCGTCCTCGACGAGGTCAGGCCGCACCGATAGCCGCTTCGAGCCGTGACCCCTTCACCGTCGAAGAAGGGCGAGACGCTCATTCCGACTCGATCCGTCGGCCGGACCTCGAGCGCCACCCGGGGCGGGGGTTGTACCCCCTAGGGCTCGATCGGGACCGGAGTCACACCCGACGCGACACCACCGCGCCCGTAGCGGCGACCTTACCCCGTAGCGCGTAGAACATCCGTGCCTCTGGGGCCGCGTACGAAAAAGATCGCAGTTTGCGATCGACGTCTCGAAGGTTCTCGCGCTTTGTTCGTGACGGGCCCAATCACCGGTAGCGTAGGTCGCGGCAGCGAGAAGTCGGTTTTCGACGCCCGAAGCGTCAACGCGAGCGCCACGCCTCACTCCTCATGTCCCGAAGCTTCTCTTCCGAGCAGCTTCGGTCCCAGCCCTCGGGGCCGCAGCGTCGCCCGCGGGCACGTAGAGCCGAGGAAAGGAGAAGTATGTCCTCGGAACAGAACAAAACGATCGTCCGCCGTCTCCTCGAGGAGCCCTGGAAGGGGAACCTTAAGGTTGTCGACGAACTCATCGACCGCAATTACGTCGGCCACGACCCGTCCATCCCCGAGCCACGGCGCGGCCCCGACGGCTTCAAGGAAAACGTCTCGACCTATCGCGAGGCGTACTCGGATGCCCGGATCACCGTCGACGAGCAGATCGCCGAGGGCGACAAGGTCGCGACCCGCTGGACTGGTCGCGGCAAGCACGACGGTGACCTGATGGGCGTCGCCCCCACTGGCAAGCAGGTGAAGGTCTCGGGACTCACCCTCTCCCGCCTTGCGAACGGCAAGGTCATCGAGGAGTACACGAACTGGGACACGTTCGGGATGATGCAGCAGCTTGGCATTGTTCCTGAGCTCGCCCACGCCTAACGAAGGCCTGGCTAGTGCCCAATCAGAGGGCCGCCTTGGGGCGGCCCTCTGATGTTCCTGGTGCCCGTCGAGTCCGAAGATGTTCCCGAAAAGAATCCCGAACTCGAACTCGGAGGCAGCTGTCCTTGCACATCTAGCGGATCCACTCGTCGTGGAGCCGTTCGACGGCGTCGCGAAGCGCCGACAGCCGGTCGCTGCCACCATTCGGGACCTCCGGCGCGTAAAAGACGGCCTCGGCCTCGTCTCCTCCCAGGGGGATCGGGTCGGCGGTGTCCTCGATCAGCCGCAGCTCGATCGCGTCGGCGACGGCCCGAGCTCCCACGGTTCCTTCGGCGCCAGGCTCGTGCGCTGCCTTCACCCTAAGGTTCTCCGCCATGCGCGTCGCCGCCCGCTCGTCGAGCGGGTACCGCTCGCTGGCGACTTCGAACACGACGTCCACTCGGCTGAGCCTATCCCCGGCATGGTTCGGGTGCTGTGATCCTCCCGGGCGTCGGTCTTCGCGCCTGGCCGCGTTCGCCTGCTCAACCTCGGCTAGACGCTTCTCGATAGCCTCGAAGCGAGTCCGATACCCGCTGACCTCACGAGCGATGATGTCGAATTCAGTCAGCCTGGACCGAGGAACGAGGATCGGGTGACGACCACCTGCGTCGGGATCGCGATGTCGCTGGGAGCGCTGCTGCTTGCCGCCGGCGAAAGCGGGAAGCGGATGGCGCTCCCGAACGCGAAGATCCTCATCCACCAGCTCTGGGGCGGCTTCGAGGGGCAGGCGAGCGACATCGAGATCCAGGCCCGGGAGACGATCGCGGTCAAGCGGCGGATGGAGGAGATCGTCGCCGAGCACAGCGGGCAGCAGCTCGAGAAGGTTTCCAAGGACATGGAGCGCGACTACTTCATGACCGCCGAGGAGGCGAAGGAGTACGGCCTTACCCAGGGCGGGGTGGCACCCCCCGGCACGAGCCCACCCCTTCGGAGTCACATTAGGTGACCAGAAGGATGAGCCCGCCCTTCGCGGCATCGGGACCGCCCGCGAGTGGCGGCCCCGATGCCATCGGTGCCGATTCGAGCTGCAACGTGAATCAGGGGCGAGCTCCTTCGTGCATGGGCTGCAAGAAGTGGTTGACGGCGCGGTTGCCGATCTTCTCGCCGTGGTTCGTCCCCGTCTCGACCGCGTCGCGGAAGTGGAAGCCGACGTAGATGCGGGAGACCGCGTTCTCGTTGGCCGCCTGGGAGAAGCTGGTGAAGTGACGGAGCGTCGGCGAGGCGTCGCTGCAAGTCTGTCCCGCGGGCAGCGTCAAGCTGCAGGCCGAGAAGCTCATCGTGTCGGTGTGGAAGAACCGCTTCAGAACCTGTGACGCGGTTCCGCCTTCGACGGCGTGTCCCGAGTCGTAGTCCGGGATGGGTGGCGTCTCCACCAACGGTGTCCAGGTCGGGTCGGCAGACGTCGCCGGGTTACCGTCGATGTCGGCGAGCCGGATAGCAGTTACCGGTCGCCAGAAGCGGTAGTGGTACTTGGCCTCGAAGGTGCCGATGTAGCCATCCGTCATGGCCAGGTTCAGCAGGCCGAACAGTCGCGCACTCTCCCAGAGGTCGAGCCCCTCGGCGGTCGCGGTCGCCCGGGCGATCCGGTTCCACATGAGTGGCGAGGTATCGACCCAGAACAGGGCGATCTCGGTCTGGTCGTCTGTGCGGGCGCTGGGAGTAGTGACGTCATCGCCGCCAAGGCGCTGCACCTCGTTGACGTCCGCGGCGTACTTGCGGCTGGTCAGCGGGTACGGCGGGCCCGGGCGGAACTGCGAGCCGTCCTTCAGCACGAAGGGGATGAGGTCCTCGCCCAGATGCGGAGCAAAGGCGAAGGGAGTGCCCGGCGTGTAGCGGTACTCGCCTGGGGCGCTGCCTTCCTGGTAGTTGGGGTCGACAGTGGGCGTGTCGAAGCCGTCCGCGGAGCGCAGGGCCAGGATCGCCGCAGCGGCCGCACCTCCTAGAGCGATGCCTCGTGTCTTCGCCGTCCCGTTCGGGATCGCCCCGAGCGCCGCCGCGTAGTCGGCTTCCACGCTGGCGATGCCTGCGCTGACGCAATTCGCCGGGAGGAAGAAGGAGAACGAGCCGAGAACAGGGACCAGAACGTCGCGAGCGGCTGCAGCCACCGCGGCTTCTGGCGATGCACCGACTGCCGCGGTCAGGCTTGCCGCATAGGGACGTGAGCGCCGGTCGATGCCGTTCAGCGCGTCGTGGATCGCGACGTGCATCATCGCGTACATGCGCGCTTCCTGAGGCCCGTAGCCCCCGAGGGTGCACGCAGCGATCGTTGCATCGCTGGCATTGGCGTTCCAGGTAGTGACCGCGTTCGCTCCCGACGCCGGTTGGGACGCAGTCGCACTCGTGAGAAACACTCCTGCCGCGAGGCACATGACAAGGCCGAGGAGTCGAATCCTGCGGATCTGACGGATCACATACATCGTTGCCTCCTCCTTGCGCGGCCGGCTCGCCGGCGGCGGCCTGGCCGATTCGTCCGCCACCCATGCTCCGCCCGGCCGCCGGGTGGAGTCCATACGTGAATCGGCGTATCTTTGGGTGGCCGTGCCTACCCTCGCGCGAGGTGACGTGGAGCGAGTGCTCCGCTTCGCCGGCGAGGCCGAGAGCCTCGACGGCGACGATCCCTTCACCAAGGACCTGCTCGTCGAATTAGGAGAGCTCGTTCAGGCCGACTGGATCACCTACTTCGAGCGCGATCACCTTGGGCAGCACTTGTTCGAGATCGGAAGGCCGGATGAGGCGGAGTGTTGGGATGGGGTGGCCGTCGAGGGCTGGGCCGACGCCACGCTGAATGGGAGTCCCCTCACCCCGCACCGCCGGAACGGATACCTCGGAGCGCTGCGAGTTTCGGACTTCCTCAGCCAGCGCGAGCTTCACCGAACTCGTTTCTACGAGATCGGACTCCGCCCCCTCGGTGTCGAGCACACCATGGAAATAGAGATCCCCTCCCCGCCGTCCCAATGGAGGACGTTCTCCTTTGATAACGCCGAGCGGGCTTTCAGCGAGCGTGACCGGCTCGTCCTCGATCTCGTCCAACCCCACCTTGTCCGGCGCTGGCAAACCGCGACCGCGCGGCGAGAGCTGGCGGCGGCGCTCACCGGCGTCGAGCAGGCTGAGGCGCCAGAGTCCCGCGGAGTGATCGTGCTCGGCGCCCGCGGCGAGGTCGAGTACGCCTCGGAGCCGGCGCGCCGGCTCCTGCGCGAGTTCGCCCCAAACGAGTCGCTTGTCGAATGGTTCGAGTCCGGGTGCCGCCGCCCGCTCGTCCACCACCTCGGCGAGCGCCGGCTGATCGTCGAGCGAGTTGGCGATGCGTTGCTTCTAGAGGAGAAGCGTGATGCCGTCGGCCTGACCGCACGCGAGCGCGAGGTGCTCGCCTGGGTAGCGCGCGGCAAGACGAACTCGGAAATCGCGCGCCTACTCTGGCTCGCCCCGAGCACGGTCGCCAAGCACCTCGAGAACGTCTATTCCAAGCTCGGCGTGAAGACCCGGACGGCGGCAGTCGCGCGCTTCCTCGGCCCGATCGACGTCGAAGGCGGCGACGCCGAGAGCATCGTTTCGGCCCAGAGCTAGTCAGATCTGATCTCGACGCCTCCCTCGATCGAGGGATGGACTGCGCAGCCTCGAGCGGAGGCCGGAAACCCACCACCATCAACTCAGTCGCAAGCGCCTCGGAGCCTGCACGGTTATTCACCACTCCTTCTCAAGTCCGTAACCCAAGGTCCTGGCCGCCCGCGATTGGATAAGCGCGTGGCCACGGGAGCGTCACCCGTCGAGTTCGCTGAGCCCAGAGCTCCTGCCAGACCGCGAGCTCGCGCTCTTGGCGCGAAGGTGAGAGCGCCGGCGAGGATACCCACCGAGGCCGCGAGCAACGGGCGACGCGCGAGGGTGGCGGTAGTCGACGTCGGCGCGAACACGCTTCGGTTGCTTGTGGCCGAGCCGCGCGGCGTTTCGCTCGACCTTGTCCACGAGGAACGGCACCGGACGCTTCTCGGCGAGGACGTTGAGCGGCTCGGTCGGTTGACGACCGAGAAGATCGAGCGCTCAGCCCAAGCTGCGCGCAGGGAGGTCCGCCGCGCCCGCAAGCTCGGAGCGACACAAGTCGAGGTCGTTGTCACCTCGCCCTGGCGAAACGCAGCGAATGGCAGCGCGCTCGTGAAGGCGCTCGAAAGGGCGGTCGATTTCCGCGTACGCCCACTGAGCCCCGAAGAGGAGGCTGAGCTTGCCTATTCGGGCGCTCTGGCCTTGACCCCGGTCGCAGTCGAGCCGGTCGGGGTCTGCGACGTTGGCGGTGGGTCGACCCAGCTCGCTGTCGGCTCGAGCGCCGGCCCCGCTTGGCTGCGCTCGGTCGAGCTTGGCTCGCTGCGCTTGACGGAGCGCTGCCTGCGCTCCGACCCGCCCGTGCGCCGTGAGCTCGACGAGGCACGGCACCAGGCCGCCGCCGCAGTCGAGGCGCTGACGCCGCCCGTGCTCCCGGTTGGACTGGCAACCGGGGGAACCGCCCGCGCGCTGCGGCGGATGGGCGTCGAGCAGCTTGATCCGGAGGGCCTCGAGGAAGCGCTCGAGGAGCTGAGCCGGCTCCGGACCCTGGAGCGGGCGAAGCGAGCGAGAGTCGACCTTGCGCGGGCGCATACGCTCCCGGCCGGAACGATCATTCTCGCGGCCGTGCAGGCACTCTTGCAAACGCCCATGCGGGTAGCCGATGGCGGCCTCCGCGAAGGCGTCTGCATCGGACTTCTGTCGAGCATGGCTGCAAGCGCTTAGCCAGCGTCGCCGTTCGTCTTCTTGAACCAGTGACTTCGCCACTTCGGCGTCATCGACGACTGTGGGCCTAACCGGAGCGCGCGCTGCTCCGATTTGACACCCAGCTAAGCCCGCGGCGAGGCTGGGGTTGTCGTGGACACGACTGAGGTTGAGTGGCAGTTCGACGCGGTCGATCTCCGGCCGGTGATTCGTTGGCTCGAAGAGCGCGACGAAGAGGCCGAGAACCGCACGCTCAAGATCAAGTCGGGGGGTAGCACCAGCCAACTCGACATCTACTTCGATACGGAGGACCGACGCTTCCACCGCGCGGGCTATGTGCTGAGGGTTCGGCGAGGCGGCCGCGGGAAGCACGTCGGCGTCGAAGCGACGCTAAAAGAGCTCGGCGCGCCTACGACTGTCGATCCAGGTCTGCGCAGCCGGCGAGAGGTTTCCGAGCCGCTTGAGGCGGCTGACCTTCGAATGCTGGCGGAGAGCGACGGCCCGGTTGCGGCGAGGGTCCGCGCGGTGGCAGGCAAAAAGACGCTGCGCCCGCTGTTCGAGGTCCGCAGCCGCCGGCGCACGTTCTCGGTCGAGGTCGAAGGGTCTCAACCGGGCGAGATCGCGCTCGACGAGACGACGATCAGGCCGGCGGCAGGCGGCGGGGCGACGCGATTGCACCGGGTCGAGATCGAAGCATCGGAAGCAACGTTGGCAGCGCTTCGGCCGTTCGTCGAACGGCTGCGTACCGAGTGCCGCTTGCAGGCCGCCGAACTGACGAAATACGAAGCAGGCGTCCTCGCCGCTGGTCTGGGGTCTCCCCCGGACGCGTTCGGTCCAGTCGAGATCGAGCCTGACGGATCGATCGGTCGCGTCGGCCTCGCCGTGCTGCGGCGCCAGTTCGCGGCCCTGCTCGCCAAGGAGCCCGGCTCGCGGCTTGGCGACGACCGCGAGGAATTGCACGACATGCGCGTTGCAAGTCGCCGCCTGCGGGCCGCCCTCTCGCTGTTCAGGGAGTTTCTTCCGCCCTCGGCCGCAAAGCTCGGTGACGACCTGAGGTGGGTCGGTCAGACGCTTGGCGCCGTCCGCGATCTCGACGTTCAGCTGGAGCAGCTCGACGGGTGGCTTTTGGAGCTATCGGCGGCGGACCGCGAGGCTCTTGCGCCGGTGCGCTCGCTACTCGAGGCGAAACGCGCGGCGGCCAGGGAGACCATGCTGACTGCGCTCGACTCGCGCCGGTTCGAGCTCTTCGTGGGCCGCTTCGGCCGGCTGCTGCGCTCGGCGCGCGGGCGTCGCTCGGGCCCCGCCTCCATGCCGGCGCGGGCGGTGGCGCCAGATCTGATCGACGGGCTCTTCCGCGCTTTTCGCAAGGCAGCCCGGCGAGTCGAGCGCGACTCGCCTGTCTTCGAATACCACCGCGTGCGGATTCGCGGTAAGCGGTTGCGGTATGCCTTGGAGTTCCTCGCCGAGCTCTACCCAGGACAGACGGGGCCTTTAACCAAGCGACTCGCTTCGCTGCAAGACCTGCTCGGCCTCCATCAAGATGCAGAGGTCGCGATCCAGCGCCTCCGCCGACTCGCCAGCGAGCATAGTGCGGAGCTCCCCCCGGAGGCGATCTTCGCGATGGGCGAGATTGCCGAGCGTTACCGTCAAAGCGCAGCCGAGCTCCGAAGCCGGTTCCCCGAGTCCTATGCGCGCGTCACCGGCAAGGCCTGGAAGACATTCGCGAAGCTGATCGAAACGGAGCGCCCTGCCCGGCCCGCCGCTCGCGCGAAAGCCGAGTCAGCCGTTTCGGCAACCAGGTGAAGACGATGAGTTCGGTCGTACGACTGCTTGTGCGACGGGGGTGGCACCCTCGCGCGAACTCAGCACATCTCGGAGTCACACGGGGGAAGAGCGAGTCGAATCCGATTCAACCTCGCCGGCCTCGGTCCGAAATGCCCAGGAGGGGTGGCACCCCCGTTGCGGCGCGACGCAAGTCGGAGTCACACCTGGGCCTGTGCCCCTAGCCGGAACCCGCCGACCGGCGGGTTCCGGCTTTATTTGGCCCGGCCCTCGAGGCGAGCCGTCCCGACGGTGACAAGCCCGAATGGCCGCGGGCGATCCTGACCCGGAGCGTGCGCGGCCGGATGACAAACTCAAAGGGCGGGGCGAGCTCGACCGCCTCGCCGTCTATTCCGGCGTGCACCGGCGCGGGAGCACTCACCTCGAGACGCGTCGCGGTCCAGGTTCGACCCGGGCCTTGGCCAGCACGCGGGGTGTCGAGGACGACGATCCCGAGCTCCCCGCTGTCGAGCGTTGGCCGGGTGCCGGTCGCACGCGCAGGGTCGAGCGAGTAGGGGTTGTTCGACACGAGCACGACGGCGGGGTTGCGATGCGCGCGGCCGCGGTCGTCCACGAGCTGGAGATCGACTGCGGCCGTACTCGGCCCGAGCACTTCCGCCGCCGTCTCCAGCAGCGTGCGCGCCTTGGCGTCGCGGTAGGTCGGCTGCCGAACCGCGTCTCCGTAGATCCCGAGCGACGCGTTGTTGAGAAAGACGCGGCCGTTTACTTCCGCCGCGTCGATCCGGCGCTCGACGCCGTCGGTGAACGCATCGAGAGAGCCGAGCAGGTCGCGGCGATCAACGCCTAGGTCGAGCGCGAAGTGGTTCCGCGTGCCGGCGGGAACGCAGACGAAAGGAAGCCCGTGTGCCAGCGCGGTTGCCGCAACGACGGCCAGCGACCCGTCGCCGCCGGCGACGCCAAGGGCATCCGCTCCGCGCGCAACGGCCTCATCGGCCATCCTCGCAAGCGTCTGGTCCGGCTGCATGACGATCACCTCGATTCCGCGCTCACGCGCCCGCTCGGTGAGGCCGGCGTGCTCGACCTTGCGGCCGCCGGACTTCGGGTTGACGAACAGCACGGGCCGCTGCGGCGGATCCGCGCCTTCCCAGCCGGAGCGCATCTCAGCACGAGGCAAGGGGAGAGTGTCTCAGCGACGTAGCATTCGCGACAAGCGAGGTTGCGCGGTGGGCCGACGCTGCATGGGCCTGCCATGACCTCCGGCACACGTCCTGATTCGGCGGGCTGGTCTTCGCGTCGGGCGCGAGGACTGCGATTGCACATTCGGAGTCGTTATCAAAGCAACTGGCTCGTCTGTATGCAGTGGCCGAAGGCGCGCAAGCTCGTTCGGCGGGGTACGCGCGTGGCGACGTACACGGCCCGCGAGATGTACGAATGTTGAGGGATTTGGAGGAACGATGAGGTCGACAACGGAGGCGTCGGCTATGCGCCTTCCTCCGGTCGACGTGAACGAGACGTAGGTACTCGCAATCAGGGGGCAACGAAAAGGGTCACGGAGGCACAATCCCCACTGCCGGGGAGGTGCTTGACCGCCTTTGTGCGAAGTGAAACGATCTCGGAGATCGACGATGCCCAGGGCTGGCCTACTTGCTGTCGCTGTGGTTGGCCTCGTACTCACGGATTGTTTGTCTAAAGGCTGATGGACCCGTTGGTGCGCTCTAGAGCGAACCCCGTCCCAAGCGGTCTGGCACGCCGCCGCGAGCTCGTCGGGCGAGCGGTCCGCCTCGAAAAGCCGCGCCTCCCGAGCAATACGCGCGAGGGGCACGCCCAAGGGGCAGCGGCCATTCTTCGCGCTTAAGCGTCCGAGAAGCTGCCGGCGCCGGTCACTCGAGATTCGGTATCGGGGTTGTGCGCGACTTCGGCGGGTCAGTCTGGAAGCCAAGTAGTTCAGCGACCTTTTCGTCCGAGAGGCGGGCATCGTGAACGACAGGGCTGACAAAAGGAGAGGTTGACATTCGCTCTCCGATGCTAAAGGCACTTCGTGTAGGAAGCAAAGCCGCTGGGACACGCTCGCCGGATGGCTCGGAAGCGGTGCTGGGCACTGGCGACTAGGGCTTAAACACCAACCAGCCGAAGGTTTTCATACCCGTGAGCGCCTTGCTCGGAGCCCTCCCTTCCTCCGCTGACTGTTGACAGATCGCCGTGGTTCTGTCAAGAAGGTGCGACATGTACCACGTTAAGCTTCGCTCGCCGATCGCGGTCATTTTCCTCGGCTGGATCACGCTCGGCTTCTACTACCTCTACTGGTTCTACAAAGTGAACGAAGAGGCTGCGATCATCGCAGGGGACGAGAGCGCTAAGCCAGGACTCTCGCTTCTTGCCGCTTCTTTCGGTTGGTTGCTGATCATTCCACCGTTCTGGACGCACTGGACGACGGCGAACCGAGTCGGCCGCGCAACCGGGCATCGGCCGACGGCGTGGGCGAATGTCATTTGCTCGATCCTGCTGCTTCCGCTCGCAGTCATCGTCTACGTGATCTGGATCCAGGGGAAGCTCAACAAGTACGGACGTTGGCAGCGAGCCCAGGCGCATCGCTCTGCGGTCGCAACGACCGAGGTCCAGCCGGTCTCGAACTGGACCTAGGCGTCCCGCATCCGTCAACTTGACGCAAACGCTTGACGCAGGGCCTCCGAGCTCGAAAGGTTAAGCGTCAAGCGGCTAAAGTAGGCGGTCTGCCGACGTAGCTCAGCTGGTAGAGCACTTCACTCGTAATGAAGGGGTCCCCGGTTCGAGTCCGGGCGTCGGCTTTGGGCGCGGGCCTCGCCTTGCACCGAGCCACGAGGAAAGCGAAGCGGAGCGTCGCGAGCAGAAGCTCGTGAAGGCGCTCGAGGCACACCTGAGGAAGAAGGGCCACGTGGTGCACCGACTGAAGATCACACCGAGCGGAGAGGCGAAGCCGATCTTCTGCGACCTCCGCGACCAAACCGCGGATAGCCTGGTCGAGGCGAAGGGCTCGGTCACGCGCGAGGCGATCAGGATGGCGATTGGACAGATCGCCGACTATCGCCGCTTCGTCGGCAACGGCACTAGGGCGGCCGTGCTCGTGCCCGAGCAGCCACGGCCTGATCTGCTCGCCCTGCTTGAAGCACAAGGAATCGCCGCCATTTGGCCTACCGACGAAGGCTTTGTGGACACGGCGGGTGGATCGTTGATCTAGGGCCGATCAGCCCCGGAGACCGCAAGCCGTCTCCGGTCGCCTTCTGTGCGACTCCGCGACGCCGATCTGAGGGTCCAATCGAATTGGCAGTGCGGACGCACCGAAGGAGCCGTGCGCGATCTGTACGCACCGAGGATGTCGCTCTGCGTCGCGAGCGTTGCCGACGCAACTTTGTTCTCGGGGATGGCGGCTAGGCCGATGCTCCAGCCTTGTCCCACTCGAGCGTTACCGTGATGTTGGCCTGCGCGGTCCCCTGCGTCAGCATCGGAATCCCCGCCGACCCGGAAACTTGGAAGCCGAGCTCGACGGAACCTTTGCTGGGCTCGAGCTTCTTCAACACCCCGATCAGGTCGGCGCCTATGCTCTCGGTCGCGGCAACGATCTTGTCCATCGAAGGAATTTTCGGCTCGCCGAATGCCTCGTCGAACTCCTCGACGTGCGGAGCAAACGTCGCCTCCACCAGGATCTTTTCCCCGCTCGCCAGTTCGAACGGGAGAACGGTTGTGCCCCGACTAGTCAGTTCCAGTTGTGCGGCCATCTTGTCTCCTCCCCGAGAGCTGAGTTAGGAACGATCGATACAGCCTTTCGACGGCGGAGTCAACAACGTCGGCCCCACTGCCTCGATTTGTAGTAACGCGGGCGTTCGTCGCCCTGCCCTTCATGCGCGTGACGTTCACGCCACCGAGAAGCGTTTTCGCGCGGCCGACCATCGAGTCGGACGCGCCCGCCTACCGGCGTGATGGGGCGTACCGGAATCGAACCGGTGTCTTGGTTCTCCCTTGGAAGCTCAGCTCGTTATGCAGTCCCAGGACTTAGAACCTCGTTACCAGGCTTACGTCTATCTCCCAGCTCGGTGCGACACTTGCGGCTATACGGTGTTCTTTGACGCGGATATTCTCGAGGAACGTAGCCGCCAGCGCGAGGTTTCCAAAAGAGACATCTGCTCCCCCAGAGAAAGGAAGCTAAATTATGGCGCGAAAAACAATTCGCGTATCCGATCGAAGCGGCCAAGAGATTTCTGACGGCAAAGGCGCAACGGTCCGAATTACCTTTGCGGACGCTCGCAAGGGAGTGCGTGAGCTTGACCTGACCGACGAGGAAGCCGAGAGCTTGGGCGGACGTGCCGTAGCTCGGCGCGGGCGTAAGCCCAAGAACCTCTAGCGCGGGGAAAGCCTGATTCCCCGAGTCAAGAAGAGCGCGCTGCACCCAGTCCGGCCAGGATCGCGTGACCCGTTGGCGTTCCTGCCGGGCGTCGCGGAGAAGCTTGGCTACTACGTTTACGCCCTCCGCGACCCCACCCGCTCAGGCGCCATCTTCTACGTAGGGAAGGGCCAGGGAGATCGCGTCTACCAGCACGCACGCCACGCAAGAAAGGTCGATCCAGGCCAGAGCGCTGAAGAGTTGAAGCTTGCCCAAATTCGAGCAGTGCACGCAGCCAGACGCAAAGTCGGCGTCGAGATTATTCGCCACCGACTCCCCAATGAGGCAACAGCGCTCGAAGTCGAGGCGGCAGTAATTGACGCACTCAAGCTAGCGGGCGCCAAGCTTACGAACCTGGTCGCCGGCCACGGCGTTGGCCGGGGTTGGCAGCCGCTAGGCGAGATCGTCGCGGCGTACTCGGCCAAGCCTGTTGAGATTGAGCACCGGGTAATGCTCATCCGGATCCCCAATCTGTACAAGCCCGGCATCACTCCGGAGGCGCTCTACAAGGCAACGCGCCAGGACTGGCGGATCGCTTCGCCGACCAAGCGCCGACCCGAACGGCAACCCGAATACGCCTTCGCAGTTCACCGGGGCATTGTCCGCGCCGTGTACCGGATCAAACGTTGGCGCGAGGATCCGAGAAACCAAGTAGGCCATCGGCCGCGCTGGGCATTCGTCGGTGAACCGGACCCGGCGATGGAGGAGCGCTACGTCTGGGGCGATGTCGGCCGGTACTTGCCTGCCGGGGCAGCGAACCCAATCAGGTATGTCAACTGCTGATGGCTGCGACGACCGTGAGGTGGGCCAGCGGACCTGTCCGAAACAGCGACTAGGCGACGACGCGCTCGAGGCATAGTCTGCGCCGCGGGCCGGGTTTTGTGGGTAGCGCGATGGCGTTCAGCTCGCCCGGCCATCGGCTCTTGAGTGCATTCAAGTGGCCTTCACGATGTTCGGCACTTGCCACCGG
>Ga0207693_10001312_pt1 | contig 22044 bp, 22 predicted proteins | sample LARL81metaG_FD_184347 | JGI IMG/M metagenome (GOLD analysis project Ga0207693, IMG submission 184347) | Corn, switchgrass and miscanthus rhizosphere microbial communities from Kellogg Biological Station, Michigan, USA - LAR L8-1 metaG... | ecosystem: Host-associated > Plants > Roots >... | reverse complement strand
TTCGAATGATGGCCACGCCAATTGTTCACCGTGATCGGCACGCAGCGCACCGGCGTGGGTGGCTTGTGTGGCTGGGGTTGGTCGTGTTGGTCCTTGCTGGCGGGATGGTGGCAGTGATTGACCGCACCGCGTCTAGGGGTGGCCCGCAGAGTTCGCGGTCTGGCCTGCAGCGGGTGATCGACGGGCTGGTCACGGGGCCGGGGCGGATCGCGCCCGGCGTGACCGCGTACGTCGCGGGTCCGCAGGGCGTGTGGGTCGGCTCGGCGGGCATCGCGACCATCGGCACGCCGATGCGGCCGGACGCGCGGCTGCGCCTCAACAGCGTGGGCAAGTTGTGGACCGCGACGCTGATCCTGAAGCTCGTCGGCGAAGGGCGGTTAAAGCTTGACGACTATGTCTCGCGCTGGCTGCCGGGGCTCCTGCCTTACGGTGACCAGATCAGCGTCGAGCAGCTGCTGAGCATGACCAGCGGCATGATTGACACCAACGACCTCTACGCCAAGCCGGCGTACTACATCAGCAGGATCAGGAATCCGGCGCTGCGTGCTCGCGTTGTGGCGGCCGCCCGTCGCGCCCGGGTCGATCCCACGTACCCGCCGACACGGGTGTGGATCGAGGCTGCCGCCGGGGAGCCGTTGCTCCACCAGCCCGGGAGCACCTGGCACTACTCGAACATCGGCTATATGGTCGTCGGGCTAATCGCTGCGCGCGCCGGCGGCGCCGACCTGGCCGCGCTGTTCCGCACGCAGATCATCGATCCGCTGCGCCTGCGCAGCGCGCGCTATGACCCCGCGCCGAACATCAGCGGCTCGCACGCCCACGGATACTCGCTCGCTGCGGGCGGCAAGCTCGTGGACGCCACGGGCTGGACGGGAGGCCTCGCAGCGGACGGTGGGATCGTCTCGGACGCCGCCGACGAGGCGCACTTCTTGCAGGCCTTGATGCGCGGGCAGGTCCTGCAGCCGGCGCAGCTCGCGGCGCTCCAAAGCAAACATGCCCAGGGCAACCCGGGACTCGGCAACGCGAGCTACGGCCTCGGTACTCTGATCCAGCAGGACGGCTGCGCGACGCCTGGCCTTGCCTATGGCCACAACGGTGGGGGCGACGGGTACATGTCCTCGGTGCAGGTCTCGCTCGATGGCAGCCGCGTGGCGGTCCTGCTTGTCAACGGCTTCGGCGCGAACGAGGCGGCCCGGGACAAGGGGAGCGCGACGCTGTTCAACACGATGCAACGCCTGTACTGCGCAAGATGAGCCCACCCCACACGGGCGAGGCGGATCAGCGCGGGCGTTGGCGCTGGGTCTTTCGATACCGAGCTGCGAGAGTGGTTGCTCGAACGTTGGTGATCCGCAACTCGGCGAAGTCGATGGTTGCCGAGGGCGTCACGGTCGGGGTGCCGCCGAACACGCCGGCATTCGCGGTGAAGATGTACCGATCTGCCTCGCCTCCCGCGCTGACGCTATCGCTCGCGATGTCCCCCATCGAGGCGCGCGGAAGGGTGAGCCCCGGGATGGTGACAGTGCCGGCGGGAAGCGCATCGCCCGAAGCAACTCAAGGACAACGCCGTGACCGGACTGAAGATTGGCAACAACGTCGTGACTTCAGTGACAGTGAAGAACAGATCATTGCTCGCGCGACACTTCAAAGCTGGGCAGTTACCAACTGGAGCGCCCGTCGGTAGTTCGCCGAGGCTGACACGCGCCGGATAGCCGATGCCGCTGCGTCCGACGCCGTTGAAGATCTCTGTCTTAGGCAACAAAGGAGGCTGCGGGCATATGTTGCGATTCAGATGCTTCTGGGCGCGCTGGAAGCCCAGGACGCGTGCAGTGCGGCTGGCGGTGACCGGCGCCATGTTCGCCATAGCCATCATGGCCTGGGCCTCGCCCGCTGGGGCGACGTTCTCGGGGCGCGACGGGGCTTTGCTCGTGAGCACCGGGGGGTTCGGTACGTGGTCGCCGTTCCCCACACTCAGCTCAGCGCCGCAAGCGCGCGCCGCCGAGTGCGGCTATCCGTCGACATTGTGGACGGCCTGGCCGGACGGATCCCATCAAATCGGTCTCCGACACGGGGACACCGGGCTGTTCTCCCCAAGGGGGCAACGACTGGCGATCGACTATGGCGGCGACCCATGCTATGCGGGCACAGGTACCGATCCCTCGGCGGGCCTGTTCGTCTCAGATGCGAATGGCGCCGGGCGTCATCGCATCGGCGGCCAGGGACTCGTCGGCTGGCTGCCGGGCGGGCGACTCCTCGTGTGGAAGCGGAGCGCAGACCAGGTGCAGTTGTTGGACCCAATGGCCGGACTTGTGATCATGACGGTCCCCGCTCTCAGCCTTGAGCCGGGCCTGTTCTCGCTGTCATGCAGCGCCCGCTTGGCTGTCGTGCGTCACACGCCACATGGCTACCACATCGACGTATTCACTCGCAAGGCCGCCCGGGTACAGGGGCGGCCAGGTGTGCGGATCGTCGCGCAACAGGTAGCCGCCAGCAGGTACCCGTTGCAGAACCCGACCTGGTCGCCAGACGGTCGGTCACTGTTGTTTAGCCACCAGGACACTCGCGGCGACATCGGGCCCACAGGCCTGTGGAGCGTGGGGGCCGGCGGTCGTGCACTACACCGCCTGTCTGACCCGCACGGCGCTGCCGAGTCTGATCCAGCCTGGTCGCCAGACGGCCGACAAATCCTCTTCATCCGCACGCGGGCGAACGCTCACAGCGCGACGGTGCTGCAGATGGTTGTCATGCGCAGCAACGGCTCAGACCAGAACGTTCTCGTCCACTTCCCCGCCGATGACTCGATCGAGAACGCCCTCTGGGCGCCCGATGGACAGTCGATCGCGTTCTATCCGTGGGACGGCCTCTGGATCGTCGATGCGAACACCGGAGTACGCAGCGCGACCATCCCGTTTGAGGGAGCCGGGCTGGTTGACTGGCAGGCTCTGCCCGGCGGTCGCACAGTTCGTTGCGCCGACCCGATGAGCGTCCCAATCACCGTTCAGCCGCCCCTCATCGGCCGAGGCTGAGCTTCCGTCTGGACGAGGTCTCCCGTCTAAAGGACACAGAGGTCAAGTCCGGGCAGCTGCCCTGGGGCGCAAAGGGCGACACCGGCGCAGCAGGGCTGCAAGGACCCAAGGGCGACACCGGCGCTACCGGCGCGCAAGGTGAGGCGAAACGCTCGCCGTAGTGCTGGAACAAGAAGCCGCGCGCCGAGTCGGGATAGATCTTCACCCGTGCTTGCGCCATCAACCCGACATGCTTCGTCCAGGGAGGGAGGGTCAGCTGGATCGTCGCTACCCGGTGCGAATGAAGCCGACCAGGGCGATGATGAGAAACAGGACGGCGGCGATCTGGGGCACGATCAACGCGAGGACGATCGCCGGAAAGTGCCACATGCCGGCGAGCACTACCGAAATCAACAACAGCCACAGGCCGTAAAGACCGCCGCAACCCGCTCGGCGTGGGGATCGCGGATGAACTCCCCGAGCAGCCTGGTCGGGAACGGGAGAAACGCGACGACGAACAGAAAGACCAGAGTCGATTCCCGGATCCGTCTGACGGCGGCGTCGCTGGGTCCGGTTGGCCAGTCAGACCCAAACGATGCCGAGGACCTAGTTCGGCGGTTGTTAAAAGGCGTGTTGCTCTAGGGCGCGTTGGGTGAGCGGGTCGACGATACCGTCGACCCGTAGGTCGTGGGCTTGCTGGAAGCGTTTGACCGCTTCGGTCGTACAGGGGCCGTAGCGCCCGTCCACCAGGCCCGGCTCGAATCCAAGCGCGGTGAGCCGGCGCTGCAGCGATTTGACGCGCTCGATGCGATCCGTGGTTGGCCGCTGCCGGGTGCTTGAGCGGAGGGCATCGGCCGTCAACGGACCGACCACACCGTCGACCGGGAGGTCGCGTGCCTCCTGAAAGCGCCTCACCGCCCCGGTGGTCAGCGGACCGTAGCGCCCGTCCATGTGGCCCGGCTCGAATCCCAGCCAGCTCAGCTGGCTTTGCAGCTCTTTGACGCGCTCGATCCGTTCGGTCGCCGGCGGCTCTGGGATCGTTGCGCGGAGAGCGTCGGCCGTCAGCGGGCCGACCATCCCGTCGACCGGGAGGTCGCGTGCCTCCTGAAAGCGCCTCACCGCCCCGGTGGTCTGCGGACCGTAGCGCCCGTCCATGTGGCCCGGGTCGAATCCCAGCCGGCTCAGCTGGTTTTGCAGCGCCTTGACGCGCTCGATCCGATCGGTCGCGGGCGGCTCTGGGATGGGTGCGCGACGGGCGACGCTAGTCAGCGGCCCCGCCACGTCGTCAACGGGGACGTGACGCGATTCGTTGGCCCGTTCGATGCCGTCAGCTGGTGCGGGAGGCGCAGATCGCCGACGCGTGCGGTAGGTCGCACTCAACACGGTCAAAACCAACAACGCCCCCAAAGCGCCGAGCAGGATCACGAATGAGAAGCCGGTCCGGGGCGCCGGTTGACCAGCCGGCCGTGTTTGGCGCCCTGGCGACCCGGCTGCTTTTCGGGAGACGCGGTTGCAACACAGGCGCTTTGGGCCGAGGGGATAGGCATGCACGAGCTGCTGAGGCGCGGTGGCAGTCGACGTGGACGAACCGGCGGCCGCGGCGGCGGAAACCTCAACGGCGCCGCCGGTCAGAATCAAGCAGCAGAAGATCAAGCACGCTCGTAGGTGTGCAACTAGCCGCGTGCGCCTGGCGCGGTGTCTCATGTGATCGTCACGGGGGTGCCGACGGGCATTAGTTTTCCGAGCCGCCGGATGGCGGCGTTGGTCAGGCGAACGCAGCCGTGCGACACCCGGCCCGGGATGAGATCGGGGCGGTTGGTGCCGTGAATTCCGATGACTCCCCCATGGGGCCAGTCGGTCAGCGTGGGCGAGCGCGCATTCGTGCCGAACGCGAGCGGTCCGTAGAACGTCCCAGAGAAACCGCTCAACCGATCCAACACGTAGAACTGACCTGCCGGTGTCGGAGTCGCTGGAGCGCCGACTGCGACGCGGGCGCGAAAGATCACTCGGCCTGCTTGAAGCAGCTCGGCGGTGAGCTCGGCCCGATCAATGACGAGGCGAGTATCGACGAACGACCAACCCCCAAGTGAACTGCGCGGCACCCAGCCTTGGCTGCCATTGGGGAGAACGGCCAAGCGAACGCGCTCCCATAGGACGCCGTGATGCTCTGCCTCGTCGTCGGCCACGACGATGTTCGTGGTGCCGTCGCCCGTGCGTGTTGGGATCCGCCCGGCAGGTGCGCTTCTGAGGCTCGGCGCGCGCCGAGCAACGATCGCTCGGAGCACCGGCGCCCAGCGCGTGACGTCCGCAGCGTCCGCCAACGGCACCACGCGACGGGTCGTGAACGCCGCAGGAGGTGCCGTGAGCTTGAAAGCCGATGACGTTGCCGCGAACGGCGAAGCTGGAGCGGTGCGCGGTGCTCGGTTGTCATCCCGCGTGTTCGACGACAGGGCGGTGGAGGTGATCAGCGCCGCCGACGCGGCGCTGATCAAGAATCCGGCGACTGTCAAGCGCCGCCGTCCCGAGCCCACGCGGCCGCGCGCCACGGCCTAACCCGTGAATCTGGGGGAAGTCCGCGCGGTCATGCTGGGATCTTGCAGCGTCACGAAATGCGTCGAGTTGACGATCGCTACAACCTTCTGATTGCTCAGCGGCTCATCAAACGCTTTTGCCGCTGGAAGGAATCCCGCCAGGCGCCTGATCCAGGCCGCGTGGCGCGCCTCCACCGAGTGAATGGCGAGAGCAGCCGCGAGGTAGGTCCGCGACTCGATCTTCGGTGCTTGCTCCTTATAGGCGGCTGTGGCCAGGTCCTCAAACGCGACCGCGGTGCTCCGAAACGCGTTCGGGTTCTCCGTGACGCCATGAAAATTGAAGCGCGGCTGCTTGATCGCCGCCGAGCCGAGTACGGACTTGAAAGCCTTCACGTGTTCGCGCTCGTGCACGCCGACGACGTTCGCTTGGTGCGCCAACGCTCCGTGCAGGGCGCCGATCCGTTCTGCCTCCGTGTAGAAGGAAGCTTGGAGGTACTCGAGCGCAAGCGCGAAGTTGAGGATCGCCACATCGTTCGAGCTTGAACTGGCCGCCGCCGCGGCTGGTCGCAACACGAGCCCACCGAGGACCACCGCTCCGGTGCGCGCCGCCGTGCGCAAAAACCCTGAACGAGTCTCGAGCGGCAAGCGCTCACACGTCTCATGCACCGCACCGTCCACATCGAAATCGTGGAGTCGGAAGGATCGGGAATCGTCGCTGGACATCGCTATACGAGGAAGGGCGCGAGCACGCTCTTGGCCTTAGCCACGCTGATCGGCATATCGACTGCCACCGGGGCTGGATCCTTGCCGGCAAGCGCGCGCGCCCACGCGGCGTGGCGGGCCTCCACCGACACGATCCGCGCCGCGGCCGCCAGCGCCTGCGGCGTGAGATTGACGGCCTGTCCGTTGTAGACGCCGAGCGAGGTCGACTCGAGGGATTCGGCTGTCGAGACGAACTTTTTCGGATCGGTCGTCGCGTCGCCGAACTGAAAACGAGGGCTGTGACTCGCGTGCGGGCCCAGTGCCGCGGCGAGAAACGACACGTGCGTCCGCTCTTGCGCTCCGACCACGCTGGCGAACTGATGCCTCTCTCCCGTCAGCTGGCCGCCCTTCAACGCCTCGGCGTAAAAGGCGGCTTGGAGTCGAGCGATCAGCAGCGCAAGATTGAGGATCTCACGGTCGCTCACGGCAGAGTGCTGCGAACCTGAGGAAGCCGCAAGTTCCGCAGCCCCGAGCGCGCTTCCGCCGAGCGCCCCTACCACTGCCAAAGAGCGCGAGAACAGGCCGGCACGGGAAATACGAATACTCACTTCGCCATCCTGGTCGTCGCCCGACGTCCCTCGGTTCGTCTAGGTACCTGCCACCAGCGCGAGCCTCTTCACCGGGGTCCTTGCAATCGAAAGCGAAACGTCGCCCAACTCGGGATCATATGCAATTTAATGGTCCATTGCGAGCTAAACCTCAGCATTTCGATAGACCGCGCTGACCTCGGGCAGACGACGTCCGTAATCACGTGCCAACTGTCGGCGGGCCAGACATCATCAGGTTGACGCCGTTGCTTCCCTGCGACGAGGGGAGATGGGGAATACTGGTGCGGTGGTGGCAGGCCCCCGCGAGATCGCGCTGTCGGAGTTGATCGGCGCGTTGTCCTATGCGCTGGATGTCGCCGAGGGGGAGCCACCGGGTCATGCCGAGCGATCGTGTTTGATCGGTATGCGCCTGGCGGGCGAGTTGGGGCTCGGGGCGCCGGCGAGGTCGGATCTGTTCTATGCGTTGTTGCTGAAGGATGCTGGGTGTTCTGCAAACTCGGCACGAATGGCGGCGTTGTTCGGGGCTGACGATCAAGAGGCCAAGCGGACGTCAAAGCTAGTCGACTGGGCGCGGCCGTTTTCGGCGTTTCGGTGGTCGCTGAGGACTGTCGCGCCGGGTGGCTCGTTGAGTGCCCACGTGCAGCGGCTGCGGGCGATCCGCGATGAAGGCGAAGTCACTCGGTCGCTGATGTTGGCGCGCTGTGACCGTGGCGCCGAGGTCGCCCGGATGCTTGGGTTCTCCGACGCGACCGCGGAGGCCATCCGTGCGCTAGATGAGCACTGGGACGGACGCGGGCAGCCTCGAGGCCTGCGTGGGGAGGAGATCCCGATCGCAGCCCGGATTTTGTGCGTGGCTCAGACGCTGGAGGTTTTTCACCGCCTGCGCGGGGTCGACGCGGCATACCGGGTCGCGGTCAAGCGCAGCGGTCGCTGGTTCGACCCAGCACTTGTTGATGCCCTTGGTGCGGTCGTCGGGGACGCCGGGTTCTGGGCATCGCTGGCTGAGCCGGACCTGTCTACCGTCGAGCCGCCTGACCGGGTGATGTCCGCCGACGAGAGCCGGCTAGATCTGATTGCCGATGGGTTTGCCGTCGTTATCGACGCGAAGTCGCCCTGGACCCATCGCCATTCCCATCGAGCCTCCGAGATCGCGACCGGCATCGCCGCGCTTCTGGGCTTTGAGGCGACGGAGCTGCGGGATCTGGGTCGCGCAACGCGGCTGCATGACATTGGCAAACTCGCTCTCTCCAACCGGATCCTCGACAGCCCCGGGCGGCTGACCGACGCGGAGTACGCGAAGGTCAAGGAGCATCCGGTGGTGACCGAGCGGATCCTCGAGCGAGTTCCCGGCTTCCGCGAGCTCTCGCCGCTCGCGAGCGCGCATCACGAGCGCCTCGACGGAAGCGGCTACCCGCGGGGGCTGACCGCGGCCGAGCTGACGATGCCGATGCGGGTGCTCGCTGTCGCCGACGTGTATGAGGCGCTTACCGCCGAACGCCCCTATCGCCCGCCATACGCTGGTGAGCACGCGCTCGAAATCATGCGGAGCGACGTGCCCGGGCGCCTCGACGGCGACGTCTTTGCCGCACTGGAACAGCTTCTGGAAACCCGTGGCGGCAGCACGGGCCTCGCCCCGTCGCTAGGCCAACCGCAACGGCACACAGCAACGGGAAGCGATCGCAAGAGCTAGCGCAGCGCGCCTGCCCGAGAGCACCTATGCGAATCCGGGCCCACCGGATTTCTCGTTTCTCAAAGCAGAGATCAGGTGATTGGGAGCGCGAAGTCGCAGTCGGGACCTTTGGTCTCGCGCTCCGGTACTGGGTTGCCCCTTGTGCTCTTGGCTCCAGTCGAGCAGCGACTGGGTGTTGAGCGGCCAACTTGAGATCCGGGAGTGCCAGTTTGCCCGGCTGCCGGTTGTGACTCCCAGCTGCACTCCTCCAACGTTGCGCCGGTGATGGTCCCGTACCCTGGCAAGGGTGGCTGACTCTCCTGAGGGCGTGACGTGGGTCGATCTCGAGCGGCGTTGATCGCTCGCCAAACGTTTCTCGACTTGTCCCATCGAGGTCGCGCCCGTCGGTGGTCGAATGACGAGAACCGCTGATGGGCGACCGCGACGACATATGGCGCGAGCTCGAGCGCAGGGGCGCTGTGTACGCGCGCATCTTGTTCAGCGTGCAGCAGGGCCACGCGCGGGTCGACGCGGTCATCCTGTACGACGGTTACGCGCCGCCGTGGCACCACGAGCTTGGCGAGGTGGAGCCTGACTCCGACCTTGCGGTGGCGCTGTGGGCTGCCGGCGGCGGGAGGGACATTGAGCAAGGCGATGTGGTTTCGGGCGACGGCGAGATGGGCTTCAGGGTGGCCGAGCGCGCGGCGAACATGGCATGGAACGAGCTCTTGCCGCCGCTCAGGCGAGGGCAGGTGTCCACCGTGTTGATCGAGCTGCCGGGCGGTGAGGGCGTCGTGCGGCGCGGCGACGGAGTGGTCGTGGTCAGCCAGGATGTGCACGTAGATGGCGGACTGCCGCTGCGGGCTGATGACATCTACCGCCCGGTCAAGGCGTGGCTGCCCGATGACCGTTCGCTCGTGGCAGGGATTCTGCCGCCGGATTCGGTCGGCGCCGAGGTCGTGGATGACTGCGGGGAGCGGGTCGCGGCCAGGGTCGGCGGCGGTGCGTACGCCGCGGTGCTTGAACAGCCCAATGATGGTCACGAGCCGGTCGTCTGCTGCCGTGACGGCTCCGGCACTCCGGTCCGGCGTCCGCTCCCGGCCGACTATCCGAGCACGCCTGTCGAGGATGCCGATGTCCCGTGCCCGGCCTGTGGAGCGATCGACTACGAGGAGCGCGTTCCGACCGAGCCCTGGCGCGGCGGTACACCTGGGCCCGACGGCACGGTGATCCCGAATCCGATCGTCGTCTGCCGGCAGTGTGGGCACGAAGAACGTGAGGGCACTTTCTTCGCGGTCGGCGCTACGTGTGACGATGATGAGGACGAGGCGGCACGTGAGGCCCGGGTCGCTCGCGCGAGCGAGCACGCGCGAGTCGGGCGGTGGCTCTCGAACGCGATGATGCTGCGCGCGCTCACGTTCCCGGTCTATGCCGCGGAGGGCTGGCCGGCGCTGATCGGCGGCAGCGGCTCTCGCGGAGACCGACTGACCAGCATCAGCATCGATCACCACGACACGCCACAGGCCGACCCCTACGCCGGGGATCGACCCCGGTTCGAGATCACCACCTCACGCCCAGACTCGCCCGCGAGCGACGAGCTATGTCAAGCTCGCGGGACGCTCCACAGTTGGCTTCAGAACAACGGCGACGACGCTTGCTCGTCATGGCCGGAGGCTTCGGACGCTGCCGTCACGCTATGGCGAGCGGCACGCGATCGGACCGTGCGCGGCAAGGTGCTGGCCGCTGTCCGCTCCGAGCAGTTGATCAGGATCGACGGAACACCCGCACCCTTCCTTACCCTGACCGCCGCGAGCCGTCATTGGGTCGCAGTCCGCCACCACAGCGATCTCGTGATCACGGTCGCCGCCAGCGATCTTGACCCCGCGCGGATCACCATCGAGCCGATCTCGGACCCCGCCGTCCGTCTCCTCGGCCCCAGGCCATCAAGCGCCGACGTGTGGCCGGAATGGCCTGACCCCGGAGCGTGAGCGTGGCCCGAGCCGCGCAGGCTGACTGCACAATCGCACCGTCTCGACGTGCATCGCACCGACGCCTTCTGCGCGTTCGGCCGCGCCTATCACGCCGCCAGTCTGCGTCCCGCTGTGGCAGGAGCAGGTCCGTCCAGCCCGGCATCCGGAACGCGACGCCGGACCGGAATCTGGAAGCCGGCGGCTCGAAGCTCCGCGAGCCACTGGGCGGGACGGGGGCGCCCCGAACAGACGACGACCAAGACATCGGGACGCCCTGTGGCGAACACGTCCAGAACCCGTGGGAAGACGAACAACGTGCTGCGAACCTCGAGCACCAGCGCGCGACCGTCCGTGACATGGATCGCGTGGGTTTGCATCGACTGGGCTAGCCGGTCGCGGCTGGACTGGGAACGGCTTGGATCGCGCGCGCGACGCCTCGGAGCATCCGGCTGAAGACCACGTGATGGACCGGGCAAAGGAGATACCAGTAGGCGAGCCCGACGCATCCAGCGGGGTCGAACACCGTGGTCTGTCGGATGTGCGCGCCCCCGTTGCGGTCCGGGCCGACCTCGAACTGGAGCCAAAGCCGCCCGGGAATCTTCATCTCGGCCGCAAGGAGCAGGAGTCGGCCCCGCTCGACCCGCTCGACGCGCCAGAAGTCGATCGTATCTCCGATCCGGAGGTCGACCCGGTCGCGACGCCCGCGCCGGAGCCCAACGCCGCCTCTCAGCGTGTCGAGGAGCCCTCGGAGCGTCCAGAACCGGTTGTTGGCGTACCAGCCGGTATCACCGCCGATTTGCTGGACGGGTTCAAACGCGCACTCGGGCGGCCGGTCGACGTGGACCGCCCGCGATGTCACCAGTCGGCGTCCGAACGCCAGGCCACTCCACCGCAGCGGCTGCGTGGGTGCGAACGAGTCAGACCATCGCGTCTGCGCGAACTCGCGATCCTCGTTGACCAAGGCCCGGGCGATCGACTCGTTCAGGCCGCGCGGCCTGACGTCGAACGTCCGCACCGCGTGTGAAGTGTTGACCACCGTCTCGTTGCGAAGGCTCTCGACCATCGCTCCGGCGACACGGCCATGGACCGGCGTAAGCAGGCCCAGCATGAAGCGCGACGCGCCCGGGGAGAGCAGCGGAACTGCGACCAGTCTGCGTCTGAGACCGCGCTGGCGAGCGTACTCGCGCATGATCTCGGTGTACGAGACCCGCTCGCTGCCGCCGACTTCGAAAATCGCCGCGCCGCTGAAATCGAGTGCCGCGACCAGGTAGTCGAGCACGTCCTCGATCGCGATCGGCTGCGCCGCCCTATCGGCCCACCGCGGGGTGATCAACACAGGGAGCGTTTCGACGAGCGCACGCACGGTCTCGTAGGAGGCGCTACCTGATCCGACAACGATCGACGCCCTGAACTCGACGACGGGCACGCCGGAGCCGCGCAGCAGTTTCCCGACCGCGTGCCGGCTCGCCAGGTGAGGAGAGAGGTCGTTGCCATCGCCAAGTCCGCCCAGATAGATGATCCGGGCGATTCCTGCTTGCTTGGCGGCGGCGGCGAAGTTCCTGGCGGCAGCGCGATCGAGCGCTTCGAAGTCGCCTAGCGTGCCCATCGAGTGGATCAGGTAGTAAGCGGTGTGTACGCCCCGCATCGCGCGGATGAGCGATGGCGCGTCAAGTGCGTCGCCGCGAACAAGCTCGGTCTGGGCACCGAGGTGATCGGCGAGCACCTCAGGTCGGCGCGTCATGCAGCGCAGGCGAAGATCGGAATGGCCCTCCAGACGACGTAGCAGGCGGCCGCCGACGTACCCGGTCGCGCCGGTCAGCAGCACAGTCCGACGTCCCGCTTGTTCGTTGGCGGGTGGATCTCCCGAGACAGCCGTTAGATGAGCCACGACAACGCATAATACTACACATTGTCGTAGATCTGGGAAGCTGAGCGAGAGTTCCGGGGTCTACTCGGTTAAACCACTCGCTTGGTGCGGCGTCACACCGTCGCGCTCGGCGGCAAACACCAAAGGAGCACACCTATGACTCGCAATCGACTCCCGTTGTTCATCCTAGTCCTGACGGTCGTCGCGATCGTCGCGGCGATCGTGGCAACAAGCGGGGCTACCAAGAAGGTGCCTCAACGAACCGCAGCAGCTGGTTCGGCGATCTCGCAGTCGCAGACGCCCGTCGGCAAAGCGCTGGTCGACGCCAGGGGACGAACCCTGTACCTGTTTGCGGGCGACAAGCCGAACGTAAGCCGGCTCTCGGTCGCCGGCCAAGCGGTGTGGCCGCTGTTCACGTCCACCACCCTCCCGATGGCCACAGGGGGCGTTTCGGCTGGGCAAATCGGCGCCATCAACAGGACCAAGCAGATCACCTTCAACGGCCATCCGCTCTACTACTACGTCGGCGACCATCACCCCGGTCAAACGGCCGGCCAGGGGCTGAACGAGTTCGGGGCACGGTGGTACGTGCTGTCGAGCCGCGGCGCCGCGATTACCTCCACCGCCTCAAGCGGCTCCGCCTCACGGTCGGGGACGAGCCCGTCCAGCGGCGGAGCAGCCGGCTATGGGTACTGACCGACGGCTCTGACCTGCGAGGCCGCGCGCGGTGGGCGAGGGCTCACCGCGCGCGTTCGTCTCTAGGACTTAGCGCCGGGCGGCGCCGGCGCAGTGGACGGTCGAGCGGGATACAGGAACTGGCCGATTCCGTCCAGCGGCTGGCCTGGGTCGCGCGGAGAGAACCGGCGCAGCTCGTCGTTGACGCTGTAGCGCGGACCGACCAGTACCTGCCCGTCGCGGACGAGGGTGTAGAAGCGATCGAGCGGTCGCGGCGGCGGGCCGCCGGTACGGATTCCGCGGAAGTCGTAGACGCCGCCGTGACATGGACACACAAAGCTCCGCGCCGGCGCGACGTAGCGCACGGGACAGCCGACGTGCACGCAGCGCGACGAGATCGCGACTACGTGGTCGTAGCGGTCCTTGACCGGGCCGTCGGTCTCGGCGTTGTGAAGCCGGATATAGGCAATGGAGGAGCCTGCCTCGCCAACCCCGGGCTCGATCGTGATCACCTCGGGACGGTAGTCGGCGCTCGTGAAGCGCGAGACCGGACCCACCTGCTGCCAGGTGTCCGCCGTGTGCGCGAATACCGGAGCAAGCGCAAAGCCGAGCGCCGGCAGCGTGAACGCGGCCGCGGCGACCGCGCCGGCGGTGGTGGCCGCGCCGGTCATCAGCCGTCGGCGCGTGATCGTCTCACCTTCGAAAGCGCCAGGAATGTCGCGGTCCTGAGTGTACTTCGAAGCGGGCGTCTGTCGGCGGGAGTCCATTATGACGCAGCATAATACTATGCTGCATAGCAGATAGCAGTCCCGGGCATCGACGCTCTCAGGAGCGCGAGTCGGCGGTCTTCGCGATCGGCGCTGCGGCCGATGTCTTGGGCAGTCGGGCTGCGCCGCGGCGAGAGACCCGGACGCCTGCGGCGCTCGCGCAGACAACGACCACAAGGAGTCCGGTGACGAGCTCGTTCAGCCACGCTGCTTGATCTGTCGCGTAGCCCAGCAGCCATGGGCTGATCGCAAGCCAGAGCCCGCCGAGCAGCGTGACGATTGCCGCCGGTCGGAGGTTGGCGATCAGGAGCGCGAGCGGCCCGAAGCCGAGCACTAGCGCGACGTGGTTGGCCACTGCCGGATGGCTGTTGGCAAATCCCCAAACCCACGGGGAGATTGCGATCCAGAGGGTGAGCGCGCCGGCGGCGATCGGACGGCGGTCAGGGATCCGGGGCGGGTGCAGTCGTTTCATTCGGTTACTTCCAGTTCGGGCCGCGCGAAAACGGCGAAGAGCAGGTACATGGCGGGAAGCACGAGCAGCAAGACGACACCGCCGGCGATCGCGATCGACATCAGTGCGGCGTGCGTGGCGGCAGCCGTGTGGATCGTCAGCCGGCTGCCGATCAGGTGGGGAGCCTGGCTCGCGAACCACCCCCACAGAACCGCCGCGCCGGTGAGTAGACACGCCCCGCGGGCGAGCAAGTATCGCCGCCGTGACAGCGCGAGCAGCGAGAGCGCCGACGCCGCCACTCCGGCGACCAATAGCGGCAGCGCTGCGCCAATCAGCCTGTGCCAGACGCCGGGAGCCGCCGCGGCGGCGATCGTGGGGGCAGCGAGGCCGAGCAACAGGACGCATGTGCCTGCCTGCAGGCCGCGGCGACGAAACTGCTCAGCGAGTCGCGGCTCGTCTGAGCCGATCAGGCGAAGCGCGACGAAGCACGAGGCGAGCTGTGTGCACAGGGCCGCGGCCAGAGCCCCGATCGTCAACGCAAACGGCGACGTCCAGGGGACCTGGGGCACGGGCGCAGCGCCGAGCCGAGCGGAAGTCGAAACCTTGGCGAGCCCGCCGGCAACGACCCCGAAGGCGAATGGCGCCACCAGGCTCGCCGCGCCGAACAGGCGGCTGAGTAGCACCTCGCTGCGGCCGGGCCCACGAGGGCTGGCGCGCAAGCCGAGCGCCACGCTACGCAGAACGATCGCCAGCAATGCAACTGTGAACGGCGCCAGCAATGCGGTCCCTAGTGCGGAGAACGCAGCGGGAAACGCCGAGAAGAGGAGCGTGATCGAGAAGATCAGCCAGACGTGGTTGGCCTCCCAGACGGGCCCGATCGTAGCCGCGATCGCTTGCCGGTCTTTGTCACGGTTCCCGGCGAGCAGGTCGAGGATCCCCCCGCCGAAATCGGCCCCCGCAAACAGCGCGTAGGAGGTCAGCGAGATCCCGAGAAGCATCGCGATGAGCGCAGGGAGGCTCATGCGACCCTCAGGGCGGGCACGGACAGACCTTCGACCGGCTTGCGAGCGATTCGCCGAACGCTCCAGACCGTCAGCGCCGTGAGCCCGACGTACAGGAGCGTGAAAGCGGTGAAGGTGGCGCCCAGCCCGGGTGAGGTCGTGATCCCGCTTGAAGTTCGAAAGACGCCGTAGACGATCCATGGCTGGCGCCCGAGCTCGGAGACCAGCCAGCCGAGCTCGTTGGCCAGAAACGCAGCCGGGCCAGCCGCGGCGACCGCCATCAGGGTGAGGCGATCCTCCGGCCCGTCGGTCCCGCGGCGCCGGCGCAGCCAGTACCAGAGGCTCAGGGCGATCAAGCCCGTGCCGATCCCGACCATGCTGATGAACGCGAGGCGGATGTAGGGCGCAAGCGGCGTGCGATCGGCCTTCGGGAACGTGTTGAGGCCGCGCACCGGCGCGTTTGGGTTGTCGAACGCGAGCAGGCCGAGCAGATGCGGCACCTTGACGTTGAGGACGTCGCCGCTTCTGCCGGGGAGGGGGAAGCCACCGATGTTCAGGCCCGCGCCGTGCTCGGTGTGGTTCACGCCCTCGATCGCCGCGAGCGTCGCCGGTTGGTGGTGGGCGACCGTGCGGCCCAGGAGGTCGCCGACCGCGAGCTGCAGCGGGGCGAGGATCGCCGCCATCGACAGTGCCACGGCGATCGCCTTGCGGTGGTATGCGTCGCGGCGCCCGCGCAGCATCCCAACCGCGTAGACGGCGGCGATCCCGAACGCGGTCGCCAGGTATGCGCCGAACACCATGTGCGAGGTCTCGGTCGCCCACGCGGGGTTGAACATCGCCGCCAGCGGGTCGACGTGGGTGACACGGCCGTGCACGATCTGGAAGCCGCGCGGGACGTTCATCCAGGCATTGGCCGTGACGATGAAGAACGCCGATGCCACCGCCGAGATCGCGATCGGGATCCCCGACAGCCAGTGGGCGCGTGGCGACAGCCGGTTCCACCCGTACAGGTAGATGCCGACGAAGATCGCCTCGATGAAGAACGCCGCGCCCTCGAGCGAGAACGGCAGGCCGATGATCCCGCCCGCGTAGGCCATGAAGCGCGGGAAAAGGAGCCCGAGTTCAAAGCTGATGATCGTCCCCGACGCGGCGCCGACGGCAAACAGCACCCCGAACACTTTCGACCAGCGGCGCGCCAGCGCGCGCCACACCGGATCGCCGGTTCGCAGGTACATGCCCTCGGCGACGAGCATCATCAACGGTAGCCCGACGCCGAGCACGGCGAAGAACAGGTGGAAGCTGAGCGAGGTGCCGATCTGGCTTCGGCCGGCGGTGAGATGGGAGATGACGGCGAGGGGCGGAGTGATCATCGCTATCTACTACGCAACGTAGCAGATAGGCTTCGAACTGTCTACTACGAAGTCTAGTATCAACCCGGATGCCCTGTTACTATGATACGTAGTAACGGCTACGACTGGAGGAGCCGCATGCGCACACCATTGCCGGGCACCCCGGAAGCAACAAACGCCCCGCCACAGCTCCACGAGCTTGAGCACGAGGTGATGGGGGTCGTGTGGGAGCGAGGTGAGGTCTCGGTTCGTGAGGTGATGGAGGCCGTCAATCGCGGCGCCCCGAAGCAGCGCGCGTATACGACTTACATGACGGTGTTGGCCCGTCTCGAAGGGAAGGGCATGCTCGAGCGCCGCCGGAATGGCAAGACGGACTTCTACCGGCCGCTCTACCTGCGCGACCAGTACGCAGATCTGCGTGCGCGCGCCGAGGTCGATTCGATCGTGGACCAATTTGGCGAGGTTGCGCTCGCGCACATCGCACGTCAGATGGCCCAACTGGACCCGCAGCGGCGTCGCGCTCTGCAGCGCATCGCGCGGGGGAAGTGACGTGCGCGGCGATCGTGCGCATGGCTGCCTTCTCGTCCGCGTTGCGGCGCTCCTCGGCGCGTGCGGGATGGTGGCAGCAGCCGCATCGATGGGAGTGGCGATCGGTTCAGTGCGCCACGTCTCGGTAGGCGCTCATCAGCTCGACGTGTTGGGCGTTCGCCTCTCTTACCCCGTCTTGAATGTCGCCGAGTGGCTCGTGCTCGGCCTTGCCGGACTCGGAGCAAGCGCCGGCACGCTCGTCGTGCGAGCGTGTTGGCGCCAACACTCGGCCTACAAGAGCTTTCTCGCCGATCTTCAGATCGTCGGTCGGCTCGCGGGCCACCCGACGGTCAAAGTGATCGCGGATCCACGACCGCAGGCGTTTTGTGCCGGGTACCTGCGTCCAACGGTGTACGTGTCTCAGCGAGCCATCGAACTGCTCACAGAATCGGAGCTGAGCGCGGTCCTCGCGCACGAGCATCACCACAGGAAGGTCAGAGATCCGCTGCGGTTGGCATGCGGACGGATCCTCGGGCGGGCGCTCTTCTTTGTTCCGGTGCTCAAGCCGCTTTGGGATCGCTATGCGGAACTCGCGGAGTTGAGCGCGGACCGCGCGGCGGTCCTGGCCAGTGCCGGCGATCAACGCCCCTTGGCGTCAGCTCTGCTCATGTTCGATGCGAGCACCCCTTCCGGGGCCGGCGGAATCTCATCTGAGCGCGTCGACTCGCTCTTGGGGGTCCCTCGTCGGTGGCGGCCGCCATGGTGGTTGACCGTGGCGTCGTTGGGCAGCCTTGCGAGCCTGGACTTATTGATCTGGCGCACGAGCCAGGTTGCGTCGGTTCATGCGACGTTCAACCTCCCGCTGCTGTCCTCAAGGCCGTGCGCCGTGATGTCAATCCTGTTGCCGCTGCTGGGCTGCGCCACGATCGCAAGGCGTCGAGCAACCAGCCATCGGCGACGCGCGTAGCGCCTACGGGTCAGCTGCCGCGACTCCAGGTCAGGCCGCTCTGCGGGCCGAGGTCGCCGATCCCGCGAAGAACTCCGCCTCGGCGATCCCCAACGGTGAGGATGGAGCGGCTCCGTAGATCCACTCCGACATCGCGCGATGCCAGTTGGCCGTGGCGTTGAGCTGCCCGATTACGGCCAGCGTCATCCCCTGCATGCGGTTTGCGAACAGCGAGTTCGCGGGGATGGTCTCGTGGCGCATCAGGTCCCAGTAGTCCGAGCGCGGGTCTCCTGCGTCGACCATGAGCCTCGAGACGTAAGCCGGGGTAAGCGTGAGCGGCTCATCGTCCGCGTACCAAGCGTTCAGAGCGCGAACGTGTGCAAGCACCCGCGCAGGATCGAAGCGGGGATCGTCCGCCTCGAAGAACCCGAGCGAGGCCAGTCCCGCATGGGCGCTGGCCGCGTCGCCTTCGAGGGCGGCCCGTAGCACGCCGAGTTCGGCCTCGATCGTCGCCCGGGGGAGCGACTTGGTCATGCCGAAGTCCAGGAAAGCCACCCGCCCGTCACCTCGCAACAGGAAGTTCCCCGGGTGGGGGTCGCCCGAGAAATGCCCGAATCGGTACAGCGACCCGAAGAAGAAGCGAAGCAGGATCTCGCCGACACGGTCGCGGGTTGCTTCGGGCGCGACCTTAAGTTGCTGAAAGCTGGTGCCGTCCACCCATTCGGTGACCAGCACGCGTTCGCGGCACAAATCGGTGACGACATCGGGGATGACGATGAACGGGTGTCCGCGCCAGCGCCGGGCAAACAGACGCTGGGCCTGAGCCTCGTGTTCGTAGTCGAGTTCCTCGGTGATGCGCTCCCGCAACTCCAGTGCCATCGACTCGTGGTCAAGTCCGGGGGCGAGATGCTTCACGACTCGGATCAGCAGCCCGAGGTTCTGCAGGTCGGCGCGTACGGCGGCGGCCACGCGGGGGTACTGCACCTTCACTGCGACCGCGCGACCATCGCGTAGACGGGCCCGGTACACCTGACCGATCGAGGCAGCAGCGGCGGCTTCGGGGTCGAACTCGGCGAACAGATTCGTGATTCGGTCGCCGAGCTCATGCTCGAGCACCCTCTGCATGTCCCTGAACGGCACCGGAGGGGCCAAATCCCGTAGCTCTGCGAGCTTGGCCTGCAGTTCGTCCCGATCGTCGGCCGGGAGCCGGCCCCAGTCCATCAGCGATGCCATCTGCCCGACCTTCATCGCGGCGCCCTTCATCTGACCGAGCATCGCGACGACGCGGTCGGCCGCCTCCTGACGGCGGCGCGCGTCGGCTGTCCTTCGCCCCTCCTCGGAGCGAGGCAGATTCGCCGCGCGAGTCGCGTACCCGCGAGCCGCCTCGCCACCCAGCAGGCGCCCGATCTGAGCACCGCGGCGGAGCCGCCCCACGGGGATTGCACGGGAGTGCTTTGACATGCTCCGCATATTACTACACTCTGTCGTAGATACTCTGGTCGTACGATGACTTCAGGCGATGAGCGCATCGATCGATCGTCGGGCCGCTGATGGCCCCTCCGCATCCCCACGGGCGACCACCCGGCGCTCGGAGAACCCTGCGGCGCGCGCGCACGCGGTCGCGTGGGCGGCCGGCTTGCTGCTCGGGGTGCTCGGCCTCGTCGCATTTGTCCCGGTGTTCGCACGACTGCTCGAGAGCTGGCGGGTTTCCGCCCACGCCGCTGCACATCACGTCTCGATCCTCGGGCAGACCCTCAGCTATCCGGCGGCAAATGCCGGAGCCGTCGTCGTCGTGGCGCTGGCGCTGCTCGGTGGCATCGTCGCGGCGATTGCGCTGTGCGCGATCGGCAGTGAGCTGAGGGCGGCGAGACGGCTCGCCGGTCGGCTCGCCCAGCTTAACCCGACGCCACGTGACGGCGTATTAGTGATCGACGACCAACGTCCGGAAGCGTTCTGCGCCGGGCTGTTACGACCGCGGGTCTACGTGACGACCGGCGCCCTGGCGCGGCTGGACGCGCCCGCCCTGGACGCGGTGCTCACGCACGAGCGCGAGCACGCCCGCCGCCGCGACCCGCTGCGGCTCGCTACGAGCCGTGTGATCGCTCGGTCCCTGTTCTTCCTGCCTGCGGCTCGGGAACTCGGCCGAGGGCAGACGATGCTCGCCGAAGTGAGCGCTGACGAACGCGCGGTGAGCGCGGCGGCGGGGGGTCGGTCGGCGGTGGCCCGCGCGATGCTGAGCTTCAGTGACGCGGCCGAGGCAGGCGGTTCAACGGGAGTGGATCCGGCGCGGGTCGACTACCTCCTCGGCGAGGCACCCGGGTGGCAGTTTCCCGCCTTGATGTGTGCGGCGGCGCTCGCGCTGCTTGCGATCGTCGCGACGCTGGCGATACTTGTGGGCCGGGAGGCGGCTGGCTCGGCCACCCTCGATCCTCCGTTTCTGTCCGCCCAGCCGTGCATCGTGATGCTCGCTCTGATCCCGTCCGCCGCTGGGCTGGCCGCACTGAGAGCCGGACGCGCTTTGCGCCGGTCTGGCAGTGCCAGAGCGCCACTTAGCTAACTGCCTTATAACTACGCTGCGTCGGCGACGCCGTCTATGCTGTGCCGTATGCCGCGATCCCGCGCCAAGACACCGCCGCCAGCCTTGCATGAGCTGGAAGCCGAGATCATGGAAGAGGTCTGGCGCCAAGGCGAGACCACCGTCAAGCTGGTGATGGAAGCGCTGAACCGCAAGACGAAACCTCCCCGGGCGTACACCACTTACATGACGGTGATGCAGAGGCTCGATGACAAGGGGCTGCTCGACCGCACGCGGAGCGGGCGCTCTGACCACTACACGCCGACCCTGAGTCGCGACGAGTATCAGGAGTTGCGCGCTAGTGCCCAGGTGCAGGGTCTCGTCGACGAGTTCGGCGACGTGGCGCTCGCGCACTTCGCGAAGAGCCTGCAGACGCTCGATCCGGCCCGCAGGCGTCAGCTCCGGCGCCTGGCCGACCAGATCTAGCGACTACAACCCTGCCGGGAAGCTGATCCGGACCGGTGCGACCAGCGGCCGGCCTACCTCGAGTTGAATCTGCGCGTGTATGGTCAGAGGAATATCGCGTGGGTTGCCCCGGAACACCTGGCCGTCGTAGAGCGCGATCACACGGCCGGCGACGGGTCCAACGTCCTTCGAGCTGAGGCGCTGCCCCCACACATCGAAGAAGTTGCCGAGCGTGTAGGTGCGCTGGACTGGGGATTCGATGTGAATAATCCCGTCCGCCGCGTGCGTGTGCAGCCAGTAGAAGCAGCTACCGGCGGCAACGTAAGGGCCGGCCGGGGTGGGTGTGACCTGTGCGCTCGGGATCCCGATCCCGTACGGAATCCGCCGGGGCGCGCCATTAAAGAACACGGTCAGGTGGGCGTGTATGTGGAACAGGACCTGCTCGGCGCCCTGGCACCGGATGCCGTCCATGGTCGAGCTCGCTGAGGATGGTCCGCCGTTCGCAAGCGGTGGGCCGTCGGGTACCGGGACCGCTTCGGGACCGAAGGCACCAAGCGTGCCCGCCGGGCTCAGCTTCCCGAGCGAGGCGAGAGGCGCGAGCTCGCTCCGAGATACCGCAGCCGCTTGGCTGGTGTGGTTGGCGCCGCCTCCGATGGCGGCCGCTCCGCCGCCGATCACCAGGAGCGCCGTTGCCGCGGCGGCGAGGCCGGCGCGCCGTCGCTTGCGCCGGTCGCGCTCTCTGAGCGCCGCTTCGAGCTCGAGTCGTCGGACGGCCGGCGCGCGCTGGGGGGGCACGCGCCGGCCGTCGTCGGGGGCGCCTGGGGGCACGGTTGTGACGTCGGTCGGCGGTCCTACCGGCCGTCCGCGGTGGTGGGCGACAACGCGTGGTCGGCCACGAAGTCGGCTACCTGGCTCCCGAGCGTCCGCCCGGCCTCTTCGTCGTATCGGAAGTGCTGTCCGGCGAAGATGCGGCTTGCCGAGGCCTCGTCAGAGGCCTG
>Ga0207693_10001311_pt1 | contig 22068 bp, 19 predicted proteins | sample LARL81metaG_FD_184347 | JGI IMG/M metagenome (GOLD analysis project Ga0207693, IMG submission 184347) | Corn, switchgrass and miscanthus rhizosphere microbial communities from Kellogg Biological Station, Michigan, USA - LAR L8-1 metaG... | ecosystem: Host-associated > Plants > Roots >... | reverse complement strand
AGCCGCTTTCATTCTGGCGGATGTGCGCTACGAAGACGACGTGCGCAACCTTGTCGAACAGACTGTCGGGCGCTTCGGCCGGCTGGATGTCGCGGTCAACAATGCCGGCACCGAAGGAAAACCGGGCTCGCTGACCGAGCAAACGTCCGACAGCTATGCAGGAATGTTCGACACCAATGTGCTCGGCACGCTTCTGAGCTTGAAGCACGAACTGCGGGTCATGCAGCCGCAAGGCTCAGGCAGCATCATCAATATTTCTTCGACCATGGGAGAGCGCGGTGCAGCGAATTTCGCGCTTTACACCGCAAGCAAGCACGCGGTGGAAGGTCTCACAAAATCCGCCGCTCTCGAAGCCGCCCCCTTCGGCGTCCACGTCAATGCAGTCGCGCCTGGTCCCACCGAGACCGCGATGCTCGATCGTCTGACCGGCACGCCCGACAAGAGAGCAGCCTTCTTTGCCTCCGTACCGCTCAAACGCGGTGCGAAGCCGGAAGAGATCGCCGACGCCATCATGTTCCTCGCTTCAGACAAAGCGTCCTTCATTACCGGCCAAATCATCAGGATCAACGGCGGCAAAACCGCGAACTGAGGCGAGTCCCGTTCACGCTTCATCGACCGGGATTAGTCAGGGAGCCTAGCTAGTACGACCCGCACGCGATCAACACACACCTAACAAGTAGAGGAAGGTATCCAATGGCCAACGTGCTGAAGAAACTTAGCATCTCTTATGAGCTAGCGCGGAAAATGGTGGATGCAGCACTCGCGAAAGCCAGAGAACTTGGCGTTAGCGAGAACGTGGCAATCCTCGATGACGGCGGCAATCTCAAGGCCTTTAGCCGGATGGATGGGGCCTCGATGCCTACCATCGAGATTGCGCAGAAGAAGGCGTACACCGCTCTGTTCGGCGTCTCCACTCAGGACTTTTTCAACTTTATCCAGGGCGACCCGTCGCTTTTGGCCGGCATCCCCACGCTTGCGCGTGTAGCGGCGTGGGGTGGCGGGTTTCCCATCAAGGTGAACGGAGAGGTTGTCGGGGCGATCGGCCTGAGCGGAGCGCCCACGGTGCAGAACGACGTCGACTGCGCGAGAGCGGCTCTGGCCGTCGTACCCGATGCAGTGCCGACTGAGTAATAAGGGGCGCAACCACAATGATACACACCCACCAGACCGCGCCGACGCAGTTCGTCGAGGCCAACGGAATTCGCTTCGCCTATCGCCGATTCGGCAAGGCCAACGGCGTGCCACTCGTCTTCAACCAGCACTACACGGGCACGATGGATTACTGGGACCCGGCGGTGACGGATGGCTTGGCTCGCGACCGTGAGGTCATCTTGTTCAACAACGCAGGTGTCTCCAGCAGCTCCGGCGAGGTTCCGACCACGTTCGAGCAGATGGGCGCCAACGCGGTAGCCTTCAGCCGAGCACTTGGTTTGAACAAGGCTGATGTGCTCGGCTTCTCGATCGGCGGCATGGTCGCGCAGGAAATCACGCTGCAGGCGCCCGATCTCGTCCGCAAGCTGATCCTGGTGGGCACCGGTCCTCGCGGCGGTCAGGGTATGGAATCGCTGACCCAGGTAGCACAGCGGATCTTCGGCGCCGCCTATGATCCACCCGAGCATCTCTGGCTCACGGTCCTCTTCAGCCCATCCGAGGCAGGCCAGGCAGCGGGCAAGGCATTCCTGAAGCGCAAGCACCTTCGTCAGGAGGGGCGCGATCCCGAGGTGAACGACAAGGTTTCGCCCGCCCAGATTGCAGCAATGGACAACTGGGGCGTCCAGCAAAAGGGGTCTTACGACTATCTGAAGACGATCAAGCAGCCAACACTCGTCGTGAACGGCAGTAACGACGTGATCATGCCCACGATCAACTCCTTCATCATGGAGCAGAACATCCCGAATGCGGAGCTAATCGTCTACCCCGACTCCAATCACGGCTCGCAGTTCCAGTATCCCGAACTCTTCGTACGTCATGTCTCGATGTTCCTGTCGGAGGACGAGCGCCGAGGCGTGTGAGGATCGAAAGCGGTCACGTTATCCGCCGCAAGAACGAGGACGATGATCATGTCTAGTCTGAACGGTAAAACCGCTCTCGTTACCGGCGCTTCGCGCGGCATGGGACGCGCCAGCGCACTCGCGCTCGCTGCGGCTGGCGCCCAGGTTCTCGTGCATTACGGCCGCGGCGCGAATGAAGCCGACGGTGTTGTCGCCGAGATACGCAAAGCCGGTGGCCGAGCGGACGCCATAGCGGCAGATCTAGCCGCCGCGGATGGCTCTCATAAGCTGGCCAAGCAGGCCCGCAGCATCATCGGCGATCGCCTCGACATTCTTGTCGCCAATGCAGGGATCTCGAAAGCGGCGACCATCGAGGAAACGACGGTCGAGGATTTCGATAAGCTGTTCGCAGTCAACGTCCGCGCACCGTATTTCCTGGTGCAGCAGTTGATTCCCGTACTCAGCGAGGGCAGCAGCGTGATTCTCGTCTCCTCCCTCGGGGCGCACGCCGCCGTCGGCACCCTGTCGGCCTACGCGGCCACGAAGGGCGCGATCGACACGCTGGTGAAGTACTTCGCGGCGGCGCTCGGGCCGCGCGGTATCCGCGTTAACGCGGTCGCGCCGGGCGTGATCGACACCGACATGTCGACCCTCGTCAAGAGCGACGAGGGCAAGTCCTTCGTTCTCGGCATGCAGGCGCTCAAGCGGATCGGCCAGCCCGATGATGTTGGCTCGGTTGTGGCGTTCCTTGCCTCACAAGACGCGCGGTGGATCACCGGCGCTACCATCCGCGTCGATGGCGGTTCGAAGCTCTGAGGTTTGCAGGCGAAAACGCACTCCGGCTTTCCACGTCGACGGTACGGCTCACGCCGTTGATATTGATCCTGTATGGCATCGCTGGTGTCTCCGGGTATCGCCTGCCGCCGCAGGGATGCGCTTGGTTGGACCGACCCGCCAATGTAGCGGCGCGCTCGGGACGAAGACGCGAGGCTTCCGAACACTTCGGACACTCTTGTTCGGGTGGCCGAGACGCGGCGGTGCTCCGGATGAAGCGGGCTTCCAGCGAGGAACAGCCGATCAAAGGCGACAGAGTGCGGCGTCGCCGCACCCGCTCCCTCCCGACAGCCGCTCCTCTGCAGCGCCGCGCCGGCTGCAGTTCTTTTCCCGGGTTATGGCGAACACCAGAATCAGTCCGGCCACGATGGAGGCAGCTCCGACGAAGCCGAGCGCCGCGGGTGAAGTGTGCGCGATCGTCGCCGACCCCAGCGCCGCGCCGAGCGCGAAGCCCGCGAACATGAACGAAGCGTTGAGTGAGAGCACCACGGACGCGAGCTTCACTCCCGCGACACCAATGAGCCGCGCCTGTTGCGCGGGGAAGTAGGACCAGGCGGCCAGTCCCCAGACGACGATCGCCAGGAGGACCGGCACGCGGGCCGCCACCGGCGCAAGCAGATAGGCGCTCAGCGACATCGTCACGAACGAGGCGGCCAGAAGCGCAAGGGCCGAGAGGATGACCGTCTTCGATCCGAGCCAGTCATTGAGCCTTCCACCGGTGGTGACGCCGATGGCGGCCGACACGCCCCACATGAAGAGCACGAGACCCACATGCGCACCGTCGATTCCGGTTTCGCTCGCGAGGAAGACGGCGAGATAGGTGTAGTACGCGCCCGTGGCCCACAGCAAAGTGACGAGGAGCGTGAGCAGCACCGGCTTTTGGCCTACTATCGCGATCCGCTCGCGCAGACTGGCGACCGGCAATTCGGCGCCGACGTCACGGTCCAGGCCGAACAGGAGGCCCGTGGTTGCGAGGACCGAAAGCGTGCCGACGACCACGAAGGTCAGGCGCCATCCGAAGCCGTGCCCGATCAAGGCGCTGATCGGAACGCCGAGAGCGACCGCGATCGAGGTGCCGCCCGTGATGATGGAGAGCGCCGTGCCGCGCTTCTCGGGGGCGACAACCGCTCCGGCCAATGCGTTCGCGTTGGGAACGTACAGTCCGGCCGCCAGCGCCAGAAGCATGCGCGCGGCCATCAGCATCCAATAGGTCGTGGCGACCGCGGCGACGACGTTCGCCGCCGCAAAGGCCGCCATCGAGATGATGAGAAGGTTGCGCCGGCTGATGCCGCCTGTCAGGGCGGTCAGGATCGGCGAACTGAACGCGTATGAGATCGTGAAGACGGTCACCAACTGTCCGGCCGCGACGAGACCGACGGACAGATCCTCGGCCAAGCTTGGCAGCAACGGCGCGATCATGAATCCCTCGGTCCCGATCGCGAAGGTGCCGAGGGCCATCCAATAGAGGATGCTTATCGGTCGCATCTTGGCGGTGGCGATCATGTTCGGCTCCTGTTGAAAGCACTGGTCTTGCTGGCGTTGACTTAAGATGGTCGGTCATCTTAGAACAGAGCACAAAAAAAGCCGGAGTCCTGCGGGCGAGCTCAGGTCAGGATCTTCTCGAACGCGAGCGTCATGAAGCGGTCAAACGGCGCGCGGCGCCGTTGCACGCGGGCCCGAAGCAACGCGCCTTCATAAGCATCGAGGAGGAACGCCGCGATGTCGGAAGCTTTCCGGTCGGATGAAACCGCGCCGTCGGCTTGTGCGTCTTCAATCGCGACCTCGAGGTCCTTGGTCCAGCGCTCGAACAGCTTCGCCAGGCTCTCGCGGATGACGGCACTCTGGTTCGCAAGCTCCGCGCTGAAGTTGCCGAGGAGGCAGCCACGCTCGAACTTGGACTTGACGTATGTCTCATTCAGCGCGTCGAAATGGGTGCGCAATCGCTCGAGGGGCGGCACAGTCTTGTCGAGCAAAATGGCGCGCCGCGTGCTGTTCATTCCGTAGCGTTCGACGATCTCAGCGCCGAGCGCTTCCTTGCTCTCGAAATGGTTGTAGAAGGAGCCCTTGGGGACGCCGGCCTGCTCGGTGATTTCCTGCACACCGACGCCGTTGAATCCCCTCTTGAGGAGGGTCTTCAACCCCGCCTGGATCAGCTGTTCTTTGACATTCGGTCTCGGCATCTGGCCCTTAATATGACCGGTCGTCTTAAAAGTCAAGTGGCCTTCCTCCTTTCGTCCCGTCGTTGAACACGCGCGCATGACAGCTCCGATTCCCGTGCGGGACTAATGCCCTTGCGTCGGGTGTTACCGGTAAGTATTTCGGGTGTTACCGGTCAGTACCACGCCAAGAAGCAAGGACCTGGGCGGTGAAAGATCAAAACATGCGCAAGCACATCAGCTTCACAGTTGCCGCAATGATCTTTGGCCTTGGCATGATGCTCTGGGCCCAGTCCGCCGTGGTCGCCACTCAGGCCCATGTCGTCCGGCGCCCGACCGGGACGTCGGCGTATGTCGTCTTGTCCAATTCATATCTGCCGATTCAGGTGCTCGAGGAAACCTATTGATCGCTCAGGCAACAGGTGGAGCATGAGAACGACAGTGCTGCGAAATATGGTGACGGCCGCGGCCGGCGGCATGCTGATGCTTGCCGCCGTGACCGTCGCGCTCGAGCAACTCGAAATGAGGGCGCATTCGACCAACCACCTGACCCAATTCTGCGCACCCCCGCAGGAGGATTCGGAGGCGCCCAGGTTCTATTGCAGCGACGACTACGGGTAATGCGCATGTACGGTGCTGTCGAACCGCGCCGAAATGCTGTGCAAGTACGGCGCCGTGCTGGTGAATATCGAGGTGGAACATGGGTATCGTTCGATTCGCGCTGAGATTTCCACACACATTCTATGTGCTGGCGGCCCTGATTCTCTTCCTCGGTGCGGCCGCCATTCGCACTATGCCGAGCGATATTTTTCCGGAAATCAGGATACCGGTGGTCTCGGTGATCTGGAGTTACACCGGTCTCAGCACGCCGGAAATGGAGCAGCGCGTAACCACCTACAGTCAGTACGCAATCAGCACCAGCGTCAACGGCATCAAGAACATGGAAGCGCAGACCATGAACGGTCTGTCGGTGCAGAAGATCTACTTTCAGCCGGACGTCAATCTCGACCTCGCCATCTCGCAGATCGTCGCGGCGACGAACTTCATTCGCGTCCTCATGCCGCCGGGAATCCAGGCCCCGGTGGTCGTGCAGTTCAATGCGTCGAGCGTGCCGGTCCTCCAGATCAGCCTGAGCTCCGATAGTCTCAACGAGCAGCAACTTTACGACTACGGCATTTATCGGATGCGGCAGCAGTTGGCCCCCATTCCCGGCATCACGCTGCCCACTCCCGCCGGCGGGAAGTACCGGCAGATCATGGTCGATATCGATCCGGAGAAGCTCGTGGCCAAGGGCCTGACCCCTCTCGACGTCGTGAACGCGGTCAATGCCCAAAATCTGACGCTGCCGTCGGGCACCGCGAAGATCGACGGCAAGCAATACACCGTTCGTACCAATGCGACGCCGGCGAGCATCGATGACCTGAACAATATTCCGATCAAGGTCTTGAACGGCGCGACAGTGTTCGTGAAGGACGTCGGCCAGGTCCACGATGGGTGGCTCGTTCAGCAGAATGTCGTCCGCCAGGATGGCCGGCGCTCGGTGCTCTTGAGCATCATCAAAAACGGCAATGCTTCGACCCTCAAAGTGGTCAACGCCGTCCACGAGGCTCTGAAGACCGCGCGCGCGGCAGCGCCAGCGGGCCTCGAGATCAATGAAATGTTCGATCAATCGGTGTTCGTCAAAAAATCGATCGCGGGTGTGCTGCGCGAGGGCGCGATCGCGGCCGGGCTCACCGCGCTGATGATCCTGCTGTTTCTCGGGTCATGGCGCTCGACCGTTGTGGTCATGATCTCGATTCCGCTGTCAATCCTGACTTCGCTGGTCGTGCTGTACTTTCTCGGCGAGACGGTCAACACGATGACGCTCGGCGGCCTTGCGCTCGCGGTGGGCATCCTGGTCGACGATTCGACGGTGACGATCGAGAATACTCACCGCCTGCTCACCGAAGAAAGAATGGGGCTGCCGCAGGCGACCCTACATGGGGCCGCCGGCATCGCCGTGCCGACCTTGGTCTCGACGCTCGCCATCAGTTGCGTCTTCACTTCGGTGGTGTTCCTGGAGGGTCCGGCAAAGTACCTGTTCACGCCGCTGGGGTACGCCGTCGTATTCGCGATGCTGGCGTCATATGGCTTGTCCCGGACCTTGACGCCGATCACCATCGGCCTGCTGCTCAAGGGCGAGCGTCAGGGTCCGGCGGATCGCGCTTCGGCTGGCTGGTCTACTCGCATTCACGGCACTTTCGAGCGCGGATTCGAAAACATGCGCGGCGGTTATGTCCAACTGCTGACCACGCTGCTGCATCAGCGATTCGTCGTGCCGATCGTCGCAGTGTTGGTGCTCTCGCTGGGGGCCGCGCTGCTGATGTCCGTCGGGCGCGACTTCTTTCCCGCCATCGACGGCGGTCAGATCCAGCTCCATGTCCGGGCGCCGGCCGGAACGCGGATCGAAAACACCGAAGGCATCTTCCAGGCGGTCGAGGACAAGATTCGCGAGATTATCCCCGAACGCGAGCGCGATCGGATCGCCGACAATATCGGGCTGCCGGCGCGCTCGTACAACTTGGCCTATGCCGACGGCTCGACCATCGGCGTCAACGACGGTGTGATCCTGGTGGCGCTGAAGGAGGGCCACGCGCCGACCGCCGACTATGTGCGCAAGCTGCGCGAGGTGTTGCCGGCCGCATTTCCGGAGGTCGTGTTCTATTTCCAGGCGGCGGACATCGTCACCCAGATCCTCAATTTCGGGCTTCCAGCGCAAATCGACGTGCGTACCGTCGGCTACGATCGGGCAACGAACCTGCGCGTTGCGAAGGAACTTCAGCAGCGCATCGCCGCAATTCCGGGAATTGTCGACGCCCATCTCCAGCAGGAAGTCGACGCACCGGCGTTCTACGCCACGATCGACCGCGCGCGAGCGGCTCAGCTGGGCCTCAACGCAAACACAATAGCCACGAATATCAATGTGAGCCTGAGCTCTTCGGAACAGGTGACGCCGAATTTCTGGACCGATCCGAAGTCGGGGATTCCCTATTACTTCGCGGTCCAGACGCCGGAACGCAATGTGAGCTCGCTGAATGACCTCGGCAATACGCCGGTGTCCTCCACCCTGTCGGCGGTCAATGGTCCCGTGGCTGGCCTGCTCAGCAACGTCGCCACGTTCAAACGCGACAGCGTGCCAACCAACGCGAACCAGAGCAACATCCAGCCGGTCTATGAAGTCTACGCCGGCGTCCAGGGACGTGACCTCGGCGGCGTGTCCGCGGAGATCAGCAAGGTCGTCACAGACCTGAAAAAGCAGCTCGCGCCCGGAAACTCGATCCAGGTGGTAGGTCAGATCCAGAGCATGACGGATTCGTTCAGGGATCTCGGTGTGGGGCTATTGTTCGCCGCGGTCTTCGTCTACCTGCTGATGGTCGTGAACTATCAGAACTTCGGCGATCCATTCGTCGTAATTCTGGCCCTTCCGGCCACCCTTTGCGGCATTCTCACCATGCTGTTCGTCACCGGCACCACGCTGAACGTGCCGTCCTTGATGGGCGCTATCATGGCGGTGGGCGTCGCCTCGGCAAACTCCATTCTGCTGGTGACGTTCGCGCGCGAACAGCAGCTGGCCGGCAAGACGGCGTTCCAGGCCGCAATCGATGCCGGGCACACCCGGATCCGTCCCGTGCTGATGACTGCGGCGGCGATGATCGTCGGAATGATCCCGATGGCGATTGGCGGCGCAGGCGAGGAGCAGAACGCCGCACTGGCACGCGCCGTGATCGGCGGCCTACTGTTCGCAACTCCGACTACGCTGCTGGTGGTGCCGTATCTGTTCGCGATGCTCCGAAAGGGAAACGACGGCAAGTCGGCACACGGTGTGTTCAGGGAGAGCATCGCATGAATTACGTTGAATCCTTCGATCAACCGCACGCGCCGGTTACTGCTCACGCAACCGATGTGTGGCCAATACATCGCCAGGACAAGCGGCGCCGATGGGGCGGCCGGCTGCTTGGGCTGGGCGTCTTGGTCGTGCTCGTCACAGGGCTGGGTTTGGGCGCATGGCGGTACGATTCGCAGCAGCAAGCGGCCATGGCCGCGGCACAGCAGCGTCGCGATTTTGTGCCAACTCTGCGCGTGGCCGCTGTGCGCGCGAGCAACGACACCGTGATGGTCAGCTTGCCTGCCACCACCTCCGCATTCGCAACCGCCAACATCTTCGCTCGCGCAAGCGGCTACATCGAAAAGCGCAATATCGATATCGGGGACCACGTGAAGGAGGGCCAGCTGCTGGTCGAGATCGTTGCCCCGGAGCTAGACCACCAGATCTCCCAGGCGGAAGCGACGCTGAAGCAGCTCGAGGCAACGGTGAAGCAAGCGCAAGCGAATATGGAGCTTGCACGGGTGACCTGGCGGCGCGACAGCCCGCTTGTCGATAAAGGCTGGGTGACCCCTCAACAGGGTGACACCGATCGACTCACCCTGCAGGCGCGGGAGGCCGCGGTCGACGTTGCCCAATCCAATGTGACGTCGCAGCGGGCGCTGCTCCAGGTGCTCAGGCAGCAAAAGGCCTATCAGCGCGTCGTCGCCCCGTTCGACGGCGTCATCACCCAACGCAATATCGACGTTGGCGCGCTGGTGCAAGCCGATGCCACCAGCGGCACGTTCATGTTCACCATCATGCAGAGCAACGTGATTCGCACCCAGGTCAATGTTCCCCAGGACCAGGCCTTCGGATTGGCCCCGGGGGTCGATGCCGTCGTCCACGTGCCCGAAATTCCGGATCGCACCTTCCCCGGCACAGTCACGCGAATCGCCGACGCCCTGCAACCCGGCACGCGGACACTGCTGATCGAAGTCGACATACCGAATCCCGATGGAGTGCTGTCGCCCGGGTGGTACTGCACCATCGAGCTCCACATCCCGCGCAAGACGCCGAGCCTGCTGGTGCCGGCCGACGCGATCATTTTCAACAGCAACGGGTCGCAGGTGGCCGTGGTCGAGAACGGCATTGCCCATATCCGAAAGATATCGGTGGCGCGCGACTTGGGCACCCAAGTCGAGGTGCGCGAGGGCGTCAAGCCGGACGACCAGGTGATCCTCAACCCGCCGGTCAACCTTGTCGAAGGCAACAGAGTGCAGCCCCGCCTCGAAGCGCAAAAGCTTTAGAGATCGCGGGAGCTTTAGGGAGGTCCGATCTCAAAGCTGCGTAGTGTTTACTGCATGAACTTCGCCGATCCGTCGCCTTCTCCAATCAAGTCCAGGCAGACAGGAACTCTGGCTTGCTGGCACCACACACTGCCGACCGAGGATTTCGGCAGGAACCATGCCTGGGTTCGCTGCACGCTCGCCGCCGCCACAGTCTGCACTCCCGTCATCGCGGCGCGGCGGTCGATCCTGGTCCACTCGTTCGGCCAGCCTTGCCGGATATCCGGGCAGTCAAGTCATCAATTCTGGAGAGGAATTTCCTCAAGATCGGGGACGTGTTCGCCTTATGATATCCGATGACCAAATCGATGGTCGGCGCCTCGCCTTTGAGAGGACGGCTGATGACAGACCACTTCAGGAAATTCTCTGCCGAGGCCGGCAACAGAGCCACACCGCGCGTCGACGCGACCAGCGAGATGGCCATCGCGAAGTTATCGATCTCAAGATGCGGCACGATGTCTATCTCGGATCGTTTAAGATAATCGTCGATGACAGCTCGCAGCACCCGCGGCACGCTTGATATTCCGATGAATGTTTCACCCACGAGATCGTGCGGATCGATGGCGTCGCGTTCAGCGAGCGGATGATCGCTCGGGAGCATCACGACGAGCGGCTCCTTTGCTACCAATTGGTATTCAAGGTCGGACTTCTGTTCCCGACGGAGAAAAGCGATATCAAGCCTTCCGCGCTGGAGGTCGTCTGCAAGCATGGCGGAATGGTCGCTCGAAACTCTGATTTCGATATTGAGCAATTCGTCTCGAAGGATGGCTGTGGCACGGGGCAGCCAGTCGACCTCCTGTCCGGTTTGGAAGCCCATGGCGAAAGTCGGCTTGACAGGTTGCGCGGCTCGCCGCGCTGCGTGTGCGGCCGCCTCGGCCTGGGTGATCACCAGCCGTGCATGGTCGAGAAAGGCCCGCCCGGCGGCGGTCAATTCGATGCCGTGCACGCTGCGGCTCATAAGCTGGACGCCGACCTCGTATTCGAGATCGCGGATTTGGCGGCTAAGCGAAGGCTGCGCAGTGTGCAGTTTTTTCTCGGCCGCGACTGTCAGACTTCCCGCCTCCGCGACCGCGACGAAATAGCGGAGGTGCCGTAGCTCCATAGCGGATTCCATATCTTCTGGGCATGCCCCTCAACTTACAAAGTCTTTTTCTCCAGCGCTAGGGGTTCCCACTTGTCTCGCAACAGAGGCAAGCCTGGCAGAAATCTGTGACGTCTTATCAACTCACCGAACGTCCGCGATCCATGCTCTGCGGGTCGAGAAGGGCTTGATGCCCGCCAGCAGTAAGGAGGTCATGCGATGACCGAAGGCAAGAACCGCCAATGGATCTTGAACGCTCGCCCCGCGAGTAAAATGACCGGGGAAGAGTTTCGCTGGAACGAGGCATCTATCCCGAAGCCCTCCGACGGACAAGTGCTGGTCCGTAACCTGTGGCTGTCGTTCGACCCGGCACAACGCGTCTGGATGTCGCGCGACTCCTACATGCCGAAGGTTCCGCTTGGCGATGTCATGCGATCCCTTGCTGTCGGGCAGGTACTTGAGTCGCGTCGTCCTGACCTCAAGCTGGGTGACATCGTGCGAGGCAGCTTCGGCTGGCAGGACTATGCTGCTACCGATGGAAAAAGCTTCTTCGGGATCCACAAACTTCCTCCCGGCTTGCCTCCCAACCTCGCGTTGAGCTTGTTTGGCCTCAACGGCCTGACAGCGTATTTCGGGATAACGGAGATCGGCCAGGTCAAAGCCGGTGAAACAGTCGTGGTGTCGGGCGCCGCCGGCGCCACGGGTTCTATCGCCGGCCAGATCGCCAAGATCAAAGGCAGCCGCGTCATCGGCACGGCAGGCGGCAAGGAAAAATGCGATTGGCTCGTCAAGGAAGCGCATTTCGACGCCGCTATCGACTACAAAAGCGAGGACATCGGCGCTCGGCTTTCGGCGCTTTGTCCCGATGGAATCGATGTCTTCTTCGACAACGTCGGCGGCATCGTCCTCAACGAGGTGCTCGCACGCATCAACCTCAAGGCGCGCATCGTGCTATGCGGCTCGATATCGAAGTCCAACACTTCCGAGCCGCAGCCGGGCCCGGCGAATTACTCCAACCTTGTGGCGATGCGTGGACGCATGGAGGGATTCACCGCGATTGATTATCCCTCGCGTATCTCCGAGGTGCTCGAGGTGCTGGGCCGCTGGCAGGGGGATGGCAGACTCGTGCAAAAGGAGGACATAGCGGTCGGCCTCGAGAATGCACCACGCACGTTCATGCGCCTTTTTACCGGCGAGAATTTCGGCAAGCAGCTTCTGAAGGTTGCCGATGCTGCGGCCTAATCCGGCGTTTCAGGCCACGGAAAAAGGCTCGCGCTCGGCTATGCAGAGAAGGCGTCCGCGAACTCCAACTTGAATCAGGAGCCCGATCATGCGGTTCGGAATTTTTGGTGCGGCGCAAGCCGGCAGTCCCCGCGCCGGCGGCCCCATGGGCCAGGGGTTTCATGACTTTATCGATTTCAACATCGAAGCAGAAGCGCTCGGCTATCACAGCACCTTCCTGGTCGAGCATCACTTCACCGGCTGGAACCAGGTCTCGGCCACGCTCACCCTGCTGACATGGCTTGCGGCGCGCACCACGACACTGCGGCTCGGCACTGCCGTCATGGTGCTGCCGTGGCACAATCCGGTGATCCTGGCTGAGCAGGCCGCGACCCTGGATCTCCTGTCGGGAGGCCGGCTCGATTTCGGGGTAGGCAAGGGTTATCGCTACAATGAGTTCACCGGTTTCGCGATCCCGCTTGAGGAGGCCGATGCGCGTTTCGAAGAGGCGCTTGCGGTCATCACCAAGGCATGGACTTCAGAGCAACGCTTCTCGCACCGCGGACCCTTCTGGACGTTCAACGACATCCTGGTCGAACCGCCAACCAATCAAAAACCTCACCCGCCATTCTGGATGGGCGCCGGCAGCCCCTCGTCAATTCGCCGCGTGGCTATGCGCGGGTACAATCTGATCCTTGACCAGTTCGCAGCGTTCGATGTTGTTGGTGAGCGCATAGCCCTGTTCAAGGCCGAGCGCGCGGCGCGCGGGCTCGCCCACGATCCGATGGGTATTGCTCTTGCGCGCGACATGCATGTCACTAACAACCAAGCGGATAAGGACGCCGCCCTCGAACGCAATCGCCAGTTCCATGAACGAATATTGTCCGTGGCGCGCTGGCCGGACCGTTCCGGTGGATCGCATATCCTGGCCTATGGTCATGCGCCCGAGGAAGCGGAGGCGAACAGCCTGATCGGCACGCCAGACGAGATCGCGGGCAAACTCGAAGCCTTGCGTCGAGCCGGCGTCGAATACGTGATCATGAGCTACGGCGGCTCGCGCGAGAGCTTGCGTCGCTTCGCGCAAGAGATCATGCCGGCGTTTTCCGATGAACCAGTGAAGATTAGAACCGCCGCCGAGTGACCTTCAAGTCCATTCTCCGGATAATTTGTGCGCCCGATATTCTTCTGGAAGCACACCGTTCTCAGCAAGCAATTCGACCGCGGCAATTAATTCTTCAGCATTCTTGCCGCGCCGCTTCTGCCGTTTCAGGTCGTTTCAAAACTGCGTCCGCTGGGCAATCCGGCGCATGCGGCAAAACTAGAGTGAACGCGTCTTTGTAACTTCCTGACGCATCCGATTGCGGGAACTCCTCGGCTGCGGCTTATCGAGCTTCGGCCCTGTCGAGGAAGCTATAATCGAGATATTTTCCGATCCATCCATCCACATCCGTGACGAGGTCCGCGGGTATCTTGCCTTGTTTGGCGATGGTCTTGAGCAAGATCCGGGTGGAAGGCATGTCGATACGCGGGTCCGTCAATTCTACCGAGCCAAGGGCGTTGATGACGACCGGAATGGCTTTTTCGTCGTTCATCTTCTTCGCTATGAGCTCTGCCGTCTTTTCCTTCGAATTTTTCTTGATGAAATCGATCCCCCGCAGCGTGGCGTGCACGAAACGAACGATCAGCTCTGGATCTTCCGCGGCGATCTTCGGTTGGAAAACCAGACCGAGGCTCTCCATGTGCGGAATGGGCGGCAGCTGGGCGATGTAGTGCAGCTCAGGATTCTGAGCGATTGCAGCAGCCGACGCCGGCTCCCAACCGATGAATGCGTTGATCTCCCGTTTTTCAGTCATGACGGCGAAATCGGTGATCTTGCCGTACACATGCTGCAGCTTGATGCCTTGCGTCTCTTCGACATAGCCGAGAACAGCATCGTGGACCGTGCCAATACCCGGCGAGCCGACTGTTTGACCATCAAGGTCCTTGTACGTTCTGAATTTTTTAAGCCCGACAAGAGGCGCATTTCCTTTGGTAAGCGACATGATGAGCTTGAATTCACCCCCCCGCGCCGCAAACTGCATGAAAGGAACGATCGCCGCCATTACGGCATCGATCGAGCCACTGGGAAAATCCAGCATTGCGGCTGGTCCATTTGCATACGAGTGACGCGCGATCTTGATGCCTTGCTCCTCGAAATAGCCTAGCCCCTCGGCAATCCAGACCGCGGCGTAATCAACCTCCGCGCCGGGTTGGTCGGCGAGCCGCACGGTCTTGACCGCGGCGGCGGCCAACGACCGCCGCGCAAAAGGTGCAATTCCTGTGGCCGTCACTGCGGCCAGGACCTTCGAAAAAGACCTGCGGGTTTGCATCGTTTCCTCCCTGCTTTTCGGATATGCGCTGGTTCTATCCGGCTTTTGCCATTCTGCGATCCGGCAAGACGCCCTGGGCCGGATCGAGCGAGTGTAGGACGCTAACACATTCCGCGCGAATCCTGGTGAATTCCGGAGAAAGCGGATCGCGCGGGCGCGGCAGTGGCACGGCTATGTCCGCCACGATGCGGGCCGGCTTCGCAGAGAGCACGATGACGCGATCCCCGAGAAACACTGCCTCTTCCAGATTGTGGGTCACGAACACGACCGTGTGTCGGCGGTGCTCCCATGTGTGCAGCACTTCCCGCTGCATGCGCTCGCGCGTCGGCTGATCCAGGCTCACGAACGGCTCGTCCATCAAGATGAGATCGGCATCCGTGGCAAATGCCCGGGCAATAGCGACGCGCTGCTTCATGCCCCCGGAGATCTGATGCGGATAATAATCTATGAAATCACGCAAGTTTACGATATCGATGATCTCATTCACGCGGCGTTGCAGCTCTTTGCCCTTGATTGCCTTGATCCGCAATCCGGTGGCGACGTTGTCCCACACGGTGAGCCAGGGGAACGTGGATGGCTCCTGAAACACGAAGGAAATTCTGTCGCGTTTGGGATCGACGGCGCTCCCGTCTATCAGCACATTCCCCTCGCTGGACGGGAGAATGCCCGCAAGGATATCCAATAACGTCGTCTTGCCGCATCCCGAAGGCCCGCAAATGCACAAGAATTCATTTTCGCGAACCGAAAACTGCAGCCTATCGTGCACCAGCAAATTACCGTACCGATGCGTTATATCCACCTTGACCTTGTGCTGCGTTGTCGTCATCGCAACCGATCCCTATCGCGGCCGATCAGAGAGACACCTGCCATCGCCATCGGAACAGCCGCTTTTCCACCAGCAGCAGTACCTCGTTCATGAGCAAACCCAGCATGCCGATCAAGACCATTCCAACGATGACCTGAGGCACCTGAACGAGCTCCGCGTAGTTGCTCATCATTCGACCAAGCCCAAGCGAGATGCCTCCGGCGAGCTCTGCGGCCACGATCGTCAGCCAGGCGGCGCCGAGCCCGACGCGCATGCCCCCAAGAATGTCGGGGAGCACCGTAGGGAAGACAACGTGCCCCAGGATCCATCGCTTGCTCGCCCCATGGACGAGACCGACCTTGCGATGAATCGGCTCGACCCTTGACACGCCCACGAGCGCAGCAGTGAACACCGGAAAGAATGCCCCCAGGAAGATCAGAAATGCAAAGCGGGTCATGCCCGAGAAGAAAATGATGGCCAGCGGAATCCAGGCGATCGGGGGAATAAACCGAAACGGCTCCAGGACTACCCTGCTGTTGGCATATACGCGCGGATAGAGTCCCATCAGCAGACCGATCGGCACCCCCGCAACAACAGCCAGGCCAAATCCTACCAGCACTCGCTGAACGCTGGCCCAGGCATGCTCCGACAAGGTGCGGCCACCCGTATCACCATTGACTGCGAGATCCACAAATGCGCGGAAAATCGCGATAGGCCCCGGGAAGAAACGCGAATTGATGAGGATCGTAAGGATCTGCCAGCCGGCAAGAAAGATGAGCAGGATGAGTGCATTCCAGCCCAGGCTGACGAGGGCGTTGCTCACTCGGATCTGCCACGCGGCAGAACCTGGTGGGAGCGGCTCTGCCAAGCCTGCTGTCGGCGGCGTTGGCGTGCTGGCTAGAGCTTGCCGGGGACCTGCCTCCGCTTCGTTTAAAGCCACGATACAGCTCCTCCCCTTTCTCTGCTTCGTACCCGACAGGCATTCATCACAGCATGGGCTCGGGGGCACCCACCCCGAACCTGTTAGAGCTCGCGCCGCGCGAGGCTGAACGTCTGACCGGTCGGTCCGTCGCGCGGCTGAGATGCAAGAAACAACGCGAGCGGCGTCACGTCTTCCGGTTGTTTGAACCATTCGCCGCCGCCACTGGCCGCGCGCAGCGCCTGCTCCCGGCCGCTGATGAAGTCCGTCTTTACCGGTCCGGGCACGAGCTCGTTGACGCAGATGCCGTGCGGAGCGAGCTCCTGCGCCAGGATGCGTGTGAGCATCCGCAGCCCGGCTTTGGAGACGCAATAATCGGACCGCGATGGCACGCCGCGGTGTCCCATGCCGGATCCGATGAAGATGATTTTGCCGGCCCCGCGCTGCCGCAACGCCGGAATGGCGGCTCTTGCCGTGTGATAACTGCCAACGAGATTGACGTCGATGGTGTTGCGCCATTTTTCGGGCTCGGACATCTCGACGAAAACGCTCGCGCCTGTGGTCCCGGCATTCGCGACGACGATGTCGAGGCCGCCGAAGACCTTTACGGCGTGACCGAATAGCGCGGCGGTGCTCGCGGCGTCCGCGATATCCGTGACGCAATAGGTACTTCGGCCGCCATTGCTCATGATCGTGGCGGCTGTCTGTTTGATCTCATTCTCTGATCGCGCCGAGCAGACGACGCCGGCTCCCGCCTGCGCGTACGCAAGCGCGACCGCCCGGCCAATTCCTCGCCCTGCGCCGGTGACCACCGCAACCTTCCCATCCAGCACGCGGTCAAATTGCGACATTCTTGCTTCCCGGCGCTGCAGACCCGGTGCGCGCACACGGTCTGTTCGCGCTCATTGCTCCCTCAGAACCGTCTGGTAGGCGGCTTTCGCCGCGCCATTGGCACGCCCATCCAGCTCGACCGTGACCCGCAGGGCGCGGCCGGTGAAGCGGAACGGGCACTCGTACGCATCGCTCACGGGGGCACCGGCGTCCTGCCCGCAGTTGAGGCCAGCAGTCGTTCCATGCGTCGGCCAGGTTCGCGGAATTTCGACCGCGCCGGCAGCCTCCCCGTCCACCCACAACGAGGCGCGCGCCCCCCGGTTGCCCCCGTGGTCGAATTTCAGCGCGATGACAACCCTTCCAACCGGCTTATTCAACGGAACGCACAGTTTATGCGTCAGCGATTCGGAATAGACGTATTCGTAACAAAGCTCGTCGTTGTTGATGTACAGGACAAAACCCGCGAACCTGCTCCCCCACGCCAGCAAGACACCGCTTGCGGCGGGCGCCGTCTGTTCGAATTCCGCGGTTACCACATAGCTGCGGTCGCTGATGTCGGGCGCGGACAGCCGGTCGACGCGCGCCATGTCGGCCAGGAATTCATACCGGCTCCGTTGATTCATCCGCAGACGTTCGGCGGCTCTTTCCCAGTCCCGATCGTCCAGCGGCAGGACGTCGTACTTTCCCGCCTCCGACCACCACAGCTCGATCATCTCCCGCAATCTGTCGGGATGTTGCGCAGCGAGATCCTCGATCTCCGCAAAGTCGGTATCGAGATGATAGAGCTCCCATCGATCGCTTTCGAAATCCGTCCCTTTCGGATGGCGCGCGACTGCCTTCCAGCCTCGATACCAGATCGCGCGGTCGCCGAGCAGCTCGAAATGCTGCATCTCCTTTCGAGTCGGCGCATCGGAATCGAAGGTGTACACCATGCTGCTGCCGTGGACCGGCAGCTGCGGAACTCCCTGAAATTGGCTCGGAGCCTTGATCTTCAAAAGTTCATAGAGCGTCGGGGCGATGTCGATCACGTGATGAAATTGCGATCGGATCGCGCCTGCGGATTTGATGCGTTTGGGCCAACGAACGATCAGCGGCGCGCGTATGCCGCCGCCGTGGGTATCCTTCTTGTACCACTTCAACGGTGTATTGGAGGCCTGGGCCCAGCCGGTCGGATAATGATTGAAGGATCGTTCGCTGCCGATGTCGTCGAGGCGGGACAATCCCACTTCCGGAAGCTCTTCCTCGTAGACCATGTGCTTGCGCAGATTGATCGCGCCGGTCGGCCCTCCCTCGGCGCTTGCGCCATTGTCCGACAAAAGAACGAGGATGGTGTCGTCCAGGCATCCGAGCCAGTCAAGCTGATCGACCAACCTGCCAATCTCGGAATCGGTATGATCGAGAAACGCCGCATAGGTTTCCTGCAGGCGCTCACACAAACGGCGGAGGTCGGGGCCGAGCGCTCCCCACGGAGTCACCCCGGGGTTAAGCGGAGCGAGACCGGTGCCGTGTGGGACCACCCCCAGTGTCTTTTGTCGTTCGAGACGTTCGGCCCGGATCGCGTCCCAGCCGACACCGTAGCGGCCGCGGTACTTGTCGATGAACCGCCGCGGAACATGGTGCGGCCAATGACACGCGCCAAATGCAAGATAGAGAAACGAGGGTCGCTGTGGCGCGGAAGTCGCGTGGTCGCGCAGATCGGCAATCGCGTGGTCCACGAGATCGCAGCTGAGGTGATATTCGCCGCGCGGTCGGACCCGAATCGGGCGATTGTCCCGGTAGAGTTCCGGATTCCATTGATCGGTCAAGGCGCCGTGAAATCCGTACCAGCGGGAAAATCCGCGGCTCAGCGGCCAATCGTGATGCAGACCGGCGGCACCGTAATCCGCGATGTTCGTCAAATGCCATTTCCCGACCGCGTAGGTCGTATAGGCATGATCCCGAAGCACCTCGGGGATGGTCGCTGCTTTGCGCGTCACCTTTCCTCGATAGCCCGGAAATCCACTTGACCATTCGGCTATGATGCCCATGCCCACGGCATGCGCGTTGCGCCCGGTCAAAAGGCATGCGCGCGTCGGCGAGCACATCGAGGTGACGTGGAAATTCGTGTAGCGGAGCCCGGCTGATGCCAGCGCATCAATACGTGGAGTGGAGATTTCGGACCCGTAACAGCCGAGATCGGAATATCCCACGTCGTCGAGCACGATGAACACGATGTTCGGTGCCCCTGGTGGCGGCGTAACGTGCTGCGGCCACGATGGGACCGACTCTCGGAATGTCCTTCCGATCGATCCTCGGAACTCGTCATCGGGCGCAATCATACATCCCCCTGATCTGCGACGTTCAGCTGATGCCCGCTGCACTGAAATGCACGCGGGCCATCTTGCGCGACGCAAGCTCCCGAACGAGTCTCACCAGCGGCTTCTCAAAGACGTAATCCGTTCGCATCGGACCCGCGGCCAGCATCTCGTCGACCTGCGTGCCGGCAAACATGATGCGAAGCGCGCGTTCATCGTCGCTGGCCTCGGGGTACTGTCGGCATAGTTTTGCGAGCACCGGCGCCAGCGGTTCTGGTTTCAGTGCGATCCGCCGCGAGCCATTGGCGACGATCCGGTCGAGAACGTCCGGATCGATCGGCGCGAGAAGCTTGCCGTAATACCCGAGCGCGTATTTCTTGACCTCGTCGGGGACGTATCGATAGCGCTCCTGATGCACGAGATTGAGCACCGCCTGGATTCCAACGAACTGCGCAAACGGCGTGATCATGATCGGATAGCCGAGCTCCTTGCGCACGCGCGCACATTCCTCGAGGAGTTCCTGGAATTTGTGCGAGAGCCCCAGCTCTGCGAGTTGCACCCGGAAATTACTCAACATTCCCCCGGGGATCTGGTGCTCGTAATGGAACGCATCGTATTCCAGTACCTGTCCCATAGGCTTGTTTTCCTGCTCGGCAATGCGGCGAAAATGATCACTGACATTCGCTACGAGATCATCGTCCACATCGATCCGATAACCGAGCGCGCGCAGGTTCTTCGCCATCGACTGAATTGAGGGTTGTGCCGCCCCGTTTGCCAAGGGCGCGATCGAAGTATGAATGCAATCGGCCCCCGCCTTGACGCCTTCGAGATAGACCAGCGGTGCCACGCCGGTGAGGCAATGGCTGTGCAGCTCGATGGGAGTTCGGCCAACGACCCTGCGAACGGCCGGAACGAGGGTGCGGATGCGGTCCACCGTGAGTAGGCCACCTGCGTCCTTGAGCCAAATGGCGTCGACTTTGCCGCGCTCCACCAGCTCCTTCGCGGTTTTTACATAGAGCGCGTCTGTATGGACCGGGGATAGGCAATAGGACAGCGCACCGATGGTGCGCGCGCCCAGCCTCCGTGCCACGTCGAGCGCCACCAACATATTATCGACGTCATTGAGGCCGTCGAACGAGCCGATCTCTCGGACGCCGTTGGCAACCAGCCGCTCGACCCACAGGCCGACGATGTCGTCCGGCACGAAGTCGAAACTGACAATGTTCTTCGAGCGCAGGAACGAGCTCAGCGGCGTACGCGTCATTCGCTTTCGCATCAGCCTCACCCGCTCCCAAGGATTCTCCTTCAGGAACCGCACACACACATCGAATTGGATCGCGGCGATCACTTCGATCCGCTGAAATCCGATCTGATCCATTTTCTCGGCTACCGGCAGCATGTGCGCGGTCGTCATCCGGGTCGCCCATAGACACTGGTGGGCATCGCGCAAGGTCTGGTCCACGACGGCAATGTCGTTTGGTGTCTGCGGTCTCGACTGCTGGCCGGCCTGCATGGCGGCTTCGGGCTCAAGCATTGTGGTCATGATCCCGCCTCCGAATGTCCGCTCATTGTCCCGTCCAGCCGCCGTCTATTGTCGCTTCCACCGCCCGCTCACGATCGCCACCCGGCCGGCAAATTACTGATTTTGACACGACCCTCATCCTGCCACTTGGACCTGGGACGGCTCAGCGGCTGAAGTTGCCGCCGTCATCGCCGGCAGGAATTCCTGGTCGACCCATCGGGTATGGATCGCCGCACCGTGGAAATCATCGTGTCCCAGAACCGCGCGGTGAAACGGAATCGTCGTCGCCACTCCCGAAACCGTGAACCCGGCGAGCGCTTCGCTCATTAACTGAATGGCGGAACTGCGATCCCGGGCATGTACGATCAGCTTGGCCAGCAGGGAATCGTAATGAGGTGGCACCACGTATCCAGGGTAGCAATGAGTATCAACTCTCAGACGATTCCCGGTCGGCGGCGGGTCCCAGATTTCGATGCGGCCGGGGCACGGCATGAAATTGCGGGTCGGGTTCTCGGCGTTGATACGGCACTCGATCGCATGCCCGTGCAGCTCGACTTCTTTCTGAACGAATGAGATCGGCTCGCCGGCAGCGATCTGGATCTGCTCGACCACCAGATCTCGGCCGGTTACCATTTCGGTCACGGGATGCTCCACCTGGATCCGGGTGTTCATCTCCAGGAAATAAAACTTCTGGCTCTCCGGGTCGTAGACGAACTCCACCGTTCCGGCGCCCCGATATGTGACCTGCGCCGCGAGACTCACGGCGGCCTCCGTCATCTTGCGACGCACGCGATGGTCGATCACGGGCGACGGCGCTTCCTCGATGAGCTTCTGATAGCGGCGCTGGGTTGAGCA
>Ga0207693_10001310_pt1 | contig 22068 bp, 25 predicted proteins | sample LARL81metaG_FD_184347 | JGI IMG/M metagenome (GOLD analysis project Ga0207693, IMG submission 184347) | Corn, switchgrass and miscanthus rhizosphere microbial communities from Kellogg Biological Station, Michigan, USA - LAR L8-1 metaG... | ecosystem: Host-associated > Plants > Roots >... | reverse complement strand
GGGCGGCGGATGATCGCCGCCCCGGTATCGGTGGACACCCTGGGTGAGGGCAGGCTGGGAGGAGAGGCACATGGCAAGTAGGGAGACCCAGCCAGTTCAGCGCAAGAGCGCCGACGAGCGGAAGGAGCTGCTCGCGCACACCGTCGAGAACGAAGTCGCGCATGGATCCCGCGTCGAGTCGCAGTCCGATTTTCAGGCGGTGCTCGTGCGCGGTCGTCGGCCCAATTTCGTCGAGCGCCTGATCCTCAAGATCGCTTTCCTTGGGCTGGTCTTCCTGGTCCGCGCCATCCGAAAGCCCGGCGGCGGGCTGTGGGGAGTGGTGGGGACCTTGGCCTTCATCTTCCTAGGCCAGAAGCGCAGCTTGGCCACGGTGGACGAGTACGGCAACACTGGCATCCAGCGACTCTAGGGTCGGATCCCTGGAGCGTTTGAGCGAGCCGACCCTATTGCCAGAGCTAGAGCGAGATTGGACGCACCACGCCCCGAAGGGAAAGGGTGAGGGCAATCGTCTGCGGCCGCTGAGACCGAGTCGGCGCCCCCAGGCGGGAAGCATCTCTCCTGATGAGGTGACTTGAGGCCAGGCCCGTCAAACTGCCCCGAGCAGTCGTCTGTCAGGACCGCTCCCGAAGCAGGGCCTCCAAGCGGTCAAGCCGCTCGTTGATGTCGCGCACGTCGTGCTCAGTAGCCGGGGCGGCAGCGCCGGCGCGCCTCGTCCGCTCCTCGGTCGCCCGCGCCACGAACGAACTCGTGATCGCCGCCGTGATCACTGCCAGAAAGGCGAGCCCGAGCAGCATCACGAGCGCGGCCACGAGCCGCCCGGCGACATTGGTCGGAACGTGGTCGCCATAACCCACTGTGGTGACCGTCTGGACGGACCACCAGAGGCCCTGGCCGAGCGTGGTGAAGTTCTTGTGGTCGATCACCGTCATGAGCAGCCCGAAGGCGACGGCCGCGATGGTCGTGATCGTTGCGATGACCGTCGCACCGCCGCGGGGCGTCTCGGCGCGCGCGAGGGCACGGTCGAGCCAGCGCTCCAGGCGAGCCTCGTTTTCCATCGGCTCCGCGTTCCCTTCGCCGGTCTCGTCTCCTCCTCCGGTTGTAGACCAACGCCAATGCGGGACTCGTCGCCGCTCTAAGATCAACCGATGCGCGCCGAGGACGTGGAGGTTGCCGGGCAGTTTCTGGCAGCGCTGGAGGCGGCTGCCGAGAGTGGAGCCCGCGAAGCGGTCTATCCGCTCCTGTCTCCGGACGTCGAATGGGTTACCCCCAAGCGCACGCTTCGCGGGATTGAGGAGATCCGGGAGGAGCTGACCTGGGGTTCGCCGCCGGAGAACCTCGACCTCGAGTTCGAAGCAGGCGATTGGGTCGACCTCGGTGATCTCCGGGTCGCCTGTGACGTGCACCAGGTCTACCGGTGGAAAGAGACAGGTGAAGTTTCCTACGAGCGCGACCGGCGCATCGAGCTGACGATTCGCGACGGCAAGATCGCCCGGTACGAAATGCGGATCGTGGGATAAGAAAGGCGGCGGCCGGGCCGGGCGCCGACGTTGATCAGGGCGGTGCCTTGAAGCTCTTCAGCCTCCACACTGGGGGTGGTCGAGGGTGGAGGCCTCGGTCGGAAGTGGAGGCGGGGTTCCGGCCGCTGGGTCCGGAAACTCATGGTCTGAAGCAAAAGGGCGTTGATGTTCCGCAACGAACTCGTACCTCAACCGTCTCTCGGAGGACCCTCAGGCGCACGCGGGCCGAGGTGAAGCGCCTGGGTGACGGGCCGATCGTGATCGAGTGCGCCTCCGACGACCCCGCGGGTTGACTCCGCAGAGCACGCTCGCCCACACGCGTATGCGTGAACATCGGCTCCTGCTACGGTCGGCCTAACGTGGCCGCAGAGCCGAGCACCGACAACCCGCTCTATGGCTCGTGCCTCTGTGGGGGCGTTCGCTTCGAGGTGACGGCGCCGTTTCGCTGGGCAAATCACTGTCATTGCTCGCGGTGCAGAAAGCACTCGGGCGCCTTCGGCGGAACTCAGGGACGCGTCCCACGCGAGGGGTTCCGGCTGCTCGCCGGCGAGGAGCTGATCCGCGTCTTCAGGCCGGACGATGGGCGCGTGAAAGCCTTTTGTTCAGTCTGCGGCTCGAGCCTGTTCGGAGCAGAGTGGCCGGAGGGCGAGGAAATAGGAATCCGCCTCGGGTCGCTTGACGCCGACCCTGGCATCCGGCCGCAGTTCCACACCTTCGTCAAATCGCGCGCGCCTTGGGATGAGATCCCTGATGACGGCCTCCCGCGCTACGACGAGGCCCATCCGTAAGCATCGACGCTGCAGTTCGTCGCCGTCTCGTTGCTCGGTTTGGAGACGAGGTCAACGCGTGGTTCGACGAGCTGCCAGCCGTTCTGACCGCTCTTGCGGAGCGTTGGCAAATCGAGCTCGGCCCGCTCATCCCTCGCGGGAGCATGTCGGTCGTCATTCGCTGTCGGCTGGCCGATGGGCATCCGGCCGTGCTGAAGGTCAGCCCCGAGCGCACACGCCTCGCCGGTGAGGCCGCCGCACTCGCCAGCTGGACGACAGTTCACACCCCGCTTGTCCTTGCCGTGGACGAGACCGCTGGCGCCCTGCTTCTCGAGGCGATCGAACCGGGAGTCCCACTCGCCGACTCTCCGACCTATCCCTCGGTGGAGAGTGTGGCCGAGTTCCTTACATCGCTGCACGAAACCGGCGTCCCCGACCCGTCCTACCCGCCACTCGCGCACCGCATCGCCTACCTCTTCGAATCCGGAACAAAGCCTTATGCGCGCCACCCGGAGCTGATCGAGCTGATTCCGCTCGAGCTGTACGAACGCGGACGCCGGCTCGCGAGCCGGCTCGTCGAGCACGTCTCGCCGACTTCGCTCCTTCACGGCGACCTGACTCCGAGCAACATCCTCGATGGTGGCAACGAACGCGGACTCGTCGCGATCGACCCGGCCCCGTGCCTCGGCGATGACTTGGCGTTCGACGCGGTCGACCTGTTGCTCTGGCAGGCAGAGGACGTCGAAATGATTGCAGCGCGCGCCCAGCGCCTGGCTCTGGTTCTCGGCGTGGACGCCGGCCGCCTGCTCGACTGGTGCACCGCGTTCGCAGGCATGACCGCGTTGGAGTTGGCCGAAGCCCAAAGCCCACGCGAGCGCCTCCAGGCTGCCGTCACGCTCGCGACGCAGGCCCCGACTGCGTAAACGTAGGCATGTAGATGTGGTCGCGAGGAAATCCGCAACGCGATTTGCGCGTCACTGTAGGCGGCGACCGCCGCGTCGGTTGCCTTCGAGCTGGCGTTCGCTTTGGTGAGGGCGGCCTCCAGGTCGGCGTCGGAGATGAAGGGGACGCTGCCCGCGAGCTGGACATGGGCCTGGGACTTGCGACATCCGGCGCTCGATCAGAACGAAGCAAGCCATCGCGCCGCTCTCAGGCGGGGTTGCGGCGCGCCTCGAGCAGGTCTCGCCGCTCGGCCAGCGCCGGCGAGAGGCCTGCCGCCACGATCAGGATCGTCGCGGCGATCATCAGCCAGAAGAACAACGCCATCACGATTCCGAGACCGCCGTAGTACTTCGAGTACCACTCGAGCCAGTGCGCGAACAGGAGCGACGAGATTGCGCGCATGCCGACCAGCGCGAGCGTGGTGAAGACGGCACCGGGTAAAACATCTCGCAGGGAGACCCGCCGGTGGAGCAATTCGCGCGGCATCCACACGAAGTAGCCGAGCACGGCGACGGCCCAGACAGGAAGTAGCGCCCACTCGATCCAGGAAGGCTGGCCCCTGAGCAGCCTAGTCTGCAGGACGTAGAGAGCGAGGAGGCCGAGTATGGCCAGCAGCGTCGCGATGTAGCGCATCTGGTCTGTGAGCCAGTTCGCGCTCAGGTCGATCCCCCAAGAGCGGGAGTGCGCGATCTGAAGGACGCGGCCGACGCCGAGCCCAAAAATGATCACATCTGCAACGGCGATCAGCGTCGCGCCGAGCTGGTTCTGCCCGGCGCCGGTGAGGACGTCGTGGAACAGCGTCGCGGTCGACCCGTGAAGATGCAGTCGGTGGACGACGCGGTCTGCGAGTCCGGCCGGGTCGTTGTCGACATACGTCGCGATCACAACCGTTGCGGGCAGGACGGTGATGAAGAGGTACGCGGTGAGGAGCACCGCATACAGCTGGCCGTTGGCCGCTTGGTACCGGCGGAACCAGCCCACGGTCGCCCCTTTCCGCGAGGCCGGGTCCTGTCCCTGGACCCAATTCACGCCGTGCCCATATGCCGCATTGCCTCGAGCCCAGCCGCTCGCGGCGCTCTTTTTCACACGCCCACGCACGTGCGTGGGCGTGTTCGCGTCACCGTCGGTCACTTCGGCCTCTCCGTTTCGCCCGTCAATTTCCGGACGTGAGCGGTGCTCACGAGATGACTCGAGCCGAAACGGCCTAAGCGGGCTGGGTCCTCTCCGGCGGCTTCATAAAGGCGCCGAAGATCCAAAGGATCGGGAAGAAGATCCCGAAGAAGAACATCCACCCGTGTCCGTTCCGGAGCGTCATCAGCCCGAGCGTAAAGGCCACGATCAGGTACAAGAAGGCGCCGCCGATTCCGATTCCCCACCACATAATTTCCTCCCTTGAGGGCCGCAATTGGACTCACGTTCCACTCTCACGCCGGGAGCAAAGCGGCGCATCATCCGATCAGGACGACCGCACCGCCGCCGCTCCGCTCTAGGGTGGGCACTCCGTGAGTGAGGTTGCTACTCCCCCTGCCGATCCGGGCTCGCAGGTCCGGAGCAAGCGGTACCAAGTTCTCCTCCTGTTTGCAGCAGTGATCGGAGTGCTCGTCTCGCTGGCCTCGTGGGGGTTTCTCGAGCTCGTCCATGCGATTCAAGTGGGCGTCTACACCGATCTCCCGGGCGACCTGGGGTTCGACACGGTCCCCTCCTGGTGGCCTCTGCCTTGGCTTGCCCTGGCCGGCATCCTGACCGCCTTTGCGATTCAGCGCCTGCCGGGAAACGGAGGCCACGTGCCCGCGGACGGGCTCTCGACAGGCGGAAAGCCCACTCAGCCGATCGACCTTCCGGGCGTGCTCCTGGCTGCGCTAGCCACGCTCGGTCTCGGGCTTGTGCTCGGCCCGGAGGCACCCCTGATCGCGCTTGGCATGGGTCTCGGGATCCTTGCGTTTCGGCTGGTCAGAAAGGACGCTCCCCAACAGGCCGTCGGGCTGATGGCGGCCGCTGGCAGCTTCGCCGCCGTCTCGACGATCTTCGGCTCGCCGGTGATCGGCGCAGTGATCATCATCGAGGCCGCAGGGCTGGGTGGACCGACGTTGCCGCTCGTCCTGCTTCCGGGCCTACTCGCTTCCGGGGTCGGCTCGCTCGTCTTCATCGGCATGGGCAGCTGGACCGGCCTGAGCACGAGCGCCTACGCCTTGACCCCATTCTCCTTGCCGCCGTTTTCAGGGCCCGGTTGGGGGGACTTCGGGTGGACGATCGTGGTGGCGATCGTCGCGGCATTCGTCGCGTTCGTGATCATCGAAGTCGCCCGCCGGTCGACGCGCATCGTCTCGACGAGGCCCTTCGTCTTCACGACGGTGGCCGCGCTCGCGGTCGGGGGACTTGCGATTGCCTTCAACCAGGCGACCGATCGATCAACCGACGCGGTGCTGTTCTCCGGTCAGGACGCTTTCGGTTCGTTGTTCAAGGACGCCCCGACGTTGTCGCTGACCACGCTCGCCCTCCTCTTGATCTTCAAAGGCGCTGCCTGGAGCATCTCCCTGGGAAGCTTTCGCGGTGGTCCGACCTTTCCGGCGATCTTCCTGGGCGTCGTCGGGGGTCTCCTCGCCGCGCACCTGCCAGGCTATTCCGAGACGCCGGCGGTGGCCGTCTTGATGGGCGCCGGAGTCGTCTCGATCCTGCGGCTCCCCCTGTCGTCCGTCGTGATCGCGCTGCTCCTGACCTCCAAGGCGGGACTAGGTGTCGCCCCACTGATCATTGTGGGTGTTGTAACTGCGTACGTAGCCACCGAAATGCTCTCCCCGCGTCGCGTTTCGAACACCGAGACTGCGCCGACGCACGGCCGTGAGGCAAGGGTTGCCGCAGCCGGCACCCCACCAGCAGCGGCGTGAACCGCGTCAGGCCGTCGGGTACGTGGCGACGAAGTAGACGCCGATCGCGAGCAGTACCGCGGAGACTCCGAGCAGCGAGGCCCGGACCGCGTGCACCTTGAACTTCTGTGCGAGCGCTGTCAGGAAGAGCACTGTTGCAAGCAGAACTGTGTTCCGGAGGTACTTGTCGCCTCGTTCGCGCGCCTTCGTCCCCTCTTCGAAAGCATGGGAGGCCCGAGCGTCGTAGGCCTTCGCCTTCGCGGCCATGGCGTTGTGGTACTGCGGCATGAGGATCGGGCCTGCCGGCGCCTTCGGATTGTGGAATGGGTTCGTCTGGAGCCAGGCAGCGAACGCCGGGCGGTACTCGGGCCGAAATCGGCGCTCGAAGAGCGCTGCTTCCTTGCGGCTTCCCTGCCCCGTCGCCTGCAACCAGAACGAGAAGGTGCTCGTGTCGTACAGCTCTTCCTGACCGCTCCGAGTGGCCGCCTGGTTGGAGAGGGCGCGGTACTTGTTGGTGAGGCCGTACTCGTGCGCTTGCCGGCCGTCCCAGCGCGCGGTCTGGTAGCCGCTCCAAGCCGTCGCCACTGCGACGATAGCGAGCAGTACCGCCTCGAGGATCTCGATGATCTCCGCACGTCGACTTACCGCGCGGTCGTGTCCGCGGTGGTGGCCGTTCGTGGGCCACCTCCGCAGTCGAGACCGTTTCCGGCATCTGGCCAGGGTCGCAGGGCGGGCCCCCTCCAGGTTCATCCCAAACGGACGATGCGACTACGGCACCTGGAGCTGATTCTCCTCACGGGCAATCAACCAAGCGGCGATCCTCTTCTCTGAGTGGACCAGATCATGATCACGATCGACGGGCCGAACTTCCAGGACTTCCAGGAGGCCGAAGTGGCGCGTCTTCCCGAGGAAGGCGAGCCGATCGAGACGAAGTACGGGACCTGTGTCGTGACCTCGGTCGAGGCCCTGCCGGCGAGCGAGCACTTCGCCGGGAAAGTGACCTGCCGGTTGTCTTAATGGTGGAAGCCGGTCGCCGCGGTCTCGTGCAGGGGCGCCGCTTGCTTCTCGAGTCGAGGTAGCTGTCGCTGGAGATCGGCCACGAGCAGGTCCGCCATGTCGTGGCCGAAGCCTCGTTTGACGACCACACGCAGCGCCGCTAGGTCGGTGCGGTTTTTCGGGAACGTGTAGGCCGGGACGAGCCAACCGCGCTCGCGAAGCGCGTTCGAGACGTCGAAGACCGTGAAGTTGTCGATCTCCGGGGTAAGGGTGAACGCGAACACGGGCAGTTCGTCTCCACGTGTCAGGAGTGCAAACGGCCCGAGCTCTTCGATCTGGCCCGCGAGCCTGGTTGCGACGTCTCGCGCGTACCCATGGACCCTCGCGTATCCCTCGAAGCCGAGGCGCAGGAAGTTGTAGTACTGGGCCACGACCTGAGCCCCCGGACGCGAGAAGTTGAGCGCGAACGTGGGCATGTTGTCCCCCAGGTAGTTGACCCAGAAGATCAGATCCTCGGGCAGAGCGTCTGCGTCGCGCCACACGATCCAGCCCACCCCTGGGTAGACGAGGCCGTACTTGTGGCCGGACGCGTTGATCGAGGCGACTCGCGGGAGCCGGAAGTCCCACTCGAGGTCCGGGTCGATGAACGGCGCGACGAAGGCGCCCGAGGCTCCGTCCACGTGCACAGGCACGTCGATTCCGGTCTTCTGCTCGAACTCGTCGAGGGCGTCGCAGATCTCCTTGATCGGCTCGTAGGACCCCTCGAAGGTCGAGCCGAGAATTGCGATCACGCCGATCGTGTTCTCGTCGCAGAGCGCGACGGCTTCTTCGCCCGAGAGATGGAAGCGGTCGCCTTCCATCGGCACGAGCCGCATCTCGACGTCCCAGTAGTTGGCGAGCTTCTCCCAGCACACCTGGACGTTGATCCCCATCACGAGGTTCGGCCGATCCGTCGTTGCGCCGGCCGCTGCGCGGCGCTTTTGCCAGCGGCGCTTGAGGGCAAGGCCGCCGAGCATGGCGGCTTCGCTCGAGCCGGTCGTCGAGCAGCCGGTCGCCTGCTTAGCGTCCGGCGCGTGCCAGAGGCGGCTGAGGATGTTGACGCAGCGCATCTCGAGCTCGGCGGTTTGCGGGTACTCGTCTTTGTCGATCATGTTCTTGTCGAGGCACTCCGCCATCAGCTTCTCCGCCTGCGGCTCCATCCACGTGGTGACGAAGGTCGCGAGGTTCATGCGCGCGTTGCCGTCGAGCATCAGCTCGTCGTGGATGATCTGGTACGCGACTTCGGGCCCCATCTCCGAGTCCGCCAGCTCGCGTCGCGGAATGTTTCCGTTCTCGAGTGTGAAGATCGGCGCGATCGCCAGGTTGTTCGTAGGTGCGGCCGGGCCGTTCGGGTGGGTAAGCGTCATCTGGCTCGAACAGCGCCGAGGGCCTCGGCGGTCGGAATGAAGGGTCGCAACTCGTCCTGGCCCGGTTGGATCACGCCGTAGGAGCCCTCCGGCACCTCGTTCCAGGCTCCGGGAAGCTCGTCCCCGAGCGGTTCGGAAACGACGAGGCGCGCCTCGTCGCTCAGGTTCCGAAGAAGCTCGTTTTCGGGGTAGAGCTCACGAAGTGTGAGCACGTTGGTGCTGAAGAACAGAGAGCGAGACTTTCGCTCGCTCGAGTAGCGGAAGGCCCAGATCCGCTCGCCGTCCGTGGTGGCGATCGTTCCCTGGAATGGATGCTCGATGCCCTGGTCTCGGCCGGTCGCCTCGACCAATCCGATCGCGCGGGCTACCGCGGCCGGCGGGTCGTCCTCCAGCCCGAAAGTGAGCGCGACGTGGAACAGCACTTCGGAATCGGTCGTCCCCTCGATCTCCGGGTAGAGCGATGGGTCGATGGCCAGAACGAGGTCGCGCTTGGTCTTGTGGAAGTCGGTAATCAGGCCGTTATGCATCCATAGCCAGCGGCCATGGCGGAACGGGTGGCAGTTCGTGTGCTGCACCGGGGAGCCGGTCGAGGCGCGGATGTGCGCGAAGACCAAGCCCGAGTTGATGTGGCCGGAGAGCTCTCGCAGATTGCGGTCGTTCCAGGCCGGCTCCATGCTGTGGAAGACCCCAGGCGTCTCCTGAGCCCCGTACCAGCCGACGCCGAAACCGTCGCCGTTCGTCTCTTCCGCTCCCATCTGCGAATGAAGGCTCTGGACGATCAGAGAGTTCTTGGGCCCATAGAGGAGCTCCTCGAGCAGGACGGGCGAGCCTGAATACGCGAGCCAGCGGCACATAGCGAATCAATCCTCGCCGAGCGGCGAAAACGCCGCGTCACCCCGATCGGACGATGCTCCGTTTCCTGATGCGCGGGACGGTTGCAGACGACAACCTACGAGCAGGAGAGTGCAAGAGTGCAAGCGATCGCAAGTAGCTACCCGTTCCTCGACGTCGTTTGGACGATGTTCATCTTCTTTGCCTTCGTGATCTGGATCTGGCTTTTGATCATGATCCTGGCGGACAACTTCGCGCGACAGGACCACTCAGGTTGGGCGAAGGCAGGTTGGACGCTCTTCGTGATCTTCACGCCGTTGCTCGGTGTGCTGGTCTACATGATCGTCCGGCCGCCGCTGGACGAGACGCTGATGAGGCGTCCGCGCAGCGCCAGCTGACCCAGTGAGCTTTCCGCGGCGCCGCTCTCGTTAACTCGATCGGAAGAGCGGCGCCTCGCGGCTTGAGACCCGAGGAGACGATGTCGGCCTTGCACGCGGTTCAAGACGAGCATGAGAGTGCCCCGCGAGCCTTCCACCTGCTGGCCAAGCCGACCGGCGCTGTCTGCAACCTCGACTGCAGCTACTGCTTCTTTCTCTCCAAGGAGATGCTCTATCCCGGCAGCCGCTTCCGGATGGCGGACGAGCTACTCGAGACATACTTGAGCCAGCTCATCGAGGCGCACTCGGGCGTGCCCGAGGTGACGATTGCCTGGCAGGGCGGCGAGCCGACCTTGATGGGCGTCGAGTTCTTCCGCCGCTCGGTCGAGCTCGCCGAGGGCTTCCTCCGACCGGGGCAGCGTGCCGCCTACACGATCCAGACGAACGCGACCCTGCTCGACGAGGAATGGGCAAAGTTCTTCGCCGAGCACAACTTCCTCGTCGGCGTCTCGATCGACGGGCCGCGAGAGCTGCACGACGCCTACCGCGTGAACAAGGGCGGCAAGGGCTCCTTCGACCAGGTGATGAGCGGGCTCGCACACCTGCGTGCGGCAGGCGTGGACTGGAACGCGCTGACGACGATCCACTCCGCCAACGCCGGTCGCGGCCGGGAGGTCTACCGCTTCCTCCGCGACGAGCTCGGTGCCCGCTTCGTTCAGTTCATCCCGATCATCGAGCGCGTGGCGGAGGCTGACGCTGATGGGACGGTGCCCTGGACATCGTGGCGCGACCGTCCTTTGTACACGCAGGAGGGCAACGTCGTCACCGGGCGCTCGGTGACCGCGGAGCAGTACGGCCGTTTCCTGATCGACGTCTTCGAGGAGTGGGTACGTCGGGACGTCGGGACGGTCTACGTGCAGATGTTCGACGTCGCGCTCGCGAACTGGGTCGGCGAACCGCCGAGCCTCTGCGTCCACTCGGAGACCTGCGGCCTCGCACTCGCGCTCGAGCACACGGGGGATCTCTATTCCTGCGACCACTTCGTCGAGCCGAAGCACAAGCTCGGCAACATCCGGATGACCCACATGCTCGAGCTCGTCGACTCGCCCCAGCAGCGTCAGTTCGGGCTGGACAAGCGCGAGACTCTGCCTCAGTACTGTCTCGATTGCGATGTTCGCTTCGCCTGTCACGGCGGTTGCCCCAAGGATCGCTTCATCGCTACGCCGGACGGCGAGGCGGGGCTGAACTACCTCTGCGCCGGCTTCAAGGCTTTCTTCCACCACGTCGATGTGCCGATGCGGACGATGGGGGCGCTGCTCGCGCGGAACCGCGCGCCGGCCGAGATCATGGCGCAGTACGCGTCTGCCGACGCCGCCCGCGGCCGGAACGATCCATGCACGTGCGGGAGCGGCTTGAAGTGGAAGCGCTGCCACGGCGCTCACGTGGAGGGGAACGTGGCCAAGCAAGAAACCAGGGCGGCCGCCAAAAATGCATAGACGAGCGGTGGACTAGGAGCGGGCGTGGGGTGGATCGACACGGAGCTGGCACTCACAGCGTTGGCCGCGATGCTCTCGCCGACGACGCTGATCTTCTCGGTGCTCGTGCTCGTACTCGGAGACCGGCCGCTGCGGACGGGGTTCTTCTTCTATATCGGCGCCTTCACCGCGACGCTGGGGATCGGCGTCATCGCTGCGTTCGTGCTGGGAAACACGGCCGCATCGAGCACGCCAAGCAGCCCGAAGACCTGGGTGGCAATCCTCGATGTCATTTTCGGCCTCATCCTCCTCGTCTGGGCGGTGCGGGTCCTTCGCCGGCCTACCGATCCCACCAAGGTTGCAAGCGCGGTCGAAAAGATGAGCAAGGTCGCGTCCTCCCCCGTTGTGGCCGTTCTCGGTGCGGGCGCGGCGCTCGCAAATCCCGGCGCCTTCATCCCGATTGCGCTCAAGGACATCTCGGAACTGAATCCGAGCGCCACCGAGTACATCGTCGACTGGCTCTTCTTCACGATCGTCGCCCTTCTCCCGCTGGCGCTGGCTTTGATTCTGCTGCTCGTGGCCCGCGAGCGCGCCGAGCGTCTGCTCGAGAAGGCTCGAGTCTGGCTCGAACGGAACGCGATAACAATCGCGGCGGCGATCGTCATCCTGCTCGCCGCCTCGCTGCTGCGAAACGGCATCTCGGGGCTGACTTCCTAGGGTCGGTCCTGCTGAACGTGGTGACCCGTCTCGGGCTTTCGATGCTCCTTGCCGCCGCCGCGTTTGGGCTTCCGGCGGAGATCGAACTCTCGGGCTGACTTGGATGGCCGGCTCGAAGCTCCCCGATCGGCACGAGCCCCCGGCTCTCGAGATCGAGGTCGAGGTCGAGCCGACGGTCGCCGGCCGGGTCGCACGCTGGCTGGAGCGAGCGCGGTTGCTTCGGGGCCGGATCGAGGCAGCCCGTGCCGGTCACAGCTCCGTCGACGTGGGATTCGACCTCATCGAGCGTGACTCGGCGATCGGGGGCGGCCTGCTTGCCGGCGCGCTCGCCTACCGGCTCTTCGTGCTGCTGCTGCCGACGACCCTACTGCTCGTCTCGGGTCTTGGGCTGTACGCGGGCACGGTCGACAAGAGCCCGGCCAAAGTCGCCGAGGAGGCCGGGCTGCACGGCTTGATCGCGGCCGAGGTCGCTTCGGCGGCCTCGGGCCGCGCCCGCTGGATCGTCTTTCTGGTGATGATTCCGGCCGTGCTCTACGCCGTCGTCGCGCTCTACCGCGCGACCGCGAAGGTGCATGCGATCGTCTGGCACGGGTCAGGGCGCTGGGTCCGACTCACCCCGCGGGGAGTCGGCGTGTACATGGGGGCGCTGGTCTTGCAGCTCGTAGCCGTGGAGATCGTCGGCTGGATTCGCCGTGTGGATCAGTTCGGCGGCTTGGCGGCGCTGCTCGTGTACCTCGTACTCGCCGGCGGCGGGTGGTTCCTGGTCTCGACGCAGCTCCCTCATCGTGAGGCTCCGTGGCCGACGCTCCTCCCCGGCGCGCTCGTGTTCGGTGTCGGGGCGCTCTTGATCAATGTCTTCAACGTCTACATCACGACCCGTCTGGTCGAGGGTCGCGCGAATACCTACGGGGCGCTCGGGGTCGCGGCGGCACTGCTGTTCTCCCTGGTGCTCGTCGGCCGGCTGATGGTCGTTTCCGCGGAGCTGAACGCGTCACTCGACGATCGCCACCACGCGCATTGACCTGCGACCCGCGCCGGCGGCTAGTTTCGCCGCATCCGGGACACGAGGACCGCGATCACCGTGACGAGGTAAAGCTGGCCGATGAGGGCTTCGACGACGGCCAGGGTACGTCCGAGGCTTCCGGCGGGCGTGTAGTCGCCGTACCCTAGGGTCGCGAGGGTGACGTAGCTGAAGTAGAGCCGCAGCGAGCGCGTCCCGTCCGTGCCCTGAGCGAAGAAATCGCCCGAGCCGAGCTTCGCGAGCACCCCGTAGATGAAGACGAACACGAGCCCGATCAGCACGTAGACGCAGACCGCTCCGGTCACCGCCTTGACATTTGCCTCGCCCTGGTCGATCACGCCCAGCGCAACCGTGCCGATCGTGGCGACTGTCAGGAGTCCCGAGAGGATCCCTACAAAGCCATCGAGTCCCTTCCCGCCGAAGATCAGCAGCGCAAGCGCAGAAATGCTCGCGAGTGCGACCAGGCTGAGGCTGAGAGTCGAGTCGGCGCGCGCGACCCCCGATGTCCAGAGTGCCGTGACGAGCGTGATGCTCTGGAGAAAGGCGAGAACGCTGTCGGCCCAATTGCTGTCGGGCGCGACCGAGATGAAGACGAACGAGACGATGATCAGCCCCAGCACGATCCCGTAGCTGTGGCTCGCCCTGACGCGGGCGACGCGGGAGCCGGGACGCCAGGGTTGCGTCAATTCGGTCATCTGACCGATCTCATCAACGAGAGGCGGGTTCGAGCGCGGGTGAGCCCCGCGAATCCTCGGCCTCGCCTGCCGGACCGTCGTTCAGCAGGTGGCGCCAGTCGGACAAGATGGTGTGGACGGCCGCCGCGCCTACGATTGGCGCGCTGGGGAGCGGAAGCGCTGCGGGGTAGAGGAGGAAGGGTCGCGTCTGTATGCCGCCCATGCCGCCGTGGAACGAGATCAGCTCCTCGAAGGCGCAGCCCTCGTCGAGCTCCGGGTCGTAGAAGCTGCCGACCATGATGTCGGCGACGTGCTCGAACCCGTCGGTCCGCAGCAGATGTTGCGGTGCGTTGGCGGAGAAGGCGGCCAGCGGGTCGTCTCCCTCGACTCGTCCGTCCGCGAGGTAGTGCGTCCCATTCGCGCCGAGCGCTACCGGTCCGTCGCGTTCTGAGCGAACCAGCAGCCAGCCGACGTGCGGATGGTGTCGCAAGGCCGGTAACAAGTGCGGATGACGCGCCTCGATTTCCTCGAGCGTGAGCCGCCGGCGCTCCTCCATCAGGTAGACGAGGCCGAGATTGCCCGAGCCGAGCACAACTACGTCCTTGGTGGAGACGTCGTTCTTCGGCCGCTTCTTCTGCTTCTGTCCGGTCGCTTCGGCTGCGGCGTTGCCGACCATCGAGCTCTGCTCGTCGCCGCCGCCGACGTTCGTGACGACGCCCTGTGAAAGCGAGCGCTCGACGAGCTCGTCGAGCCCGTAGCCGTTCCGCTGCTTGAAGGTTGCTCCCTGGGTCTGCCCGTGGTCTGAGAGGACGACGATTGCGTAGGGCCGTGCTGCGTATCCGCGTGCCCGCTCGATCCGCCCGAACTGCTGGTCGAGCTTTCGGAGTGCCTCGAGCGTGTCTGCCCGCTCGAGCCCCGAGTGGTGCGCCACCTCGTCGTAGCTCGAGAAGGTCGCGTAGATCGCGGGCCTTCCCTTCATCATGTCCGTGAGCACCCCGTACACGATCAGGTCGCGGACGACGACGCACAGAGCGGCGCGCATGAAGGGGTAGAGCCCGCCGCGGTGCCCACGAGGGCGAACATCCCTTCGCCTTGCCCGGTCAGCTGCCGTCCACTCGAGCACGACCTCCCAGCCGAAGAGGACGAGCGCGCGCACGACGTTGAACCCGTTCGCGAAGAAGGCGCGGTAGCCGGGGTTGGAGCGCTTCTCGGCATCCATCCGACTGACGGTCAGGATCACGTGCTCAGCCTCACCGGAGAGGAGGTTGCCCCGACTAGCGCCCCCGTCTGCGAGCAGCCCGCGCCCGGAGGAATGACGTCGCTCGATCTCGGCGCAGTCGGGTGGGCCCGAGCACGCGACCAACCTCGCAGTCTCCTTCTCGACCCACCGAAACGCGGGAATGTCGTCGTTCGAGCCGAGCAGGATCCCGGCCTGGCTTGCGCCCGTTTGCGAGGAGAGATCGGTCTCCCACTCCGCGAGTCGATGCGTTCGGTCGCCGACCCAGCGTGCCAGTGTCGGAGCGTTGCCGTCCCGCATCGCCCGCCGCAGCACCGGAAGGCCCAGGCCGTCGATCTCGAGGAACACGATCCCCGGCGCGTCCGTGATCGTTCGTCCGCCCGACCGGCGTGCGATCCGCTGGATGACCCTGAAGGTGTAGGTGTCGTCGTCGTTCGTCCCGAGCACGACGTCGAGTACGACGCCGACGGCGGCGGCGGCAAAAGCGACACCGAGCGCCGACCAGAACGAGTCCACGGTGAAAGCTCCGTTGGTGATGCTGTCCGCGGCCAGCAGGATCAGCGCGTCGAGGATGAGGATCAGGACGAGGCCGAGCAGGAGCATCAGCGGCAGCCGCAGGGCCGCGACGATCGGCGGCAGTACTGCGTTCAGGACGGCTATTACGGCGGCCGCGGCGAGCGCTCCTCCGAAGTGATGGACCGTCGCGCCGGGGACGATGAACGCCGCGATCAGGAGCGCCGCCGCCGAAACGACCCAGGCGAGCAGCAGCCGCAAGGGCTTGAGCTGGGGACGACTCGGGCTCCAAGTGGGCGTCTGACCGTACGGCGGCCGGCTGGTGTCGATCGTCATTGCGCTGCGATTCTCCGGCAGCGTCGGTCGCCGAGACTCATCCCAAGGGGATGATGAAGCTTGTGGGCGCTCGTGGATCCTTCACCCGGATGCCGAGGGGCGGCATGGGGCGGCGGTGAACCGGGTCACCTGGTTCGGGCACAGCACCGTCGTGATCCAGATCGACGGCAAGCGGCTCATCACCGACCCTGCGTTGCGGCGCCGGATCTGGCATCTGCGCCGCTCGGAGGCTGTGAGCGCCGCGGGGCTCGGCGAGCTCGACGGGATCCTCATCTCCCACACGCACTTCGACCACCTGGATCTCGCATCGCTCGAGCAGCTCGACCGCTCTCTTCCGGTAGTCGTCCCTCGGGGTGCGGGCGGGCTCGTCACCAGGAGGGGCTTTGGCCGCGTTCTAGAGCTTGCGACCGGGGAGAAGCTCGAGCTCGGCGGCGTAAGCGTGCGGGCGACTCACGCCGAACACGCCTCGGGCCGCGGACCGTTTTCCCCCCGATCGTCCGCGCTTGGCTACCTCGTCAGCGGGTCGGCGACCGTCTACTTCGCCGGGGACACCGATCTCTTCGAAGGGATGTCCGAGCTCGGGCCGCTCGACCTCGCGTTGTTGCCCATCTGGGGTTGGGGTGCGCGCCTTCCTGCCGGCCATCTCGATCCGCAGAGGGCGGCCGAGGCGCTGCGACTTCTGCGCCCGAGAGCTGCGGTGCCGATCCACTGGGGGACGTTCAGAGCGCCCTTTGCCCCCAGAGCAGGGTCCGCGCCGGCCCATGATTTCACCCGGGCTGCTGCGCTGGTGGCGCCCGAAGTGAAGATCCACACCCTGCGGATCGGAGAGTCGCTGGAGCTCGCCTTCGACGGAGGCGGCTGATTCACCCCCTCCGGACGATGCTGGGGCTGCTTCCGACGGAGGACACTACGCGGAACACGATCAGCTTTCAGCACCGAGCAGACTAAGAGGCTGCGGGTGCTTGCGGCGAGAGGAGCAGTCATGGTCCGCAGCGCTCCAACGACGGAGGACCGGATTCGGGCTGTTGCCCGCGGCGACTTCCAGGGCGTCGGCTTCGTCCCTGATCTGAAAAACGGCGCGGTCGACGAGCCCGGGCTGGACGCCGAGACTTGCCAGCTCGTCCAGATCGCCGCGCTCGTCGCGATCGATGCACCTCATGTTTCCTGGCTCCGCCAGCTCGAGGCGGCGGACGATCAAGAGATCGAGCTCGACAAGATCCTCGGCACTCTGCTTGCGGTGGCGCCGGTCGTCGGTAGCGCGAAGATCGTCTCCGCCTGCGCCAAGATCGTGCGGGCGGCCGCCCTGGGCGAAGAGTTCGGCGTTCTCGCCGAAGGTTGAGCCCGGGTCCGGCGGGGGCTAAATCCCCGCGACGGAAACCGGCGAGAAGGTGCGTCCAAAGACGTCGATGAACAACGCGCAAGGCCCGGTTCGTTTCGGGAGCGGTCCCTCGAGGACGTCCACCGTATACGTCAGGTCGTGACCCTCGAGACGGGGCTCGCGCAAAACGATTACCGCATCTTCCGGCGTCGGTCCATCCTCCTCGAGGAACGAAAGGACCGCGTTCGGCGGGTCGACCGAGAAGCCGTTGCCGTCGCCCTCCCAGAGCTCGACGAACCGAAGGGAAGGGAGGTGGCCGACCTCGCGACGCGGACGGTCGGCGAAGTAGACGGTCGAGTCGGTGAGGCCGTGGAGGGTCACGGTCGTCTCGTCGCTGGACGAGCTCGAAGCGCTCTGAACGAAGAGCGCGTCGATCCGCTCCAGTGCTCGCTCCGAGAGCTTGTTCATCACCGCGTCAGTGTCTCGCGCGCCTGGTGCCTCACCGTCATGCCGATTGGGTGAAATGGCGCTAGGCGGTGAGGGCGCAAGCCCGGTGACATCACCCCCAACGGAGGATGCTCGGTTCCCGGGCGAAAAGAAGGATCGATCACGCATGGAAAAGGCGATGCTGTGGACTTTCTGAGACACCTGCGAAAAAAGGACGGCGCGACGGCTGCCGTGGAGCCGGCCGGGCTCGAGATCGATGCCACTCAGGCGCGGGAGCTCGCGACCTTCTTTGCGCCGCCGAGGTGGTTGCGCGACCTCGGTCGAACGGCCTGGCTTCTGGTCGGCCTCTTTGCGTTGATCGCCGGGCTTGCTTGGCTGCTCGGGACGACGGCCACGATCACGGGGCCTGTGGTCGCCGCCAGCATCGTCGCGACGGTCGCCATGCCGATCGTCGGGTGGCTCCAGCGGCATCGCTGGCCTCGCGTCGGCGCAGCCGCCGTCGTCCTGCTCGGTCTCGCGGCCCTCGCCGGGCTTGTAGTGGTCGTCGTGATCGGCGGCATCAGCTCGCAGTCCTCCGAGATCAAGAAGAACGCCCATAGTGCTGCGAACAAGGCCCAAGGCTGGCTCGAGAGCGTGGGCGTGAACGACTCCGGGGCCTCGGGCGCCAAGTCGAGCGTCGAGAAGGATGTTCCAAAGATCATCTCGACCCTGACCGAGGGCGTCATCAACGGCATCCAGGGGATCACGTCGCTCGCGTTCGGCCTCTCGTTCGCGCTCCTCAGCCTCTTCTTCCTGCTCAAGGACGGCCCCTCGATGCGGGGGTGGGTCGATCGCCATCTCGGGTTACCGCCGCCTGTCGCTCGGACGATCACGGGCGGGGTGATCAGGTCGCTTCGCGGCTACTTCCGCGGTGTCACGCTTGTGGCGGCATTCAACGGCACCGTGGTCGGGCTCGGTGCTCTCGCTCTCAGCGTGCCCCTCGCGGGGACGATTGCCGTGGTCACGTTCGTGACCGCCTACGTCCCGTTCATCGGAGCCTTCGTGGCCGGCGCGTTCGCCGTCATCATCGCTCTCGGAGCGAACGGCACGACGACGGCGCTCATCATGCTCGTGATCGTCATCGCGGCGAACGGGCTGCTCCAGAACATCGTCCAGCCGTTCGCAATGGGCTCGGCGCTCGACCTCAATCCGCTGGTCGTGCTCGTGCTGACGATCGGTGCGGGCTGCATTTTCGGGATGCTCGGGCTCGTCCTCGCGGCTCCGATTGCCTCGGCGGCCGTGCACATCACGCGGGACCTGGCGAAGGCGCGCGCGGCCGTCGCGCTCCAGCAGGAATCGCCGGAGCCTGTCGTCGAGCAGCCGCCGGGGGCGCCTACTGTGCCTGCCTAGTCTTCATCCCGTTGGGACGATGCCGGACGGCGGCTTGATCCCGAGGATCGACACAGGAGCTAGGCAAAGGAGCGAACGTGGAAGACGGTCTTGGAGCGAAGTTCTGGCTCGGCATGGTGGGCGTGATCGTGGCGATCGGCCTCGGCTCGATCTTGCTCTTCTTCTTGGTGAGCGCAGCTGCGTACCGGTGGGGCTTCATCGGAGGCTTGCTGTTCTTCGGAGGCCTCCTCTTGGTGGTCGCAGCGATCTACGACCGCATGCACCGGCGACGGTACGAGGACGAGTACACGGCGCAGACCGATTAAGTAACCGCGCAGTTAACGCGCGGCAAAACACCACAACTCGGGTGCCGGGGTAGGGAAGCGCTTTCCTTGCTGGTTCCCGACGCTGCTGCGATACTCGACGCGAAAAAGTGAACGCATCGCCCACGCCGAAAGCGGAGCGGCCGCACGTTGCGTCTCTGGCGCCGCTCTCGATGATTTGCTACGGCCAGAGACCTGAGGGCCAAGTTGTCGCGTAGGAGGGTCCTGTCACCACTCTGTTACCCACCGATTCAAGCTCGGTCGCCAGACTCGGACGACGAGGGGTCAAACGCGAAGCAGCCGCCACCTACAGGCGACGGGCTGCTTCATCCGGTCAAGAGGGAGAGGGAGCTCGCTCGACGGTGATCAGCGTTGTCCTAGGCGACGACAGCTTTCTCGCACGCGAAGGGATCGCGCGTGTTCTGGAGTCGATCGATGACGTCGAGCTCGTCGCGACCTGCGTCGATCTCGACGAGCTTCGGGCGGCTGTGGCGCGAGACAAGCCCGACGTCGTGGTGACCGACATCCGGATGCCGCCGACGAACACCGACGAAGGCATCCGTTTGGCGCGGGAACTGCGGTCGACGCATCCGGAGGTCGGGGTCGTTGTCCTCAGCCAACACGCCGAGCCGTCGTATGCCATGGCGCTCTTCGCCGAAGGCTCGGAGCAGCGCGGCTACCTGCTCAAGGAGCGGGTCAAGGACGAAGAGGAGCTGGCACGGGCGCTGCGCGAGGTCGCCGCCGGCGGCTCGCTCGTCGACCCACGGATCGTTGACAGGCTCGTCTCCGCCCGCCTCGACCAGGATCCCGGCCTCGACAGGCTCACACCGCGCGAGCGCCAGATCCTGGCGATGATCGCGGAAGGGCGCAGCAACAACGCAATTGCGGACACGCTCATGGTCACCAAGCGCGCCGTCGAGCGACATATCAACGGCATCTTCCTCAAGCTCGACCTCGGTGAGGCCTCGGATGTGAACCGCCGGGTGAAGGCGGCCCTGCTGTACCTGACCGGCGAGGCTGGCTGAGGCAGATGTCAGAGGCCACGCTTGCGCATGAAGCCCCGGCGAGGCACCGGACACAGTGGCTTGGAAGTGCGCCGGCCCGTTACGCGGTCGGAGTGGCGACGCTGGCGGGCTTGTATTACGCGAGCGCCAAGCTCGGCTACCAGCTCGAGTTCGCCGGGCCCGTAGCCGCGATCCTCTGGCTGCCCGTCGGCGTCGGCATCGCCTTTCTCTACCTCGGAGGTCTCCGCTTTTGGCCGGGAGTTTTGATCGGCGACCTGCTCGCGAACAACTACATGGCGCTGCCAGTTGGGTCCGCACTTGGCCAGACGTGCGGGAACATGCTCGAGGTCCTGGTCGCGACGGTGCTGCTACGCCGTCTCGTTCGACGCGGATCGCCACTGGACAGCATCGTCGGAGTGGGTTTCCTGGTGGTGGCGATCGTGGCGGGAACGGCTGTCAGCGCCAGCGTGGGCTCGCTGTCGCTTCTGTTCGGCGACGTGATCAGTTGGCATGCAGCGCCCAAGGTGTGGCGGACCTGGTGGCTCGGTGATTCCTCCGGTGCCCTGATCGTGGTCCCGCTTGCGCTTGCCTGGTACCGGCCCATGGCGCGGCGCTGGGAGCGCGGCCGCGTGCGAGAGGCCGCTTTCATGCTCGTAACCGTCGTCGTCTTGGCCGAGTTCGCGACGCGGAGCAACCGTCCGCTCACGTATCTCGTGTTTCCGGCCTTGATCTGGGCCGCACTTCGCTTCGGCCAGCGCGGAGCCACTCTGGCGGTCACTGTCACCGCTCTCTTCACGGTCTGGAACACCATCCACTACGTCGGCCCGTTCCATTTCGAGTCCGTCTCTCGCAGCGTCCTGAGCGCGCAGCTCTTCATCGCCGTCGCGGCGCTGGCGACTCTCTCTCTCGCCGCCGTCGTCTCGGAGCGCGAGCAGTTCGCGGCGCGACTCGGCGCCTCCCGGATGCGAGTGCTAGCCGCGGCTGACAACTCGCGGCGACGGCTCGAGCAAGATCTTCACGACGGCGCCCAGCTCCGTTTGACGTGGCTCGCAGTTCAACTGCGCGACGCCGCCGAGCTGGCCAAACGAAACCCGGAGCGGGCTGCATTGGCCCTCGGGGAGGCAGAGGGTGAACTCGAACTTGCGATCGATGAGCTGCGGGAGCTCGCGCATGGCATCCACCCGGCCGTCCTGGTCGACCTTGGCCTCGGTGAGGCGATCAAGAGCCTCGCACTTCGCTCGAGCATTCCGGTCACCCTGGTTGAGCTGCCCTCGAGTCGTCTCGAGGAGACGGTGGAGACGATCGGCTATTACATCGTCGCGGAGGCGATCGCGAACGCACAGAAGTATTCGCGCGCTTCGTCGATCGAGGTTCGCGTCGTTGCGAAGGCGGACAAGCTTTGGATCGAGGTCGCCGACGACGGAGTCGGCGGCGCGGAGGAGCGTCCGAGCTCAGGGCTCGAGGGCCTTCGGGATCGCGCCGAGGCGATCGGGGGAAGAATGGAGCTACGGAGCCGCGGAGGACAGGGAACGCTCCTCGTTGTTGAAGTTCCTGCCTCTACTAGCCCTAAATCAGGCTAGCCGAGGTTCCGCCGGGGCATCATCCCTTCAGGACGATGCCTGGCGGCCGGCCCCGCGATTTGCTCTCTGGAGCCGTGGCCACGCAAAAAACGCGGGTCTAACCCGGAGGTTTGTGCAGTGATGCGAGGATGAGCAAGAAGCGCCACCTGCTGGTCTGGAGCCTGTTCGGGCTGGCGACGATCCTGATGTTCGTCTCGTCGCTCACGGTCTGGGCGAAGCGTCAGTTGCTCGACGACCAGGCGTGGGCGAACTCCTCGACCCAGCTGCTGGCAAACGACGAGGTTCGCGGCGCGATCGCGCAGAAGCTCAGCGACGGACTGTTCGCGCGGGTCGACGTGGCAGCTCAGCTGCGCGA